>Ga0256854_1000027_pt1 | contig 7298 bp, 5 predicted proteins | sample BONnt7_FD_181173 | JGI IMG/M metagenome (GOLD analysis project Ga0256854, IMG submission 181173) | Terrestrial sediment cell enrichment communities from Utah, United States - BONCAT_SYTO_Terrestrial_sediment - 7 | ecosystem: Environmental > Terrestrial > Deep subsurface > Rock core/Sediment... | reverse complement strand
GAAGATGTGAACTAGATACCTCGTAGAACACACAATGAGCATGGTGCCGATCGCACTCCTCTCGAAAGCGCCATGCGAGCTGTGGAAATGACGCAGGATCCCCTACAGGATCCCCTAACGCGATCCAACTTCTCCCTGACACCTGATACATTATGAACGACGATCGATCCTCATTCACAAAGAGACTCTTGTCTCGAAGATAAAGAAGGTTGATATCTGTCGATTCACGAGCTGCAGCGACCGGCATGAGCTCTAAAAGCTCCTCCTCAGTGACACTTGAATGAGTCGCACTCTTGGGTACTATGAGAGAGCGAAGACCGACGACTAGAAGTGCGAGCACTGAAGCGAGAGAGCCTCGAAGGGAACGGGGCGCATCGGAATCGATAGCAAACTCCCACCATAGCGTGTCTGCATATTCGAGGTGCTTGAATGAAAAGAAGCAGAGCCATGCGACAGAAGCGATGACAGCAGCGAGCCCAGCCCAGGAGCGACCAGAGAACTTTCTTCTAATTGCGGGGCCCTTTCTATAGAAAAAGCGTTTAGAGCTAAGGAGCCCAATAAGCACGATCCCGAGGAGAAGCGCCTCTTCGTAATCGAAACCCTTAAGAAGAGAGACGAAGATCCCCATGAAAAGAAGGAGAGAGGCGAGATAGTAGGCGCGTCGAATCCTACTATTGAGGTTGAATGCAACAAACAGAAGAAGTGTCCCCGTAATGCTATTGATGAAGTGTGCGCTCTCCATAAGCTGCAGGGAGACTACCTCGCGTATCCACTCCCGCTCTGATCTAATAGGGGTGGCTCCTGAGAGGAGAAGGGCGATACCTCCAACAAATACACCGACAGAAAGGAGAGTGGGCACAGTGGCTCGTACCAAAGGAACCAACGGCTGAAGAGGGCCTTTCAATAGATTACGACACTCGTAGAACCCAAAGAGAAGCGCTGCGATAACGAACGGCACTCCGTAGTACACCACCCGGTAGAGAACAAGACCTCCAAGCACCGACGCAGGAGATGAGTACGGCTCAAGGAGAAGAAGGAACGTTCCATCAAATACCCCGAGGCCACCCGGCGAATTACTTACCACCCCTGCAAATTGCGCCAGAAAGAAGGAGGAGACGAGCCCGGCATAGAGATCGATACCAGCTCCTGAGGGGAAACGAACAAGGGAGAAGAGAACGAGCGCCGCAAGCACCCAATCTAATGCTCCTACAAATACCCCTGCACCCGCTGTACGAAGAGTGGGAAATCGAAGACTGAAACGACCACACGATAGCGTCCTTCCCGTCTTCCTACAGAGAAAGAGATAGACCACGACGGGAACAAGGGAGAAAAAACTGATGACCCCGTCCGAAGGTCGCTTTCCTATCACAGAGGAGAAAGCTGCCGCCAAACCACACACAACAAGAAGTCCAAGCCAGAAATGAAGAGCGATAAAAAGGGTAAGCTCGGCTATCTTTGCTCCCCCTACCCCCATCGCTGAGTAGAAGCGATAGCGGACGGCGCCACCACTAAAGAGTGAGAAGCCAAGTGTCTGACTGAAACTTGAAGCGATGAACGCGGGACCCAACACCTTCTTATAGGGAATGAGACACCCTACATGGCGAAGCGCAATAACATCGTAGAGGGCAAAGAGAAGATAGTTACAACCTGCAAAGAGTGCAGCACAGGCGACACGAGTTGCACCAACACCGGAGATACCGCTGTGAAGATCCTCCATCGTGAACTTCGACTGAACCTCACCCCAAAGATACCAAAGGAGAAACGGAAGCATGGCGACTATCGCGATCTTGCCCCCTTTCTGCAGAGATGCGAGCCACTGGGTTGGAATACGATCAGCTACTGCTACCTTCATGTCGAGCTCCTAAGATGCCGAAGGAGAACCTCAGCGACCCTGTCATAGTCTTGGTTGAAGTGATGGGTACCAGGAAGGGATACGGTCTGAGTCCGAGCCGTAGAAAGGAGGGGGCAAAGTGATTCAGTGTCTTCTTCATCCCCGTAGAGACAAGCGATGGAGGGACCGTCGACCTTTTTCATCTCATCAAGTACAGAGTGAGCTCCTACAGGAGCTAAGCCGGGAAGCCAATCAGTAAGAGTGACCTCGAAATCGGTCATAGGACTAGGACTAAGAAGAATTATGCTCTCCACCCTCTCCTTCATCCGTTGAGGAAGACGACTATACATAAAGGGAAGGACATCAGCCCCGAGTGAAAAACCCATAAGCACAAAGCTCTCCCTCTCCTGATAACGATCTAAGAGCGCCTCGAGTGCTCCAGATGCCTCCTCCGGCGATCTCTCGTTCCAGAAGTAATGTAGTGTGTCGAAGCCGATTATATCGAATCCGTCATCGGTCAGTCTTCTACTGATCTCCTTGTCGATTGCAGCCCAACCTCCGTCACCTGAAAGAAATACGACAAGCTGAGATGAAGAATCGGATCTCGAAGACGCTATTTCAATGACCGGCAGATCATGAGAGGAAGTACGAGCCTCTCCTACTACCGCTTGAACCTTTTCAGGGAGCTCCTCCTTTCTGACACTCTCTCCTATTAGAGAAGAGGAGCAGCCTTCGCGTGTATGAACGAACGTTTTTATCGTTTCAGAGGTGCCAGGGCAAAGAGACACTTCGTTCTCATTGCAAGAGTCAACCGCGAAGCGGAGGTCGAAAACAGCTGAAGCTTGCCCTGGAGCATGGAAAGCGAGTGGAGCGGCTCTTCCCGTACCACCTATAATAAGGGGCAAGGAATAATCTAACTTGCCATGTTTCCGCACCAGCTGCCCGAGCCGTTCAAGCTCGCCACCTATCACACGACATCCCTGCTCCCCCTTCAGGGTCGAGAGATAGCGAGCTCCATCCAACTCAGCTACCGCAAATCCCCTCTCGAGTAACTCTTGGCCTAGCGAAGTATCAGCCTCCTTGAGAAGGAGGACCACACCACGTGCCGTTTTTGGTGAGGAGATAATAACGGGACCGAAACGAGAGGTGTCGAGTGAGGTCGTTTGAACGTTTGAACCCTTCCAGATTCTCACCACGCCCACTGCACTGAGGGCTAACGCTACCGCTATGAATAGGGGCCGGATCAACATCACCTGTGGGACAACGATTAGGTACTTGACGTTAGGAAAGCGAGCTCGACGGGTCGGATCAGGTGCTCACTCAACCTGTCTCCGGATAATTGCTCAGAGGGAATCAGAGTGGGAAGGCTACTACGACGCTCACCATTTCTCAACTCTTTGTGCCCAACGGCACAAAGAGTAGCTCTAGTGGAGTCCGAAAGCGTTATCCTGCTCGATCGCACAAACACCGCCATCAACGCCGAAGGAGAGGAGAAGAGAGACCTCCTCGTGATTGACTATCCCAATCTGATTGAAGAGATGATTCATGAGGCGCGATGCCTCCTCCTCGCTCTTGAATCGATCATCCACGACCGTACAGAGGGCAAGGACATGCCCCTCCCCCTTCACTAGATCGACGACGGCGATACGGGCGCTGAGCGATGCTTCTGTCCCATCCTCATTTACTGTCCCCTCCCGCATCTCATAACGGGCGGAGTCACTCGAGCCTGAGGTACGTGCGGTAAACAGGGTTAGCGAATCCTCGATAGGGCGAGCCTCAAACTTCTCCTCCTCCAAGAAGACCTCACACTCCCCCGGCACAGGCTTTCCGTTCGCGTGGAGCAGATAGCAGATCTTCTCGATGATCTCAGAGGGACTCGCACCTCTCAACTCACCCGTATTGACGATGTGAAGGGTACAACTCGTCTCTAAAGCACTGGGAGCATGAAGGACAAAGTAGCCAAACGGATCCTTCGTCACTTCGACATCATCACTCCCTGAGCGGAGCTCCGCAAAGAGAGATTCCTCAGATAGATGGAGCACATCAAACGCAAATTCCATTAAGTCCCCTGTCAGCTGCAGTTTAGTTCCTCTCTTATCATGACCCCGAACGGAGAGCCAGAGGAGCAGGTCACCGAAGAGACCCAACTACCCTCTCGGGATCAATCAGATGAAGATCGTGCACACTAGCATCCCCCTCTAGGACAACCAAGCGCCTCTGGCTCGAGTCCTCAGTGAGGTGCTGATAGAGCTGGCCCGCCTCTCCCAGTCCTATAAAGGGATCCTGTGCAAAGGCAACAAGAGTCAGTCGGGTACGGTGTCTCTTACCAAAGATACCCGCCTCGATGAGTGGCCGGCGGTAAGGGGGATAGCCAAAGACCTCAAGGGTACTCACTAGTGGAGCTGTCACTCGGAACTGATCTACCTCCTCCAAGGGTGCTCCCTCTGGCACCGTCCCATCAAGGTTTGAGAAGAAGAGAGAGCTCCAGAGCAGTGAAGAGATAGCGATATGAGCTCCCCTCACCTCATCGCTCACCATCGCGTTAGACAGAAGCTCAAGGAAACGGGGGGTAGTTGGAAAATACCAGGGAATGGGCTCACCACTGACAGGAGCGAGTAACACGACACGTTTTACCCCGAACCTCGTCCTCAACGGTTCATTCTGAGAGATAAGCGACTGCTGTAGAAGCTGGACGAGGAGTGCTCCTTGGCTATGGCCTACTATTGTAGTGAGCGCTTTATCTCGTGAGACTAAGGCGCAGGCGACGCCATGCACCGCCGACACGAGGTCTGAGAGGGTGAGGCTGCTATACGAACCACCGACCGGTAACGGCGTCTCTCCCTGACCTGGGAAATCCATCGCATACACCCGACATACCTTTTTCTTTTGACTCAGAAGAGCCTCTGCAAAGGGCTTCCAGGTGGCGGCAGAATGAAGCAGTCCAGGGATAGCGAGGGCGGAGTGCTCGCATCCCTCACGAGGACGAGAGTAGCTGGTAACGGTGATAGGGGTGGTGACGCCGTCACGAATAGCAACATTCGCAACGGTGAACCTCTCCTCATTGAGCTCCTGTGCGCTAGCGCTTACCGCGCAGAGCATTATCGATAGCAGAACATATGCAAGTACCCTCATCGTCTCCTCACGCCAGATGTAATGGTTGCATATTGCCTCCGCTACCGATGAGAGCAAGAGAAAAATCACTTAAGATGCACCGGCTTCGTTCCCACCCATATACGTCCCACGAGATATGGTTCCATTCTTCGATCAACTCCATCCTGGAACTGAGGCTGACGATTGAGTTGATTAGCAGTGAAGTAGAGATATCCACTCGGATGAAGTGACATGGAGTCGGGCCATATCAGCTGGGGATGGGAGAGGATAGTCGCGATACGCCCATCGTCCTCACGTCGTTTAATGGCGTTATTCTCATAATCAGTAAGATAGAGAGCTCCTTCGTTATCTGCCTCAAGCCCGTCTGATGCAAAGCCTCTCTCTCCATGATCCTGCACCGTCATGGCGACCTCCGTCTCGCCCCTCCGCTCGTCAAGGAGAGCATCGGTGCTCACACTATAAAGACGGCGAGAGGCAAGGGGGGTATAGTAGAGTCTCGACCCGTCATGTTGCAGTGCGATGCCATCAGATCCAATGGTGAGGTGATGATGTGACTTTCCGTCAAAAGAAAACATCGTCGATCCCTCAACCACGGGGACAAACCCCTTTACTGCTTTGGTTGATGGATGATCATGAAGGCGTCGGAAGCTTTTCCCACTCGCTATATCCACAACGATAATACCGTTAGCCCCCTTCACCGATGAGTCGGTGATGTAGGCAACTCCCTCCTCACCCCTCCTAAGATCGAAGCGAACATCGTTGAGATACGTTGAGGACAGGACCACATCATCCGGAAACACTATCTTCTTAACTACTGCCCCCGTCGTGAGATCAAGAGCGACGAGCTTTGCAGCTCCCGGTTGTACCGGCCCGAAGTTGATGCTTCCCGTATCAAGGACCCAGAGCCTATCGAGGGGATCAATCACCACCGATTGTACTGAGACGAACTTATCCTCGAAGTTCTCAAGGCTCCCTTTATTCGTCTGCTCATCGGGATACGGGTAGATGCCATCGCTTCTGATCTCTGCGACGGTATAAGCGACCTTATCCCCCCATCGCGGGAAGTTCACAAATATCCTTCCCCCGTTAGATACCGTAACCCCGGTCGGCATAGCTCCGTTTATGAGAGCCACCGTCTCAAACGCTCCTGTCTTCGGGATAGCGATGGAAGAGGCGGCTATCTCACTCTTTGTCCATTGCTCCTTGGCTATCACCGTCGGAACAGTTGACGAACAGGCCAGGAGGGTCATGAAGGGAATGATAGGGAAAAGACGAAGAGGACGCATACTTCTCTCCTTAATGGTTCGAGGGGGTTAAGGGCCCTCTCAGCGTAGCAGGGGTACAAAAGCAAGCAAACCTCAAAAAAAGGCTGTAGCCTTCTCCTCATTCTCGTGGCCTTAGCCTCGAGATCGTCATCGGAGAGTAGCAGTTGTTTGAAGGAGACATGAGGATGCAGAGAATAGGCATCATGGGAGCCATGCCGGAGGAGATAGCGCTTCTCAAGGAGCATCTCGTAGTGACGACGACTGAGGTCGTAGGTCAGCGGGAGTATCTTCTCGGGAGACTATGGGGACAGGAGGTTGTTCTCGTCTATTCACGCATCGGGAAGGTAGCAGCAGCAAGTACTGCAACAACCCTTATAGATCGCTATAAGGTCAACGCAATCCTCTTTACCGGGGTAGCGGGAGCAGTATCGAGTGAACTTGAGATAGGTGACGTTGTTATCGGTACAAGCCTCCTGCAACACGACATCGACTGCAGTCCCGGTGGGAACTTCAAGAAGTTCGAGGTCCCCCTTCTCAACATGATCCATTTCACTTCACGGGATGAGATCTCAACTCATGCTCACAAGCTTTGTGACGAGTTCATGAAGAATGAGCTGCATGGGGTGGTGACACCTTCTGCACTAGCAGAGTTTCAGATTACGGTGCCCAAGGTCGTACGTGGTACCATCGGAAGTGGTGATCAATTCATCGCCTGTCCTCAGAAGCTAGCAGAGCTCCGAGAGGAGATTCCTGGCCTTCTTTGCACTGAGATGGAAGGCGCAGCTTTGGCTCAAGTATGTCACGAATACGACGTGCCCTTCCTCGTTCTGAGGACTATCTCTGACAAGGCTGATCACAATGCAGCGCTCGACTACCCACGATTTGTACGAGAGGTTGCATCACCATTGACCGCAGCGCTTATAAAAGCGGTACTGGCTCCCAAGAGCGGGGAGAGTATTGTGGAGAAGATGAAGCCCAGAGTACTCAATGGACTTCATCTTGAGGAGATGAAAGAAACCTTCCTGTAGGGAATCTTCAGGTAGAGTAGAGAGATTGGGAATCTCTCTACTACCTATACTACATCCCTAGGT
>Ga0256854_1000026_pt1 | contig 7394 bp, 6 predicted proteins | sample BONnt7_FD_181173 | JGI IMG/M metagenome (GOLD analysis project Ga0256854, IMG submission 181173) | Terrestrial sediment cell enrichment communities from Utah, United States - BONCAT_SYTO_Terrestrial_sediment - 7 | ecosystem: Environmental > Terrestrial > Deep subsurface > Rock core/Sediment... | reverse complement strand
ACCTTGTCTCCAATGCCCTGAAGTTCACCGAGGTGGGCGAGGTCTGGATCACCATCCGGCCGGCGCCGGAGACCCAGGGCGGCGGCGTCCTGCTGGAGGTGCGGGACACCGGGATCGGCCTTTCCGAGGAACAGCAGAGCGGCCTCTTCGAGGCCTTCGCCCAGGCCGAAGCCTCTACGGCCCGCCGCTTCGGCGGCACCGGCCTCGGGCTCGCCATCTGCCGCAAGCTCGCCCAGATGATGGGCGGCGAGATCAGCTTCGAAAGCCGGCTGGGCGCGGGCTCGACCTTCCGGGTGCGCCTGCCGCTGCCGGCGGCTGAGGGCCCCGTCGCCACCGAGCGCGCTCGCGACGGCACCGGGATCCGCGGCCTCAAGATCCTCGTGGCCGAGGACAACGTGATCAACCAGACCGTCGCGCGGACCCTGCTGGAGGCTGCAGGCGCGACCGTGGAGGTCGTCTCCGACGGCGCCGAGGCGCTCCAGCGCCTGTCGCTGAAGACCTTCGATGTGGTCCTGATGGACGTCCACATGCCTGTGATGGACGGCATCGAGGCCGTGCGGCGCCTGCGCTCGGGCGAGACCGGATGCGCCGACATGCCGGTGATCGCGCTCACCGCCGACGCCATGGCCGGGGAGGAGGAGAGGCTGATGCGCCTCGGCTTCGACCGGCTCGAGCCCAAGCCGGTGCGGCCCATGTCGCTCCTGCACGGGATCGTCGAGGTGATGTCGAAGCGCAGCGAGCCTGCGGCCGAGACCGCCGCCTGATCAGCCGGCCGAGACTGTTTCCATCGAAGGCACCTGCTGCGAGAGCCGCCCGCCGATCCGGATCGGCTCCACGCGCCGCGCAAGGCCGGTGGCGTCGTGGGTCTCGACGAACACGCCGCAGACCGTCGCCGGCCCCTCGGCCGGCTTGTAGCGGCCGCCTGAGATGCGCGTTGTGAAGCGCCGGAGCGGCTCTTCCTTCTGATTGCCGATGACGCTGTCGTAGTCGGCGCAGGCGCCGGCGTCGGTCTGATAGGCCGTGCCGCCCGGCAGGATCTGGGCGTCGGCGGTGGGCACGTGGGTGTGGGTCCCCACCACCAGGCTGGCCCGGCCGTCGCAGAAGTGCCCCATGGCCATCTTCTCCGAGGTGGCCTCGGCGTGGATGTCGACCACCACAGCGTCGGCGACCGCGCCCAGCGGCGCAGCCTCCAGCTCGCGGTCCACGGCGGCGAACGGATCGTCCAAGCTGTCCATGTGGACGCGGCCCAGCAGGTTCACCACGAGGATCCGCCGGCCGCTCTCGGTGTCGAAGAGCTGTGCGCCGCGGCCGGGCGCGGCTGCGAAGGCCGAGTAGTTCAGCGGCCGGATCAGCCGGGGCTCGCGGACGATGTAGGTCAGCGCCTCCTTCTGGTCCCAGGAGTGGTTGCCGAGCGTGAGGCAGTCGGCGCCGGCGTCGAACAGCTCGCGCGCGGTGGCCTCCGTGATGCCGAAGCCAGCCGCGGCGTTCTCGGCGTTGATGATCACGAACTCCAGCCCCAGGCGGCGGCGGAGCGCTGGGAGATGTTCCGCCAGGCCCTCGCGGCCCGCGCGGCCCACCACATCCCCGAAGAAGGCAAATCTCATCCGGTGTCCTTAGCTGACCGCGATGTACTCCGTCTCGGTCACGATGGCGTCGAGGCGCTGGTCGTGCGGCTCCAGCGGAATCTCCTCGGCCTCCTGGCAAGCGTAGGCGAGGCCGATGACGAAAACCCGCTTGCGGGACCTAAGGTTCGTGATCGTGCGGTCGTAGGTTCCCCCGCCCTGCCCGATCCGCCCGCCTCTGCGGTCGAAGGCGACAAGCGGCACGATGAGAAGATCGGGTTCCACGACGGGGGCCTCTTCGGGAGGTCCGAGCATACTGAAGGCGTCCTCTGACATCGGTTCGTCGGACCATTCCCTGAAAAGGAGCGGCGACTCTCGATCCAGAGCGAAGGGCAGAGATTGGCGCCACCGCAGCATCCGAAGCTTCGCGTTGAGGAAGAACGGGCTCATCTCCCAGTTCGTGGGGGAGTAGGAGCCGAACACGCGCCGCCGAAGCAGCTGCAGCCCGCCCCGAGCGGGAGGAAACAGCGGCAGGCGCTTCGCCGCCTCCTGCCAAGCGGCGGGCCCCTTGTGCTTCGCCACCTTGCGGCGCAGCCGGCGCTTCTCGTCGCGGATTTCGTCTTTGGAAGCCACGCTTCCCTATAAGGAATAGGTGGCGGCGCCGCGAGAACCGTGAAGGACTGTTTCATCCCCTCGACCTGGTTACACCAGGTGGGCGCCGTGTGCCCCAGACCACGGTCCAGGGCAGGGACAGCTCCCTTAGAGAGAATTAAGGTCGCTGGGATATGTCGCCTTCGACGCGAGCCGCAGCAGGACCCGCCGGACGCGTAAGGTAGTGGGCCGGAGGCTCCGTCTCAAGCGGCGCCTACTCCGCGGCCAGCTTCTCGATCTTCTGGGCCGCCTTTTCCAGCGCCGAGACCGCGCGCGTTTCGGCCTTGTCGCGCTCCCGCAGCTCGGCCTGCAGGGTCTCCACCCGCGCCTTCGCGTCCGCCAGTTCGTCGGCCAGGAGGAGCGCCCCCATCAGGAAGAGGCGCGTGTCGCCCAACTGGCCCATGTCCTGGCCCACCAGACGCACCTGTCGGTCAAAGAGCGACGCCAACTCGATCAGGTGAGGCTCCTGACCGTCCTCGCAGCCCACCACGTAGGGGCGGCCGTTCACCTGGACGGTGACCTGGGCCATCAGCCTTCCTCCTGGGCGGCGAGCGCGGTGCGGATCTCGGCGATGGCCCGGCCCAGAGCGGCGGACGCCTGGGCGCCGGCCTCCTCCAGCTCCCGCTCGCGCGCCTTGGCGCGGTCGAGCTCCGCCGCGAGGCGCGAGCGGTCCTCGTCGAAGAGGTCGCCCTCCGCGGCGGCCTTGCGGGATTGCGCCAACCGCGACTCCAGGAGGCTCACGGCGCGCTCCAGCCGCTTGGCCGCCAGATCGAGCGCGGTCTCGCCGGACATGGGCCGAGCTCCCTCTTGGACAAAGCTCACGTCCTTCTATGCCCTGCGTCGAACCCTTTGTGAATCCAGGGGCCCCTGTTGACCCGTCCGCCCGCGCGTGCGAGGCGCGGGACCGCCGCCGACCTCAAGGATTCTGCCATGCCAGCGCCGCTCAAGTTGATGGCCGACGCCATCCGCGTCCTGTCGATGGACGCGGTGGAGCACGCCGGCAACGGCCACCCGGGAATGCCCATGGGCATGGCCGACGTGGCCGCCGTGCTCTGGACGCGCTTCCTGAAGTACGACGCCGGCCGCCCGGACTGGCCTGACCGCGACCGCTTCGTGCTCTCCGCCGGTCACGGCTCGATGCTGATCTACGCCCTCCTCCACCTGTCCGGCTTCAAGGCGGTCACGCTCGAGGAGGTGAAGAACTTCCGGCAGCTCCACTCCAAGACCCCAGGTCACCCGGAATTCGGGCATACGCCGGGCGTGGAGACCACCGCCGGTCCGCTGGGCCAGGGCCTGGCGAACGCCGTCGGCATGGCCATCGCCGAGCGCCACCTCGCGGCCCGCTTCGGCGAGGATCTGGTCGACCACCGCACCTGGGTTGTGGCCGGCGACGGCTGCCTGATGGAGGGGGTGAGCCACGAGGCGATCAGCCTGGCCGGCCGCCTGAAGCTCTCCAAGCTCACGGTCCTTTGGGACGACAACGACATCACCATCGACGGTCACGTCGGCATCTCCGACGCCACCGACCAGCTGGCCCGCTTCAAGGCGGCGGGCTGGGCGGTGAAGCGGATCGACGGCCACGACGTGGGCCAGATCCGACGCGCCATGGCCTGGGCGACGCGCCAAGACCGGCCCACGCTGATCGCGTGTAAGACCATCATCGGCAAGGGCGCGCCCACCTTCCAGGGCACCCACGACGTCCACGGCAAGGCGCTGGGCAAGGACGAGGTGAAGCTCACCCGCGAGAACCTGGGATGGCCGCACGAGGCCTTCGTCGTGCCGGACGAGGTCTACCGCCCCTGGCGCGCCGCGGGCCGGCGCGGCCGGAAGGACGCCAAGGCCTGGGACGCTCGCCTGGCGGCTTCTCCCATGCGGGAGGAGTTCGAGCGCGCGGTTTCTGGCGAGCTGCCGAAGCACGCCTTCGAGGCCGTGGATCGGTTCATCGCCGAAGCCGAGAAGAACGCCCCGGCCGCGGCCACCCGCGTCCACTCGGGCGCGGTGCTGGACGTCCTCTTCCCGGCCGTGCCGGAGATGGTGGGCGGCTCGGCCGACCTGACCGGGTCCAACAACACCTATGTGAAGAACACCAAGATCCTCGACATGCCGGACTACGCCGGCCGCTACATCAACTACGGCGTCCGCGAGTTCGGCATGGCGACCGCCATGAACGGCATGGCCCTGCACGGCGGGGTGATCCCCTACGGCGGCACCTTCCTGGTGTTCACCGACTACAACCGACCGGCCATCCGGCTGGCGGCGCTAATGGGCATCCGGGTGATCCACGTGGGCACCCACGACTCCATCGGCCTGGGCGAGGACGGACCGACCCACCAGCCGGTCGAGCATCTCGCGGCGCTCCGCGCCATGCCGAACCTCAACCTCTTCCGCCCGGCGGATGCGGTGGAGACGGCCGAGTGCTGGAAGCTGGCCCTAGCGGCCAAAGACCGGCCCTCCGTGATGGCCCTGTCGCGCCAGAAGACGGCCGCCGTGCGCACCCAGCCGATCGGCGAGAACCTCTCGGCCCGCGGGGCTTACCAGCTGGCGGGCGCCGGCCATCCGGCCCAGGTCACCATCTTCGCCAGCGGCACGGAAGTGCCGGTGGCGCTGGCCGCGCGCGACCTTCTGGAGGCCGAGGGCATCGGCGCCCGGGTGGTCTCGGTCCCCTGCTTCGAGCTCTTCGACGAGCAGCCCGCCGACTATCAGCAGACCCTGATCGGCGAGACCGAGGTGCGGGTTGCGGTCGAAGCCGGCGTGCGCATGGGCTGGGACCGCTTCATCGGCTCGGACGGCGTCTTCGTCGGCATGTCGAGCTTCGGGGCCAGCGCGCCGGACAAGGTGCTCTACCAGCACTTCGGCATCACGCCCGAGGGCGTCGCCGCCGCCGCCAAGGCGAAGCTGCCCTGATGCGTCTGGGGACGCCGAACTCGCCCACCGCCGTCAAAGTCATGCTGCTGGGCTCGGGCGAGCTCGGCAAGGAAGTGGCCATCGAGCTGCAGCGGCTAGGCTGCGAGGTCATCGCGGTCGACCGCTACGCCGATGCGCCCGCCCAGCAGGTGGCGCACCGCTCGCACGTGATACCCATGACCGACGCTGCGGCCCTGCGGAGCCTGGTCGAGCAGGAGCGGCCGCACCTGATCGTGCCGGAGATCGAGGCCATCGCCACCGACGAGCTGGTCAGGATCGAGGCGGAGGGGCTCGCCACCGTCATCCCGACCGCGCGCGCCGCGCAGCTGACGATGAACCGCGAGGGGATCCGCAGGCTGGCCGCCGAGACGCTCAACCTGCCCACCAGCGCCTACGCCTTCGCCTCGTCGCAAGAGGAGCTCGCCAAGGCCGCAGCCGAGGTGACCGGCTTTCCCTGCTTCGTGAAGCCGGTGATGAGCTCGTCCGGCAAGGGCCAGTCCTACGTGGAAAGCGCCGAGGAGATCGCCGCGGCCTGGCGCTATGCGCTCGAAGGCGGCCGGGTGGAGCAGCCCCGCGTCATCGTCGAGGGCCGCGTCGATTTCGATTTCGAGATCACCCTGCTCACCGTGCGCAGCCGCGCGCCGGACGGCGAGATCGTCACCAGCTTCTGCGACCCTATCGGCCACAAGCAGGTGAAGGGCGACTACGTGGAAAGCTGGCAGCCGCAGGGCATGAGCCCCGCGGCGCTCAAGAAGGCTCGCGACATCGCCCGCGCGGTGACGGGTGAGTTGGCGGGCCTCGGCATCTTCGGCGTCGAGCTCTTCGTGCGGGGCACCGAAGTCTGGTTCTCGGAAGTCTCCCCCAGACCCCACGACACGGGCCTGGTCACCCTGGTCAGCCAGCAGATGAGCGAGTTCCGCCTCCACGCCCGCGCCATCCTGGGTCTGCCGGTGGACACCGGGCTTCGCGAGCCGGGCGCCAGCGCCGTCATCTATGGCGGCGTGGACGCCCGCGGAGTGGCCTTCGAAGGCGTGGCCGACGCCCTGCGCGTGCCGGGCGCCGACCTGCGTCTCTTCGGCAAGCCGGAGGCCTACGAGCGCCGTCGCATGGGCGTAGCGCTGGCCCGCGGCGGTGAGATCGACGACGCCCGGGAGCGTGCGCGCCTGGCCGCCTCGAAAGTCCGGGTGGTGAAGCCCTAGCCAGGGCACTCTTCCGGGTCTCGTGGATTGAGGCCTTGAGCAGGCGGGCGGCCGGGGGTCTTTCCGTCACAATCCATTGCCAGACTTGAGCTTTGCAGGGGTTGACTTGGGCGCCCCCGCCTTGAAGAAGGCCCCGCAAAGCTGCGTCAGGTCGCCACAAGGAGAACACCGCCTATGCCCGTTCGCGTCGCCATCAACGGTTTCGGTCGCATCGGCCGCCTGGTCCTGCGCTCGATCGTCGAACACGGCCGGCGCGATATCGAGGTGGTCGCGATCAACGACCTGGGCCCCGTCGAGACCAACGCCCACCTGCTGCGCTACGACAGCGTGCATGGCCGCTTTCCCGCCGATGTGAAGGTCGCCGGGGACACCATCGACGTGGGCTTCGGGCCCATCAAGGTGACCGCTGTCCGCAATCCGGCCGAGCTGCCGCACAAGGACCTGGGCGTCGACATCGCGCTCGAGTGCACCGGGCTCTTCACCGCCCGCGACAAGGCCAGCGCGCACCTGGATGCGGGCGCCAAGCGGGTGATCATCTCCGCGCCCGGCGACGGCGTGGACAAGACGATCGTCTACGGCGTCAACCACGACACCCTGACGGCCGAAGACACGATCATCTCCAACGCGTCCTGCACCACCAACTGCCTGGCGCCGGTAGCCAAGGTCCTGCAGGAGCTCTGCGGCATCGAGCGTGGTTACATGACCACGATCCACTCCTACACGGGCGACCAGCCGACGCTGGACACCATGCACAAGGACCTCTACCGCGCCCGCGCCGCGGCCATGTCCATGATCCCCACCTCCACCGGCGCCGCCAAGGCGCTGGGCCTGGTGATCCCGGAGCTGACCGGCAAGCTGGACGGCTCCTCGATCCGCGTGCCGACCCCCAACGTCTCGGTGGTCGACCTGAAGTTCGTGCCGGGCCGCTCGGTGAAGAAGGAAGAGATCAACGAGGCCCTGACTGCCGCCGCCAACGGCGCGCTCAAGGGCGTCCTGGCGGTGACCAACGAGCCGCTGGTCTCCATGGACTTCAACCACAACCCGGCCTCGTCGACGGCCGCCCTGCCGCAGACCCAGG
>Ga0256854_1000025_pt1 | contig 7395 bp, 8 predicted proteins | sample BONnt7_FD_181173 | JGI IMG/M metagenome (GOLD analysis project Ga0256854, IMG submission 181173) | Terrestrial sediment cell enrichment communities from Utah, United States - BONCAT_SYTO_Terrestrial_sediment - 7 | ecosystem: Environmental > Terrestrial > Deep subsurface > Rock core/Sediment... | reverse complement strand
CCTGCCGGAGCTGCAGGGCCGCCTGCCGATCCGGGTGGAACTGAAGGCGCTGACGCGAGACGACTTCCGGCGGATCCTGACCGAGCCGGAGGCCAACCTGATCCGCCAGCACCAGGCCCTGCTCGCGACAGAGGGCGTGACGCTGAGCTTCACCGAGGACGCCGTGGACGCGCTCGCCGACGCCGCGGTGACCGTCAATGGCGCGGTGGAGAACATCGGCGCGCGGCGGCTACAGACCGTGCTCGAGAAGGTGCTGGAGGAGGTGAGCTTCGCCGCCGCCGACCGCTCCGGCGAGACGGTGACGGTGGACGCCGCCTACGTGACCGGCCGGGTGGGGGAGCTTGCCGCCAACGCCGACCTTTCCCGGTTCATCCTCTGAGATGTGCCGGTTCTGTCCCTCCCGGCGGTTCGTACTCGGCGGCCTGGCCGCCGCGGGCCTGGCGGGATGCTCGGAGAACGCCGACACCGGCCGGCGCCAGCTGGTCATCGTCGACGACGGCCAGCTGGCGCAGCTGGCCGACCAGTCCTGGGCCGAGGTGACCCGCCAGGTGGCGCCCGTCCGCGATCCCGCGGCGCACCAGCGGCTGGCGCGGATCGGCCGGCGCATCGCCGACGCCTCCGGACGCAAGGAGCTCGACTGGCAGTTCGTGGTGCTGGATTCGCCTGATCTGAACGCCTTCGTCCTGCCGAACGGCAAGGTGGGCTTCTTCCGCGGCCTCATGGAGCTGGCCGGCAGCGACGCCGAGGTGGCGTCGGTCCTGGGGCACGAGGTGGGGCACATCGTGGCGCGGCATCCCGCCGAGCGGGTGAGCCAGCAGATGGCCCTGCAGGCCGGCGTCGGCGTGGCGCAGATCCTGCTGGGCGGGGAGAACGGCGAGAACGCCGGGGCCATCGGCGCGGCGCTCGGCCTGGGCGCCACCTTCGGCGTGCTGCTGCCCTATTCGCGCAAGCACGAGCTGGAGGCCGACCGCGTCGGCGTGCAGCTGGCCGAGCAGGCCGGCTACGATCCCGCGGCGGCGCTCACCTTCTGGAATCGGATGATCCAGCGCCAGGCGCGGACGCCGAAGCCGGTGGAGGCGCTCTCGACCCATCCCGCCGACGAGCGGCGGTTGACCGAGCTGAAGGCGGCGGTCGCGGAGGTGAAGGCCGCCTAGTCCCGCGGGGCGCCGCGCTTGGCCTTCCAGATGGCGCGGTCCAGCGCCTTGGCGAACTCCGTCCGCTCGCGGGGGCTGAGGGCTGCCGCAACGGGGATCTCGCGTCCGGAGAGCGCCAGGCGGAGCGCCGTCACCTGGTCCTCGTCACGCTCGACGAACAGGCGGGTGAAGGCGGTCGGGGATTCCCACACGAGGGTCGAGGCGGCCGGAGTCTCGTGCACGACGCGGACCTCGCTCGCGGAGACCTGCACGCGCTCGCGGTTGCGGGCCCGTCGGATGCTCACCAGCAGGGCCACCAGCACGGCCAGGACGTCGATGCCGAGGAAGACCGGCACGAGCGTCGCGCCCATCTTCAGGAAGACCGCGGCCGAGGCGCAGTTGGCCACCGTGATGATCGAGATGAGCACCATGAAGCCCCGGTCGGACAGCGACCGGTGGGGCGTGATCACGGCGTCCATGTAGAGCGAGCCGGACATCGGCGGCAGAATACTGCGGCCAGGCGTGGCGACAAAAGGGCCTCCGGACAGCCGGAGGCCCTCTGCTGACTTGGTATCCGCGGCTTACGACCGGGCGGCGGGGTACTGGATCCGCGGCCTCAGGTTCTCCACGACGGCCCGGGCGTCGAAGGCCCGCGGGTCGTCGGCGGGCTTGGCGCCCCGGCCCAGCACGATCTCGGCGGAGGCCTCGAAGCGCTGGACCGTGCGCACGTCCACGCGGCTGGCCCAGAACGGGTCGCCCCAGAACGGATCCCACGAGCGCCAGCCGAAGCCGCGGCCATAGTAGCGCCAGTGCGGCCGCCACATGCCGTAGCCGCCGTACCAGGGACGGTAGAGCGGGTCGGGTTCGACATAGGTGCGGGCGTCGCGCTCGGTGGCGCGGTCCACGATGGTGAACCAGTCGAAGCCGTTCTGCAGGGTGAGCTCGGAGGCGCGGAAGAGCAGGTAGCCCTCCACGGTCTCGCGGGAGGTGAGGGTGTTGCCCTGGAAGTTGACCCGGAACCGGTTGGGCTCCAGGCGCAGCTCCGAATAGCCGCCAGAAGCGGTCTGGCCGGGCAGGTTGGGCTGATAGGGTGTCGGCGTAGCACAGGCGGCAAGGCCGGCCGCGAGAGCCGCTGCGACGACGAAAGCGGCTGTTTTCCTAGGCATTCTTTGACGTCTCGAACCTAAAGAGCGAGCGTCCCTCGAAAGGACATCTAATCCGCACAACACCTTGCGGCAATGGGTGGTTGCCGTACCGTGTTTTGTGAACGTTCTCAGGCGCCTGTGGCGATCAGCCAGAGCGCCCGGCCAAAAGCGCCGAACAGCAGGACCGCCGAAGCCAGCAGCTGGACCAGGAAACCGGCTTCCCGCTTCGACGGATCGGCCATGTAGCCGCGCGAATAGAGCAGGCGGCCCACGACCCAGACGAGGCCCACCACGGTGGCGGCCAGATCGCCCCACGCCCAGGCGAAGAGCCACAGGCTGACCAGGTAGATCGGCAGCCACTCCAGCGTGTTCTCGTGCACCCGGATGGCGCGCTCCAGCAGCGGATCGCCGCTCATGATCGGGGCTGCGATGCCGGTCTTGCGCCGAACCCGGCCCACCTGGATGCCGAAGCTCGCATAGACCAGCAGCGACAAGGCCGTGACGGCCACCGTACGCGCGTACTCTTCCATTCGTCAGTTCCCCAGCTCGACGCAAGCTTCAGCATTGCACGACTGTCACACGCAGGGGAACCGCCGCCGCCCTTTGCGGTGTTTACCTTGCGGGGCGACGGAGAGCGGCCGATGGACAGCGAACCACGCGGGATTCGCGCGATCGACTACGACGCCCAGCGGGCAAAGCTGATGGTTCAGCTCGAGGACGGGCAGGCCTATGTCTACGTTGGCGTGCCGGGCGAGGTGCACCGCTCGTTCCTGGAAGCCGACAGCAAGGGCCGCTTCTTCCAGGCCGAGATCGCCGACCGCTACCCCTACAACGTGCTCGACAGCTAGCCGCCCATCCGCTTGGCGCGGTTGGCGGTCACCCGCAGCCGCAGGGCATTGAGCTTGATGAAGCCGGCCGCATCGCGGTGGTCGTACGCCACGGCGCCTTCCTCGAAGGTCACCAGCTCCTGGTCGTAGAGGCTGTAGGGGCTGGTGCGGCCGATCACGGTGACATTGCCCTTGTAGAGCTTCACCCGCACCTGGCCGGTCACATACTCTTGCGACAGGTCGATCGCCGCCTGCAGCATCTCGCGCTCGGGCGCGAACCAGAAGCCGTTGTAGATCAAGCTGGCGTACTTCGGCATCAGCTCGTCCTTCAGGTGCATGGCGCCGCGGTCCAGCGTGATGCTCTCGATGCCGCGGTGGGCCGCCAGAAGGATGGTCCCGCCGGGGGTCTCGTAGACGCCGCGCGACTTCATGCCGACGAAGCGGTTCTCCACCAGGTCCAGGCGGCCGACGCCGTTGGCGTGGCCGAGCTCGTTCAGCCGGGTGAGCAGGGCGGCCGGCGACAGGCGCTCGCCGTCGATGGCGACGGGGTCCCCGCGCTCGAATTCGAGCGTGAAGACGGTGGGGGTGTCGGGGGCGTCCTCCGGTGAGATGGTCCGCTGGTGGACGAACTCGGGCGCCTCGACCGCGGGATCCTCGAGCACCTTACCTTCGGACGACGAGTGCAGGAGGTTGGCGTCGACGCTGAACGGCGCCTCGCCGAGCTTGTCCTTGGAGATCGGGATCTGGTGCTCGCGGGCGAAGTCCAGCAGCGCCTCGCGGCTCTTGAACTTCCACTCCCGCCAGGGGGCGATCACCCGGATGTCGGGTTCCAGCGCATAGTAGGAGAGCTCGAAGCGGACCTGGTCGTTGCCCTTGCCGGTGGCGCCATGACAGACGGCGTCGGCGCCCACCTGGCGGGCGATGTCGATCTGGGTCTTGGCGATCAGCGGCCGGGCGATCGAGGTGCCGAGCAGGTACTGGCCCTCGTAGACCGTGTTGGCCCGGAACATCGGGAAGACGTAATCGCGGACGAACTCCTCGCGCAGGTCGGGCGTGAAGATGTGCTCGTCCTTCACCCCCAGCATGCGGGCCTTCTCGCGCGCCGGCCCCAGCTCCTCGCCCTGGCCCAGGTCGGCGGTGAAGGTGACGACTTCCGCGCCGTACTCGGTCTGGAGCCACTTCACGATGGTGGAGCTGTCCAGACCGCCGGAGTAGGCGAGGACGACCCGCTTGACGGGCTTGTCGGCCATGGGGGGAGGCGCCTTCGAGAAAGTGCGAAAAGAAAGGTCGCGCGCCTTTAAGGGCGAACGGCCGCGGGGTTCAAGGCTTAAGCGCCCCTTCGGAGGCGAGCGTCTTGAGCGCCCCCCGCAGCCAGGCGTAGTGGATCAGCACGAAAACCGGCGCCGTGGCGGTTCGCACCAGGAAGTTCAGCAGCCGCTCGTCCGACGCGAGCGAGACGTCCCGCGCGGCCGCAGAGAGGATCAGTCCGAACACCAGCGGCACGGCCAGCGTGACGCCGAACGCCACCCGCTTGGCCGCGCGCCAGGTGGGCGTCTTGTCCAGCCGCCACTGCATGGGCACGCGCACGTCGTCCGGGATGCGCCGCCAGCCCGTCCGCGATCCCGACGCGATCAGCGCCATGGCCACGATCCACACCGCGTCACCGACGATCGAGAGCCAGTCGACGCTCACCTCAGACGGTGACCTGGGTGCCGAGCTCGACCACGCGGCCGGGCGGGATCTTGTAGAAGTCCGTCGGGTTCGCGGCGTTCTTCATCAGGAAGATGAACACCCGGTCCTGCCAGAGCGGCATGCCGGAGTGGGCCGAGGGCACCACCGAGCGCCTCCCCAGGAAGAAGCTGGTCGCCATGATGTCGAACTTCAGGCCCTGCTTGCGGCACAGCCCCAGCGCCTTGGGCACGTTCGGCGTCTCCATGAAGCCGTAGGTGATGTGCACCTTCTTGAAGTCGTCGTTCACCGGCTCGATGCGAACCCGCTGATCGTCGGCCACGCGGGGGGTCTCCGCGGTGTGCACGGTCAGGATAATGTTCTTCTCGTGCAGCACCTTGTTGTGCTTGAGGTTGTGCATCAGGGCCACGGGCGCGGTGTCCGGGTCGGACGTGAGGAAGATGGCCGTGCCGGGCGCCCGATGCGGGGCGCGGGCCCGCAGGATGTCGGAGAGTTCGGCGAGCGGCAGGCTGTCGCGGCGGCTCTTCGCGGTGAGGATGTCGGCGCCCCTGCGCCAGGTGAGCATCAACAGGACGAGGCCGGCGCCCATCACCAGAGGCAGCCAGGCGCCTTGCGGGATCTTCAGCAGGTTCGACGAGATGAAGACCACGTCGATGAGGCCGAAGACGCCCGCGCCGAGGATCGCCTGCCAAAGCGGGCGCTTCCACATCCAGCGGATGATCACGAAGAACAGCAGGGTGTCGACGAACATGGCGCCGGTGACGGCGATCCCGTAGGCGGCGGCCAGCTTGGAAGACTCCCGGAACATGAACAGGAGCAGGAGCACGCCCACCAGGAGCATCATGTTGACCGGCGGGACGAAGATCTGGCCGGCCTGGGTCTCGGACGTGCGCCGGATATCGATACGGGGGAAGAGCCCCAGCGAGACAGCCTGCTGCGTCATCGAGAAGGCGCCGGTGATCACCGCCTGGCTGGCGATCACCGTGGCGACGGTGGCGAGCAGCAGCACCGGCCAGTAGGCGATCTCCGGGATCATCCGGAAGAAGGGGTTCTCCCGCGTCGCCGGCTCAGCGAGCACCATGGCCCCCTGCCCGAGGTAGTTGAGCAGCAGCGCGGGCAGGACGAAGAACAGCCATGCGGCCCGGATCGGCCGCTTACCGAAGTGGCCCATGTCGGCATAGAGGGCCTCCGCGCCCGTGACGGCGAGGAAGACGCTGCCCAGAATCACGAAGCCGAGGAAGCCGTTGTGGATCAGGAAGATGATCCCGTAGTGCGGCGACAGGCCCATGAACACCGAAGGGTCGTCGGCGATGTGGTAGACGCCCAGGCCAGCCAGGACCAGGAACCAGACCGCGGTGATCGGGCCGAAATACCGGGCGACCTGCGCCGTGCCGCGGGACTGCACGAGGAAAAGCGCGATCAGGATGCCTGCCGAGACAGGTAGCACGAACGGCGCAAGCCGATGGCCAAGGCCGGGAGCGTCCTTCAGCCCTTCCACCGCAGACAGCACCGAGATCGCCGGCGTGATGATGCCGTCGCCGTAGAAGAGCGCGGCGCCCATTACGCCGAGCAGGAAGACCCATCCCGAACGGCGCGGAACGAAGCGCTGCGCCAGCGCCATGAGCGCGAGCGTGCCGCCCTCACCCTTGTTGTCCGCCCGCATGAGGAAGAAGACGTACTTGATCGTGACGATCAGGATGAGCGCCCAGGTGATGAGCGACACCACACCAAGCACCGCCTCGCGGAGCGGCAACCCCTCCGCCGCGTGGTGCAGCGCCTCGCGCATGGCGTAGAGCGGGCTGGTGCCGATGTCGCCGAACACCACGCCGACCGAGCCCAGCGCCAGGGCGAAGAAACCTTCCTTGTGGGCGGAGTGACGTTCGCCTTCCGACGCACCTGCGGCGTCGACAGCCGGATCTGCCATCCAAGATCTCCGGGAACGAGCCGGAGCGGCTGTCCCCTTGGGCGGCCCGATGCCGTCACGCGGCCGGCGCGATACACCCATTCCCAAGCCCTTTCAATGGGTCGCTCCGGCGCGAGCTTGGGCTTGAACCCGGCGCCCGGCGCATAGTCTTCTCCGGCGCGGCGGCAAGGGAGCTTGGGCGATGGACCGCAGACTGGCGCTGGTGACGGGGGCGTCCGCTGGGATCGGCGCGGCCATCGCGCGGATATTCGCCAGCCACGGCTACGACCTGGCGCTGACCGCTAGGCGGCGCGAGCGGCTGGACAGCCTGGGGGAGGAGATCCGCCTGCGCTACGGCGTGGAGACCCTCAGCATCGCGGCCGACCTCGCCGACCCCGAGGGCCCGGGGCAGATCCTCGACAGCCTGACCGCGCACGGGCGGCACGTGGACGCCCTGGTGAACAATGCGGGCTACGGACTGCCGGGCGCCTATTCGGAGACCAGCTGGGCCGACCAGCAGGCCTTCATCCAGGTGATGCTGACCAGTCCCTGCGAGCTGGCGCACCGGGCGCTGCCCGGCATGCTGGCGCGCCGCTTCGGCCGGATCGTCAACGTGGCCTCCCTGGCCGGCCTGATCCCGGGCGCCGCGGGCCACACCCTCTACGGCCCGACGAAGGCCTTCCTGGTGAAGTTCAGCC
>Ga0256854_1000024_pt1 | contig 7410 bp, 4 predicted proteins | sample BONnt7_FD_181173 | JGI IMG/M metagenome (GOLD analysis project Ga0256854, IMG submission 181173) | Terrestrial sediment cell enrichment communities from Utah, United States - BONCAT_SYTO_Terrestrial_sediment - 7 | ecosystem: Environmental > Terrestrial > Deep subsurface > Rock core/Sediment... | reverse complement strand
GCTCGCGAGTGCTTTTCGAGAAGTACTCTGTTTTGAGGTTGAAGCGTAAGGATATGCAATAGGGCACGCTCGAACTCGAGGGACGCCTCGTTCCAGCTTGGCCAGGAACTTGCCGTACTTATCGCGCCCTCCTTCAGTGCGCGAAGAAACTTCCGATCGGAGCTAAGCCGATTGATGGTCTCCACGACGCCCCGCTCATCATTCTTACTCAGCATTACTGCGTTCTCGCCGCTTCGAATGTATTCGTCGAATCCGGTCGTATCATAGACGACCGCAGTTCCGCCACAGTGAAACATTTCGAGAGGTACCGCTGACATTCCCTCTATGAGGCTGAGCTTGATAACGACGTCGCAGGAGCGATATATTTGCCCGGTCAGAGCAATGGGAACACGGCGAAAGGTGCGGGTTACAGCGCTAGGTGCCACATCCTCTGAGGAGGGGGTCATGAGCCATATCTCTTCAGCTGAAGATTCTGTGCAAAGCTGGATCGCCCGTCTCACGTTCTTGAAAGGAACGTTCATAGGACCTTCAACGAGGACTCGTACCCTGTCTGGACACCGTTCTGCTGCGCATGCCCCTGTAGTAGTAAAGCAGTCCTTCCTGATACCATTCCTCACTACAAGAGCATCTCGCCCATAGGTATCTCCTAGGTATCTCCGTATCCACGAAGCCTCTGTTATAACATTAAGGTCCAGGAGAAAAGACATCTCCGCGAAGTATCGGGTGGGAATGTCCTCTTCGAAGAAACGCGATTCAATTGACTGTACGAAATAAGCGTAGTGCTCGGCGTGAATCCGATATAGGGAGTAGGCGGTAGCCCACCAGGTCGCCAGGGCTATATCGAATCGCTCTGAGGTGATTTGATCGAAGGATACAAAGGAAAGTTCACTGACTTCCGGAAACCAGGAAACCTCATTCGCCTGAACAGGCTCATGAGACACTAGTACGACGTCATGACCTCGCCGTCTAAGTGCTACTGCGTGCTCAAAGATGACGATGGTACCACCGCTAAGAACTTCGGAAGCTATAACAAAGGCCACTCTCACTGGGTCTTTCCTTCCTATGCTTAAGTTGCTGAACAGTTAGCCTTGCGATGATAGATCAACTTGGCCATCACCGCGGACGGAAAACCGACATCGAGTAGTCCATCTCATCACTTAACCTTTTTGAAAAGCAAGAAACCCCGTTTCTGTCACGATGGGCGAACATGCTCATCTTCTCAGCAGTCGTAATCCGGGGAAGGAAAGCAGTCAATAGGTAATAAGACCGGGAAAGGACTTGCAGTGCAGGCGTAGTGGAGTGGGTATAGCCTTCAAGATGAGTAACGCCTCAGGTCGTGAACCACTTGGTGCTTGTGAACCGTAGAACGCATACATGCTTCTCCAACCACTGAAGCTGACTGAGCTTGCATGAAGTCGCTGCCGGGACTCCGGACACGGAAGGTATCGGCGGGTAGGTAAGAGCAGGGGAAGGTGTCAGCCCACCGACTCATCACGTGAACGTCCTATAGGACGGGCGGAAGCTCCGGAAGATTCCTGAAACGTCCGGCCCCCCTCCGTATCTAATGCTACATGGAAAGGAACAGCCGTATATTTGTAGCAGGGCACAAGGGGTTAGTCGGTTCAGCAATCACGCGAGAACTAGGACGCCTGGGGTATACCTCTATCCTCACAAGGGAGCGCAAAGAGCTCGATCTTTTGGATCAGAGCGCCGTACACGATTTTTTCAGAAATGAAGCGATCGACTACGTGTTTCTATCGGCTGCGAAGGTAGGGGGTATCCTTTATAATCAGACCCACCAGGCCGACTTTCTTTACGAGAACCTCACCATCTCGTCCAACGTGATACACGCCTCCGCTGAGTATGGGGTGAAGAAGCTCCTCTATCTGGGGAGCTCATGTATCTATCCCAAGTACGCGACTCAACCGATCAGGGAAGAAGAGCTTCTATCGGGACCACTGGAACCCACTAATGAGGGATATGCGCTGGCAAAGATTGTGGGACTGAAGCTTTGTGAGAAGTACCGAAGCCAATACGGCAAGCGATTCGTATCAGTGATGCCCACGAATCTCTACGGGCAGAACGACCGATTCCACCCTGAACATTCCCACGTCATCCCAGCTCTCATGCGTAGGTTTCACGACGCAAAGCTGTCAAATGCTGAAGAGGTCGTTATATGGGGAACCGGTGAGCCAAAGAGGGAATTCCTTCATGTAGACGATCTGGCTTCCGCTCTCATGGTCGTAATGGATCACTATGAGGAAAACAAAACTATCAACATAGGTACTGGGGTAGACTGCACAATAGCGGAGCTAGCCGAGATGCTAAAGCGGGTAGTTGGATTCAAAGGAGAGATTCGGTTCGATACTACGAAACCAGACGGTACTCCGCGGAAGGTGTTGGACGTAAGTCGGATGAAGGCGCTGGGATGGGAGCCGAGGATTAACTTCGAGGAAGGATTGAGAGACACCTACCTATGGGCTCTGAAAGAAGGAATTTTTACCGCTCCGGGCGCAGCAGCGCCTTTGATTGCTGGTCACGGCCTCAGGCCTAGCTAGGACTGAAACCCGTTCTCGCCGGTCTTATGAGGCAAAGCCGGCCTGTTGAACCTAATCGATCTCAAGAGTCGGGGTTGGCAGAGTCCACTTCCGCTCCAGGTGGACAAGACCGACAGACCTAAAGTCGTCGGTTACCTGGAACTCGCAGACAGGAACGGCTTCCGTGTAGATACCAAGTCCCGTCTCGTCATTGATGGCTACCCGCCACTTATATCTTCCCGAGAGTAGGGGAAGTGATGGAAATGACACACCGACGATTCCTTCGCCCGAACACTGTACAGCTTCAAGGTTGTCCATTATACTCGTGGCCCCACAGATGTAGGTATCATCATGCCGGTAGAGATTGAAGACAAAGGACAAAGGGACCTGCACTTCGCCCCCAATTCGGTAGGAGAAGGTTAAACGTACTCCATCTCCAGACTGCACCGCTCTTGTGCTACGACCAAGATTGTCTTGAAGGTCGACATCTCTGATGGAGATACTAAATCCCTTCGACGTTATCGTTTTCGCTTCTTTAGGACCCTCCTCCTTGGTCAGGTACCTTTCTTGGTCGTAGAGGTACATATCCATCACCTCGGAGCTCGGGCCGAAAAGTGCGACCTTCCCATCCTTGAGATACACGGCCCTCTGACAATAGCCTCGTACCTGATACGGGTCGTGGGATACGAAGAGAATCGTGCAACCACTTTCGCGGATCTGTCGGAACCGATCGTAACATTTCTTCTGGAAGGAGAAGTCTCCGACGGAGAGCGCCTCGTCCACGATGAGTACCTCTGGCTCAACAAAGAACGCAACCGCGAATGCTAGTCGCGCACACATACCGCTAGAGTAAATTTTGACTGGGTGGTGAACGAAATCCCCTATGTCTGCGAAATTCAAGATGTCTTGCAATCGATCTTGCAGATCCTCTCGTGACATCCCAAGCAGCATTCCATTGAAGAAAACGTTCTCGAGACCGCTGAGCTCGGGATTGAAGCCGGTACCGAGCTCGAGGAGCGACGAGATCCTTCCCCGGACGCTCACGTTCCCACTCGTCGGGTTGACGACTCCGGACAATATCTTGAGAAGAGTCGATTTCCCCGCTCCGTTTCTACCAACGACACCTACCGTTTCTCCCCTCAACACCTCTAAAGAGACGTTGTCAAGGGCTCTGAAAGTAGAGTGATAGGAGCGACGGAATGGATCGAAGACCTCCTTGAGCCTATCCACTGGACGCTGATAGAGTCGGTACTCTTTTGAAACATTCTTGACGAGGATAGCTTGGTCCTGGCGCATCATCTCCCTCCTACAGCACATCTGCAAAGTGGGGCCTTATCCGCTTAAAGATGAGACCTCCTAAAATTATTAGGACGGAAGTAACGCCCCAGAATATGGCCCCTCGGATGAGCCCGTCACCCTCATAGAACCAACGACCATAAACTAGAGAATCACGGTACCCCTCTACCACATACCAGATGGGATTGAGGGAGAGGATCATTCTCCAGTTCTCGCCGAGCCCCCGGCTGTCCCATACGAGTGGCGTGAGCCAGAAAAGAAAGCTGAGACCTGCGTTTATGACCTGAACTACATCTTTACTGACAGCGGCAAGGGATGACGTGGTCCACGCGACTCCGACGAGAAAAAGCACTGCACAACTCATGTAGTAGAGTAGCTGAACGATTGCCCAACCTGGCCACTGGCCATATAGGACGAGAAGGCCAATTGTTAGTCCGACGAAGAGGAGATGGCCAGCTAAGGCTGAGACCACCTTGATGAGAGGCAGTAGACTCGTCCTAAAAGCGATCTTCTTGACGAGATAATCGTACTCAAGTATCGCATGGGCGCCAGTCGCAGTAGCCTCGGAGATGAAGAACCAGGGAACCATTCCTGCGACGAGCCATACGGCAAATGGAACATCCGATAGCGGTTGAGCTTTCAATCCAAATTGAAACACTACGACGAGAACCAGTAGAGTGAGAAGCGGATTGATGACTGCCCAGGAGAACCCAAGCATCGATCCGTTATACCGATTCTTGAGATCCCGCTTCACCAACTGGAGCAGGAGCTGACGACGGGCGAATGCGTCACGTAACAGTGCCGAGCCGGGGCTGACAAAACTCTTCATGTACTGCTCTCCTAGTTAGTGCGTCTTCGCCAACCACTGTCCTATCTTTTTCCTCAGCAGAACAAGCTCAAGAGCCTGATACCGCCGAAGTGAAGTGACAGTTTCCGGTCGTGAACGAGTCAACTCCTCCGCACGTCTCTCTGCATGCATAGCGCGCTCACTCTGAAACTCTAGCTTGGGTATCAGGTCGAAGAGCTTATCTTGTTGCGCCTTATGATCGTTGAACCATTTCAGAATCCACTTACTCTGATTCTCAAGAACGGCACGTTGAGGGCCTGCTCCACTTAATGCGATCGCGGAAAGGTGCTCACCGAAGAGCTTCGACGAGCTGCTCCAACAAGGCCACTCTTTCGCCGTGAGTAAGGCCTGGGCGCGATACTCGCTCCACTTGTTGTAGTCGTCTCGCAGGTCGTTTACCGCTTGAATGACGCCCTCTTGATCATCTCTAGGGAGTATCCTGGAATTCATACGATCTCGCATGTACTCATCAGCCCCCGTGACATCGTAAGCGACTGCCGTGCCTCCGCAATGGAACATTTCAAGAGGAGGACCGAACATACCCTCGACATAGCTCAGCTTTACGAGGACGTGGCATGATCGATAGATAGCAGCAGCTTCATCAATTGCTACACAGCTGAACACGCGATCCACTCCTGGGTATTCACAGAGGTCCTTCGTCGAGGTCATGAACCATACTTCATCGGCTCTGCTCTTGAGCGAAAGTTCTATGGCTTGCTCTGTATTTTTGAAGAATACCTTTAGAGGCCCTTCCACGAGGACTCGGAAGGAGCGGGCGTTCCTCTCAGCAACTGCCTCTCCGTCATCCGTATAGAGATCCTTCCTAATTCCATTTCGGGCCACCAAACTCTGAGTGCTGTGTTCCTTCTTAAGGTACTCCTGTATCCAAGATACTTCGGTGATAACCGGAAGGCCGAAGGTGTAGGTGGCCTCGGCAAATGCCCTCGTCGCCGAATCCCATTCGGGAAAGAAACGGGACTCAATGGATTGAACGAAGTATGCGTAGGTGTTGGCCGAAATCTTATGAAGATCGTAGACGGTCCTCCACCATGTCGCTAATGCCACATCAAAATGGGAACTCTCAACATCCTCAATTCGTGAGAACGAGAGCTTGGCTTTAGCCTCCGGATGCCAGTCCAATTGGCCAGGTTCAAGCGGGAAATGGGGAACTATCACTACTTCCCAGCCATGCTCTTGTAGCCAGAGCGCATGTTGGAATACGACATAGGTTCCACCGCCGACATGGGCCGATCCCAGCAGAATACATAGCCTCTTCATTTGATCCCTCTCGCGAACAGGGTAGTGCCTCGTCGAAGTACCCTGAATAGAATATCCAAGAGAAGAAGCGCCCTCGTGTTCTCGAGAAGACTTGAGGGCAGAACTTTTCTCAGCATATGGGCGCTATAGAGGGGACCAAGAGCCGAAATTCCCAATTTGTCGAGACCAGTGGCCCACCAGGTGCAACATTGCAGTTGCTCCTCGGGGTTTTTTAGGAACCGAACCACGTTCCTGATTCGATCGCCCAGTGCACGTCGCTCGGGACGAAAACAGAAGAAATTAAGCAGTCCGAAGTTCTCGTGATGCTCTATAGCCTGTATAAATCGTACTTCCTCTGATCTGGGATGAAATACCATTCTCGCATGAGTCGCTGCACAGAATGAATAAAAGCTGTTCCAGTCATCGTAAGGATGGCGGAACATACGACGACACGTATCCTTGAAGGAGCTTAGATAGGCCTCTTGCTGCGACTGTAGATATCTGTCAAAGATCTCCTCCTCACGAGGACAGTGTTCTCGCTCGGGATAGGCGGTTACACCATCGCTACCATATCTCGCTACGCTGCCGCGACGAGCACCTAGCATAATCTCGAAGAGGGAGCGGTTGTTGGTGAAGACTTCACAGAAGGGGGTAGGGGCGGGCAGCGTTGAGAATAGCACTCCGTCCTTTAAGTTGTTCGGTTGAACGTCTCCTGCTACGAGCCCTATGTAGAAGCCAATCAAGTCCACGTCAGTTGGGAGTATCGCGCGAAGATGGTCTTGTATTGTGCCTTTCCACCCTACGTCGACCAGTACTATTGGTCCGTCCTTCTTTCTTCGAACATGTGACCAAAGGTAAGAACTTAGTAGCTCTCGCTGCTGGTTCCGTTCGCTTTCATAGACTTTCCTAAAGAAAGGAGAGTTACGAACAGTGAGGAAGATGTCAGTCGACGGAAAGTCATCGTGTATCTGCTCTATATCTACGGATAGCTTATCCCTGACAAGGGATATTAGATCGTCGGAGAACGAGAGATTCTGCAAGAATGTGCGAGCTGACATTCTTCGGTACTGTCGAAAGAGCGTGTGGAATGTCTCTGTATCTAGAGGCCCGAGGGAGGCGAGGAACGTTGAACGTCTTGACACCTCTAAATGGGAAAACGGAATTACCTCCCCTCCCAAGAGCTGTTCCTGAAACTCCCGGAACATTGACTCAAGTATGACGCCCTCTCGGGATATAAAAAAGACGTGGCGGGGATTCACCCTCTGTAATCGAGGGAATAGCTCTGAAAAAAAGAAGTAGAGAGAAAGTGGAAGCTCTGGGAAAACGATCTGTTCGGCTGACTGGTTCTGACGCAGCTCACCGCGGATCCCTTCCTCCTGGGGCATAGGTTGGTATGAAGGGGTCCAATTCTCCTCTAACCAGAGGGGCCGAATTCCCATCTTCAACGCCTGATCTCTGTCCGCGTGCGGGTCG
>Ga0256854_1000023_pt1 | contig 7510 bp, 10 predicted proteins | sample BONnt7_FD_181173 | JGI IMG/M metagenome (GOLD analysis project Ga0256854, IMG submission 181173) | Terrestrial sediment cell enrichment communities from Utah, United States - BONCAT_SYTO_Terrestrial_sediment - 7 | ecosystem: Environmental > Terrestrial > Deep subsurface > Rock core/Sediment... | reverse complement strand
CTTCTGTTGTTCAAGAGCCGCCTGCGCCTGGGCGCGGGCCTCTGCCGCAGCCTTCTCCTGCTGGATGATCTGGAGGCGAGTGGCTCGATTACTTCCGCCGAATATTCCCACTGATGGGTTCTCCTAAGATGTTCTCGGATTGACGTTTCAGCTCCTCGATGAGGAACCGGACGACCTCGCGCTGACCTACCCGTCGCCACACATCACGGTCGGACCATGAGGGGTCGGGGCAGCGTTCGGGGAACCGCTTGTCGAGGGCGTCCACCAACTCAGGGGACAGCGGAGGAATTGTTGGGAGGTCTGATGAGGCCATGAGCAAAAACCCCTGGGGTTGATCCCAGGGGTCTCCTTTTGGCTAGAGGTGGGGGATAATTACATTCGGTGCAGTGACTGCACTTAGCGGATCGGGCAGGCCCCCGTGGCGCATCCGTCCTCGGACAGCTCCTCGAAGGAGTTGCCCTTGTTGATGTCCACCGGCAGGAGCTTCGCGGTGTAGGCGCGGAACTCCTCCTCGGTCACGACCTCCTGGGGGAGGTAGGGGTAGCCGAGGTCCTGAGCCGTCTTGGTCGGGTCGTTGCGGTAGATGAAGCTGACGCCGACGTAGCTGTCCCAATTCCGGTCGATCCACTCGATGATCGCCGGGACCTCCTCGGGGGAGTAGCTCACGGTGATCGAGCAGTTGTGGTCAACGTAGTCGTCCATCCACTCCTTGTACCGCTCAAGCTGATCTACTGCGCTCTCGCGGTTAACTTGGACAGTGACCAGCTCGCCGTTGCGCTCAACAACGACGGTATCGAACTCGACGGTAGAGTACTCCACGGGAAAGGTAACAAGGACTGAGTCGCTGCTATAAGGGTCAGCAAACACGCGGTAACCCGCATCCCGAAGGAGGGCGACGAGGGGGTCATGGACTGAGAACCTGATGTTGTTGAAGATGAACTTGCCGAGGGGCTTGTGGACCCCTTCGGTCGTGTCCATCACCTTCGAGAGGGTGCCGGATGGCTTGATGGTCGTGACCGCCTTGGGGGCCGGGAGACCAAGCTCTTCGGCCATGCTGCAAGCGCCCACGCGAGCCGCTGCGGCCAGCTCCTTCCGGTGCCAGGAGGAGCGGTGGTGTTCCCACCCGACGATCCCGGTGACACCCACGCCACACAACCGGAGGAACTCGTTCAGCTCATGCCAGGAGTGGGAGAGGATGCCATCCTTGAACGACACACAGGTCTGCCGGTAGTTGGCACGGGCGACGAGGTAGTGCGCCCGCAGGAGACCACGGAAGTCCCCGTTCCAGGCCGAGAGGTTGTTCTCGACAAGGTTACAGAAGCTGCGGTCGCCAAGCATAATCTCCGCGCACGGGTTCACACCCGCGAACCAGGGCGCTCGCTTCTTCGCGGCCTGCGCGTTGATGAACCCAGGCTCGGAACCGCCTGCGGCCTGCATCAGGTCGAAGATGCCCTCCAGCTCGTCCCGCGTAGGCTTGCGGTGGAACAGGAGAGAGTTGTTGGACTGCGCCCGCTGCGGGTTGTCGATCCAGTGGTTGTCCTTCGCCGTGGCGAACTCCTTCCACTCGGTATCGTCGTAAGGCACCAGCGCAATCTCTGCGGAGCGCCTGGAGGACAGACACGTCCCAAGCCAGTTGACCACGTCGAGGATGTCGATGCGGGTCAGGAGCTGACCGGCGCGGCGGTTCATCAGCTCGGCAATGGCGACCAGGGCCTTGTGCAGGGTCTCGTCACCGGAGCTGATCCAGCCGTAGCCCGAGAGGCGGATGCCAGGACAGCGGATTTCCGAGAAGTCGAGGACCAGCACGTCCACCGGGGCCTTCTGAGCCATGAGCTTGCCGGGGGCCTTCGACCACGCCTCGGCGCTGTCGCCCACGCTGATCGTCCAGACCTTCTTACCCTTGACGGTGCGGAGGGTCTCGACGTTGTACTCCCGGCCTTTGGTCTTGAGGTTCTTCGACCGGATGACCTGGATTTCGACCGGCTTGGTGAAGCCGTTGAGGACACCGACGACCGGCTCGAAGCCGACGCCGCATCCCTGCAACAGGAGCCAGAAGGAGTTGACGATGTCCTCGACCGTCTGGACGCGGGCGAAGCTACAGTTGAACTGAGAAGCCTCGCGGCGCTTGGCGATCTCCGTTCCACCCAACCAAAGGGTGCGACCGGAGGGGAGAACCTTGCGGGCCTCCATCAGAGACCGCAGCTCTTCCAGCTCGGCGCTCTGTCGCTCGTTCAGGGCGTGGCCTTGGGCGCGTTCCCAAAGCCAGCGTTGATGGTTGATGACGCGGTCGATGGTTTGCGACCAGCTCTCAAAAAGAAAGCCACTCTCATCGAGTGGCCTGTTGTAGGTGCGGCGGGCGACAACTTGCGCCCGTGTCGTCGGTGTACTTGTCATTGGATGAACGTGAGGTCCTTGAGGTCTGCGGGTTGGTAGTTCGGCCCCTTGAGAACCTTCCCGTCCTCGCGACGGATCGGCTTCCCGTCCTCGCCCAACTTGCTCATGTTGCTCTCGTAGACACGGGTGAGGGCGATGGCGAGAACGTCCTGGGGGATCGCCTCGACCACGTCACCAATCCACTCGGGGAGGCGACCGACGAGGTCCCCAGGTTCACCGCCGACTTGGCGGAAGCCTTCGGTCACCCAGGCGAGGTCCACGATTTCCTTGATGAGGTTCGCAGCCGCTTCGGCCACTTCCGCCTCTTCCTCGCGAACGAGGTTCTGCCACAGCTCCGGTTCCTTCGAGGCGTCGAAGGCGTCACGGAAGATGGCAACGAACATTTCGAGTGGGTCTACCATATCAGTCTCGCTTGGTGAGCGCCGCGATGAGGTCCGGGGTGAGGCCGGGGATCGGGCGGTCGTCGTTGAGGTTGCCGGTGAAGGAGGCGTCGAGGACGATGGCGAGACACGCCATTGCGTGAGCGAGGTGATGGACACCGCTGTCGCTCGCCACGGTCTCTCCGTCCCACCACGACATGAGGTGCCGCATAGCGGCGTCGTAGTAGACCGAGGAGGAGACCTTCTTCTCGCGCCAGTTCATCAGACCGTACTTGCGCCGTCCGTCCTCCATTGCCCGACCGAGGTAGATCAGGGCCGAGGGCGGGATCGCGGACACACCCGGCTTTGCGGTGCCGAGGACGGTCTTGGGGTTGTCGTCTGGATAGGCCACAGGTGTAGTCACTGCACTTATCTCCTGTGTGATGTTCTCGGTGGGGGTAGAGGTGGGGGGTAATTGCACCCCCGTCCCCTTGATGAAGTCGTGGAGGCCGTTCACGGGCGCGGGACCTTCATCGTGTGGAGCTTCGGCCACTGCCACGTCAGCTCGAAGTAGCGACCGAAGAGGCAGAGCGTGAACCGCCTGCCGCGTCCCCGGAGAATGTCGGGGCCGTAGTCGATTGCGAACAGGAACCAGCTCATCTCACCCTCTCCACGGACCCGTTCGCCAATCGCGAAGTGCCAGTTGAAGAGGTTCCCGTACCCGCCCCGGAAGAACTTCGCCTTCCGAGGTGGGTGCTGGACGCGGTCCATGAGTTCGATCAAGTCGGGGGTGTCCATAGGATCGGAGCCTTGTTCTTGAAGTCGTAGTCTGAGGCGCGGAGGATGCGGGCCATGCGGGCCTGGATGATCGCGTCGTCCTCGGTGAGGCCAGCCTTCTCGTAGGCCGCGACCACGGCAGACCAGTTGGCCTCGCCGTTGAGGAGCTTCTCGGCCTTCACGGGGCCGATACCGGGACAACCCTTGTATCCGTCCGTCACGTCACCCGTGAGGGTCTGGAGCATGAAGTGGTAGTCGGCCTCGGCCTCCGAGACCTCCTCGATCTGCGCGTCCTCGGTGCCCCACCGGATGAACTTGCCGGGGATCGTCCGCATGTCCTTGTCGATGGACACGACGATCCGCTCGTCGGCGCTCTTCATGGTGGCGAGGATGCCCATGCAGTCGTCACCTTCGAGGGTCGGACGCCAGTAAGCGCCGCGCTCGTCAATGAGCCACTGCTTGAGGTGCTTGAGGATGATCGGCTTGCGGGTCGAGCTGCGCTGCCCCTTGTAGGAGGGGTCAACACCCTTGCGGAAGTTGCCCTCGCTGTCGGTCAGGCAGAGCTTGAACTCGTCGCCCTGGAGGGTCTCCATCATGCGGTCAACCTCGCGGTCGAACGCCTCGATGACCTCGTTCTCGTCAACGTGCCAAGTCCAGTAGCCGCAGTCCCACTTGATCGCCTTCTCGCAGGCGAACGCTGCGTTGTAGGCGACCACGTCCGCGTCGATGAGAAGAACCCTGCTCATCGCCGGAACACCCAATGGAAGAACCAGAAGCGGTAGAACTCGATGGAGTAGCAGTTCATCACATGCGCTCCATTCGGTCGCGGTGCAGGAAGAACTCGCGGAGCTGATCGCGCCCGCCGATGCGGGTGCCCTCCACGAAGATTTGCGGGACGGTCGGGTTCGGGATGAGCGCCTTGACGAAGTCCTTGAGCGCCGGGGTGTCGGCGGTCGAGAACTCCACGAAGCTCTCGCCGCGTTCCCGCAGCATGTCCTTCGCCTCGGCGCACGGCTTGCACCCAGGTTGCGTGATGATGACGAACCTCATTGTTTGGGCTTCCCGTTGAAGGACAGCTCCGTCACCGGGGCGGGCTTGGCGTGGAGGGTCTCCACAACCCGACCCATCGCGGTCAGGAGGTGGGCCTTCGCTTCCTTGTTGGAGGTCACGTCAACCGCCGACGCGAGGCGGGTCAGGAGGTCACCGCGACGACACACCGGATCGAGGCTCTCGAAGTCGTCGTACTCGTCGTAAATATCTTCATCGTCCATTGTCGTCGTCCATGAGGATGAGCGGGAGCGCCTCTCCCCAAAAGAGGAAGAAGCAACTCCACGCTGCGATGTAGAGGCGGGGGAGCTTGGTGGGGTCGATCAAGCGTCGGCCAGAGCTGACCAAGCGTTCGGATAGAGGGGGCGGATAATTCGGTCCCACTCCTTCGCGAGCTGCTGGATTTCCACTTGGGAGTGCGGATCGGATCGCAGCTTGTAGGCACGGGCGAAAGCCGCCAGGGAGCCGGTGACGTAGTAGGAGGTCATCATGCTCTGCGGGAGGACCATGCGGGCCTGCTCGGGGCAGACACCGGAGGTGAGGAGGTGGTGGTAGTAGGACAGGGCGAGACCATGAAAGTCCTCGATCCCGTCGATCTGCCACTCCAGCTCACAGTCCGAGAGGTGCAGTGGCTGCACTTCTACCGGCTCGTCGGAGCTGCCCTGCTTCTTGTTCTCGGCCCGCTTGCGCCACACCTCGGGTTCGTAAAGCTCCGGGGTGCTGTCCACATAGCGGCGGCTCACCTCGTTGTAGGTGAACCCGACCATGTGCTTGAACCGCTGCCGCGCCACGAAGATCGGCACGGTTTCCCGTAGCGTGATCTGTGCGTGGCTGAACGGGGTCCAGTGGTTATGCGCGGCGAGGTACTTGATGAGCTTCGCGTCGGCCTGGGAGAGGTGCCAGGTCTCGTTGATCCGGTCGAACTCGAAGGCGCTCTCCTTGTCGAAGCTGACACGCGCCGCGTTCACGACGGTCAGGTCCGACCCCATGTGCTGAACGTACTCAGCTCTCACGGGCACACCTCCCACACGATGACCTTGCGGCCCGACGATGAAACGGCTCGCCGTCCGAAGTCCGCGATGCGGCCTGCGTTCTCCAGCTCCTTGCGGCGGGCGCAAGCTGACCCGTAGATCATGTTGAGGCCCTTGCGGATTTCCTCGTCGGTCGCGCCTCCGCGCTCCTCGATGAACCGGAACACCTTCTGTTGAAGGGTCTCACGGTGCGGCTTGATTGCCTCGAAGGCTTCACGCTGAGTTTCAGGGATCATTGTTCCACTCCTGGGACAGTACGGACAAACCTTTGGCGGTCACGCGCCACTCGCGTCCGAATTGGTTGGTTGCGATTTGTGTGGTGATGAGACCGAGGGATGCCGCAATGGCGATCCAATCGGCCTCTGCTTTCGCGAAGTCAGACTTGGTGGTGAAGGGGTAGAGCCAAGCTCTCAGGACGACCTCAGTGAGTCTCGGCCCAAGAGCGTCCGACAGCGTATGCTCCGTTGAGAGGACACCCGAAGTTGAAGTGTTCTCCTGCTCGGATGATTGCAGTGACTGCACTTTTGCCAATCTCCTCGGCAATCGCTTCGTCGCACTCGATCTGCCACTCGTCGTGGACATTGGCGACGAACTCGTAGTTCTTGCCGGGGACGTAGCCCTTGGCCTGGAGTGTCTGATCGAGGATGACGAGAGCTTGTTTCATCAGGACCGCGCCTGCCGATTGCAGGAGCGTGTTGAAGGAGGCGTGTTCCGACCGGACGGAGAGCTGCCGACCGTCGAGACCCTTGAGCCACCCCTTCTTCTTGACGGCCTTCTTGACCTTCTCGATGACCGTCCCGAGAGCCGGGAGGGCCTTGAGGAAGCGGGCGCGGGATCGCTTGCCGGTGTCCTGCTCCTTACCTTTCGGAGCGCCGAGGATGGTCCCTAGCTTGAAGTCGCCAGCGCCGTAGATGAAGGCGTAGAACCACACCTTCGCGGTGTCGCGGTCGCACCCCAACGCGCGAGCGTTGACGGAGTGCATGTCGGTCCCGTCCTCTTTCTTCCCTTCGAGGACAGTCTTGACGTAGGCCCCTTCGTCGTACTTCGCCATGTAGGCGGCGAGGCACCGCAGCTCCAACGCATCAGCGTCAGCGCCGACCAGCATCTTGCCCTTGGGGACCTCGAAGAGTTCCCGGCAACGGTGACCGTAGGGCGCTCGGTTTCCCGGCACCTGGGCGACGTTCGGCTTGGCGTGGGTCATACGTCCAGTGACTGCACCGTTCGTGATGACCGTACCGTGGATGCGACCGTCAGGCTGCACGGCCTTGAGCCACGCTTCCTTACCCGAGGCGAGCTGCCCCAGGCGCTTGTCCACCATGAGGTACTCGTTGAGGATTTTCGCCTCGGGGTAGTCGAGGTGCTTGAGAACCTCTTCGTCCACCTTGGGCTTACCGTCAGGCGTGAACTCCTGCGGGGTCCACCCGTACTTCGCCTTGAGCCGGCCAGCGATATGATCGCGGGACGACGGGTTGAAGGTGACGGACTTGCGCTTGATGAACGGCTCGCCCTTCACATAGCCACGGGTCTTGTTGTTCACCTTGGGGATGAACACGGTCTCCACGTCCCACGGTGGGAACGCCTCTTGGAGCTTGAACTCCAGCTCGGTCTTGCGCTGGACGAGGTCGCCGTAGAGGGAGCGGGCCTTCTCGGTGTTGAAGAGGAAGCCGAACCGCTCCTGCCGGAAGATGATCTTCTGGACCTCATGCTCCAGCTCGAAGCTGTCCTCGGACCATTCCTTCTTCGCGATGGCGTTCCAGAGCCGGTGAGTGACCTCGATGTCCTGCTCGCAATAGTCCTGCATCTCGCGGGTCCAGCGTTCCCACGGACCCTTGAAGTCGCCCTTGTACTCCCCGAGGCGGTAGCCCCAGGCTTCGAGCGAGTAGCGACCGATGAGCTGACCAG
>Ga0256854_1000022_pt1 | contig 7651 bp, 7 predicted proteins | sample BONnt7_FD_181173 | JGI IMG/M metagenome (GOLD analysis project Ga0256854, IMG submission 181173) | Terrestrial sediment cell enrichment communities from Utah, United States - BONCAT_SYTO_Terrestrial_sediment - 7 | ecosystem: Environmental > Terrestrial > Deep subsurface > Rock core/Sediment... | reverse complement strand
GGCAAGCGCGCCCTGGTGCGCGTGGACTTCAACGTTCCCATGGCCGACGGCCGGGTGAGCGACGACACCCGCCTGCGCGCGGCCCTGCCGACGATCGAGAAGCTGCGGGCGGGCGGGGCGAAGGTGATCCTGCTGGCCCACTTCGACCGGCCCAAGGGCAAGCGCGTGCCGGAGATGAGCCTGAAGCCCATCATCGAGCCGCTGTCGAAGCTGGTGGGGTCCGACGTCCGCTTCGCCGACGACTGCTCCGGAGAGGCCGCCAAGGCCGCCATCGAAGCCATGAAGCCCGGCGACGTGATCCTCCTGGAGAACGTCCGCTACGAGGCAGGCGAGGAGAAGAACGAGGAGGCGTTCGCCCGCGCCCTGGCCGTCAACGGCGACCTCTACGTCAACGACGCCTTCTCTGCGGCGCACCGGGCGCATGCCTCGACCGAGGGGCTGGCGCGGATCCTGCCGGCCTATGCGGGCGAGCAGATGCGCCGCGAACTCCAGGCGCTGGACGCCGCGCTCGGCAACCCCAAGCGGCCGGTGCTGGGCATCGTGGGCGGCTCGAAGGTCTCCACCAAGCTCGACCTCCTGAACAACCTGGTGGGCAAGCTGGACCGGCTGGCGATCGGCGGCGGCATGGCCAACACCTTTCTGGCGGCGCAGGGCGTCGACGTCGGGGCCTCGCTCTGCGAGCACGACCTGGCCGACACGGCTCGCCAGATCATGGCCACGGCGAACGAGAAGGGCTGCGAGCTCCTGCTGCCCATCGACGTGGTCACCGCCGAGAAGGTGGAACCGGGCACAAGCTCAGCCGTTCGAGACCTGGGCGCGATCGGTCCGGCCGATCGTATCCTGGATGCTGGGCCGAAAACCCTGGCGAGGCTGATCGAGGCGATGGACGCCTCGGCCACCCTGGTCTGGAACGGCCCGTTGGGGGTTTTCGAAGTGCCGCCTTTCGACAAGGCCACAGTTTCTGCAGCTAAGCATGCGGCAAATCTGGCGAAATCCGGCCGGCTAGTGGCAGTCGCGGGTGGCGGTGATACGGTTGCGGCCCTCAACGCAGCTGGCGTCGTGGACGATTTCACCTTCGTCTCCACGGCCGGCGGAGCGTTCTTGGAATGGATGGAAGGCAAGGAGCTGCCCGGGGTGGCGGCGCTGGCCCGATAGTCAGAGGTTAGGAAATGGCCCGGATCACGCTTCGTCAGCTTCTCGATCACGCCGCCGAGGAAGGCTATGGCGTGCCCGCGTTCAACATCAACAACATGGAACAGGCGCTGGCCATCATGGAGGCCGCCGAGGCGGTCGACGCGCCGGTGATCATGCAGGCGTCGCGCGGCGCCCGCTCCTACGCCAACGACATCGTCCTGAAGCACCTGATCGACGCCATGGCGGAGATGTATCCGCACATCCCGATCTGCATGCACCAGGATCACGGCAACAACGAAGCGACCTGCGCCACCGCCATCCAGTACGGCTTCACCAGCGTGATGATGGACGGCTCGCTGAAGGCCGACGCCAAGACGCCCGCCGACTACGACTACAACGTCCGCGTGACCCGCAACGTGGTGGACATGGCCCACTGGGTCGGCGCCTCGGTGGAAGGCGAGCTCGGCGTGCTGGGCAGCCTCGAGACCGGTATGGGCGAGAAGGAAGACGGCCACGGCTTCGAGGGCAAGCTCTCCCACGACCAGCTGCTGACCGATCCCGACCAGGCCGTCGAGTTCGTGAAGGCTACCGAGGTGGACGCCCTGGCCATCGCCATGGGCACCAGCCACGGGGCCTACAAGTTCACCCGCAAGCCGGACGGCGACGTGCTGGCCATGAACGTGATCGAGGAGATCCACCGCCGCCTGCCCAACACCCACCTGGTGATGCACGGCTCCTCGTCCGTGCCGCAGGACCTGCAGGACATCATCAACCAGTACGGCGGCGAGATGCCCCAGACCTGGGGCGTGCCGGTGGAGGAGATCCAGCGCGGCATCAAGCACGGCGTGCGCAAGATCAACATCGACACCGACAACCGCATGGCAATCACCGGCGCGATCCGGAAGGTGTTCGCCGAGAAGCCCGGCGAGTTCGACCCGCGCAGCTACCTGAAGCCCGCCAAGGAGGCGATGCGCAAGGTCTGCATCCAGCGCTTCGAGGAATTCGGCACCGCCGGCCAGGCGTCCAAGATCAAGCCGCTGCCGATGTCGGCGATGGCCAAGCGCTACGCGTCTGGCGAGCTCGCGCCGCAGATCGGCATCACGCGCGTCGCGGCCGAGTAGGCCCGTAAGGGCGCGGCCTCGCCGCGCCCTACACCAAAACCATGCCCCGGAACCGCCACACCTGGCGGCGATTGGTTGAGGCATGGGCAAGCATGTCCTGGTCCTGGGCCTCGCCTTCGCCGTCCTCGCCGCCTTTGCGGTCGCGGCCGGCTGGATATTCTTTGCGGCGTCGGAGCCCACCCCCAGTGGCTGGAGCCTGGGCCGTCTGGAGCCCTATATCCTGGGTGGCGGGGCGCTCCTGATCGCGCTCGTAGGCTTCGTGGCCTGGCTCGCCCACTACCGCTACACCCACCCCGACGATGCCGGCCGATAAGAGATTTACCCTCTCCGGACATTGGAAAGTAACGATATACCGGCTGTAATAGGGAACACGTGACGTGGGCGCGCCTGGCGCCTCACCCATGGGAGCCGGCCGGTGACGATGTACACCTTCTACTGCTGCCGGCCCGATGGCGCGGCGCCGGCTTTCGAGGCGCACGAGTTGGGCTCGGACGCCGCGGCCGCCGACCAGGCCCGCAGGTTGCTGGGCCAGCACGCTAGCTGCTCGCACGTCACGGTCTACGACGGGGAACGGGAGGTCGAGACCCACCGCCGGCCCGGCGTCGAGCCTGCGCCCCCGCCGCTGTCGGTGGAGCTTGCAGAGGCCATCCGGGCAGCCGCCCTTGCATCCTCGAAAGCCGCCGTGATCGTGACCGATCCCCAGGGTGCGGTGGTGTTCTGGAACGACGGGGCCTCCAAGCTCTACGGTTGGAGCGCGGCCGACGCGCTCGGCGCCAACATCCTCGACGTCACCCCGGCGGTGCAGACCAAGCGCAAGGCGAGCGCCATCATGGACAAGCTCCTGGCCGGTGAGCCCTGGGAAGGCGAGATCACGCTCAAGCGCCGCAACGGCGCCCGGTTCACCGCCTTCGTGGCCGACACCCCCGTGGGACGACTGGCCGACGGCGACGGGGCGATCGTGGGCGTCTCCGCCCCGGCCGAGAAACGCAGCCTCGTCTGGCAGGCGCAGGCCGAGATCCTGGCGCAGCTCTCCAGATCGCGACGCCCCGAGCGGGTCTAGGCCTCGATCGGTCGTCCGCGCATCTCGCGCACGAAGAGCAGGCCCACCACGAAGGTCACGGCCGCCACCACGATCGGGTACCAGAGGCCGTAGTAGATGTTCCCCGTCGCCGCCACCATGGCGAAGGCGGTGGTGGGCAGGAAGCCCCCGAACCAGCCGTTCCCGATGTGGTAGGGCAGGCTCATCGAGGTGTAGCGGATCCTGGCCGGGAACATCTCCACCAGCGCCGCGGCGATCGGGCCGTAGACCATCGTCACATACAGCACCAACAGCCACAGCAGGCCCACGACCATGGGCTTGTTGACCTTGGCGGGCTCCGCCTTGGCCGGGTAGCCCACCGCGCTGAGCGCTGCGCCGAGCTCCTTGGTCCAGGCGGCCTTCTGGGCGTCGAACGCCGCCTTCGGCATGCCTGTGCCGTTGAAGCTCGGGAGCTGGCTCGAGCCGATGGTGATCGTGGCCAGGGATCCCGCCGGCCCCTCACGATTGACGTAGGAGACCCCGGCGTTCGCGAGCGCCGACTTGGCCACGTCGCAGGACGAGGTGAAGGCGGTCTTCCCCACCGGATCGAACTGCAGCGCGCAGTCTGCGGGGTCGGCGGTCACTACCACCGGCGCGCTGGCGGTGGCCGTCGCCAGCTGTGGATTGGCCGCCGCGGTCAGCGCCTTGAAGATTGGGAAATAGGTGAGCGCCGCCAGCAGGCACCCGGCCAGGATGATCGGCTTGCGGCCGATCTTGTCCGACAGCCAGCCGAACACGATGAAGAAGGGTGTCCCGAGCAGCAGGGCGATAGCCACCAGGCTGTTCGCGGTGGGGCCGTCCACCTTCAGCATGCGCTCCAGGAAGAACAGGGCGTAGAACTGGCCGGTGTACCAGACCACCGCCTGGCCGGCGGTGAGGCCCACGAGCGCCAGGATGACCAGCTTCAGGTTCGGCCAGCGGGCGAAGCTCTCGGCGAGCGGCTTGGAGCTTCCCTTCCCTTCGCTGACCATCTGCTGGAAGACCGGGCTCTCATTGAGCTTCAGACGGATCCAAAGCGAAACGCCGAGGAGGATCGCCGAGAGAAGGAAAGGGATGCGCCAGCCCCAGGCCTTGAAGGTCTCTTCGCCCTGCCAGCCGCGCACCGCCAGGATCACGATCAGGCTGAGGAACAGGCCGAGCGTGGCCGTGGTCTGGATGAAGCTGGTGTAGAGCCCGCGACGCCCTTCCGGCGCATGCTCGGCCACGTAGGTGGCGGCGCCGCCGTACTCGCCGCCCAACGCCAGCCCCTGCACGAGGCGCATCAGGATCAGCAGGATCGGGGCGGCGACGCCGATCTGGGCGTAGCCCGGCAACAGGCCCACGGTGAAGGTCGAGACGCCCATCAGCACCATGGTGACGAGGAAGGTGTTCTTCCGCCCCCAGAGGTCTCCCAGCCGCCCGAAGACGATGGCCCCGAAGGGTCGCACGGCGAAGCCGGCCGCGAAGGCCAGGAGCGCGAAGATGTAGCCGGTGGTCTCGTTGACGCCCGAGAAGAAGTGCTGGGTGATGAAGCCGGCGAGCGATCCGTAGAGGTAGAAGTCGTACCACTCGAAGACAGTGCCGGCCGACGCGCCCGCGATCACCCGCGCATGCCCTGAGCCCACGCGCTTCGCTCCAGCGCCCTCCGCCACAGCCGCCATGAACGCCCCTCCCCAAGGCTTGTACTTTGGGGAGAGCCTATGCGGCGGTCAGGCGGGCGCCTAGTGGACCGTCGGCTTGTCGGGCTTGGCCTCGGCGGGCGCGAGCCAGGCGAGGTAGGGCGCGGCCATGCGGGCGGCGGTGATGTCCACCCGGCGCGCGCGCCAGGCAAAGGCGCCGGCCGATCCCGCCGAGGCGATCGCTGTCGCGAGCGTCCCGCCCAGCCGGGCGGGCCCCAGCGCCATCCACGCGGCGTTCAGCGCCTGCGTGAGGCCCCAGAGCGTGAGCGCCTGCGTCCGGGCGGGGCTGCGCGGGGCGAACCAGATCCGAAGACCCGACAGGGTCAGCACCAGGAAGGCGGGCGCCCAGACCACGCCGAAGAGCGTGCGCTTCGGCTTCTCGCCGGGGGCGTGTGGCGCGTCGTAGTCCGAGTAAGCCTCCACCGAGTCCTCGGGCGGGGCGAGGCTGCGGGCCAGCAGCGCCGAGACGCCCACCGCCGCGGCGGCTATCGCGACACCCGTCAACACCGGCCGCACCGACTGGCTCATCGCCATCCGTGGCGGATAGGCATCGGCGTGCATGGCCACCTTGGGCGCCTCCCTGACTTTCCCTTCCGACTAAGAGCTTAAGGGCCAGCCTTGGTTCCGGCCAAGCTTCAGGCGCCGCCCTCCAGCTCGCCCATGGCGCTCTGCAGGTAGTTCTGCTCGCCGAGGCTGCGGAGCAGGGAAAGCTGCGTCTCCAGGAAATCGATGTGCTCTTCGGTGTCCGAGAGGATCTCCACCAGCACCTCGCGGCTGACGTAGTCCTGGGCCAGCTCGCACTGCTTGATGCCGTCCACCAGGGTCGTGCGCCCGCCCACCTCGACCTCGAGGTCGGCGGCCAAGCCTTCGGCGACGCTCTCGCCGATCCGCAGCTTGTGCAGGTCCTGCAGGTTGGGCAGGCCGTCCAGGAAGAGGATGCGCTTGATGAGCTTGTCGGCATGCTTCATCTCGCCGATCGACTCTTCGTAGGTGATCTTGCCGAGCCGGGCGAAGCCCCAGTTCTCGTACATCCTGGCGTGCAGGTAGTACTGGTTGACCGCGGTCAGCTCGTTGGTGAGCACCTGGTTGAGGAGCCGGATGATCGCCTTGTCGCCCTGCACGATGAACTCTCCACAAATCCCGATGGAGAGCTAATCAGGCGCACGGCGGGCGCCTGTCAAAGCCTATGTTTGCAAGTGATTTGCGCTCTCTTTTTGAGCGGGGCGCCTATTCGGCGGCGAAGCGGAGGACTTCGCGTTCCTCGTCGAGGATCTGGCGCATGTCGCAGACGCAACGGGCGCACTGGGCCTTGGAGTCGCACGCCTTGAAGATGTCCGCAGGGCGGCTCGCGCCGGCCGCGATCGCCGCGCGCACTTCCCGTTCCCGTATGCCGTTGCAATTGCAGACGTACATGGGCCGTTTTGGCTCCTGATCCTGGATCCATCCTTACACCAGATGCGAACGCGGTTGCAAGTCATTCGCATCTACGTGCTTCTACGTAGCGCGCAGCGCCGCTTCCGGTTCCCTCGTGAGCCGAGCTCACGGACGGGCGGCGAAATCATCGTCTGGCTTGCCCCATCATTCGTGGGCGCGAGGCGTTATCTAGACGGCTAGATTAGTCGGGGAGGCCGGCCGAGGCGCCGGCTCGAAGGCCAGGCATGGATTTCGACGCTCTGCTGCTGTCGCGCGTGCAGTTCGCCTTCACCATCGCGTTCCACATCATCTTCCCGAGCTTCACCATCGGCCTGGCGAGCTTCCTGGCCGTGCTGGAGGGGCTGTGGCTGGTCACCAGGAAGGAGGCCTTCAAGACGCTCTACCTGTTCTGGGTGAAGATCTTCGCGATCTCCTTCGGCATGGGCGTCGTCTCGGGCGTGGTGATGAGCTACCAGCTCGGCACCAACTGGAGCGTCTACTCGGCCGTCGTCTCCCCAGTCATCGGCCCGCTCTTCGCCTTCGAGGTGCTGACCGCCTTCTTCCTGGAGGCGAGCTTCCTGGGCGTCATGCTGTTTGGCTGGCGCAAGGTGGGCCCGGGCCTGCACTTCGCGGCGACCTCGCTGGTCGCCTTCGGCACCATCGTCTCGGCCTTCTGGATCATCGCGGCCAACAGCTGGATGCAGTACCCGCAGGGCTTCGAGCGGCTGGCGGACGGCTCGCTCCGGGCGACCGACTACTGGCAGGTGGTCTTCACCGACACCTTCCCCGAGCGGCTGGCGCACATGCTGCTGGCCGCCTTCCTGACCACCTCCCTCGTGGTCGGCGCGGCCTCGGCCTGGCGGCTGCTGAAGCGCAAGGAAGAGACGGAGTCGCGTATCGCCCTTCGCATGGCGATCGGCATGTTCGCGGTGGTGGCGCCGCTTCAGCTCGTGGTTGGCGACCTCTCCGGCAAGGAGGTGCTGGAGGTGCAGCCCGCCAAGCTCGCGGCCATCGAGGCCTTCTGGGAGACGCGCGCGGAACAGGCCTTCCACGTCGCCGCCTGGCCGGACCGGGCGGCCGAGAAGAACCACTGGGAGATCTCGATCCCCAAGGTCGGCAGCTGGATCGTGGCGGGCCGCGCTGACGCCGAGATCAAGGGCCTGAAGAGCTTCGCGCCCGAGGACCGCCCACCGGTGGCGGTGGTCTTCTGGGCCTTCCGGGTGATGGTGGGCTTGGGCATGGCGATG
>Ga0256854_1000021_pt1 | contig 7672 bp, 7 predicted proteins | sample BONnt7_FD_181173 | JGI IMG/M metagenome (GOLD analysis project Ga0256854, IMG submission 181173) | Terrestrial sediment cell enrichment communities from Utah, United States - BONCAT_SYTO_Terrestrial_sediment - 7 | ecosystem: Environmental > Terrestrial > Deep subsurface > Rock core/Sediment... | reverse complement strand
ACCTCTGAATCTCTCGGTGGCGAGGCTAGAAGAGTTAGTCGCTTCATAAAACAGCAGTATCTTCCAAATGGCCATTTTCTGGGATTTAATGCCGAAACCCCGAGTAGCAGCATGAGGCTGCGCAGCTGCAGTCCTACACGGATATCGGTGAGGACGACGGAATGCAAGAATCATTCGCCGAAGTGCATACAAAGCTCGAAGAGCTAGCTGCTTACATGCAGGCGATCCTGCCCCTGGTAGCTTTCAAGCCTACTGTCGAATTTGAAGTTCAAGCTTCCCCTGAGCAATTGGAGGCATGTAGAACTCAACCGGGAGGGGTATGGGCAGTTTTGGGGCCTCACCAGCGGAGGCTATACCTACCGCTGGTGTACAAACGAGGAGTCCATTGGGCAGGAACTCTCCGTAAGCTTGCTGATCCCTCTGATTTCCAAGCTGCAGCTGCAGCGGTGAGAGCTCTATTCGAAGTTCTTATCGACGTAGCATTACTGTTCGAGGATCGGAGCGGCATTAGGGCGGCCAAGATGGAGACTTGGGAGAAGATTTGCCACCACAAGGCAGCTAAACGTACGGTGAGCCTTTTCGAAAGCCGGGGACAGGATGTGCCAGACCGGTATAGTGGACCCCTTCGTCTAGACACAGGACGACCGCAATTAAGTCAAACTCTCCCGCTCTTATTGATGTCTCCCCTCCCCATGGGGAGGGGAGACGTAGGTCGCCTTGTCACTGAACCGCATACACCTCTGCCGGTGTACGGTAGTCCAGAGACTGGTGAAGCCTCTGATGGTTGTAGAACTCGAAGTAGCGTCCTAGAGACTCGCGCACCTCAAGGGGGCACCGGTAGTCTTTGAGGTACACCTCCTCGTACTTCACCGTTCTCCACAACCGCTCGATGAATACGTTATCAAGGGCCCGTCCTCTCCCATCCATACTTACCAGAATTCCGTCGCGTTCAAGCCGATCGGTAAATAGACGGTTGGTGAACTGCACACCCTGATCCGTGTTAAATATCTTCGGTGTCCTTCCTCGCAACGCAATGTCAAGCGCCTCTAGACAGAAGCTCGTCTCGAGCGACGTAGAGAGCCTCCAGGACAACACGTATCTGCTATACCAGTCGATTACTGCACAAAGATACACAAACCCCTTTTGCAGCCGGATGTAGGTAATATCGGTACTCCAGACATGGTTCGGCTTTTCAATCGCGACCCCCCGAAGCAGGTAGGGGTACTTCTTGTGAGCTGGAGAAGAAGGCCGCACCTTTTTCTCCGGATAGATCGCCTTGAGTCCTAGAAGACCCATCAGCCGCACTACACGCTTCCTGTTGACCGGGTATCCCTGGATGTTCAACCAATTTGTGAACTTTCTGCTGCCGTAGAACGGGTGTCTCGTATACTCCTCGTCAATAAGACGCATGAGTGTAAGATTATCGAAGCTCTCACCGTCTTTCTCACGGTAGTAGTACGACGATCTGTTGAGTCCCAGCAGCTCGCATTGCCGCTCCACCGTGATGAGCTCATGATCCCTCTCGACCGCAGCCCTCTTTCCATCAAGAGACAATGCCAGATTTTTTTTTCAACCAGTCCAGCTCAACTTTGAGCTGACCAATCTGCTGGTAGAGGTACTCCTTGTCTGCCTCTTCTGGTGGAGCCTCAGAAGAGGCTTTTGCTGCATCGTCGAACAGTTCGTGTGCTCTCGATACCAAAGTCGACCGCCACTTCGACACCACGGTCGTATGGACCTCGAACTCTTTCGCTAACTCATTCAGCGTCTTATGTTCCTTCACTGCCGCTAGTGCTACCTTCGCTTTGAAGCTCGAACTGCGGGGTTTTCTCCCCCTCTTTGCCATCACGATCTCCCTTTCATACTCCTTGATTCAAGGGATACCTTTGACTAAATTCCGTGTCCAATTTTTGGGGGCCATTATAGAGCGTAAGGAGTGGCCACCTTAAGTACTCGAGAAAATAATGATCTCATATGCTGCTTCCCAAAATAGAGTGATTGTCGCCGACATCAGCTTCCCATAAGCGCCATGTCACGCTCTGTACACAGGGCGATATTCACCGAGAACGTGGGCGAGCATCGTTAGCAATTCTCACGCTTTCGTGAGGAAAAAAAATGATCTGGTCTGACCTTGCTAAGTCGTCGCCTGGTATAAGGTCTCTCTCTTAACATGAAGAGCTGAAGAATTTGTGAGAAGTTGCGCGGCGATCCTCTAAATCTAAATCAGCATAACGGACGAGAGTGAGAGAGTAAGCTCGATTTACTCAAGTACGACATTCAATAAAGTTCAAAGCACTCGTTGAGCTCGCAGATGCCATAACAAGAGCAGAAATTGGATCAGTGCGGATGCAATGGTGAGACGCCTTCGGTTGGATGACCGAAGCTAACGCTCGTTCTCTTTGCAGCTGTAGCAGACGCTCCGAGACGATGATTGAGGGAACCCGAATAAGGGGGGATATGACAATGAAAAGATACTTGCCCCTCGTAGCCATCACCTGTGTGCCCCTCCTTATGTACTCGAGGGGCGTAACAGGAAGTTCAGCACCGCATTCGCAGGAGAACGCGCAGCACCATGTCAGCAAAGAGAGAAATTATCCCTCAGGCACCACACCTACAAGTCCCTCGAGTACAGAAGGTGAACTCCTAGGAGATTCGCCGTCGGATGTAGAGCTAGGAGTGTCCGATCGGCTCTCTGTAGAGGAGACGTATGCGAGTGCCAAAGACGCCCTTTATGCCGTATCCACCGCAGCCAAGAACTACGACAACGACATGCTCGAGAAGTTCAAGCTCCCGGGGACAAATTGCAGTTGGTGTGAGGAGTTCTACAGCCAGGTACGAGGATTACTCTCCTCTGAGAGCATGCCTCTCGCCGAGAGACACTATATGGCCCTTCTCCTTGCCGAGAGTGGACGACCTGAAAACATAGAGGCCCTGATAGATGCTGCTGTCACCGCTACATCAACTGAACTAAAAAACCTATTTTCAGAAGCCTTAGAGCTGACCGTAGGGAACGACGAAGTAGTACGCTTTTTAGGGATGCAACTCGAAAAAGCCCCAGAGGGAGTAAGGGAGAGCATAGGGACCGCTCTTACTCGACAATCCTCTCTTGCAGCAGCAGAGGAGCTCTATAGACAGGCACGTATAAATCCAGCAGAGGAGGAGATCTCTTTCAACGATGGCATAGGTCTTGAGGAGCTGGCCGCAACAGAGGAAGTTCTGCCATTTCTCTCAGAGATAGTCAGAAAGCGCGATGAAGTGAGCAACTTAGCTGCTGTAGCTCTGATAAACAGCGGAGAGGCTGGGTTCAGAGAATTTCTTACAGTCATCGAGAGCCCAGAATATGCAGATACCCAGCTGCTCGATACTGTGCTGAAAAACGTGGCGTTCTCAGAAGATGTGCAAAAAATAGCACAGGAGAGACTCGGTTCAGTAGATGGCACAGCAAAAGAGTTTCTTGAAAAGGTAGCCAAGGGGAAAGATTTGCAAATGGCTTCAACACCGAGCTCGGAGTTATCTTGACGGGAAATGGGGGAGGGGAATGGCGAGCGTGAGCTACCCCCTCTATCCGTCGCCTAAAACCTTCCCGTTAGCTCCCTGAGCACCTCTAATAACTTCTCGGTTTCGACAGGCTTCGCTATGTGTTTCTGGTACCCCACCTCAAGAGCATGCTCTTGATCTTCCACCCTCGCCATAGCGGTAAGTGCAACCGCCGGCGTCGCAGCACTCACTTTCAATTCTCGCACCTGACGTATAAACTCATATCCATCTTGCCCAGGCATTCCTATATCGCTCACGATTACGTCATACTTCCCAGACACAAGCAGATGAAGGGCCTCCACGGCAGATGATGCGGTAGTAACGTCTGCTCCATACTCCCTTAGAAACCGGTCAAGGAAATGTCGTGCATCTGGTTCATCATCGAGGACCAGGAGGCGAGTTCCCTCGAGACTCGCTCCCTCAACCACCGATGCCCTTCGCACCGCCTCTGATTCCGTTCTCGGGCCCTCACGGGTGGTTTTGAGTGCCGGCAAGGTTACGATGAAGGTCGCTCCCTTTCCTATTCCGTCACTATGTGCCGTGACCGTCCCTCCGTGAAGTTCTACCAGATGCTTCACTATCGATAAGCCCAGACCCAATCCACCATGTTGTCGAGTGATCGACGCGTCTGCTTGACGAAATCGATCGAAGACATGAGGGAGGAATTGGGGGTCGATGCCCTTACCGGTGTCTCGTACCGAGAGCTCAATGGTGTTGCTCTCGATGCTATCTCTGTTCAGCACTACCTCTACCCGTCCCCCTTTGGTGGTGAATTTTATCGCATTGCACAAGAGATTCCAGAGTACCTGCCGAAGCCTTCCTGGATCTCCGACTGTGGTTGCTTCTGAATCTACCATCTTAACGAGTGCAATCTGTTTTGCTTCGGCAGCATGACGGACAGCTTCAATCGCATGATCGACTACGGTCTCGAGCTCTACCTCTTCGGTATTGAGGCGAACCTTCCCTGAAATAATCCCACTCATGTCGAGAAGATCGTCGATGAGTTGTGACTGACATCGGACGTTCCTCGTTATAGCATCCATCCCTTCCTTCACCATCTCGGGAGAACGAGGGCGATCTCTTGAGAGAAGTTGAGACCATCCTAAGATGGCATTAAGTGGAGTCCGTAATTCATGTGAGAGGGTAGCTAGAAATTCATCCTTCATTCGTCCAGCTCGCTCTGCCTCGACCCTCGCTGTTCGTTCAGCTTCAAGCAGCTCCTCACGTGCACGTTCTGCATTCTTGGCGGCAGTAATGTCCTGTGCTACTCCCACAAGTTTTGAGCTTCCTCCAGCGAACTTTAGATACACACCCTTAATGCTTAGCCACTTCAGCGTCCCGTCCTCGCGGACGGCGCGAAAATCAGAGCCACTCCAGGTCTCTCGCCGAGCTGCTTCGTTGACCTCCTGACATAAACGCGCGCGGTCTTCTGGATGAACAAAGTGGAGCCAGCGACCAGGCTGTTTCTCTACGTCATTCCGGGAGAACCCGAGTAGTTCCGCCATGCCTTGACCCCATACTGTCGTTCCATTACTCACATCGAACTCCCATGCACCTGCCCCTGCGGTCCTCAGAGCAAGCGCCAATCGTTCCTCGCTCACTCTCAGTTCTTGCTCTGCTCGTTTCCGCTCAGTGATATCCTTTAGAAGAATAGCGATACGATACCGTCCGGGTTGTCCTATCCTAAAGGCATTTCCCTCGAACCATCGCCCTAATGCCGGAGCCTCTCGATCAAATCGAACTGCCTCACCGTTTACGCTTCCTAGGATCTCAATCCAGAAGTTACTAACCCCCTCATTCCCCTGCCATCTTCTAAGTTCGGGAGCGAAGCCAACGTGAGCCTCGAATGCCGGATTGACCTCTAAGAAGCGGTAATCTCGAACCTTGCCCTCGTCATTAACCAGGACCTCGATGACACAGAACCCCTCATCTATCGTGGTAAATAAACTGCGATAGCGCGCCTCACTCTCGCGGAGCGCTTCCTTCCCTCGGCGCTCGTCGGCTACCACGGCAAGAATTAGTGTAGTGATCGATGCAGAGGCAAGGAATTGCTGAAGGAGGAGGAGGCGGTATGAGACCAGCAACTCCGTACTAAACGGCCCCCCACCTAATGTCGTGCCAGCAAGGGCGACAATGGCAACGGGAACTAGGACTATCGACCCTCCTCGCACCCCGAATCCTAATGCTGCCCAGCTCAAGACAGGGAAAAGAAGCCATGCGCGAAAAAAAACCGGGTTTTCTATGCCGAAGATGAGCGCCGAGAGTATCGTCGCGACGGACAGGCAAAATCCGAAATGTACCCAGTAGCCGCTGGAGTAAGGCGAGGACTCGCCAGCGCTCCAGGACAGGATTAATGGAGTGACAAGCAATATTCCGGTGAGGTTACTCACCCACCAGGTGAACCATAAGTCGAAAATGGTCTCGAGGGGCCCGTCGTAGGCCCACACGAGTGCCATGGCGCCGATGGTAGACCCCAGAATAGGACTAAGGACAGCTCCCCATCCTATGAGCCAGAGAATGTCCGAAAGACGGGTGAGGGTTAGATCTATCCGTCCCCAACGTTGGATTCCATATGCTCCCACCCCTGCTGTCGCCGCAGTCCCGAAGGAGATTGCCAACTGCATCCATAGCGGCTCATCGACCTCGTCCAGCCAAAAGGAGATCAAACGTCCTACCACTATAATGGGCCATAAGCGAACGCCGAAAAGAAGCAGGCCTGCGAGAGCCCACCCCGATGCAGGGAAGACAGGGGAAGCTGCACCTCTAAAGGTCGCCCACTGCAGACCTAGCTTAGCCAAGGCCACATACCCCGCTATGAGGAAGAGGACTACCACTATCCTTCGATTCTCTCCCTCTCTCCAGAGCATACTCTCACTCTTGATTTCGGTGGTTTAGCGGTCAAACCGTGGAATGGATGAAACAACACTCTCTATCTTCACCCGAAGAGAGGCTCCTCGCCAGCATTTGAATGACCTGGGGACCAAGTGACGGAGCTTCCCGAGAGGATGAAAGATGGCAGCCTCCAGAAAGAGCGGAGAAGACTCAAGCTTTCACTGCAGAGCGACGTAATACAAAGAGGTCCCCCTTCAGCTGCTCGCACAACGGAGTTATGTAGATGCCCTTAACATTAGGACGAAACATAAGCGCAGTGAGAGCTGAGAGACTTCTTTCTTCTGTAACAGGGGAAGTCTCAGATGTGTACGTTCGACTTAGCAGCGGGAGACGTATCAACTCCCCTTCAGATGATGTAGCAGGTCTCTCCGTCTCCGCCTCTCTGTCTCTCTCCGCCCGGGTATATTCGCAGGGAGTCCGGAACCTAAACCAGGGCATATCAGCACTGAATGTCGCAGAGAGTGCCCTTACTTCGCTTTCCAGCCTCGTGTCGAGAGGCCGAGAACTGGCTACACAAGCCGCGAACGGAACCTACTCTGCGCAACAGAGAGCAGCTCTCCAAGTTGAAATGACAAGCATGGTACATCAATAGCGCTTCATTCAACGGATTAAAGCTTTTCGATGGATCTCTTAGCTATGGGGTGAGTCTTCAAGGAGGATTTGGAGGAGAAGGGACTCTCAATTTCGCCCTTGGAAATTCGCTTCCTGTCCCAAACCCTGATGGGACCTTCACTGCGGCCGGCACCTATGCTGCCATGTTTTATTACGCAGGAAGTGGAGGAGATTTCAATAGAGATGGAAATATAGATGTCGCTGTTGTGGACTACGCTAGTTCGTTCATGACAGTTTACAGTGGGAATGGAGATGGTACCTTTTCTGCAGCCCGTACTTATGTAGTGAATTCAGATGACGCTAGTGATATATCGGTCGCAGACCTTACTTGAGACGGGATTCTTGATGCGATAGTATCCGTAGACTCTGTTGTCGATACCGGCCTCAGTGTTCTTGTTGGAAACGGTGATGGGAGCTTCAAGGCCGCGGTCTCTTTCAAGACGGGGAACCAGTGGACTGCCTCCGCCGTTGCCAGTGATGTATCCGGTGATGGTATCGCTGACATTATAGCTACTAACTGGGTATATGGAGGGCTGAGTATCCTTATCGGAAATGGGAACGGAACCTTCAAGGCAGCGACAAGCTATGCGACGAGTGATCACGTCATCTATCCTAGCATCGTCGATGTCTCAGG
>Ga0256854_1000020_pt1 | contig 7711 bp, 6 predicted proteins | sample BONnt7_FD_181173 | JGI IMG/M metagenome (GOLD analysis project Ga0256854, IMG submission 181173) | Terrestrial sediment cell enrichment communities from Utah, United States - BONCAT_SYTO_Terrestrial_sediment - 7 | ecosystem: Environmental > Terrestrial > Deep subsurface > Rock core/Sediment... | reverse complement strand
GTCCTCGGATGGTAACTCGGTTTTCCTCTCCCACCTTGTGCAGCTTCTTGATGAGCTCTTTTCTGCGCTCTTCATTAAGGGGGGGGATATTGAGTCGGATAAGGCTTCCATCTCTGGAAGGGTTGAGACCAAGCTCTGATTGTTTGATCGCCTTCTCGACCGCATCAACAGCCGATCCGTCGAATACTTGAATAGTGATGAGACGAGGCTCTGGCGTGTTGATCATCCCTACCTGGATGAGAGGAACCTGAGATCCGTAATACTCGACGGTGATCCCCTCCAGGAGGCCTGAGCTGGCGCGGCCGGTTCTCATCTTGCCAAGCTCTTTCTTGAAGTGCTCTATTGTTCCCTTGCACTTACTCTCGAGATCTTTAAAACGAGTCATTTTTCTAAGCCCTTCAACGGTGTCTGTACAATAGTCCCGATCCGCTCCCCCACGACGACTCGCTTGAGGTTTCCCTCAACTCCGACATTGAAGACAATAATAGGAAGGTCATTATCCATGCAGAGGGAGATCGCTGCAGCATCCATAACCTTTAGTCCCCTCTGCAACACCTCCATGAAGTCAAGACTCTCGAAAGCTTCTGCTTCCGGGTTCTTCACGGGGTCACTGTCGTAGATTGCGTCGACCTTCGTTCCCTTCAATAGGATATGTGCGTCAATCTCGAGGGCACGGAGAGTAGCCGCAGTGTCAGTTGTGAAATAGGGGTTGCCTATTCCGCACGCGAAGATGACTACTCGTCCTTTCTCTAGATGCCGTACGGCCCGACGTCGTATGTAGGGTTCTGCGATCTCTCGCATTTCAATTGCAGAGAGAACCCGTGTTGGAATTCCTCTCTGCTCTAATAGATCTTGTAAGGCAAGAGCATTGATAGCAGTGGCGAGCATCCCCATGTAATCTCCGGATGCTCTATCGAACCCCTGTGCTCCTGCCTGTACACCTCGAAAGATGTTTCCGCCCCCGATGACGATCCCCAGCTCTACTCCCAGTCCGTGGACCTGAGATATCTCGGCTACCAGCCGATTCATGATCTGAGGATCAATTCCGTATCCTCGCTCTCCGGCGAGGATTTCACCACTTAGTTTGAGGAGGATTCTCTTATATCGGGGTGTACTCATGTTTCATACTATTGTCCGCCACCAATAGTAGCCTGAACGTCTTCTGCGAGGTTAGCAACAGGCTTCTCGATCCCCTCACCTACCTCAAGACGTACGAAACGTCGGACGGCTACCTTCTCACCGACCTTGATACTGAGCTGATCAAGGATATCCTTGATAGAAGCTTTGTCATCCTTCACATACTTCTGATCAAGGAGGCAGTTCTCCTCATAGAACTTCTCGATCTTTCCGGGAAGGATCTTCTCGGCGTTCTTACGCTGTGCCTCGGTAAGCTGCTCAAGGAAGATCTCCTTTTCCTTCTCTATGATAGTAGCAGGAACCTCCTCTCTGGAGAGGTACGCAGGCTTCATCGCTGCGACATGCATAGCGATACCCTTAGCGGTGTCCTTGAACTCATTGCCACGAGCAACGAAGTCGGTCTGACAGTTGAGCTCTACGAGTGCTACGATCTGATCTCCAGCATGGGAGTACACGCCCACGGTTCCTTCAGCAGCAACCTTGTTAGCGCGCTTTGCAACGTCCTTGAGTCCTTTCTTACGGAGGATCTCGATCGCCTGCTCCATAGAGCCATTGGCCTCCTTCAGAGCGGACTTACAATCCATCATTCCAGCTCCAGTCTGCTGACGAAGCTCCTTCACCATCTCGGATGATATCTCTGCCATTGTAATCCTGATTATTAGCCTACTGTTGATCTGTCAATTACCGCTCCACCATCACCTTCATCGAGCCCAGTTATGGTGCTCAAAGGTGCTCTCTCCATCAGAGGGAGTGTGCTCCTCTTAGACGGTTCAACTAAATTGTACGCTGGTGCTTAGTGGGCGAAAGGAATGGGGCGAATACGCATCTTGCAATGACGTACCAAAGGCACAAGCGCCCCTGTTGGAGCGCTTGTGCTTGATGAGGTTCCGGTCAGTTATTGCTGAACGGGTGTCTCATCGGCTGGTGCAGCAACCTCAGGAGCTGCTACCTGCTGAGTTCGCTCACGATCGCCACCTCGGCCCTCACCACGACCTCTGCGGGGACCACGTCCACCCTCTCGCTCACGTCCCTCATGAGGATTAGCCTCAGTAGGCTCTTCACGAGGACCACGAGCCTCAGCTACCTTGCGAGCATCAGCGATGGAATCAGCAAGGGCGCCAACGAAGAGCTTGATAGCACGAGCAGCGTCGTCGTTAGTTGGGATCGGGAAATCAACGAGATCAGGGTCAACGTTTGTGTCAACAAGCGCGACTACTGGGATCTTGAGGCGACGAGCTTCTGAAACAGCGATATGCTCTTTGTTCACATCGAGAACAAAAAGAACATCAGGAGCTCTCTTCATACCACGAATACCGCCGATGTTCGCCTCGAGCTTCTGAAGCTGACGGCTAACATTCAACTTCTCCTTCTTGTTAAGGCGAACCAAAGACTTCTCGTCTTCAGCTGCGTTAAGGAGATCCTCGAGCTTCCTCATCTTGTCGATTGAGTTCTTGATCGTCTGGAAGTTTGTGAGAGTTCCACCGAGCCATCGAGTGGTGATGCTGAATGCGCCACAACGCTCAGCCTCTTTTCGTACGATGTCACGAACCTGGATCTTCGTTCCGACCATAAGAACGGAACCACCATTAGCGATCTTATCGTAGATGAATTGACGTGCTCGGTTCCAAGCCTGAAGGGTCAGGTCGAGGTTGATGATATGAATTCCGTTTCTCTCTCCGTAGATGTATCGGATCATCTTCGGATTCCAACGGTCAGTCTGGTGACCGAAGTGTGCTCCTGCATCGAGGAGGGTACGAATGGAAAGCTCTACAGGTGCAGCGTCGAGAGCGGAAGCGAAAGAGGTCGCTTCACCAGCGGTAGGTGCTTCAATAGTCATATATTTTCTCCGTCTTAGTTATACCTCCCCGAAGCTGGAACTTAACAAACGGCACCACATGGGTTCCGCGGGCCGTCTCACCAAGACATGCACTTCGGGTGTGAATTCTGGAGCAGGAGTCTAGCATAAACAGCCTCCTCCTGCAAATGTCCCATCACTTACGAAAGGTTCTCTCAAAGATAGTATCTACGTGGGCGAGGTGCCTCCTCATGCCAAATGCGTCCTCGATATCCTCAGAAGTCAGATACTTAGTAACTTCAGGGTCGTTTGACATCCTTTCCTTGAACGACTCTCCCCCTTGCCAAGCAGCAAGAGCGTGCTTCTGAACCAGGGCATAAGCGGCCTCCCTCGACATCCCCTTATCAGCGAGGACGATGAGGAGGGTCCCTGAGAATACAAGTCCCTTCGTGAGATCGAGGTTCTTCTGCATTCGCTCTGGGTACACAACGAGATTCTGAATCACATTACGGAGCCGATGGAGCATGTAGTCCGTGATGATAGTTGCATCAGGAGCGATCACCCGCTCAACTGAGCTATGGCTAATATCTCTCTCGTGCCATAGCGCTACGTTCTCCATTGCAGAGATGGCGTATCCTCTCAGGAGACGAGCAACTCCGGTGAGATTTTCAGTTGCAATAGGGTTCTTCTTGTGAGGCATAGCAGAGGATCCCTTCTGCCCCTTTGAGAAACCCTCTTCAGCCTCTCCTACCTCAGTGCGCTGCATGTGTCGGATCTCGACGCATATGCGCTCAACTGACGACCCGAGAAGTGCAAGCGAGGTGAAGAACTCAGCGTGACGATCTCTGTGAACCACCTGGGTAGGTACTGTCTCGGCTTGGAGCCCGAGATTCGACATTACATGGCTCTCTACTGCCGGACTTACTGATGCATAGGTTCCAACGGCGCCAGCGATCTTTCCTGTAGCGACAAGCTCAACTGCGCGGGCGATTGCATCTCGACGTCGAACAACCTCTGCGTACCATGATGCGATCTTTACGCCGAAGCTTATCGGTTCTGCGTGAATACCGTGGCTCCTCCCGATACAGGGGGTGTACTTGAATTCATTTGCTCGCTTCTCGATGACTTCGAGAAGTGAATCAATACCGCCGAGTATCCGGTGGCCGGCCTCCTTGAGCTGTACCCCGAAGGAGGTATCCAGGAGGTCATTGGAGGTCATACCACGGTGGAGGAATCGGGCATCAGGTCCGGCACTCTCCGATATACTCGTAAGGAAGGCGATAACGTCGTGCTTCACCTCCTCTTCGATGGCGAGGGCACGTTCTGGGTTAATCTTCGCTCCACCTTTCACCGAGGCGTGTGTCCCTTCGGGAACGAGCCCCTCCTTCTCCATAGCCTCGAGCGCAAGAAGCTCAACATCAAGCCAGATCTGCTGCTTTCGCTCCTCTCCCCACAGGGAAGACATCTCGGGTCGACTATATCGAGGAATCATAGAGGGTACCTTACGTGTAGTTGTGCTAAGTCTGGAGTTCTAGAAGAGGCCCCTATAATGGCGAGATTAGCCTTGAAAGACAACCTTGGTGACGCCGAGAACGGCATGGAAGGGACTCCCCAACTACAGCTCGAGCATAGGTGTCGCTCGCTCTATAGAGCCACATTGCAGGGAGAAGTGGTGCGACCGTTCAAACCTCTCCTCAACGGCCTGAAGGGCGTGGTTAGGGGTGTTGCTATTCTCACTTAGGTGTCCGAGCACCACGTGGCTTAGATCAGAATGATCTACCGATGCAAGAAGGGTTGAGGCTGCTTCATTACTAAGATGGCCGTGACTCGAAGAGATCCTCTGCTTCAGCTCCCAGGGATATGAGCAGTTATGGAGAAGCTCTTTATCGTGATTCGACTCGAGCACAAGGGCGTTCACCCTTGTCAAAGCATACTCCACTACTGGGGTTACCTTTCCGAGATCTGTTGCCTGCGCAAACCGGACTCCCCTCCCCTCTATGACGAACCCTACTGGATCTACTGCATCATGTACTATTGAGAAGGGAGAGACCTTCAACTCTCCCACTGAAAAGTCCTGGCCTGTCTCAAAAAGCTCTATGCCATACAGGGGCTTTAGGTGACGCGAGGTAGGCTTATTAACGAAAACGGGAAGTCGATATCGGCGGCTTACGGTGGCAACTCCTCGGATATGGTCACAGTGTTCGTGGGTCACGAGTACCGCAGTAAGCTTCGCAGCATCGATCCCTAACTCCTCGAGCCTCCTCGTGACCTCTCGTCCCGAGAGACCACAATCGATGAGGAGCCGCGTCTCTCCGCATTCCACGTAGGTGCAATTCGCCTTACTGCCACTTGAGAGTACCGATATCCTCATTCGTCATTATTATCTAGCCGTCTATCGGAATCTTACTTCGAGAGGTCCCATTCTCCGAGCCACGGTGCCAACATTCTTCCTCTAGTGCCTCGTGTGATAGGGGAAAGCTCCATCTGTCCCCCCTCCATACCGACAACGATTCAAATATTAAGGTGGCCCATCGCTTCAAGGTAACGAGCGCGCTGTAAAGGTCCGACCACCTGGAGACCAGACCCCATCTGAGTGGCTAAACTCGATACTACCTCAAAAGGGTGGGTCTCATCACTAGCGATGAAGGCGGTTACCTTCATCCCATCTCTCACAAGTCCCTCCCCCGTCATAACATCCGCGAAGACGGTATTGCATGTCTATCCCGCAAGCCCACAACACGGCGTGTCCTGCTTCGAGAAGAAGATGGGTCAATCTCTCCCCACATTGCCAGGGCCGGTAACGGGTACCCTCAGAGCGAAGCACAGGAGCTGTAAAGTGGGCGGTGTACTAGAACTAGGTTCAAGCACACCACCCGGGGTGCTACTTGTTCCCCATCGCCCACACTACGTGTTCCGCGAGAGAATCATGGGAATACCCCATCTCCTCCAACTTTTCTACCGTAGCTCGCCACTCCTGAGCACGCCTCACCTTCGTTGAATCAAACGATCTCAAGTCTTCATCGAGCTGCTCCTGGTGACTGGAGAAATACACCGTGTCATCCAAGAAACGATGGAGCCTCTGTTCTCGACTTCGCTGGTCAGAGCGTCTGATATCTTCTAGGAGTCGAGGAAGAGCTTCGGCGAGGTTCTCAGAGAGTACCCTGTTTGGGTTATCAAGGTGCCATGCGGTCATATTTGCAAAGACCGATCCTCGAAATGCTCTTCGATCTGCATCTGATGAGAACGTCTCTCCAACCACATGCTCGTTCTCGAATGCACGCATCACCTCCTCGCTCGCCTTCCCATCATCTCGCATCTTAGAAAGTCGGTATTCCCGAGGAACCTCAAAGTTTCCGGCATTGAGGTAGGCTCTGACATGAAGGACATATCGCATTAAACGGCTCTCCGCATTCTGCGACTCGTTGATACCGAGTGCCTCACTGAGATCGTGCCGCACTACCTTCCTCCCATAGGCAACTACATCTTTTAGGATCTCTTCAGGGTTTGGGATCGGGAAGAGTTTGTTAAGGCGCTGATTGACCTCAGCCTCCGTTATTCGATCATTTGGACGCTCCTTCCTCAACTGCTCCGTCACGGGAGCCATGTACTTGGCCCGAGCAGCAGAGATGTCATTATAGTAGGAAAGCCCCTCCTTCACCGCCTCCTTCAGATACCGTTCAACATCAAGAGCGGAGACCTCCTTCTTCTGTGCGGAGATCGTCTTCGCCATCTTGATTCCGGCTCGGGTCGATATCCCCATCCCACCATCGTAGAGAGAGAAACGAGTCTGTCCCACACCCCCTACATGCTCATCAGCAATTGTATGAGCGTTTGCCTCGAGGAGACGAAGCTCCTCAGCGACATACTCCCTCCCCTTACTTCCGATTATCTCTCTCCGAAGGGACTTCGTTGTCTCATCGAGGAGAAGCGCTTTGTCAACCGCCGATAATCCTCCGATGAGCTCCGGGAGTCCCTTCACCTCCTTGTAGCCTGGAGAATCAGGATCGGGGTTAAGCAGCCTTGTGGCAGTATTGAAGAGCGCTAACATCTCTATAGCCCCTGGCGCTGAACGTGCCCCGGATTTCGCAAGCTCTCCCCTGTACGCTTGAGCTTCAGACATGAACCGACATCCCAGGGGGATCGAGAGAAAGAAGATACGTTCTGACAGAGCATCAAATCCAGATGACCGCTGCTTCTGTAGGATATGCTCGTCATTTGTATCTGCAGTAAAGAGTACGTATGCCTGAACATTCCGTATTACCGACGGATCTCGATGTGAGAGTATCTGCACCACACCACCTTCAATCGTCTCTAACAGATTGTTGAAGCGACTCAGATCTCCCTCTCCCCTATCCATCTGGTTAGGGCGGAACATGTCAGAGTAATGAACGACCCCTCTATTCGCATTGAGGATTAGACTGGAGCTCGAGTGAAGATCTCCGGCGATATTTCTGAGCACTGGAGGTATAGGGTACCCGTTGTACTGGGGAGCAAGGGGTCGTATATCGGCGTGGGGATCTGGATTAGGACGAAGAGATACGATGCCACGTCCTAACTCCTCGGCATAATGCCACCGCTCAACTCGTACATGTTTCTCGAAGATCTTGCCGATGTCTCCCTTATACTCCTTCATGAGCTCCTCGAAGATCATCTGGGAGAGGGGATCGAGTCCCGACGACATGAAGTAGGATTGATTGAAACGATCGTGGCCCTCTTTCTTCGCGACGTTTAGAATCTCCTCTCTGAGACTTGGGGCTCCATCTACGCCCCGTTCATTGG
>Ga0256854_1000019_pt1 | contig 8110 bp, 11 predicted proteins | sample BONnt7_FD_181173 | JGI IMG/M metagenome (GOLD analysis project Ga0256854, IMG submission 181173) | Terrestrial sediment cell enrichment communities from Utah, United States - BONCAT_SYTO_Terrestrial_sediment - 7 | ecosystem: Environmental > Terrestrial > Deep subsurface > Rock core/Sediment... | reverse complement strand
GCCCGCGACCAGCTGCGCCGCCTCTACGGCGACCGCTCGGTCGGCACGTTCGAGGTCGGCGGCAACCCGTCGCTCGCGGTGGCCGAGGAGGTCTCCCAGCGTATCCAGGAGCTCTTCGCGTCTGGCGATGTCGACGTGGTCACCCTCTTCTTCAGCAGCTTCAAGAGCGTGGTCACCCAGACCCCGACCGCCAAGCAGCTGATCCCCGCGGAAGTGGAAGGCGGCGGTCGCGCCGTCGACCTGAAGGGCGCGGCCTACGAGTACGAGCCGGAAGAAGCCGCGATCCTCGAGGAGCTGCTTCCCCGCAACATCACCACCCAGCTGTTCTCGGCCATGCTCGAGAACCAGGCGGGCTTCTTCGCCGCGCAGATGACGGCGATGGACAACGCCACCCGCAACGCCGGCGACATGATCGCCAGCCTCACCCTGCAGTACAACCGCTCACGCCAGGCGCAGATCACCAAGGAGCTGATCGAGATCATCTCCGGCGCCGAAGCGCTCTAGTCCGAAAGAGCCCGTCATGTCTGAAGCCCCCGCCAAGCGCATCCGCAAGCCCGCCGCCCCCAAGGCCGGCGCGATCCCCGCCACGACCCAGGCCATCGCCCAGGGCCGTATCGTCCAGGTCATCGGCGCCGTCGTCGACGTGGAGTTCGAAGGTCACCTCCCGGCGATCATGAACGCCCTGGAGACCTCCAACACCGACCAGCGGACCGGCGAAGCCTTCCGCCTGGTGCTCGAGGTCGCCCAGCACCTGGGCGAGAACACCGTGCGCACCATCGCCATGGACACCACCGAAGGCCTGACCCGCGGCCAGCCGGTGGCCGACACCGGCCGCCCGATCACCGTGCCGGTGGGCCCGGCCACGCTCGGCCGCATCATGAACGTCATCGGCGATCCGATCGACGAAGCGGGCCCGATCGCTTCTGAGTTCTCCAGCCCGATCCACCGCGAGGCCCCGTCCTTCGCCGACCAGTCCACCTCGGCCGAGGTCCTGGTCACGGGGATCAAGGTCATCGACCTGCTCTGCCCCTACACCAAGGGCGGCAAGATCGGCCTCTTCGGCGGCGCCGGCGTCGGCAAGACCGTGACGATGCAGGAGCTGATCAACAACATCGCCAAGGCGTACGGCGGCTACTCCGTGCTGGCCGGCGTGGGTGAGCGGACCCGTGAAGGGAACGACCTCTACCACGAGATGATCGAGTCCAACGTGAACGTGGACCCGCGCAAGACCGGCAGCACCGAAGGCTCCAAGTGCACACTGGTGTACGGCCAGATGAACGAGCCCCCGGGCGCCCGCGCCCGCGTAGCCCTGACGGGCCTGGCCCAGGCCGAGTACTTCCGCGACCAGGAAGGCAAGGACGTCCTCCTGTTCATCGACAACATCTTCCGCTTCACCCAGGCCGGCTCAGAAGTGTCGGCTCTGCTGGGCCGCATCCCCTCGGCCGTGGGCTATCAGCCGACGCTGGCCACCGAGATGGGCAACCTGCAGGAGCGGATCACCTCCACCTCCAAGGGCTCGATCACCTCGGTGCAGGCCATCTACGTGCCCGCCGACGACCTGACCGACCCGGCGCCGGCGACCTCGTTCGCCCACCTGGACGCCACGACCGTGCTGAACCGCGACATCGCGGCGCAAGGCATCTTCCCGGCCGTGGACCCGCTGGACTCCACCTCGCGGATCATGGACCCGCTGGTGATCGGCGAGGAGCACTACACCGTCGCCCGCCGGGTGCAGGAAGTGCTTCAGCAGTACAAGGCGCTGAAGGACATCATCGCCATCCTCGGGATGGACGAGCTGTCCGAAGACGACAAGCTGATCGTGGCCCGCGCCCGGAAGATCAGCCGCTTCCTGTCGCAGCCCTTCCACGTGGCCGAAGCCTTCACCAACCAGCCCGGCAAGTTCGTCGAGCTGGCCGACACGATCCGCTCGTTCAAGGCGATCGTCGACGGCGAGTACGACCACCTGCCCGAGCCCGCCTTCTACATGGTCGGCGCGATCGAGGAAGCGGTGGCCAAGGCCGAACAGCTGGCGTCGGAAGCCTAAGGGGCCATGGCCGCCAAGCTTCAATTCTCGCTGGTTTCCCCGCAACGCGAGCTCTTCTCAGGGCTCGTGGACCAGGTGGACGCGCCGGGCTCCGAAGGCGACTTCGGGGTCCTGGCCAACCACGCGCCCTTTATGACGGCGCTGAAGGAAGGCCAGGTCCGCGTGCACAACGACGGCCGGGTCACGGTCTTCGACGTTCGCGGCGGATTTGCCGACGTGACGCCCGAGGGGCTCACCATCCTGGCCGAGTACGCCCGGGAAGCCGCCTAAGCTGTAGCCAAAAAAGCGCCGCCGTCGGGCCTTGCGCTGGCCGCCTGGCTCACGTTTTATGCGCGTGAAAAGTCAGGGGAAACGTCCATGCGTATCGCTTTTGCCAGCCTGATCCTCGCCGCTGGGCTGGCCACCGCCGCCCAGGCCCAGGACCCGGCCGCCCAACCTGCTACGCCGGCAGCCCCGGCCCAGCCGGCCGCCGATCCGGCTGCGCCTGCCACTCCGGCAGCGCCCGCGGCCGAGCAGCCGACCCTTCCCACCTCGGGCAACGGGGCGGCCGTGCTCTCCGTCCTGGAGCAGATCTGCGTACCAGCCGTCCGCGGCACTGCCATCGACAACACGGCCAAGGCCGCCGGCTTCCGCCTCAACAAGCGTGACCAGACCTGGTCCAAGCCCCTCGGCGGCGACAAGGCCCACCAGCTGATCGTCCTGCCGCAATACTCCCAGAAGGACGTCTGCCGCGTGGAGGTCCGCTACCCTGTCGGCCAGGACGCGGAGATCACCCGCGCCCTCAACGTCTGGTCCTTCCTGCACCAGCCCGAGCTCGTGCTGCAGGCGAACTACGTCAACACCGACCCGGATGGCCTCAAGCGCGTGCGCAAGTCCTGGGAACACTTCGAAGGCAACGCCTCGACGGCGGTGAATTTCACGGTGGAGCGCAACGCCAACGACACCCCGGTCGGCAAGACCTACGACCGCGGCATCCTCTACTACCAGGAGCGGAAGGGCTAAGCGCCTCGCGCCAGAGCCGAACCACACCAACGCACCGGAGCCCGCGCTCCGGTGCGTTTTGCTATTGAAGCCCCCGATCGCAACGGAGCCGAGCCATGGCCTGGGTCATCCTCTTCATCGCCGGCCTGTTCGAGATGGGCTGGGCCATCGGGCTGAAATACACCGAGGGCTTCACCAAGCCTCTGCCCACGGCGCTTACCGCCACGGCGCTGGCCGCCAGCATGTGGCTGCTGGCCGCGGCGGTGAAGACGCTGCCGATCGGGACGGCCTATGCGGTCTGGACCGGCATCGGGGCGGCGGGCACGGCGATCCTGGGCATGGTGCTATTCAAGGAGCCGGCGACGGCGGCGCGGCTGGCCTGCCTGGGCCTGATCGTGGCGGGCATCGTGGGCCTGAAGCTGGTGACCCCGAACGCGCACTAGGCCGCGGATCGACAGACAGCCGGAGCGTTGCTTTACTTCGCGTCACAACCTGGGAGGATCCCCATGCGCGTGACGCTCGCCCTCGCTCTCGCCGGACTGCTCGCCGCCTCATCGGCGCAGGCCCAGACGGCCGCGGCCATCGAGGAGGGGGAGCGGTGGATGTCCACCGGAAACCAGCTCGCCGCCCAGCGCCGCGAGGAGGCCCAGCGCTACATCGACCGCACGACGCGGGCCATGCAGGAGGGCGACTACCAGAAGGCGGCGCGGCTGGCCCAGGCGCTGACCCGCAAGGACCCCGACCGGGTGGAGGCCTGGCTGCTCCTGGGCTCGGCCTATATCGGCGCCGGCGACTGGCCCAAGGCGCAGAAGGCCTATGGCCGCGCGGTGCGGATCTGGCCGATCAACGCGGAGGCCCGCACGGGCCTCGCCGTGGCCTACGCCCGAAGCGGGGACCCACGGGCGGCGACCCACCTAGCCTGGATCTCCGGCAAGGTGAGCGACTGCGCCGGCCGCTGCCCCGATGCCCTGCGGCTCGCGGGCTTCAAGTCCGAGGTGGAGAAGGCGCTGGCCCAGGCGCCGCCCGTCGCCCCGAAGGGCTCCTGACGCTGGCTCAGCTCCCGCGGGGTTCGACCCGCAGGAACAGCAGCCAGATCAGCAGGAAGGCCACGAGGCCTGCGACGAAGGGGTGGGCGAGCACGAGGCTCAGCCCCCGCTCGACGAGGGAGTGGAAGCTCGACATCGGGCAATCTCACGAATGAGCGCCCCCCGCGGGTGAGCGTGGCCCTCTATGGTTGCCGTCCGGTGAACGCCGCGACGTGTCCCCGGACCGTTTCTGGGAGCCGCCGCCAGGGCGGCGGTGACGCCATGCCAGGTAGCCCGAGCCGAGGATGGCCGCCACCAGGAGCGCCCCGGCTGGCGTGCGAGGGCGTTTGATCCTCACCCGGAAGCGGTGGAAGCGACCGTCGTCGGCGCCCCACCACGAGCCGGATGGCTTGTGGAAGCCATGGCTGGGGAACTGGTGGGCCAAGTGGCGCGCCAGATCGGCTGCCTCGGCGGCGGTGCTTTCGGTCAGGACCCACTGCACGCCGGCGGGGGTCCGCCGCGGGTCGTCGGAAAGCTTCCAGCTCTGCTGCAGGACGCCGTAGATGCGCCCGAGCGGCTGGCTCCTGCGGAACGGGGTCCCTCGCCTCCTGGCGCGCGGCGGGGGACCCGGCTCGCTGTCGGGGGGTGCTTGCGAGGGCATGCGGTCTTGGTGGGCGTGTCAGGCGTGCTCCGCAAGCATGGGATTCTTATGGGCGAGAGCTCCGCCCAGGATCGTTCGCCACAGCGCTGCCCTGGTTTCAGCATGCTATCGCCGGCGCTTCGCCATTTGGGAGTTCCGCCACGTGCTGCAGCCTCGCATCTCTCTCACGTGCGCCGCCCTCCTGGCGCTGGGCGCCTGCGCGAGCGCCACCGAGACGCGGCCTGCCCGCACCGCGACCGAGCAGCTCCTCATGAGCCATGCCGCGGAGGATGCAGCCCGGGCGCTCGACTTTGGCCTGCCGGCCGGCACGCGCGTGCACCTCGAAACGGCCGGGTTCCGGGGAGAAATGGGCGAGGTGGCCGCCAGCGCCATCCGCGAGGCCCTGCTGCGCACGGGGCTGCGGCTGGCGGACAAGGCCGACGCTGAGGTGGTGGTGGAGGTGCGGCTCGGGGCGCTATCCCTTGATCAGATGAACCGGGTGCTCGGGATCCCGCGCCTCACCCTACCGGTTTCGCCCACCCTCACCACGGTCACGGTTCCGGAGCTCTCCGTCTACTCGCGCCGAGATCGCGCCGGCGTGGCCCAGTACTCGCTGTTCGCCTACGACTCCAGGACCGGCCAGGCGATCGCGGTCGCAACCCCAGTGGCCTCCGGCGCCTCCCGCATTCGAAGCCACACGGCTCTCATGGTGCTCTCCTGGGGCGCACAGGAGATGCAGCCGCGAGGCGGGGGAATGGAGTCGCGGTGGCTTCCCTGGAGCGTGCCGCGGACGCTCTTCGGAGGCGGCGCATCGAAGGCCGAGTTTTCGCCGCCCGCGCCTAAGGCGGGCGCTCAGCCGGGTCTTCCCTAGGCCGCCGCGCGGGCCTCGTCGGCGAGCCAGCGCAGGACGTGGTCGGCCACGTCTTCCCAGCCGGGCTCGCCCACCAGCCAGTGGCTCATGCCGGGAAGCTCGCGGAAGGCCCCGCCAATCCGGGCGGCGGTCTGGGCGGCCGTCTGCGGCGGATGGACGATGTCGCCCTCGCCGGCCAGCACCAGGGACCGAACAGGCAGCGCGCCCGGCCCCACGCTGGTGGTCATGAAGGGGTCGAGCCACCAGTTCAGGGTCTGGCGCAGCGCCAGCGCGCTCTCGGCGTGCATGCGCGCCACGACGGCTTCGCGCTCGGCGGGCGGCATGCGGTTGAGGCTGAAGCGGCGCATCACATCGCGGTCCGGCTCGACGGCGCCGCTGGAGAAGGGGCCCAGCATCTGCACGCCGAAGGCGGTGATCGCCTCCTCCAGGGTGGAGCCCGCCACGCCCCAGGGCGGGGAGGGGGCGAGCAGCACCAGCCCGCGCAGGCGCGCACGGCGGGCGGCCAACTGGCTCACCAGCCCGCCCATGGAATGGCCGATCAGGATCGGCGGCTCGGGCTCCCCGGCGCAGAGAGCAGCGATGTCCGCCGCATAGTCCGACATGGAAACGCCGATCACCTGCTGGGCGGCGTCCGCGGCGCCGTGGCCGCGCAGGTCGGGCGCCAGCACCCGCAGGCCCGCGGCTTCGAACGGCTGCCGGAAGGCCTCGAAGGCCCAGCCGCCGCAGAACGCCCCGTGCGTCATGACGATGGTGGTCATGTCCCCTCGTCGTCGAACCGCCGCCGGCCGCCAGCTTTCGGCGGCGCGGCTCATGGCCAACCTTCTAGCGGGCTCTAGGTTGCAGCTTCACCGTAGAGATCGGGGTGCGGCAAAATGCGCAAAGGCGCCGCAGACAGCCTCGTAGGCCGGGCGCTTGAAGGGGACGATCAGGTCCGGCGCCTCGGCCAGGTAGCCCCACCGCCAGGCATCGAACTCCGGCTCGCCGTGGCCCGCGAGGTCGAACTCGGAGTCCTCGCCGTAGAAGCGCAGGGCGAACCAGACCTGCTTCTGGCCGCGCCAGTGGCGGCCCTTCTTCGGCGCCATGCCGGGCGGGAAATCGTAGGCGAGCCAGCCGTCGGTGCGGGCTAGCACGCTGACGCTCGTGGCCCCCGTCTCCTCGGCAAGCTCGCGCCGCGCGGCCGCCTCCAAGTCCTCGCCCGCGTCTACGCCGCCTTGCGGGAACTGCCAATTGTACGGCTCCGGCGTGCCGGCCCGGCGGCCGAGCCAGACCCGCCCGTCGGCATGGAATAGCACCACGCCGACGTTGGGCCGGTGATGTGGGTAGTCGTCGGGCGTGCTCACCTGGGCGCGGCGAGGGCGGAGGCCGGCGCGAGTTGGTAGCCCCGCTCCTCCACGGCGGCCGCCCAGCGGGCGACCTTCTCCAGCGTCACCGGATAGGCGAAGCCCGAGCCCAGGGACTGGCCGCGCTGCAGCGCGCTGGCCTCCAGCGCCAGGAGCTGCTGGTCGATGGCCGATTGGCTGAGCTGGTCGTCGATCACCCGTTCGGCAGAGGCGCGGGGGATGGAGCCGCCACGGCGCGCCGCCGAGCCGTCGTCGATGAACCCCAGGCCACGCCCCCGCGCGGCGGCGGCGAAGCTGGCGTAGGCCTGGTCGTTGGCGAGGAACCGGGAGCCCAGGTAATTGGTCAGGCCGTAGTAGCCGGTGGCCCGCGACAGGATCCACTCCAGTTTCTTGGCGGTCTCCGGCGCGGTCGCCTCGGCCATCAGGGTGTAGGGGCCGGGGTCGTTGTCCGGATAATCGATGGGCTCCATCGGCGTCTCCAGGAGCACCTCGTGGCCGTGGGCGCGGGCCATGTCGATCCAGCCCTGCAGCCCTTCGGCGTAGGGCACGAAGGACAGCGTGATCTCGGGCCGGAGCGTCTCGATCGCCTGCTGGGTGGCCCGCGCGTTCAGGCCGAGCCCGCCGATGACGAGGGCGATCTTCGGCCGGCCATTGGACGCGAAGGGCCGGGCGTAGGCCTCGAAGGGGGTGCGCCCGTCGCGGGCGATGATCGGCAGCGGCCCGCCGGGCCCCGGGGCGTAGAAACCCTCGATCGGCGCAGGCGGCAGAGGGCCGCCGCTGATCGGGGCGAGCCGGCGGGTAGGGGCGTTCCAGCCGGCGCTGGCCATGGGCGCCAGTGGCCGCTCCGAGAGCCGCACCACGTCCTCGCTGACCACCAGCTCCTTCGGCGCGCTCAGCGTCTCCCGCCAGCCGTCGGGGGCCTGCCTCAGCGCGCCGGCGAGCGACAGGCGCACGCTGGGGGCGCCGGCGTTGGGCGCGGGGCCCACCAGGGTGATCATCACCGCGGCGGTGATGGCCAGTAGGGCGCCCGCGGCGCTCGGTCCGAACCACGGCACGGACGCCACCGCCCGCAGCTTCTGGACGCCCAGCGAGGGCGCCTGCAGACGGGGGATCGCAATCATGGCCACGGTAGGGGAACTCCTGCCGCTTCAGCGTGCGCGATTATGGTTAACCATGTGTTTTCCCTCCCCTTCATGGGGAGGTTGGACG
>Ga0256854_1000018_pt1 | contig 8216 bp, 7 predicted proteins | sample BONnt7_FD_181173 | JGI IMG/M metagenome (GOLD analysis project Ga0256854, IMG submission 181173) | Terrestrial sediment cell enrichment communities from Utah, United States - BONCAT_SYTO_Terrestrial_sediment - 7 | ecosystem: Environmental > Terrestrial > Deep subsurface > Rock core/Sediment... | reverse complement strand
GGCTTCTTCCTGACCGCCGGCTTCCTGGCCATGATGTACTACTTCGTGCCCAAGCGGGCGGAGCGGCCGGTCTATTCGTACCGCCTCTCGATCGTCCACTTCTGGTCGCTGATCTTCATCTACATCTGGGCGGGCCCGCACCACCTGCACTACACGGCCCTGCCGCAGTGGGCGCAGACGCTGGGCGCCACCTTCTCGATCATGCTGTGGATGCCCTCCTGGGGCGGCATGATCAACGGCCTGATGACGCTGGGCGGCGCCTGGGACAAGCTCCGCACCGACCCGGTCATCCGCATGATGGTCGTGGCCATCGCCTTCTACGGCATGGCGACCTTCGAAGGCCCGCTGATGTCGATCCGCGCGGTCAATTCGCTCAGCCACTACACCGACTGGACGATCGGCCACGTGCACTCCGGCGCGCTGGGCTGGGTGGGCTTCATCACCTTCGGGGCCGTCTACTGCATGGTCCCCTGGCTCTGGAAGAAGGACCGCCTCTACTCGCTGAAGCTGGTGGACTGGCACTTCTGGATCGCGACCACCGGCCTGCTCCTCTACATCGCCGCGATGTGGGTCTCCGGCATCATGGAGGGCCTCATGTGGCGCGAGTACACGCCGCAGGGCTTCCTCGCGAACGCCTTCGTCGAGACCGTCGCGGCCAAGCACATCGAGAACGTCATCCGCACCCTGGGCGGCCTGCTCTACCTCGGCGGCGCGGTGATCATGGTCTACAACCTGTGGCGTACAGTCCGCCTGCCGAGCGTGGCGCAAGTCGCCACGATCGAGCCCGCGGCTGCGCCCGCGCCGCTTCAGATCGCGGCTGAGTAAGGGCGTACGAAAATGTGGAAAAAGCACGCGAAGTTCGAGCGGCACTCGCTCTGGCTCATCCTGGGTATCCTGGTCACCGTCTCCATCGGCGGCCTGGTCGAGATCAGCCCGCTCTTCTACCTGGAGAGCACCATCGAGAAGGTGGAGGGCGTCCGTCCCTACACCCCGCTCGAACAGGCCGGCAGGGACATCTACGTCCGCGAAGGCTGCTACGTCTGCCACTCGCAGATGGTCCGCCCCCTCCGCGACGAGGTGGAGCGCTACGGCCACTACAGCCTGGCGGCCGAGAGCATGTACGACCACCCGTTCCAATGGGGGTCGAAGCGCACCGGTCCTGACCTGGCCCGCGTCGGCGGCAAGTACTCCGACGCCTGGCACAAGGACCATCTGGTAAACCCGCGCTCGGTGGTGCCGGAGTCGAACATGCCCCCTTACGCCTTCCTGGCGGAGAAGGAGCTCGACTACCGCGACATCGAACAGCGCCTGGTGGCTCTGAAGCGCGTGGGCGTCCCATACGGCCCCGACGCCATCCAGAACGCCAAGGAAGACCTGCAGGCGCAGGCCGATCCCTTCGGCTCGCCGGCGGGCCTGAAGAAGCGCTACGGGGCCAAGGTCCAGCAGCGCGACTTCGACGGCGACCCGGAGAAGATCTCCGAGATGGATGCCCTCATCGCCTACCTGCAGATGACCGGCACCCTCGTCGACTTCCGCACCTACAAAGCGACCAGCTCGGAGAACCTGCGATGAGCGGCCTCGACTACGAAACCGTGGCCCAGTTCGCCCAGCAGGGCGGGACCATCTACTTCGGGCTGATCTTCTTCGCAGGCGTCGCCTACGCCCTTTGGCCCAAGCACAAGGAGGCCTTCCAGCGCCTCGCCCAACTGCCGCTCGACGAGGACGAGAGCGACCATGTCTGACCAGGAACGCGAACTCGACCACGCCTCGGGCGTGGAAACCACCGGCCACGAGTGGGACGGCATCAAGGAGCTCGACAACCCCCTGCCGCGCTGGTGGCTCTGGGTGTTCTACGCGACCATCGTGGTGGCCGCCGTCTATTGGGTGCTGATGCCGGCCTGGCCGGGGATCAGCGGCTACACGAAGGGCGTGCTGGGCCAGTCCGACCGGGCCGACGTGAGCCGCGAGCTCGCCGCCCTGAACGCGCAGCGCGGCGTGGGCGCCAAGAAGCTTACGGCGGCTTCGCTCGAGCAGATCGAGCAGGATCCGGAGCTGCAAGCCTACGCCCTGCAGGTCGGCCAGTCGGTCTTCGGCGACAACTGCGCCACCTGCCACGGCGCCGGCGGGGCAGGGGCCAAGGGCTACCCGAACCTTCGCGACGACGTCTGGCTGTGGGGCGGCGGCCTCGCCGACATCCACCGGACCATCTCCGTAGGCGTCCGCTCGGGCCACGACCAGGCGCTGGGCGAGAGCATGATGCCGGCCTTCGGGCGAGACCAGATGCTCGACCACGCCAAGGTCGAGGACGTCACCGAATACGTGGTGGCCCTCTCGCGCCGGCCCGCCAACGCCGCTGCCGTGCAACGTGCCGCCCAGACCTTCCAGGACCAGTGCGCGGCCTGCCACGGCCCGACCGGCAAGGGCGACCTGGCAAAGGGAGCGCCGGACCTGACCGACGGCGAATGGCTCTACGGCTCCAGCCGCCAGGCCATCCGCGACCAGATCTGGAACGGCCGCAACGGCGTCATGCCGACCTGGGAAGGCCGTTTCAGCCCTGAGACCCTCAAGGCGCTGGCCGTGTACGTCCACGCCAACGCCGGCGGCGGGGAAAGCGCCACGGACTGATGACCGTCGTAATCGACCGCGTGAACCGGCCGGAGCCTGTCCAGCGGCAGGGTCCGGCCTCGGCCGCCGCGAAGGTCCGGGCCAAGGACGCGCGCAGCGGGCTCTACAAGCCCCGGACGCCGATCTACCCGAAGCTGGTCCACGGCCGCTGGCGGGCGATCAAGTGGGCCCTGCTGATCCTGACGCTGACGATCTACTACGTCACGCCGTGGATCCGATGGGACCGGCCCGGCAAACTGCCGGACCAGGCGGTGCTGGTCGATTTCGCGGGCCGCCGGTTCTACTTCTTCGACATCCAGCTCTGGCCGCAGGAGGTGCATTACCTCACGGGCCTGCTGGTGATCGCCGCCCTCGGGCTTTTCCTGGCAACCGCGCTCTTCGGCCGGCTGTGGTGCGGCTACGCCTGCCCGCAGACCGTCTGGACGGACCTCTTCATCTACGTCGAGCGCCTGTTCGAGGGCGACCGCAACGCCCGCATGCGCCTGGACGCCGCGCCGTGGTCGTTCGACAAGCTCTGGCGCAAGGTCGGCAAGCACGCCGTCTGGCTGGGCATCGGCTTCGGCACCGGCGGCGCCTGGATCTTCTACTTCCACGACGCACCGCAGCTGATCCGCGACTTCTGGGTGGGGCAGGGGCCGATGACGGCCTACGTCTTCTGCGCGCTGCTCACCTTCACGACCTACGTCTTCGCCGGCTTCATGCGCGAGCAGGTCTGCATCTACATGTGCCCATGGCCGCGCATCCAGGGCGCGATGCTCGACCAGCACTCCCTGCAGGTCACCTACCGCTACGACCGCGGCGAGCCGCGAGGCGCCCACAAGAAGGCAGAGAGCTGGGTCGGCCGGGGCGATTGCATTGACTGCCGTCAATGCGTGGTCGCGTGCCCGATGGGTATCGACATCCGCAACGGCCCCCAACTGGAGTGCATCAACTGCGGCCTCTGCATCGACGCCTGCGACGAGATCATGGTGAAGGTCGGGCGCTCCAAGGCGCTGATCGCCTACGATACGGACGCTGCGGTCGCCGACCGCCAGGCCGGCCGCAAGCCGGTCTACAGGCTCGTGCGGGCGCGGACGGTGTTCTACGCCGTGTTGCTGGCTGCGGTGAGCGGCCTGATGCTCTGGGGGCTTACCCATCGCCAGCCGCTGGACCTGCACGTGCTGCGCGACCGCAACCCCACCTTCGTGCGCCTGAAGGACGGCAGCGTCCGCGACGGCTACACCCTGAAGATCGCGAACCGCAGCTTCGAGCCGCAGACGTACCAGGTGACCTTCACCGGCGTGCCTGGCGCGACGCTGAAGTCACCGGGGGTGGACGCCGACCGGCCGCTGGCCGTCGAGGTCCCGGCCAACGAGGTCCGCTCCGTGCGGGTCTTCGTGACCGCCAAACCCGGTCAGCTCTCCAGCGCCAACATGCCTGCCGCCTTCCAGATCCGCTCGGGCGAGGCGCAGGCGACCGCCAAGACCCTCTTCCTCTCCGGAGCCGCGAACTAGGATGACCGCGACCACTTCGCCCTCGGCCGAGCGCCCAGGATTCCGCATCCGCGGCTGGCACGTCTTCGCCATGATTACGGCCTTCTTCGCCGTGGTCATCGCCGTCGACGGGTTCTTCATGGCGCTGGCCTTCAAGACCTACCCCGGCGAGGTGTCGGTCACCCCCTACGAGGACGGGCTGGCCTACAACCGCCGCATCGCCCAGCTCCGCGCCCAGGAACAGCTCGGCTGGCGGGAAGCCGCCTTCGTCGGCTCGCAAGGCCAGCTCGTGGCCGACGTCCGCGACGCCGCCGGCCAGCCGGTGCGTGGCCTGAAGGCCACCGCCCAGCTGCAGCGCCCGGCCACACAGGCCGGTAAGATCACCGTCGCGCTGAAGGAAACCAGCCCCGGCCGCTACGAGGCCCGGCCGGGGGCCGCTCCGGGCGCCTGGGACGTGACCGTCGTCGCCTTCGACGCGGGCGGCCGGCGCTTCGAAGCTGAGCGGAGGCTGACGTGGCCCTGACCTACGACCTCCGCACGGGCGGGCCCGACCTTTCGGCCTTCCTGCGCCGCGACAAGGCTGGCGCCGCCAGCCTCGAGCTCCTGGTGAAAGGCGCCCGCTGCGCCGGCTGCCTGGGCAAGATCGAGCGCGAGGTGGGCGCGCTGCCCGGCGTCACCTCCGCGCGGATGAACCTCACCTCCGGCAAGCTCACTGTGGCCTTCGAGGGCCGCGCCGCCGATCCCGGCCGGGTGATCGCCACGCTGGACAAGCTCGGCTATCCGGCCACGCCTTACGACCCTGGCCAGGCCGCCGAGGCCCACGACAAGGAAAGCCGCCGCCTGATCCTGGCGCTGGCGGTCGCAGGCTTCGGCGCCATGAACGCCATGATGTTCTCGGTGCCGATCTGGGCCGGCCTCTTCGGCCAGGAGCTCGGCCCCGCCGCGCGCGCTTTCATGATGTGGTGGTCGGGCGTGGTCGGCGCGCCCTGCGCGGTCTACGCCGGCATGCCCTTCTTCCAGTCCGCCTGGCGCTCGCTTCGCGCAGGTCGGGCCAACATGGACGTGCCGATCTCCATCGGCGTCATCCTGACCCTGGTGATCAGCTTCTCCGAGACGGTGCTGCGCGGCCGCGACGCCTACTTCGACGCCGCGGTCTCCCTGCTGTTCCTGCTGCTGATCGGCCGCTGGCTGGACCACCGCCTGCGGGCCCGCGCCAAGAGCGCCGCCGCCGACCTCCTGGCCCTGCAGGCGCCCGGCGCCGTGGTGCTGGGCGCCGACGGGGTGGAGCATCGCAAGCCGCTCAGCGAGGTGGTCGTGGGTGACCGGCTCGTGGTCCGGCCCGGCGAGCGGATCCCGGTGGACGGGCTCGTGGAGTCCGGCGTCTCGACGCTCGACAACGCCCTGCTCACCGGGGAGACGACGCCCGTCGAGGCCCGCGCGGGGCAGGTCTGCCGCGCCGGCGCGCTGAACCTCTCCGGCGTGCTCCGCCTGCAGGCGTTGGCCCGCAGCGAGGACTCCGCCGTGGCCGCCATCGCACGCCTGGTGGAAGCCGGCGCACAGTCCAAGTCACTCTACGTGCGCCTCGCCGACAAGGCCGCCGCCGTCTACGTGCCGGTGGTGCACGCGGCCGCAGCCCTGACCTTTGCCGGCGGCTGGGCCCTGGGGCTCGGGCCGCGCGAGGCGCTGATCCGCGCGGTGGCAGTGCTCATCATCACCTGCCCCTGCGCGCTGGGCCTGGCCGTGCCCGCCGTGCAGATCACCGCCTCGGCGCGGCTGTTCCGCAGGGGGGTGCTGGTGAAGTCGGGCGCCGCGCTCGAGCGCCTCTCCGAGGTGGAGCACGTGGTCTTCGACAAGACCGGCGTGCTTACGGAAGGCCGGCCCCGCCTGGTCGATCCCGCGCCCGCCGCCGTGGCCCTGGCCGCGCCGCTGGCCCGCGCGTCGGCCCACCCGCTGGCCAAGGCGCTCGCCGCGGAAGCCGGCGAGGGGCCCACGGCGGACGAGGTGACGGAACACGCGGGCCTTGGCGTCGAAGGCGTGATCGAAGGCCGCCGCGCGCGCCTGGGCAGCGCCGCCTGGGTGGGCCTGCCGTCCGCCGGGGCAGAGACCGAGCTCTGGTTCGGCTTCGAAGGCGACACCAGGATCCGCTTCCGCTTCTCCGACCGGCTGCGCGAGGACGCCGCCCGGACGATCCAGGTTCTGAAGGCGAGGGGGCTCTCGGTCGAGGTGCTCTCCGGCGACGTTGAGGGCGCCGTCCGCGCCGCCGCCGAGGTCTGCGGGATCGAGACCTGGACCGCCCGGGTTTCCCCGGCTGACAAGGCGGCCCGTGTCGACGCCCTGAAGGCGGAAGGCCGCAAGGTGCTGATGGTGGGCGACGGGCTCAACGACGCCGCCGCGCTGGCCCGGGCGCACGCCGCCATGGCGCCCGGCACGGCGCTGGAGGCCAGCCAGAACGCCGCCGACCTGGTGTTCTCGGGCGACGAGCTGGGCGCTGTCGTCGACGCGGTCGACGTGGCGCGCCAGGCCAAGGCGCGCGCGCTGGAGAACTTCGGCTTCTCGGCGCTCTACAACCTCGTGGCGGCGCCTGCGGCCATGCTGGGCTTCGTCAATCCCCTCGTGGCGGCGCTGGCCATGTCCGGCTCGTCTCTGGTCGTCACGCTCAACGCGCTGCGCATGGCGCGTGCGGGAGGTTCACGATGAACATCATCCTGATGCTGGCGCCCATGTCTGTGGGCCTGGGCCTGATCGCGCTCCTGGCCTTCTGGTGGACGCTGAGGAGCGGCATGTACGAGGACCCGCAAGGCGACGCGGCCCGCATCCTCATCGAGGACGCCGAGGACAAGCCGGCGGTTTGACCTGGATCACGGCGGGCGGGCCGGGTCGGCGCGATCCTCGCGCCATGACCCAAGCCGCTGTCGCCGTCCGCCCCGAGCCCCTGCCGATCGCCGACCTCGTCGCCCGCTATGACGGGCGCGCCCCGCGCTACACGAGTTATCCGACGGCGCTGCAGTTCACGCCGCAGGTGACGGCCGAGACCTATCGCGGGTGGCTCGCCGAGTTGCCTCGAAACGAGCCCGTCTCGCTCTACCTGCACATCCCGTTCTGCGCGCGGCTCTGCTGGTACTGCGGCTGCAACACGCGTGCGGTGAACCGGCACGAGCCGGTAGGCGACTATGTCCGTTATCTGCTGGCCGAGATCGACCTGCTGAAGTCCGCCCTGCCGGGGCGGCTCTCGGCCAACGCGATCCATCTGGGCGGCGGCACGCCCAACATGCTGTCGTCTGAGGAGCTGGACGCCATCTTCGGTCGGCTGGATGCGACTTTCGACCTAGCGCCGGGCCGGGAGGTGGCCGCCGAGCTCGATCCGGCAATCCTCACCCGCGAGTGGGTGCAGGCCGCCTCCTACTACGGCCTCAACCGCGCCAGCCTGGGCGTGCAGAACCTCGACCCCGTGGTCCAGGCGGCGGTGAACCGCAAGGAGAGCTTCGAGGAGATCGCCGCCTGCGTGGGCTGGCTCCGGGAGGCGGGCGTGCGCTCCATCAACCTCGACCTGATGTACGGCCTGCCACACCAGACCACCGAGAACACGCTCTCGACGATCGACGCGGTGGTCTCGCTGCGGCCCGAGCGGATCGCGCTCTTCGGCTATGCGCACGTGCCCTGGATGAAGCAGCACCAGCAGCTCATCGAGGAGGCGGCCCTTCCGGGACCTTCGGCCCGGCTCGACCAGAGCGAGGCCGCCGCCGAACGCCTGGCGGCCGAAGGCTACGTCCGGATCGGTCTCGACCACTTCGCCTTGCCTGACGACGAGCTCTCCCTGGCCCTGGCCGAGCGCCGGCTGCACCGGAACTTCCAGGGCTACACCACCGACCAGGCCAAGACCCTGCTGGGGCTGGGCGCCTCGTCGATCGGCTCCCTGCCGCAGGGCTTCGTTCAGAACGTGGCGCAGGAGCTCGGCTGGCGCGCCGCCATCGCCAAGGGCGAGCTGCCGGTGGCGCGCGGCGTCGCCGTGGTCGCCGAGGACCGCTTCCGAGGCGAGATCATCGAGCGTCTCATGTGCGACCTGCAGATCGACCTGGCGTCCGTCTGCGCCCGCCACGGCCGCGACCACGAAGACCAGCA
>Ga0256854_1000017_pt1 | contig 8253 bp, 6 predicted proteins | sample BONnt7_FD_181173 | JGI IMG/M metagenome (GOLD analysis project Ga0256854, IMG submission 181173) | Terrestrial sediment cell enrichment communities from Utah, United States - BONCAT_SYTO_Terrestrial_sediment - 7 | ecosystem: Environmental > Terrestrial > Deep subsurface > Rock core/Sediment... | reverse complement strand
AGTCAAGACGGTGCAGGCCTCACCTCTTCAGACTTTTCACTCCCAGACTTGAAACCCGCCCGCCGCCTTCGTTGAGTCTCTTCGGCAACTTCCACTTTTTTTGTCACCAAATCCCGGTTTTCTACGAGCCCTAACTCAACCATCTCAAAAAACGACCATATCTGTTATTAGTCTCGATGGAGATGGTTTTACATGGTTATTCCTAAACGGCTTCGTCTTGCCCATGCTGCAACATGGGAGGAAGCGGTTTATTACCTCAACTTGGGGTATGAACCAGTCGAGTGTTCGTTTGGCTCCAGGTCAGTGCTCGGTCGCTTTCGCCTTGATCATCATGGTTTACTTTCTCATGAGAAGCCGGTGAGCATTAAAGCTGCGGAGTTGGCTCGAGAAGGGATGTGGTGTGACAAGTTTGTCGTAACCGGCCCTCCTGACCCTGATGCGATATATGCGATTGCTGTACTCTCTCAAGCTATATTACCCGATCTTGAGATAGCGGAGGCGATAGCAGTCACCGATCTTGATCCGATCGGAGTTGATCGAATACTTCAGTCTCGCCATACCCGAGAGGTACTTTTTGATCTCTCGCTCGGTGAGCCATTGCCTACAGTTGAGGGATTTTATCAGGCTCTTAATTGTGGCATACGCTACTTCCACCCTCGGACTCTCTCATCAGAGGAGCTGAATGCAGCACGTCAGTATGAAGAGAGCAGAATTGCTAAGGTGATGGCATCTGTCATTGAATCACATCACCTTACGATTCTTCTCGAATGGAATCGCATAGGACGAGATGTGTGGCATCGTAGTGCTCCCCTTGCTGTTCAGTATAAACCGGAGTACGGCATTATCTCCGTGTCTGGTTGTACACGGATGGGAGCTGAACGTCTTGGCACGCTAAGCGTCTACGATGTTCTTGGAGAGAAGGGCCTTAATACCTTTTATCCCGTTATGGATGAGGTACTAGGACGTACAGGCTCTGGAGGTCGCCCTGATATCGGTGGTGGTCCGAGAGGGGTGAGGTTTAGCTTCGAGGATGCCAAGAGGGTGTTTAACGCTCTTGAGGGGTTGATAGAGGCTGAAGGTTAATATCATTGAGATAAGGGGAGCGTCTGTAGTGACTTAAGTGTCCTTCCACCGCTCCCCCTCCTGTTTGCTGAGCCGTGGAGCTTGACTCGCATTCTCCCTCTGGTAGCCTTAGGACGTATTATTATTTTGGCTCTTCCTATGACATCCCAGACAAAGACAGCACCTGACACTACGAAAGCTCTTGATCTCGATGCTCTTAAGGGCCCTATAGAGCCCCTTATCGGCGATCTGCCGAAGAGAGCCTTCCGCAAGTCCTCACAAGAGGTGGATCCTGGAAACTCCCCTGGTATCGTAGTGGATGTCCATGCCCCTCCGACCCCTCTGGGGGAGGAGAAGTCGAGGATGGAATCCTATCGAGAGGCGGCCATAAAGAAGATCTTCACGGCCGACCAGCTCCAGAAAGCTGACGTTCGCGGCCAAGATCTATCCATGTGTACCTGTGTAGTTGGAGATCACCGAGAGCTTACCGTTGCGTTGCTCAACGCTGAGAATACTCCCGCCGGTCTGGCACAGGTCGTGAGAGATTTCGGAAGAGACGGTAAGGCGCTGCCGCCTCATCTTAAAAACATGTACGATACTGTTATGCAGACCACACCTGCTGACGTTGTAGCGGCTCTCGCAGCTAAAATTGAGACAGATCATCCCGCTTTTCAGATTCCTCGCGGAGGAAACATCTTTCACAGCATGGAAGAGCCCAAATTTCTGGGAGACCTTCTGCATGACCAGATAGGCGAAAATGGAGCCTTCGTAGACAAGGAACAGATATTGAACGTGTTGAGGGGCACATACTACGACGACAAGACCGTCTTTCATCTGGACCAGGCCAAGAACACTGCGATCCACACCGCGCTGAAGGCACTCTCCGAACCGATAGAGAAGAAAGACGAGATTATCGTCGACGTTACTTACAGAGGGATGAACAACTTCTCAGTTCCTCTTAATAAGGCAGATGCACCTGAAAGGGTCGCTAGGCCTCTGCCGAACGGCTCTGAGTTCAAGCGCACAAAGAAGGAGCTCGATCCAGTAGATCTGGCCGCCCTGAATGACGACTACTTCGATGCCATTACTACTCGCAAGAAAGGGCACGACGGTAAGAATGAGATTCATTACCACCCAGAGAAAGAGGTGAAGGTCACCGCTACAATACAGCAAGTTGAGGCAAAGTTCAGTAATGACCCGAGACCCGAGAGGCAGTTTGAGGACTGGGACGTAGCCCTCGTCAGGGATGACAAAGGAAATCCGAAAGACCCGGTACGACAGGTACAACCCGAGAGACAAACAGTTTCAATAAGAGGATTTTCGAGCGTCGGGTTTGATCCCCAAAAGGGGTTAATTTGCATCGTGGAGGATCCCGCCGATGGCAAGTTGAAGCACGTCCGCCTCTCCAAGATCGATGACATCACCTTCCACGATGACACTCCCAAACATGTAAGAAAATTCCTCGAGGAGCAGTTGCAGATCACAAAAGGGGTATGTCGTCAGCTCCAATCTTAAGGGACCGAAGAAGGGTCTTGCTGCCCGGCATTTGCGCTGCGTAACCGAGCAGTAGCACCACTGTCGTTCGGTGGTGAGACAAGGGCCTATTCATTGAGGCGAAGGATCGTTACCTTCGCCTCCCTACAAGTTCTTTCCCCTATCTATAGACGGCAGCCTCTCACTCACTACCTAAACGGGCAGTCTTCTAACCTTCCCAGGGGTGGGTCAATGATTCTCGGCACAAAGGTCCTGTTATTGCCTCGCTCAGGTCTCTCACCAGTGCTGCAGACGCTATATCGAAACGATCAAACATATCGATCACCTTCGGGGCGTGCGTCGCGAGATCGACGAGGAGATCTACTAACTCCTCATTCGCTTCCTCTGCACCTGGACCAACGAAGAAAGGTAGATCCTGTACGTAAAGCCGATCTCTTTCCAATGCTTTTCTTGCCCTTGATGACTCATAGTCAAGCAGAAGATCGGAATGACCTTTTTCAATCACGATATTCATTAAGGAGGTCCACCCGTCGTGGGCAATCTTCTTAAACTCTTCAACATCAGCTGATACCCTTTTCAGTTCAGTAGGCAAACCTTTGAGATCGAAGTAGAGTGCTGGATGGACAATAAGCGGTGTCTCTCTCGAGGAGAGGCGATCGGCAAACGAGGTCGTACTCCTCTTCTCTAACTTGTCCTCCACACTCCAATCGATCTGATGAAGAAGGGTATTCATGAAGGGGACATCAAAGAGACTCTCCAGATCCGGCTCGAAGAGAGCATCAGGCATGAGGGAGGAGAGATGCTCGTGTGCTCGTCGTGATCCTTCACCGATATAAAGAGGAAGCTCTTGAGCTCTTCCAAGTATGGCACAGGAGGCGAGGGTTCGATCACCGAGAAAGTATCTCTCCATGGCTGTCGTGGAAATCTCCTCATTCTCAAGAAGGATCTCAACAAACTCACGACGAGAGTCTCGTACAGCACGTTGTAGTGCATCCGCTTCATTAACCCAATGGCCGGCATGGATGTTAATCCCCGGATTCTTGATGCACCTTTCTGCAACTGAAAAGGTATCACCCAGGGCTCGGATGTTAGACACGAAATCCGAGGGAAGTGGAAGGGGAAACCGCTGCTCGGGAGTCACGGATGGTTGATCCGGATTCGTTACCTCACGGGCACGTAGTGTCCTCGTATCAAAACTGAGGGGGCGATCACCTTGCCACTCTTGGGAAGAGTGCATATGCCAGCCGGAACTTATCAAGGTATCAGGATGGGTAAGGCCAGGACCGTGAAGGGTCATCACAAAACTATCGGGATGATAGGTACAAGCGGTAACAGCAATGTCCTCCCTTCTAAAGATATGACTCTTTATGACCGTTACCTCTCTCCCCGTAGCAGCCAATGAATAGATAGCATTAATGAGATTAAGACCCGCGTAGATGGAACCATCTGAATTAGCCCCCGCTAGCATCGCCACGCACGGTACATCTAGAAGATGATCAAGAAGGGAACCACTCGCTGCACTTGATCGGAGATCGTTGTGGATGAGATAGCTCGCCGAGGGGATGAGCTTTCCGTCCTTCATCCAAGGAAGAGTTTTGACAACAAGGAGGTGACAGTCGCGAAGATTCCCCGTCCCTGCTCGTTCACCATCAGTGATGATTCCCCCCATCCCCTGATCTATAGGCACTGCAAGGGGATCTGTCGCACTATGTTCCAGTTTGAAAGCACTATCAGAGGCGTAAAGCAAAAGGTCGAGATATTCAGTCGCCTCCTTCTTATTACGTGACGTTATCTCGTTTGCTTCAACGTAACGGTGAGATTGCCGGAGTCTCGCAACCTCGTCCGCATCCCTTGATAGTATGGAATCCATCTCCCGAGTGAGCATCTGTGCTGCACTATTGAACGAGTGATGCGCGTAGCCGGAAAGGTCGAGCTCTCGGAAGCGACCCGCGGCCTCGAAGAAGGTAAGAGCCGCTTCCTCGAACTTTCCTCGTTCAGAAAGCCTCACCCCCCTATTGTGGAGGTTCTTTGCGTCTTTGATCTCAGGAGAATCTCCGGTCGAGAATTGAAGGTGTCTGAGTTCTCCTCCCTCTTTAATAGGATAGGGGCGTTTTAACACCATGTTCTCGACCCCGAGGACGGGGGAAGGAAGCGATGCCAGAGCAAGAAGGAGCTCCTCTGGAGTGGTCTTCTCGGTAACGTGCAACTCTCCGACTGAGAGGCGGCTCTCCTTACCGCGAAGTTGCGCTAATCCGTTCCTCCACGGCTCCAACATCGTCTCCGCAAAGTCCGTCCAGTACCGATTCGTCAGCTCAAATCGGGAGATTTCGTTATTCCCGCTCGAGAGGAGGTGAGGAATCTCTGAGGCGAGAGCCTGAGTCTGCTCTGAAGGAGGCTTGCTCTCCCGGATATACTGTTCGATCTGAACCTTGAATTTCTCTAGATAGGCATGTATTCGAGCTACCTCCGTTGCCTCAATGGAGCGGCCAAAGGCTGCGGGAGAACGAAGAGAATGAAGCTCGTCAGAGGCTGGAGAGGACGCGTGGGAAGCTGATGGGTGCATAGGAGTACAACGAGAGGGCTGATCTGCTATAGCCAGTATTCGTGGTATCCCTGGCCAAGTCAAAAAAGGGTGACCGCCCCTCGCCAGGCAAAACTTAAGACCGTTCCTTGGTAAAACTGAGCTCCATGCTCTACAACTCTAGTGGATCGGAATCTCGAGGTTTTGATCGTGATGAAATCACAGAAGGTTTTGGTTTTCCACCTAGTACCTGAGAGGCCACTTAGAGGACGAGGAGAGGCCGTTCCCCTTCTTCCCGATGGTAGTCCGCTCGCCTTTCAGCACTTTAATCCCGCTTCCCAGAAGGGAACGAGCTGGGCAGAGAGGGCAAAGCTTGACCGCAAAACATGGAAAGGGTGTGGAATCGGGGTGATCGGAGTGTATACCTCCTGGAATAACACCCGCTACCTCTTCAATCGCTTCTCCCTGAGGGATTTCGAGAATCTCACTAAAGAAGCTGATGAGATCCTCGGATTCTCCTCTTTGAGCTTCGCTGACAACGTTCTACGAGCTCATGGGTGTAAAGTAACGACCACCTACGACCTCTATCACGAAGGCAGAATAGCAGCAGCCGCTCTAGGAAAGCCGCTGACGAGATGCTGCAGAGGAGACTTGCCCTCTTTGGTAAGACTCAATATAGGTGTCGGACGTGAAGCCTCACCTCATCATACTTCAGCAGCTCTGCAACAGGCTCAGCGACTTCAAAGGGCCCTTCTAGAGCGATATGAAGAAAATTCTCTTGAGTACGAGGAGGGCTTTCGGCAGTACAGCGACTTTAGGAACGAGGTGGTGCACGACACCCTCTCGGACGTCATGACGATCTGGTACCTGTATCACCTCCGTCATGCCCTTGCCTATCCCTCGCCTGATGGCAAGGGATGTACTTTGCTGCACCTTCCTGAACGCGCCACTGTTGATCCCTCTTCAGTTCGTCGTGCTCTCCTTCAGGGCCAGAGGTAGGAGGACCGTTTTTAGATAGGGACGATTCAATGGGAGTAGCCTTTGCCGCTACTCCCCACATTTAAACGATACTGGGTAGAAGTAGTAGAAGAGTTAAGAAAGCGACCTCTTGAAAGGTTACTTTTATGGTTTTACACCAACGTCTCTCTTTCGTCTCACCTAATGGCGAAGGTAAGTCAATCACACTTGCTGCTCTCCTCGAGGAACACTCCGACTATCGACTCTATGAGGCGATTTTGGAGGATGACGCAAAGAGAGTTGCTGTAAAGCTTTCACCAAGACCAATTTGTCCGCGTTTAAGAGCAGAAGGACTCGCCCTTCTCTTTGCCAATCAACATCGCGTTCCTCATGCACCTCTCTACTATGGAGAGTCTCTGCAGGAGGACCATCTCTTGGTGACTGAACTGGTAGAGGGACCAACTCTTGAAGAGGAGACAAGACGTTTGTATCCCTCTGGAGTACCCCTTCTCCTCGCTCTCGAGTGGACTTATGAACTCTTGTCCTTCTCGGCTGCTCTCTCGAAGGCTGGATTTCTCCACCTTGCCCTTCATCCTGGGAACATCATACTTCCCGATGGAGGTCCCGATCCGAGGAATCTTAAAGTCACTTACTGGAGGCAATCGCTTCCCAGTAACACCGTGCAAGATATCAAGACGGTGTTAGGTGGTCGAAGACCGTTTCAGGGTGAACTAGCCAACGCAGAAAAGCCAATTCACGCTACCGGATATCAGCTCCCCACTCGTAGTCTCAGTGATTCGATTGACCTCTATTCGATCGGAATGACGCTGGTGGCGCTTCTTCTAGGGGAGAGGTTCTTCGAGCATGAGATCGATTCCTCTCATTGGAATACCCTCTTGCGAAATGAACGCTCGGACCTCTTTGAGATGCTGACGGGCGAGATCTCTAGTGGAGAAGCAATTGAGCGCTTCTTGGGTCGGCTGATAATCGACAAGCGAGACTTCCATCGTAATGTTCGATACCTCAGCCCCTTCGAGAATAGCACCTCTGCCCTCCTCGCCTTTGATAGAATGTGCGAGAAGCTCTTGAGTGAACTGAGGCACGCTCCTGAGATGAATCAATGGGGAGATCCTGAGAAACTCAGGGGACGACTTCTCGGTTATCTCGGACGAGAAAGGGTAGCGAAATCGGAACGGCCGGACAAAATCGTTTACCGTTTGCCTAACACGAAGGGTTGGGACTTCGATTAGGTAACTACTCCTTGGACATCAAGGAGTAAAGGTTAAAAGAAGAGCAGACTCTCACATGCTGAGAACCTGCTCTTCTTGCGGTCGCTTTCTTGACTCTTTACGCTATCACCCGTGCAAGGGAATGCCTCTTGTAGATGAGTGTTCTGAGACGGTAGCAGTCAAGGGAGGTATCCTTAGGGATGGTTGGATCTGTGCACTCTGTCGGTACTACCCATTCACCTTCAACCCCCTGTTCGAGGAGACGTAGTCGGGCAAAGTCAGAGATACTTACCCTCGCTCCTGCGATGTGAATAATTCCTTCCACTGATGAAAGCCCAAGTTCAACGATCCCCCGAGCAACGGTTTTAGTCTGCTCTGGACTCTTAAACACATTACTCCACCTTTCGATGATCCTTCCCTCTTTCACGGCAGCTACCAGCTCAGCTGTCCTTCTGTCCTCCCTTCCCTCTCTATCCTTTCCATAGAGGTAACTGCACCGGACGATGAGGTGATTGGGAATATCTCGTACTACCTCCTCGCAGATCTTCAGATTCACGCCGTACCGTGTAGTAGGATGTGGTTCGTCAGCCTCCTTGTAGTAGCCCTCCTGTCCGTCGAATACCCCATCGCTCGAGACGTAGACAAGACGCCGGGTGCCTGAGGCGTGACAGAAGGTCTTGAAACAGGAACTTAGCTCTTCTGGGCCGCTATCTTTCTCCACGGAGGCACAGAAAAAGATGATGGCTGGGTCTACGCTCTCGATAAGCTCCTTCGGGTCATCCTCGAAAAGATTAAACTTAATCCGCCCTGCTGAGGGAGTAGTTTTCGTAGAGACAACCTCAACCTCCTCCGCCTCAAGATGTGCTTCGACCCACCCCCCAAGTGCACCCGCTCCGATCACCAAAGCCCTCGCGCTCATACCTACTCCAGAAAAAAATAATGTGCAGAACTCTCATGAACGAGCGAGACTATACCGAGATACTTCAAAGT
>Ga0256854_1000016_pt1 | contig 8377 bp, 5 predicted proteins | sample BONnt7_FD_181173 | JGI IMG/M metagenome (GOLD analysis project Ga0256854, IMG submission 181173) | Terrestrial sediment cell enrichment communities from Utah, United States - BONCAT_SYTO_Terrestrial_sediment - 7 | ecosystem: Environmental > Terrestrial > Deep subsurface > Rock core/Sediment... | reverse complement strand
ACTGCGTTTGCCCATTAGAGGCTCAAACGACTTTGCCAAAACAAGGAAGCGATGAAGGTTACGAATTCTATCTTTTCAAAGGCGATACTCGTGCTGAGTGGTCTTTGTTGTTTGCCCCCTGCTCTTGCTGAAGCACAGACGGTTCTCAATGTGTCGCTGGTAAATGCGACGACGGACCAGGTGATAGCAGGGTATAATCCGATTGCAAATGAAGCGACGATCAATCTCGCTTCTCTTCCGACTCGTGCTCTTAACATATCAGCGACTCCTTCAACTGGAGTTGGAAGTGTTACCTTCTCTCTCGATGGTGCTGCACCTCGAGTTGATAACGTCGCCCCTTTCTCCTTCTTCGGGGATACTAACGGGGACTTTGCTGCTGGCACCCTCCCGAAAGGGGATCATGTTCTCGTTACCCAGGCTTTCTCTGGGCCAAACGGAACGGGTACGCGATTGACCCGAAAGGTAGTATCGTTCTATGTGAGCGATTATCAGGTAGGTGTCGCCTCGACCCCAACTCCAGCTCCGACAGCAGTACGTACTGCGGCACCAACAACAGCGCCTACTACTTCGCCAACGCCGGTACCGACCGCGGTACCAACAACAGTGCCTACTACGTCTCCAACGCCGGTACCGACTGCACTACCGACAGCTGTTGTGCAGAAGACGGTAACCTTCACCCTTATCAATGCGGATACCGATACCCCTGTAGCGGGATATAGCCCGATGGCAGAGGGTGCTGTGATCGACTTTGCAAAGGTTGGAACACGAAACCTGAGCATTCGAGCAGATGTGTCGATGATGGGCGTAGGAAGTGTTCGCTTCAGCCTCGATGCTAACGAGTGGTTCAAGACTGAGAACGTTGCTCCCTACTCGATCGTTGGGGACGATGGGAATGGAAACTACATGGCGTGGACGCCAGGATTAGGTGGCCATAAGCTCACTGCAACGGTCTACTCACAGACCAACACGGGAGGAAGTGTACTTGGAGCGCAAACGATCAACTTCTCAGTAGTTGATGGAGTGGTAAGTGTTCCGACAGCAACGCCAGTAAGGACTGCTACACCGACGCCAATGCCAAGTGCAACGGCAACTCCTATAAGGACTGTCGCACCTACGCCTATTCCCGCAACACCAACTCCGGTACCGACGTCGTCCGCTTGGGCGCCGAAGCCGATTCCTGATCTCGCCAATTGGGAGACGAGGATGAAGAGTTTTGGAACGCAGCACTGCAACACTCTAAAGAGTGGCGTACTCCAAGGTGATCAGGCGTTGGACGCGACCTACTACGATGCGGAGTGGGTATACTATCAGGTTGCAGACTACACGAAGGATCCGACGTGGAACTCATGTGCAACTGCAGCTGAGAGGATCTATCGGGATAGATACGTGCTACCTGCCGGTGGTAAGGCGACTGGGTACTGGAACTTTACTCATGGACTTACGCAGGACTTCCTGAGGACCGGTGATATTACCTCGAAGAGCGCTGCTATCTCTCTCTCCAAGAACGCAGCTTTCGCGAGTGATTATACGCCACTTTCGTCCACTGCAACCCCTGATACATGCCGAGAGGTAGCGTATGCTATACATGCATACCTCAATGCAGAGTATCTCGGTGAGCCTCGCCGGGCACGAATGGCACAGCTCGTTGATCAGTCTATTGGGTATATCAACAGCTGGTTCGGCGGCACTAATCGTGGGGCACGTAGCTTCATGGTGGGGCTGACGGTACACTCTCTCATCCACTACTTTGAAAACACGGGTGACCCTCGGATCATACCTGCTGTAGCAAAGGCGATGGACGGATTGTGGGAGGTTAACTGGGTGCAGAGTGCGGAAGGCTTCAGGTATCAAACAGTAGCAGCACCTGATGCCTCTACTGACCCTTCCCCTGACCTTAACCTTCTGATAGCGCCGGCCTACGCATGGCTCTACTACCAGACTGGTGAGATTCGTCACCTCGAGCGAGGGGATGCTGCCTTCAGCGGTGGTGTGAGACGGGCTTGGATCAGTAATGGAAAGCAGTTCAACCAGAACTACCGTTGGAGCTTCGACTTCGTGAAGTGGAGAAGGATGAAGCCTCTGAAGTAAGGCCGAATGAAAAGCCCTCCTCTCAGTGAGGAGGGGTGCGAAGCGAGGAGGAGCTTGTTAAGGTTCTCTTCGCTTTTCTCATTTGGAGGCCACTCATGACGATACGTTCTCTTCTCCTGATCGCCCTGCTTCTCCTTCCCACTTCCCTTAACGCCGAGACCCTCATCATGAACGGCAAGGGGACCCGTAAAGCTACTATCTTTGGAATCAAGGTCTACAACGCCTCCCTCTACCTCAATGAGGCGAGCTCTGATCCAGAGAAGATCCTCACCTCTCCATCGGAGAAACGGCTCACCCTCGATTTCTTAAGAGACCTCAGTAACGACAAGATAAGGGAAGCATGGAGTGAGGGGGTACGTAAGAACGTGACGAACCATCAGGAGTTCGAGACACCCGTGAGGGAGGTCTCCGAGTACTTTGGTGAGGTGAAGACGGGAGATCAGTTCGAGTTCATCTTCAAGGAGGACTCATTGACGGTGAAGAGGGTCGGCAGAGATGAGCTCGTGGTGAAGGCCCCGGGAATAGACGAGGCTTTCTTGAGTATCTGGTTGGGACAGAACCCACCTGATGAGGGCCTCAAGAGGGGGCTCCTCGGTCAAAGCTAATAATTTCCCTGATTGTTCTGCCACATCCCATGAGGAGGATGTCATAACACTTTGTGTAGCCTTGTAACTTAACCCCCCGATCCCGGAGGTTTCTTCCCATGGCGGTTGAACAGTCTCTTAGTCGTTTCCGCGCAGACCTCGAGAATAGCACAAATAACACGGCCCGTCCGTCTCAAGAAAGCAGTCCAATGACCCTCGCTACTCAGGTCTTGGACAAGTCACGCGCTCAGCAGGAGATTGCTGCTGGAGCTTCTCGTGAGCCAAGTTCTGATAATGTCGTTACAGCCTACGATAGTTATGTGTCAGAGAGGGCGGAGAAAGCCGGTGATGATCTGAACGTGAACTGGAATGAGGTACAGCAAGGTGCCTCTCACTCCATGGAGGTGGCAAAGGGTGCAGCGGAACAGTTCGGAAAGCTCTTGGTAGGACTAGGAAAGTTCGCGGTCGACCCGAAGGCACGCCAAGATATGATCGATGGGGTGGTCAAGACGGCTGGCGCCATAAAGGAGATCGGCGGGCAGGCGCTTGCTGCTGTTCCTTGGGAGAAGTTAGGTGAGTCACTGACGAAAGCGGAGACCTACCAGCACGCCTTCACTGCGGTAAAGAACTTTGTTACCGACCCGAATAGTTGGAAAGCCGCGTGGAGCTTCGTCACCAATGCCACAGAGGCGATAGGAATCAACGACATCATCGGCGGTCTCTACAGTGTAGGGAAGGGTATCTTCACCGGTGACCTTGAGTCCTTAAAGAAGGGTATCTCTCTTGTCACTAACGGTGTAAAGACCTTCGCTCTTGAGGCTACGGGTCTTGCTGACCTTGGACGAGCGTTACAGGCGTTCTCGAAGGGCGATATGTTAGGCGCTGCCATGTATTTCGGCTTCGCCATGATGGATATCGGAGGTCTCTTCACCTTCGGCGCTCTTACAGCAGGATCGCTAGGAATTAAGGCGGTGATAAAGGAGGGTGCTAAGGAGGGAGTTGGTGCTCTGGTCAAGGAGTTCCGTGATAAGGGACTCTCAGAGGGTATGAAGTCCTTCGGTGAATTTGCCGCCAAGGAGCTTGCTCCTGAGGTAGCTGAGAAGATTCAGAAGGAGTTTGCAGCTGAAGGTCAGGATAAGGTACGCGATGAGATGTTGAAGCGATTCCTCCATGACCGCAGCGCTCAGATAGCGAAAGAGAGCGGTGAGGAGCTTCAGGAGCTCTTGAGCGATCACGGCATCAAGGATCTTCAGAGTGCTATCTCGAAGGAGCAGGCAGATGTATTAGCGAAGGCAAATAACAAGATCCTCAAGGAGATGCCGAAAGGGGCGATCGTTGAGAATGTTGCTACCGCCGCTGAGAAGAAGCTTCTCGACGCTATCCGACCCTCTGGACTTATCCACAAGATGGCAGATAGCTATGAGAATATGCTCAGAGAGATCTCCAAAGAGTCGGTCGACACCATACAGAGCAAGCTTCAGGCGCAAGGTATCGACAGCATCCGAGCTAAGCAGGTTGCAAAACAGCTCAAAGAGGTTGTTGGCAAACCGAAGGAGTTCGGCAAATTCGATGATAAGCTCGCCGGCCTTATCGAGGAGCTCTCCTACAAAGAGATTCGAGATGAACTCAATAAGAGGGGAGTCAAGAGCGGATTCGACCAGGGCGTTGATGAGGCTGTTGAGGTGCTCGGTAAGAAGTACGGCTTCGACAAGGAAGCACGAGAGCTCCTTACCAAGAGCATTAGAGAGGGACTCGATGAGGGACTTGAGAGGGCATCCCGTAAGGTCGCTCGGGAAGCAGCCGAGGAGGCGCTCCACAGATTCCGTAAGAGAGATCGACCCGACGGTCATAGGGAGCACGACTTTGAGAACAAGCGAGATGAGAATACCGCTTTAAATCTCAAGAGTCTGAAGAGTGACGACCTGAAGAAGAAGACCCAGGCCGAGGAAGAGGCTGCTGAACGAGCGAAGGGTGGTCGTAGAAAACTCGAAGAGGAAGCCGGCAAAGGGGATTTGAGCTCCAGCGTTGTGAAGCGAGTGCCTCGAACTATGGCTTCTCAAACTGGGCAGGCTGGCGCCTCTAAGGTGTTTGGTCAGCAGGAGTCTGCAGAGGAGGTCGTTGAGATTAAGCAGCTCAACGTCTCTCTCGACCCAAGTGTTCGTCAGATCACCGAGCAATCGGGCCTTGAGTAATTGAGTAGGAAGGAGGGTCCTGTGGACCCTCCTCTCGTCAGAGTGATCCCATACACTGAGCCCTCAGTATAGCCCCAAGAGACTTCCCATCTCGTATCGTTCCATCCGCTATCATCGATATCACTGTATCGAGAGGAAGCGGGCATACCTCGATCACCTCATCCTCATCCATTGGCTTTCGCGAGGGATAAAGTTTCTTGGCGAGAAAACAGTATTGCACCTCATCACAGAAGCCAGGAGCCGGCCAGAGGGTTCCTAGAGAGTGCCATTCTTCAGCTGCAAAACCTGTTTCCTCCTGGATCTCCCGCTCGGCACACACCTCTGGCCTCTCCGTTGGGTCGAGAGTTCCTGCGGGAAGCTCCCAGATAGTCTCACGCAGAGAATGACGGTACTGTTTCAGAAAAAGTATCTCATTGTTGTCGTTTACGGGGAGTATGACTACGGCACCTCGGTGGGTGACGGTATGGTGAACGGCTCTTACCCCATTCGGTAGTTCAATCTCCTCCTCAATCAGACCTATGTTCTTTTGACTCTGAAAGATCTTCCGCTGAGAGATAACTCTTACTTCCATCGATTCTGTTTCCTTTTTCTCGTTCATAATCGTACCCGTTATGACGGGTATGGCCCGATTCGGCTTAAAGCTACTATTAGAAACGTCGGTGCAAACTCCTTGAATCCTCCCTTTGGTCAAACTATAGTGCCGTCATAGGTTAGTTCTATTGGAGGGCATATGCCTTTCTCTCTTGGTTTCTGTTCCCCGTACCGTCACGGTACCGCTAGTCCGCTTACGTGTGATCCCTTCGTCCTTCTCTTGCAAGGTTCCGACGGTGATCACTGGGAAGCTACATTCAGGAGCTCAGAAGGAGCGAGTGTGCGTTTCGTCCTACGAAGGCGAGCACTTGATCAAGATGGAGTGCCTGGAATGCAGCTTTGGACCTTAGCCGCAGCTCACGATTCTGATCTCAATAAACAATCGTTGAGTAAGTACGGTTATCTTCGCATCGGAGGCTTTTCCCTTCATCCTAGTACGACGGCTGCTCTCTCAAACGGCTATCAGTGCTGGTCCGAAGCGCCCTTCGTCGGGAAGGATACCGTCTTACCACGAGAGCAGTTTCGGGATCGATTCCCTTACGGTGATGGAGAGTTCTATCACTATCGCCAGGAGCCCGGTGTTTTTCATAGCTGGTCATTCTCTTATGGTGCCATAGAGGGGGGAACGAGTAATTCCTTCTTCGGTGCACTTCGGGAGGACCTGTTTTACTCCGCATTCGAGTTCAATCTCCGCGGAGGAAGCGTTGGTATCGCCGTGGACGTCGAGGGTGCGAGTTGGGATACGAGTAAGTTTTCCAACGAGGCCATCCTCGGAGAGGAGATGTGGATAGTAGGTGAGTGGATCATCCCAGACCCCCATGCCGAACACTTCCTTCCTCTCTCAGAGATGACTGAGCGATGGATGCAGATGGTGCGTGACCGGGAGTACTATCCTCGGGCAGCTTTTTCAAAGCAGGAGTACGATGAGCGACGGAGTCGGGTAAAGGGGTATACCAGCTGGTACTACCACTACAACCGAATATCCGAAAAACTCCTCGATCGCTTTGTCGATATCGTCGCCGACAGAACTGATTGGACGATCTTTCAGGTTGATGATGGCTATCAAGATCGCATAGGGGATTGGCTTGTGCCCTCCTCAGGCTTCCCGAATGGGGTGAAGCCGATTGCGACGAAAGCTGTCTCGAGAGGGCTTATCCCCGGTCTATGGTGTGCACCGTATATCGTGATGGATAATTCAAAGCTCTTCTCGAACCATCCCGATTGGCTTCTCAGAGGTGATGATGGCCGCCCTGTTCTCTGTGGAAAACATCCACTTTGGGGCGGACGCTTCTACGCACTTGATTCCGAGCATCCCGAGGTGCGGCAGTATCTGGATGAGGTATTAAAGACCTTTATCCAGGATTGGGAATTTCAGTTTATCAAAGCTGATTTTCTCTATGCTACTGCTCGCGTCGCTGCTGGAGGCTTCACACGAGCAGAACGGGCAGTACGGGCTCATCAATACCTGTATGAGCTCTGTATCAAATATGGTGCTCGTCTTTTATCTTGTGGAGCTACCCTCATGAGTGCTTATGGGCGGAGCGATTACTCTCGTATCGGAGCCGATGTTTCTGAGGTATGGGAGAACGCGAGCGAAGGAGCCGTGCCGAGTCGTGAAAAGGTAAGTACGAGAAGTGCGCTTAACAACGCCGTCACTCGCTCTTGTCTCGATGGTGCTGCCTTTGGCAACGATCCAGATGTCATCATCTTGCGTTCTGAGCGACAGCTTCTTGGGCGCAGAGTACGCTGGATGATGGCGGAGGTAAATAGCTGTCTCGGTAGCTTGCTCTTCTCCTCTGACAACCTATCTCGGTATGGAGCGTGGCAGAACCAGGTGATGACCCAGATGAGCCAGCGATATAGTGATGGCCCGTGGAAGGTCGCCTCGGTTACTCCTCTCTGGATAGGGGAACCGGGAAGTGCTCTTGTGGTCTCCTTTGTCGGAAGGAAAGAGCGGCTCTCGGTGAACCTGAGTAATCAGAGTACTAAGAACTTAGTGGCACACAGCTCGGTGCTTGTTCCATAGAACCGAAGGTTCCTTAAGCTTTTCCGGAGTGTTTTGGCATCTCAAAACACTCCCCTTCTAGATAAAAAAAGGGCACCATTAAGGCGCCCCGCTACTATCGAATCAAACTCATCCTAAGAGGTTGTGCGAGGGACCAGCTCGCCTCTCTCAGAGATGTCAAACTCTTTCTTCTCTCCGTTGCCTTCACGCACCGAGATCTTCCCGTGAGAAACACGCTCTGGAGGTGCCTCGTTCCGGCTCAAGAGATCTTTTGTTGTCATACTAGAGACGGGATTAGCTGTTGCATCTCCATCACCTCTCAACGCAAGTCCCAGTAGTCCAGTGGTAGAGCCAAGCTGGATCTTATTGGCATCAGAGGTAGGCACGAGAAGAGTAACCGTGCTCGGCATCGGTGCTTGCTCTGCCATATCTCTATGTTCGGTGATCCTCTCTGCTGAGAGCACCTTTGCGTTCTGTACTATGACCGTCGCTCCAGGTACGTTTCTGATCTGAGATGTCCAGATCACATCAACCATCGCCCCTGGTCTCGCCCATCCCTCAACCCCGCTCTTCTCGTCCACGGTTATTGAGACGGCTCTATATCCGTTGGGGATCGCCGCTGTTATACTGTTGACCGGCCGGATGGGGGTCACCTGAGGCATAAGAAGAGGCTGCTCACGGTGAATCTGAGCATATGCATAATGCCCCTCGACCTCCGAGAAGTTTCGCACTGCTTTTGCAGGAAGCTCCCCGAGAGGCCGTTGCACCACTTCAAACATAGCTGGAGTGAGACGGGTGCCGATCTCGATAGGGGTCTTTGCCACTAACATACCGACCGTTTCACCGCTTGGTGCAGGTAAAGCGATTGACGCTCTGATCTCCTCCTCAAACGGGACATGTGTGAGATATATATATCC
>Ga0256854_1000015_pt1 | contig 8659 bp, 8 predicted proteins | sample BONnt7_FD_181173 | JGI IMG/M metagenome (GOLD analysis project Ga0256854, IMG submission 181173) | Terrestrial sediment cell enrichment communities from Utah, United States - BONCAT_SYTO_Terrestrial_sediment - 7 | ecosystem: Environmental > Terrestrial > Deep subsurface > Rock core/Sediment... | reverse complement strand
CTCCACAGTGCTAAGAGTATCTCTCACTCGTATCTCACGTATCTCACCTCTCGATATGAAGATCTTCCTCACCAGATGGTGTTCGTTTCAGGTGATCCCTTTCGAGCATGTCCCGATCTCTTAGAGATCTTAGAGAGGATTGAGCCCGATCTCGACTTTGGCGGTCTCTCTGACGAAGTTGTTCTCTATGAGGGAAGCGGGGCACCCTATTTCACTGAAGAGGGAGCCGGCTCAGGAAGATCGTTCCGCCGCTTCTTCGAAGAGCTTTTCGGATATCGTCCGCCACCCCTTCTCTGCTGTGCTCTCCATTCACAATTCGTCGTACATAAGAAAAGGGTGCTGTCCCGAAAAAGGGAGTTTTATCAAAAGGCACTTGCTCTCTCTGCGAGAGCCGATGAGGAGAGATTTTTCGAGTACCTATGGCATCAGATCTTTAGAGGGGATGACTCTCTCTCTCTCGATCTTCCCCAGGAGCTGAGGGAGAACCTTAAGGTCATACTTGTCTCTCTCAAAGTAGCCCGTGGACTACGTGATAAGGAGTACGTCCATCAACTCTTCATCGCTGCAAATCAAAGGATACAGCGATATTTTCAGAGCTAGAATGCCTTAAGACGCTACTAGTGTTGCTCCTACTATGGTCAGTATTGATGCAACACCTTTTGTCTTCAGTCCATCGCGTTCCTGAAGGAAGATCGCTCCCAATATAAGGACCAGTATCGTTCTGGTTTCATAGACAGTTACTGCTACACTCATAGACTCGCCCTGTAAGGAGTGGACAAGGTAGTAGCCGTTGGCGGCGTAAAAGAGGCTTGAGAGCAGTATGAGGCACCACGCCTTCGCTTGGTGATTCCGTACGTGAGAAAGACTCACTCTATTGATAAGAAGATAAACGAGAGCTGGACCAAGGTATCCGGCGTGAATGACGAGCGTCGGATCTACCCGTTGAACAAGGATACGGTCGAGTGACAGGGCGGCCACTGCGAACGTGAGGCTTTTCAACTTTGGGGCGAGGCCAGCTCTATCAACTGAACGGAGATCAATACCGTAGAAGGTACCGAGTACTATTAGAAGGAGTCCCAATCCTTGATACCCTGTCAGAGACTCTCCGAAACAGGAGACACCGACGGTCTGGAGAAGGATGAAGCGAAGGCTACTGAGAAGGGACGAGTCGGCTACGGTGGTAGAGGCGAGGGAGCGTATATCAAAGAGCACGGCATATGCCCAGAGAACCCCCTCCAGTAGCAGTAACGCTAATGAGAGTGGATCAACCGTCGCGAGCGATGCTGGCATGGGGAGTGCGGCTAGAAGGAATAGGGCTCCAAGCAGTGAGTTCGAGAACGCCACGGTACAAGGTTTCATCCCCTTCATTGCGAGAGCGCGATGAAAGACTGAGGTAACTGCTGCGGTACCGGCCGCCAGGAATGCTGCTGCTAACGGGGTGCAAGGTATCATAGTACTCCCACGGATGAGACGCATGTTCGATGCGCCACCTTCGTGGGGAGTTTCACTACTCTTATTTCCTATTATCGGAGAGTTGCTTGTGAATCACGTGAAAACCCTTCTGTTGGGGTGTGGCTACACATTAGAGAGGGTAGCGGCCCTTCTTCCACCCGACACCTTTGTCGGCACCACGAGAAGTGATGCTCGAGCGGCCGCTCTGCGGTCGAGGGGCATACCGATGGAGGTCGTGCCCGACCCCACAGAGTTGAAGAGACTTATGACGATATACGGCGGGATCACCACGGTCGTCGACAGCATACCGGTGGAGGGAGGGGTGCTTCATGCCCCTATAGTCTCTGAGATCCTTCAAGGGGTTGAGATGCCTCCCCACCTTATCTACCTCAGTACGACCGGGGTGTACGGTACAAGGGATGGAAGTTGGGTTACCGAGGAGACAGACCGTTCTCCAAAAGATCCACGAGCAGCTGCTCGTTGCAAGGAGGAGGATTGTTATCTGGCATCTCTCCCCTCAGTGGCGATTCTGCGGATAGCAGGGATCTATGGACCGAATCGCAATACCTTAGAGAGTCTGAAGCAGGGGAGATATCCGAGGGTGGAAGGGAATCGATGGAGCAATCGGATCCATGTTGAGGACCTCGCTAGGATTATCACAAGGGTGATCGAAGAGAGAGCTTTAGGGATCTTCAATGTGGCAGACGACCTTCCTGTTCCGAGTGAGGAGGTAGTGCGATACAGCTGTGGACTATTAGGGATAGATCTTCCAAAAGCCATTACCCATGAGGAAGCGTTGAGTCGCGGTATGTTCACCTTACTTGGTAATCAAAGAGTCAGTAGCTCTCGTGTGAAAGAGACTTTGGACTACTCCCTTCTATACCCAAGCTATCGAGAGGGGTTGAGTGAGTTAGCTCGGGCGATCTCCTCACATCCTTGACGACAAGTGGGCGCCTCCTTAGAGTGCGCTTCAGCTCTGTTCATAGGTTGATCATGAGGTTTGAAGCTTCCGCTGTGACTCCCGATGGCGCTGTCGATCCATGGTACGGCGAGGAGGAGGAATTTGATTGGTACGAAGAGTATATCCGAGAGGGGGAGGAGATAGAGAGGTATGTTCTCTGGAGATGGGAGGATCTCGAGGACCGGCTTGCCGCCCCCAGAAGTTCATCTCGCTTCCACTCCAGCCCTCGCCGTCCGCTCTCCCGAGCTATGGTAAGCGGTATCTCTTAACAGTCTAGGCCAATAGATGAGGAAGGTAGCTGGCAACCTTCCTCGAGCATTTGGTTGACTTAAGGAATAGAGCTACTCGTGATATTGTTTTACATATCCGTGGCAGATTTTTGATCTCGAAAAGGTGCTCCAGTGCACTCTTTACTCTCTACCTCTCCATAATATTGGTGCTCTTCATACTGGAGACGGTAGTGCTTCCTTATTACAGTCTCCGAATCCGGCTCCCCTCGAAAACTAAATAAGAAGATAGCGGATGTCATTGTCCCGCGTACTCCGGACGAGAGTAGGGAGGAATCGGGCTAGAATTCCACTCAGATTACCCCGTGGCACTTTAGGTTGGTATGCAGTCTGACGTTCTTGAATTTAAAAGAATCTGTCCGAAGACCGGAAATCTTCAAACGATCCCGCTTAAGGCAGGAGTAATATCTGTCTTTCGAGCCAGCGATGCCGCGGAGATCGACGCTTGGAGAGAGGTTCTCGAGGGGCGTGATAAGACCCTCATTGAGGCACACATGGGAGGACTTCTACTGGACCTCTCATCACTCAATCTCATCGGATTCGGAGAGTCCTTCGAGCATGAGAAAGACCTCAAGGTTATAGACCTGATGAGAGAGACGAAGCTCTCGGATGAGAAGATCCGGTCACTCTTGGAGCGGGCAGGTTTAGATGGCATGGAGGAGCTTCCCTGTCATGAGCTGGGACCTGCTCAAGATCGCATCTTACGTATCTTAGTTGCGGCCAATACGTCGCACGCGGTAGTGGTGTTTGACGAGCCCTTTGACCCGATACCAAGGCTCTGGAGGGATCGAATCGCCGAGCTCCTCGTCGAGGGGATCCGAGAGAGAGACTCTCATGTTCTTGTCGTGAGTCTTTCCTATCGCCCGAGTTGCTGGATCAACAATCCCTACATCGAGAGGATACAGCTCGATGCCCTTAGAAACCTCACTATCGGGTGTCAGCAACATATAGAGGACAATCGCGCCCTCATCGAGAAGGTACGCGATGAATTATCGAGCCCCTTGATTCCCGTGCCTAAGTTCGAGGAGGAGAAAAAGATTCCCTCCCTTGTTGTTCCTCTGCCGAGAGCGAAGAAAAGTTTCTTCCGCAGCTCTCCCTTTGCAGCGCTAGCAACCTGTGCGATGAGCTCACTCTTCACGATCGTTGGTGTGCTCTCTTTTGCACCAGACCTCATCGGGCCTAAATTCCTCGAGCTCCCACCCCTCGCCGTATCGGAGCTTAAGCCGATAGCTGATCCGCCCAAGGCAGAGCCCGTTGGACTCAGCAGTACTATTCGAGCCGTCCTAGCGGATCAAAACTCCTCAGTCGAGGATCGATATGGTGAACAGTTGGGCCAAGCGATTACCGCGGCCTTTGAGGCACGTGATGCGGTACCGGTGGAGGTCGCAGCAGTCAGAGTTCGTCGAGAACAACCGAGAGGAGCTGCTGCCTTCCAACCCGAGGGTGACTCACTGACCACCTACCAACAGCCGAGTATGACATCGAGCACGAGTGGGGCACCGCAAGAGCCCTCCTCCACCTCGCTTTTTGAGAAGCGGCGACAAGAGATACGCAGAAGTTTCGGGGTGTATTGAAGTGAAATGCATCGTCAGCATCTTCCTCCTCGTACTCTTCCCGCTATCGGTGCAGGCCCAGTTTCTCAAGACGGGACGATCAACGTATCGGAGTACTGATGCCAAGGCCGTCGTCGTCATCGTGACGACTAACGACGAAACAGCAGGGCTCTTTATCGGGTACTCCCCAGATGCAACAGCCGGCCATGATCTTCACCCAAAGCACCTTCCCTCGGGTACACGTAGCATCTTTCTCCATTACAAGAAGGAGGTTAATGGCTACGACAAAGTGATTCTAGGGAAAGATCAGACATATGAGATCAATCAAAGTGGGAGTGCTACTTTCCAGGTCGGAGCATTAAGGGCATCGCTCGACCAGGATGGAAAGACCTCGTATCTCAGCCTTGTAACAGAATCGGGTGAGCCTTCTATTTTGGGACTGTCAGGTCAGGAGGTTCTTTTCAACTATACAGGGGGTGATGCGGTATCTTTCCTTGAGGCCAATGCCCTCCATAAAGATCCCATGTACCGATCGCTAGCTGCCCCTTACGAGGTGCAGGAGGCGCCTGTACTTCTCGTCGGGAACAAGCCCTATTTAAGTGAGAAGATAGGAATTGGAATTGAGGTGTCAAATGACTGCTATTTCATGAAGCACACCTTAGTCACTCCTGAGCGTCTCGAGAACTTGAAGAAGGGCGAGCGAGAACAGGCTACAAGATATGTTCGGGACGAGCTTGAGAAAGCAAAACGAGAGCGAAATTGGGAGAACCTTCATATACTCAACTTAGCACCCTCCCGGATCGTGTCTTACGACTTCCAGCACAATGATGTTCTCGTGATTGAGCGAAAGGATGTCGTCAACAAGACCCCGGTGTGCATCTACAGTCGCTCAGAGTTCGTAGGGTAATCTTCAGGAATTGTAGGGAAGGGACGAAGCTGATAGCGTAATCATGCTCACCACTACCTTTATAATCCCTCATGCGACACCACGGCGTAATAACCGCTTCGATGCTCGTGCTTCTCGGGGTACTTCTCCGTTTCGTTGCGGTTCACGGAGATCTTTGGGCTGATGAGTTATGGGCATTGGATGCAGCTACAAAGGTAAGTCACTGGTACAAGCTCTTTACGCCCGCTACCCTTGATGGTCACTCCTCTCTCTCGGTTGCTCTGCTGTGTAACGAATTCCTTCAATCCTCTCCACGACTCATACCTTTCATAGTCGGTAGTATGACTCCCGCCATTGCCCTTTGGGCGTGGTGGCACCTTCGATCCTCCGTAAAACTTCTATCTCTTGCTTTTCTTTCACTAAGCTATCTCCCCATTCTTTATGCTACGGAGGCAAGGGGATATAGCTTCATAGTCGCAGGTTCATTTCTCTCCTATGCGATCCTACAATCTCTCTACCAAAGGATAACCCTCACCCGGCTCATCGGATTTTGGTTCGTTCAGATCCTCTCCTTCTTCTTCCATTACTCATTCATCCAGTTCACCATTGCTGCGACATGCGGCAGCTATTTCAGAGTGAGAAGAGAAAGTACTGTTCTTAGCTCTGCATACAAAACATTGGTCATTCATGGAGTTCCGCTCGGTATAATGTCGATCGTCTCTGTGGTCCTGGTCGCTCGTCTTCCTACCGGGGGAGGTGCAGAGATCCCTTTTCACATCATCATTGCTAACGCCCTCTCTGTCGCTATCGGCGGGCCCATCTCGTACCGACAAGATCTCCTCGTCTACCTCTCGGCGTTCATATTCATTCTTTTGATAGGGAGTGAGCTAGCGATAAAGTGGAGATTGAGAGATCGAGAGCGGGAGTTTTATGTAGTCATGCTTATCGTGGCACCAATCCTTCTTCTTCTCGTTGGACAGCCACAAGTTTTGGTTGAGAGATATTTTCTCCTCCCCATACTCTTCTCATATCCGCTTTTGGCGGAATCGCTCCTACGTTTCAATGGTTCTGGATACCTTCTTGCCGTGTTTGTCTTCTTCGGGAATATGAGGTGGCTTGCGAGAATACATGAAATGGGAAGGGGGGAGATAACGGTGGCCCTCTCTGCGTTACAGGAACGGAAAGAGGGGGAGATATACACCGAGAACCCTGAGCTTCTTCGGTATGCCGCGACCTTTTATCCCTCTTACTCTGACATACCTCAAAGGCTTGTAGGAGTTCCGGGAGCTCGATGGTACCTTCCGGTATTTTTTGACCCGGGCATTACTCCGCCTCAGAAACTTGAGGCATATGGCTACCAGTATGAGCTCCAAAGGTGGCAGAGCTTTGCGGGATTGTCAGGAAATGGATGGGCTCTCTATCGACGTGTAGGGGAGTGAGCCAATCAGCATGTGATCAGGCCGTGAAGCACCAGATGTGCCACGAGGGCCTGATCCACGGAGCAGGTCAACCCGCCGTTGCCGCTTCGAACCATCTCAAGGATCTGTTCCCCGGACAGCTCTAGGATGGCCTGCGTGCCGTGTTTGAGCGCACGGTCGGTCACGTCCTCGGCCCTGAATACACCGCGGACGAGATATGCGTGCCACTTGCTGGGGAACCATCCATTGAGGAGATGACCCGATGCAACATACTCCGGTCTTGCCGCGTCGGGAGCTGCGTAGCCCGTCTCGGCAAAGAACTCGCTCAGGGCGACCTCTGCGCCACGACTTGTCTCAGTCAGGTTTCCGCCGGCAAATTCGACCGACCACTCCTGGGTCGGGTACATCCAGCGCCCAATCATGACGAACTTGCCCTGCTCTGTGATCCCAACTAATTTGGCGCAGTCAGGGCGCGGGATTACAAAGTAGTCACCTTCAGAGCCATCCGGGCGCACCACCCGGTGATGGTCGACGTGCCAGTAAGGGTTGCGGAAGACGTTTGTCGAACTGATTTGCCGCCAAGGATTTGGTGGGAGCAGGGACTTATTGTGAGTCATGATAGCTTCCTGGCATGTTAGGTTATTGTGAACGAAGCACAGGCGTCAGAGTTGCAGATTAAGCGGCGCATTCTAATGGCGGATCATTATATTGTTCGCCACTTTTCTTTAACAACGCAAAATATCTGTTTCTATCCCAGCCAGCACTGTCGATCCACTTGTTAAACCTGACTGGAGCCCTTTTTCTCCTCGTACAATGGTGCAGTGATTCCGCGCTTCTCAAAGCATACGCCTGAGCAATATCTTCTGTATCAATCCCCGAATACGCATACAGGTGGCAGGCTAAAGCCGAACTCAAGAATACGTCGGTCAAGGAACGGGCAGCTGTTCTCGATGCCAAACGCACCAGGCGAAGTATGCAAGGGAAAGGTGGTATAACCTAGGGAACCGGTCGACCTGCCGACGCGCTCCATATCTGGAACCACTCTGTCCTCGATAGCACAATCTCCTTCGACCTCGAGAGCCTGATCAACCGGTCAGTATCATTAGTCCCGATTACCGGAATGATCTTTGCCGGATGGCGTAGAAGCCATGCGATGGCGATCTGGTCTAAGGTGGCTTGATGGGATTGCGCAATGAGTTCCAGTACGTCTCTGATTCGCTGCTCACGTGGTGAAGGGCTCGAGAAAATGGCACCCCCGCCGAGAGGTGACCACGCCATTGGAGAAAGACAAATACGTTGACAGTAGTCTAATGTCCCGTCGTGCAGAGCTTCCATTTGCATGACACTGCACTCCACCTGATTCGTCACGAGCGGGAATGGAAGGCGCGAGGCAAGGAGTTCCATTTGAGCAACCGAGAAGTTGGACACTCCGAAATGGAGCGCCTTCCCCTCAGTACGCAGGGCAACAAACGCTTCCGCGACCTCGTCGGCGTCCAAGAGCGGATCGGGTCGGTGGATCAAGAGGAGATCAATTCGGTCGGTCCGGAGTGAGCGGAGCGACTGCTCCACCGACCAGATGATGTGCTCCCTGCTTGTGTCGTAGTGCTTGATCACGTGGTCGGGACGTTGCTCTGATACCAACTTGATCCCGCATTTGGTGATGAGCTGGAGCGAGTCTCTGAGCCTCGGCGAGTCCGACAGCGCCTTACCGAAAAGCTCCTCGCAGCCATAGTCCCCGTAAATGTCGGCATGATCGAAAGAGGTAATGCCGTGTTCGAGCGCTGTGTTGATCTTCGAGAGGATCCGCTGAGATGTAGCACCTTTCGGATCTTCTTTGAGTCTCCATGCCCCATAGACGAGCCTCGAGAGCTCGGGACCCTCGCCCGACAGCTTAATATTCATTCCGGTCTCCTTTTCTTAATGGCAATATCGGTGCACTCCCTCGGTTCCATCCAAACACTTGAGCCACGAAGCACACCTCTTGGGATTGGGTGGACGAATAGCAACACTTGTGCGTTGGGAGAGGATAATCGGAGAACATGAAAAAGTGCATCCCATCGCTCTATCTTTGGCTCGATCTCATTTGTGCTTCTGCTGGAGAG
>Ga0256854_1000014_pt1 | contig 8661 bp, 9 predicted proteins | sample BONnt7_FD_181173 | JGI IMG/M metagenome (GOLD analysis project Ga0256854, IMG submission 181173) | Terrestrial sediment cell enrichment communities from Utah, United States - BONCAT_SYTO_Terrestrial_sediment - 7 | ecosystem: Environmental > Terrestrial > Deep subsurface > Rock core/Sediment... | reverse complement strand
GGCTTGCCGTTCGCCCAGTGGTGCTTGCGGGCCGTCTTAATCGCGCACTCGATCGCCTCTGCGCCCGAGTTCGTGAAGAAGACGACGTCGGCGAAGGTCGCGTCCGTCAGCTTCTTCGCCAGCTCTTCCTGCTGGGGAATGCGGAAGATGTTGGAGGTGTGCCAGAGCTTCTCGGCCTGGTCCTTCACCGCCTGGACGAGCTTGGGATGGCCGTGGCCCAGCGCGGTCACGGCGATGCCGGCCATGCAGTCCAGGTATTCCTCGCCCTCGGCGGTGTAGAGATGCACGCCCTCGCCTCGCTCGAACGCCAGCGGGGCGCGTGCATAGACGCCCATGATGTGGTCGCTGGGAACGGTCGGCGCGGCCTGGTCGGTCACCGGAAGGGCCCTCCAAAACGGAAGCGTCCCCGCACGCGTGGGCGCGGGGACTGGAAGGCTTGCCCTATTCGGCCTCTAGGGCTTGGGAGTCAACGTTTCCCACTACGTCTTGATCTTGTAGCCGCGCTCGAACATGCGGAAGCAGACCCAGCCGGTCACCAGCGTGAGGATGGCCGTAACCGCCATGCCCACGGCCAGGGAGCCTTCGGCCTCGCCCAGGAAGCCGTAGCGGAAGCCGTCGATCAGGTAGAAGAACGGGTTGTAGTGGCTGAACGTCCGGAAGGGCTCGGGCAGGCGCTCCACCAGGTAAAAGGTCCCGGACAGGAACGTCATCGGCATGATGACGAAGTTCGTCACCGCGGCCATGTGGTCGAACTTCTCGCTCCAGAGGCCTGCCATGATGCCCAGGAAGCCCATGATGAGGGCCGCGCCCAGGCCGAAGTAGACGATGGCCCAGGGCTGGGCGACCGGCAGGCGGGCGAAGGGCAGGACCGCGAGCGCCGCCACCGCGCCCACCACGATGCCGCGGGTGGCCGCCCCGCCGCCGAAGCCCATCAGGTGCTCCATGGGCGTGAGCGGCGGGGTCATAAAGTCCCCCATCAGCCCGTTGAACTTCGCCTGCAGCAGGGACGAAGACGAGTTGGCGAAGGCGTTGGACAGGATCTGCATCATGATCAGCCCTGGGGCCACGAAGGTCCCGTAGGGATGGCCGTGCACCTCGCGCGCGCCGCCGACCGCCACGACGAAGACCAGCATGTAGAGGAGCGCCGTCACCACTGGAGCGGCGAGCGTCTGCATCCCCACCTTCATGAAGCGGCGGACCTCGCGCAGGTAGAGGGTCTTCAGGCCCAGCCAGTTCACCCCGGAGTAGGCGCGGGGCTGGGGCGGCAGCACGACTTCGGCGTCGGCGGGAACGTCCTTCATGGCGGACATGTGCGCCCGGCGCGGAATCGAGGCAAGAGTGCGACCGTCTGACCCAAGATGTAGTTCCTGTGGATGAACGGCAGGGCGCCCATTGTGGTCGTTAAGGACTTGGTTACCATCCCTAGTGGTTAGTGAGCGCTGACGACGCTGAGCGCCACAAGATGTTGATCCCGGATTGCGGACGCGGGGGCGTCCGCCGGGACGCTGGGGAGGCGAACATGGGCTGGACGGACGAGCGGGTCGAACTTCTGAAGAAACTCTGGCAGGACGGCCTCTCCGCCAGCCAGATCGCCAAGCAGCTGGGCGGGGTCACCCGCAACGCCGTGATCGGCAAGGTGCACCGCCTGGGCCTCTCGGGCCGCGCCGCACCTTCCAAGCCGGCCCGCACGGTCTTCAAGGCCCCGCGCCCGGCCCGTCCGGTCACGGCGGCCCCGTCGGCTCCGCGCCGCATCGCCGAGCCGGTGCTGACGCAGGCTGCACCCTCCCCCGTGCGGCTCGCCGACGAGCCTCCGGGCATGGCCACTGTGCTGACGCTCGGCGCCCACATGTGCAAATGGCCGATCGGCGATCCTGCCCTGGAGAGCTTCACCTTCTGCGGCCGCCGCTCCGGCGAGGGCCCCTACTGCCACGAGCACAGCCAGGTGGCCTACCAGCCGCCGGCGGCGAAGAAGAAGTCCAGCGCGGCCGAACTGGCGCGCAGCCTCCGCCGCTACATCTGAGATCCGCGCGTTCCGCGGCTTACCTGATCCGTTGGGGATGGGGGCGCGTCTGGCCCGGGGATGACCTGGAGCGCCGGGCGCGCCCTTTCCATTTCTTCTTCGCCGCATTGGGGATGGGTGCGCGAATGGCTAACTTGCAGCGATGAGCGAAGCAGCGCAGGCGACGAGCGACACGACCGGCAATGCACGGCCGTATTCCGTCTCGGAGCTGGCATTCGCGCTCAAGCGCACCTTGGAGGACGCCTACGGCTTCGTGCGGCTGAGGGGAGAGCTCTCCAAGGTCACCCACCACTCCAACGGCCACGTGTACCTCACGCTGAAGGACGAGCGGGCCGCCATCGACGGCGTTGTGTGGAAGAGCTCGGTGCGCGGGCTGTCCGTCCGGCCCGAGCAGGGGCTGGAGGTGGTGGTCACAGGCAAGATCACCGCCTACCCGCAGGGTTCGCGCTACCAGATTGTCATCGAGACGATGGAGGCCGCGGGCGTCGGCGCCCTGCTGGCCCAGCTGGAACGCCTGAAGGCCAAGCTGCAGGCCGAGGGGCTGTTCGCCTCGGAGCGCAAGCGGCGTCTTCCGGAGATGCCGGCGGTGGTGGGGGTGATCACCTCGCCCACCGGCGCGGTCATTCGGGACATCCTGCACCGGATCCGCGACCGCTGGCCGTGCCACGTGGTGGTGTGGCCCGTGGTCGTGCAGGGCGACGCCGCCGCCGCCCAGGTCTGCGCCGCGATCCGCGGGTTCTGCGCGCTCGATCCGGAAGGCCCGATCCCGAAGCCCGACGTGCTGATCGTGGCCCGCGGCGGCGGCTCGGTGGAGGACCTCTGGCCGTTCAACGACGAGCAGCTGGCGCGCACGGTGGCCGACTGCACCATCCCGCTGATCAGCGCGGTGGGACACGAGACGGACACCACCCTCATCGACTTCGTGTCGGACCGCCGCGCGCCGACGCCCACGGCGGCGGCGGAGATGGCCACCCCGGTCCTGGCGGAGCTGAAGGCGCTGGTGGAGGACTTCGGGGCGCGGATGCACCGCTGCGGCTCCCGGGTGGTGGAGGACCGCCGCAACCGGGTCCAGCACGCCGACCGCGCGCTGAAGCGGGTCCCCGACCTGGTGCGCCTGGCCGAGCAGCGCTTCGACATCGTCTCCGGCCGCCTAGGCGCAGGCCTCGCCAAGAACGCCGCAGCGCACGAGCGGGACCTGGTGCGGGTCTCCTCACGCCTTTCGCCGCTCCTGCTGCAGCGGCCACAGGCGGTCCAGAAGCAGCGGCTGGAAGCCGTGGCGGTGCGGCTGCAGCCCGCCGCCGAACGCAAGCTCGAGCGCGCGGCCGAGCGGCTGGCCTCGCTCACCAAGCTCTACGCGTCCGTCGACCCCGACCGTCCGCTGAAGCGCGGGTTTGCGCGGGTGACGCGGGCGGACGGCTCCATCGTGCACGCCGGCGCAAGCCTCGCCAGCGGTGAGGCGGTGGCGATCAAGTTCGGTGACGAGGTCACCCGCCAGGCGGTGATCGACGGGGCCGCGTCCGATCCGCTGAAGGCAGACGCCAAGCCCAAGGCTAAGCCCAAACCCGTCCCGCCGGCCCAAGGCGATCTGTTCTGACACGCACGATCGGCGTAAAGGAGCGCCCATGAACGCCCACGACCCCAGCGGCAGCGACATCGCCAAGGTGCACTACGGCGACGGCGACTTCTCGGTCCTGAAGGCCGGTCGCTACGTCGTTTGCGCTGTGACCGGCGTCAGGATCCCGCTCGAACAGCTCCGCTACTGGAGCGTGCCCCTGCAGGAGGCCTATGCCGGACCGACCGAGGCGCTGAAGCGCTGGCAGGAGACGAACGGCTAGCGCCTTTTGTAGATTTCGCTGGGCCACCGTTTGTGGACCCAGAACCACTCCGCTGGGCGCTCACGGATGCGCTCTTCCATGAAGACGTTGATGCGCCGGACCCCCGTCTCGATGTCGGCGTTCCGGTCGCCGGTGTCCTCCAGCCAGATCGGCTCGTGGACCACGACGCGGAAGCGCGCCTTCTCCAGGCGCTGGACGCTCATGGGCTGGATCGGAACCCCGAACCGGAGCGCGAATGTCGAGGGTCCGGGCGCGGTATGACAGGTCACGCCGAAGAGCGGGGCCGCCACCCCGCCGTTGAACTTCTGGTCGTTCATGAGCGCCACGGACTCGCCCCGTGACAGGGCGCGGATCAGCTCGCGCGCGCCGTCCGTCCCCTTGGGCGCGAAGAGGCGCACGCCATAGCGGAAGCGGCTCTTGCGGATGCGGTCGTCCACGTGCGGGTTGTTGGTCGCCCGATAGGTGATCTGGCAGGTGACGCCCGAGTGGATGATCACCGCCGGCATGATCTCGAAGGAGGAGAAGTGGCCGGAGATGAAGACCACCGGCCCTTCGCCGTCACGGATGGCGGCAAGCCGGTCGGCGCCCACCAGCTCGACCCGCGACGGGTCGGCGATGATGCGGTCGAGGATCGGGAACTCGGCGAACCAGCGACCGAGGTGGCGCCACTGCTCGGCCAGGAGCCGCTCGATCTCGGCGTCTGACGCGTCGGGGAAGGCGATGCGCAGGTTGGTCTCGGCCACCCGGCGGGCGCTGGTCAGCGGCCCCAGGCGGGAGAAGAGCCAGGCTCCGAAGTCGGACACCGCATCGATCGGGAACAGGCGCGCGAGGCCCGCGGCCAAGTCATAGCTGAAGGCCTCCAGCCGCCAGACGATGTCCTGCCCCAGCGAGGGCTTCTCCTGCGCCATGGCCCTAACTAGTGGGCGTCGCCCGCCAAGCGCAAACGAGAGGTGGGATTCGCGTGGCAAGCGCCTTGCGGCGGGTCAGCACAACCGTCCCACATCGGGACGAACCAGGGGCGTCAGGACCGCAGGGCATGAGTAAAGACATCGACATCCATCTGGGCCGAAGGCTCCGCCGCCGCCGCCGCCTGCTGGGCCTGACCCAGCAGCAGCTCGCCGGGGCCTGTGGAGTGCGCTTCCAGCAGATCCAGAAGTACGAATGTGCGGCCAACCGCATGTCCGCCGCCCGCCTCTGGCAGCTGTCCGAGGTGCTGGAGGTGCCGGTGAGCTACTTCTACGAGGGCCTGTCCGCCGAGCAGCGCGAGCAGCACCAGCTGAACGGCGAGGCCGGCGGCGAGATGTTCGCCCGCAAGGAGACCCGTGACCTTATTCAGGCCTACTACCAGCTCGGCGAACGCCCCCGCCGGCGGCTGCTGGACCTGGCCAAGTCGCTGAACGGGGAAGAAGCCTAGCCTAATCCGCCACCACCTTCCTTATGGGTCCCGGTCTTCGGCTGCGCCGAAACCGGGATGACAGGTGAGGTGGGGTTGATAAACGCAGGGCCATGACGCTTTCCCCTACCTATCTCGAAGAGCTCGATGGCTTCTTGATCGAGCTGAACCGTGCAGCGGCGGAGGCCATTGCGCCGCTGTTTCGGGGCCAGCACGGGCTGGTGGACAAGATCGGCGGCGAGGGGATCCGCGGCTTCGATCCGGTCACCGAGGCCGACAAGGGCGCGGAGCGCGCCATCCGCAAGCTGATCGCGGAACGCTTCCCCGAGCACGGGGTGATCGGGGAGGAATACGGCGAGGACCGTCCGGACGCCGAGTTCGTCTGGGTGCTTGATCCCGTCGACGGCACGCGGGCCTTCATCGCGGGCCTGCCGCTCTGGTGCACCCTGATCGGCCTGAAGCACCAGGGCCGCGCGGTCCTGGGCTCAATCGGACAGTCCTACATGGACGAACTCTACATCGGCCATGCCGGCGGATCGCGGCTGATCGCCCGCGGGGAGAGCCGCCCGCTGAAGGTGCGCCCCTGCCCTGCGCTCTCCCAGGCGATCATCGCCACGACGGACCCGGAGATGTGCTTCCGCCCCGCCGAAGCCGAGGCCTGGGCCGGGATGCGCCGCGCCACCCGCCTGGCGCGGTTAGGCTGCGACGCCTACGCCTACGCCATGGTGGCGGCGGGCACTATCGACATGGTGGTGGAGGCCGGCCTGAAGACCTGGGACATCGCCGCGGCGCTTCCGGTCATCGAAGGCGCGGGCGGTCTGGTCAGCGACTGGCGGGGAGAGTTGTGGCCGGTGCAGGGGGGGCAGGTCGCCATCGCCGGCGACAGGGCCTGCCTCGACGAGGCGGTGGCCATCCTTCGGCCGGCGGCCAGGTAAGCGGAGACGGGTGGGGTATACTCAACGCCCCCACCCCGCTCGCAGATCGGTGAGCCTCCGCTCGGAAGGCTCCTAAGCGTTACTTCTTCTTCGCAGCCGGCTTCTTCGCCGCGGGCTTCTTCACGGTCGGCGCCTTCTTGGCGGCGGCGGCCTTGGCCATCGCCGGCTTCTTGGCGGCGGGCTTGGCGGCTGCCTTCGGCGCAGCAGCCTTGGCGGCGGCAGGCTTCTTCGCAGCGGCAGCGGGCTTCTTGGCGGCCGCAGGCTTCGCAGCAGCCTTGGCGGCGGGCTTCTTCGCAGCCGCAGGCTTCGCAGCGGCCTTGGTGGTCTTGGGCGCAGCGGCCTTCTTGGCGGCGGCCTTGGGCGCAGCCGCCTTCTTGGCGGCAGGCTTGGCAGCGGCCTTGGCGGCAGGCTTCTTAGCTGCAGCAGGCTTGGCCGCGGGTTTCTTCGCGGCGGCAGGTTTCTTCGCAGTGGCGGCTTTGGCCATCGAGGCGTCTCCAGTGGAAGTGGAAGGAACGGGCGCGACCGCGACGTTGGCGGCCTCGACCGGCATGGGTGGTGGATTAGCGGCCGCAGCGGCGGCAGGCGCCGTCGCTCTCGGAGCCTCGGGCGGCTTCGCCGTCGAGGCGGGCTTCGACGCAACGCGGCCGGTAACCGCGTCGAAGGCCCTAAGGAAGATGTTACGCATCTCGTCGGTCTCCATCAGGATTTCGTGGTAGGCGCCGGGAACCCTGATCAGCTTTCCCTGCGGTAGGTGGCGGGCCGCCGCGGCCTGGGCCGCGTTGTCGACCAGCTTGTCCTCATCGGCCGAGACGATGATCACCGGGACGGTCACGGTCCGGAGACGATCGGGCTTGGCGAGGAAGGCGGTGGCGCGGAGCGCAAAGTCGAGCCAGCCCCAGGTCGGCGCGCCCAAGGCCAGGTCGGGCTCGGCGGCGATCAGCGAGCAGGTGCGCTCGAAGCGCGCGCGATCGTGGGTGAGGCGGTTGGCGTCGAAGTCGGCGTCGAACGGCTTGCCGGGATCGCCCTGGACGTAGCGCGCGGCGCGGCCCAGCAGCACCTGCAGGCGCGTCATCAGCCGAACGCGACGGAGCGGCGTCGATCCCGTCAGTATACCGAGCATCGGTGCACTGAGCACCGCGCCTGAGAACCGCTGCTCGCCATGCGCCAGCGCGAGCAGCGTGAGGCAGCCGCCCATGGAATGGCCGACGGCGATCCAGGGCTTCGGCAGGCGGTGTTGGTAGGTCGAGAGCAGCGCCTTGAAGTCGCCCACGAAGGCGTCGTAGCCCTTGGCGTGGCCCTTCAGCCGATCGCCCAACGCGCGAGCGGAAAGGCCCTGGCCGCGCCAGTCATGGGCGAGCACCACGAAGCCGCGCGCGCGGAAATCCTCGATGGTCTCGTAGTACTTCTCGATGGGCTCGGTGCGGCCGCCGGAGAGCACCACGGAGCCGCGCGGTTGTCCCTCGGGATGGAAGATCGCGGCGCGGAGTTTCGCGCCGCCGGCGCCCGAAAACCACTCCGCTTCCGCACCCGGAGGAACCGGGGCTAAGGGGGTGCTCACGAGGGGCGCCGAATCAGCCATTCCCCAGACCTATGATGCCTTTGAAAATAAAGCCTGAATCTGCGCCTGCAGCTTCATGGCCAATCCCATGTCGGAAAGCTTCATGCGACCCGTCATGATCGCGCGCATGGGATCGAGCTCGCGACGGCCCAACGCCTCCAGATCGCGCCGGCTAATGGTGACGGTGAGGTCCGCCGCGCGGTCGTCGTTGCTGACGTCGGCGCCATCGACGAGGATGACTCCGTCGCCCTTCAGATCGAGCTTGATGGACTTGTCGAGAACGGCGCCGGAGGCCGCTGCGCGGCGGATCCGGTCCGTCAATTCCTCGAGCGTGGCCATGCCCCCGCACTCCCGACTCACTTGGGAGCTTCACCTCAGGCGCGAGTGATGTAAACCGCTCGCGTCAGGCCGCCTTGACGAAGCGCAGCGTCATACGGTCGCTCTCTCCGATGGCGTCGTACTTCGCGCGGTCGAACTGCGGATTCTCCGGCTGTCCGCGCGGCGAAGTGCGGCGCACCGGCGGCAAGGTCCAGACGCCGAAAGGATGGTCCTTGGTGTCGTTCGGATTGGCGTTGATCTCGCTGGCTGCGGCGAGTGTGAAGCCGGCTTCCTGCGCGAGCTTCACAACGTAGGCCTGCTGCACGTAACCGTCCGTAGCCAGAATATCCGGAGCACCGCCCGGGTTCGCGCGGTGCTCCTCGACGCCCAGGGCGCCGCCGGGCTTCAGGGCCGCGAAGGCGTCGCGGAAAGCCTTCTCCGCGACGCCCGCCGCCATCCAGTTGTGCAGGTTGCGCAGGAAGAGGACGAGGTCGGCCGAGCCCGCCGGCGCGACGGGGCCGCTGGTGGGGCCGAAGGCGGTGATCTCCACCTGTCCGTATAGCGATGGCTTTTCGTTGATCCGCGTACGGAACGCCTCGACG
>Ga0256854_1000013_pt1 | contig 9362 bp, 7 predicted proteins | sample BONnt7_FD_181173 | JGI IMG/M metagenome (GOLD analysis project Ga0256854, IMG submission 181173) | Terrestrial sediment cell enrichment communities from Utah, United States - BONCAT_SYTO_Terrestrial_sediment - 7 | ecosystem: Environmental > Terrestrial > Deep subsurface > Rock core/Sediment... | reverse complement strand
CATGAGCGCCGAGCTTCTTTAGATGGTCAACCTTCTGCTGTAGTCCTTCGCTCGAGCGGGACATGATAAAGAGAGATGCTCCCTGGGCTGCTAGCCTCTCTGCGACCGCCAGTCCAATTCCTGAGGAGGCACCCGATATCCAGAAGGGAGAGCCGTCGAATTCCAAGTTCTGCATTGAGATACTCCTAGTTGACCTATGATTAGGCAACTACGCTAACGCGCATCACTAGAAGGATCAAATGAGGTGGAAATGGTGAAGCCTGAAGTAGGGGGTCATCCCTACTTCAGGCTTCGAGAAACGTCAACGAGGAGATACCGAACAAAACCTGAAAAAGGGGAGTGAGCTTAGGAAACCAAAAGAAACAATCCTCAAGGTGAACATAGAACCAGAAAAAAAAAGACCACATTCGTGTACACTTCACGACTCGCACGGAGTCTACAAGAATGTGGCCAAAACCTGAGGAAACCCGGAACCAAGCTATTCAGCTCACTCCAGTGATTACCCTTCGGGGTACTCACTGCAAGGAGCTAATCATTCCCCCTACACTTACTACGATGACAGTACCTGAGAGAGGGTTTCAGCTGTGAAGCAGATTTCTGCGAACGCGGGTCTAAAAACTAACGCCCCTCTCCCTGCTTCTAGTATCGGCAAAAGCGGGGCCGACTTGAGGGCCTTTTACCCCCTTCCTCTAAATCCCCTGGCATATAGCTTGCATCGATCTTTCCCAGGTTGATGCTACATGCGAGAGCCATTTATGACCCAATCATCTTATCTACTGTTTCATTCCGACCACCCACTCCATGTGAAGGGGGTAAATAGTGGCGCTGAGAATGCAACGAGGTCTCTCGCCAAAGCGTTAACGGAGGGGGGAAGACGGGTAGTGGTATGCGCAGTCCTTCCCGAGGGCGAGACCCATCATGAGGGGGTCGAGTATCGGGACCTTGGCGCTACCTGGGACGTCACTTCTGCTTTAGAACGTGCGGGTGAGGAGCTCGATTCCTTTCATCTCATCGCCTCCTGTAAGGCACTCCCGGTACTTCTTGGAAGAACTCATCCCGGGTGTTTATCTACTACCCTTATGGCCCATGACCCTACGGCATCTGCCTTAGGAGTGAAGGCGAAGATAGCCGAAGAGATCAGTGACCATATGGTCTCCGTGTCAGAAGCCCAGAAAGCCCTCTTTGTGAAGGAGGGGGTCCACCCTGACTCCATCAAGGTGATCCATCCAGGGGTCGACCTCGAGATGTTCTCCTATGCGCCTCCAGAAGCGCATGCGCCTCATCGCATCATCTTTGCCGGAGCGCTTGTTCCTCATAAAGGTGTCGATCTTCTGATTGAGGCGCACGCCAAGATCCTGACGCACTACCCTGACGCCACCTTGGAGATCTATGGGACGGCATCTCTCTGGGGAGCAGATGAATGGCTCAATCACAGAGAGATCGAGCGCCAGCTAAAGGGAATCACCTTTCATGGCGCTGTTTCACAAGGTGAGCTAGCACAAGCAATGAGGGGGGCAGGGGTGTGTGTCGTGTCCTCTCGATGGTTTGATTCCTTTCCTCTCACCCTCCTTGAGGCTCAAGCCTCTGGAACTCCGGTTGTTGGGTTCGATGTAGGGGGTGTAAAGGAATCAATTGATCATGGAGTGACAGGAGTTGTTGTTCCTGAGATCTCCTCCGATGCTCTCGCAAATGCCCTCCACGATCTCTTCAGACAACCTGAAAGGCAACGGGAATTCGGTAAGAGCTGTCTCAAGAAGCGAGAGAGGTTTAGTTGGAGAGCGACAGCCGAAGCCTATCGCCGAATGATTGAAGGGGAGGTTGTTGAACCACCAACGGTCGGGTTTCTGACACCTTGGAATCAGGAGTGTGGCCTTGCCGAGTATGGCCGGTTGATGGTGAGCGAGTTCAAAGAGGGTAGCTATGTCGTCTTCGCTGAAGAGGGAGCCTCTCTTGGAACAGACGAACCGTTCGTTGAACGGTGTTGGAAGCGGGGGAAGGGTGAGTATGAGAAGCTTGAGCGTGAGGTGATCCGCCACAAGATCTCCCTTCTTCACTTAAACTGCCACTCTCGCTTCTTCGTATTCCCACAGTTCTCTTCGCTCTTGGCTCGCCTAAGAGCGCACGGTGTCAAGATAGTGGCGACCCTCCACAACACCTTTACCCTTGATACTACACTTCAGGCTCTTGCCGAAGGTGTGGATATGCTCCTTCTGCACTCACCAGAGGCACGGCTTGAAGCGCTTGCAAACGGTGCTGATCCTGACACTACCCACGTGCTCTACCATGGAGTGAGGGTACTTCCACCCCTTCCCGACGATGAGAAAACGAGGGCGCGACGTCACTTCGGTATCCCTGGAGAGAGAAAGCTTATAGTGACCTTCGGTTTCATACAGCCTCACAAGGGAATGGAGGGGGTTATTGAATCCGTTGCATGGCTTAAGCAAAAGGGTATCGATGCTGTCGGATACATAGCGGGAGTGACGCGAGATGATGATCCGGGAAGTATCGCTTATCTCGAAGCTCTGAGGCAGCTGTGTCGTGAACTAGGGGTCGAGAGAGATATTCTTTTCTCAGGAAGATTTTTAGAGACGACTGAGCTTGACGATCTCTTGAGGGTTGCTGACGTAGCCTGTCTCAACTATCGCTCTCAACATTTTGAGGCGTCTGGAGTCGGGTCTCTCGCGGTGGGTGCCGGTGTTCCGGTTGCAGCCTCCCTTGCTCCTGCCTTCAAACCGTTCGGTGATGCCATCTGGAATATCACCTCGGGTTTTCCTCCTCCCCTTGCCGTTGAGGTGCTTCTCACCAATGAAACGGTGCGCACGGAACTTGCAGAGAAGAGTCGTAAGTACGCTCGACGTCACAGCTGGCATAGGACAGCGTTGAGGTTGAAGAGGTTTTACAAGCAGTTAGATGTAGAGGTTTCTGTCAGGCTCGATAGCGACCGTAGCACTCCTGACGTATTAGTGACGCAGGAGGTAGGTAGTTCAACTAGAGGAGATGCAATGAGGATCGTATTTCAAAATCGCTCCAACGCCTTCACCCACCGGGGTGGAGACACAGTTGTTATGGAGCGATATCGTGAGCTCCTCACCGCGAGGGGACATCACGTCACGATAGACATAGAAGGACGAGAGGATCCATCCTCCTTTGACCTCGTGCATCTCTTCAACTTCGCCCTCCCTGGTCTGATTCAGGAGCTCGGAAAGAGGGCACATGCAGCGGGTGTTCCCTTCGTCGTCACAACGTTGGCAGAGGATGTGGCGTCGTTCCATATACAGTCTCATACCCTCTCTCGAGTGTTAGAGCGATATGTTGCTGAGGGGCGGGATGCTCAATGGTTTGAGCGCAACAAGGTGGATCTAAAGTCTGTCGCACCGTGTGCTCCTTTTGACAACCAGTGGGCAGTTCAACATGCAGCGCTCCTTCTGACGAATGGTGCAAGAGAGAGTGCCTCACTCCGCACTCACTACAACGATCTAGGCTCCATCGCCGAAGTACCACTTGGATTTGATCAACCGAAGGAGGCTGATCCTTCGCTGTTTATCAATCGCTACGGGGTAAAGGATTTCGTCCTCTCCGTGGGGAGGATAGAGACGAGGAAGAATCAGCTCATGCTTCTGAAGGCACTCGAGCAGATTGATATCCCCCTCGTTATTGCAGGAGGTGGCTTTAGTTACCAGCCTGACTACGATGCGGCAGTTCGATCGTTTAAGAGAAAGGGGAGGACCCTTATCTTAGATCGTCTCGAGCCTGAGATGTTGGCAAGTGCATATGCAGCGGCTCGTATTCATGCACTTCCAAGCTGGTTCGAACTCCCCGGTCTTGTGTCTCTCGAAGCGGCATGGCTCGGAAAGAATATAGTTGCGACCGATAGAGGGACCCTCTTCGATTATCTTGGTGAACTTCCTTTCTATGCAGATCCGGCGGATGAAAGGTCAATTACCAATGCGGTGATAGCAGCATACTACTCTCCAGTGAGAGAGGGCATTGCAGCGGCTGCTCGTCAGTGGAGCTGGGAGCGTGCAATAGATGCTTTGGAGGCAGCGTACCGAAGGGCAGTACCACGACCGAAGTCGGAAGCTGTTCAGGTGTCGGGGCTTGCAGGGTTCTCGTCGTTGAGGGTGGCACGACCAGCAGAGGTCGTAGTAGCTCCCGCAGTAACAGAGCGACCACAAGCAAAATTTGATGATCTACTGGATAGAGGGGAGTCTGCAGCGAAACTCGAGCTCTTCGAGGAGGCACACGATCTTCTCACGAGAGCGGAAGCTTTAGATCCAAGATCTGTACGGGTGTGTAAGGCACGGGGAGCTGTATATCTTGCGCAGGGGATAGTGGATGAGGCTCAACGTTACTTTGATAGGGCTGTGGCTATAGACCCGACTGACACCAAGAGTCTTGCGGGAGCAGGTATGTCCCGATTGGCGAGAGGAGAGCATGCCGAAGCATACCCTTACTTTGTAAGGGCAGTCAGGTCGGATAGTGGACATCTTCTCTCACTTCTTAAGCTCGTTGAGTGTTCGTACATACTGGGTCGATTTGAGGATCTTACCGAGGCGCTTCAGCGATACCTAGCGAAGAATCCGGACGATGTCGAGATGAAGTTCTGTCTTGCCGGAAGTCTCTTCAAACAGGGAAACCTCATTCGTGCTGAGTCCCTTGGTCGAGCCGTGCTCGAGGTCGCTCCTGACCACAAGGGTGGGCTAGAGCTGATGCGACTTCTCGAGGAGGAGAAAGGAAAGGTTGCTCGAGCAGCTGGTCTCCCCTCCTTCGATGTTGAGCTTGCAGACCTTGAGGATGAGAAGCGGAAGAGGAATCTAAAGAAGGTATTCGAGGGGACAGCTCGTATCCTTAATTCACCTTTAGCAGGTCCCTCTCAGAAGGAGCAGGCGGAACTTTTGACCGCAGAGTGCGAGATCCTAGAGGGGCGCAGCGAGCCGGCCATCGTGCGATACGAGAAGATCCTGGCGCAGAATCCAGAGTCACCTCGAGCGTTGTGTGGTAAGGGAGCGTTGGCAGCGAATAGAGGTGAGTGGGGGGTAGCTGAGGCCTTCTTCAGACAAGCTCATGATCTGAAGCCGTCGTATGACCTTCCCTTAGCGGGACTGGGCCTCTGTGCTCATATTGCGAAGGATGGGCAGCGTGCTTGGGAGTGGTACATGAAGGCGCTCGAATATAATCCTGAAAATATGCGATCGCTCTTAGGGGTCATCGATCTAGGGTATCAGTTAGGGCGTCTTCGTGAGGTAGAGAAAGCGATCCTAGATTATCTGGATCTTCATCCAGCTGATATCGATTTCCTCTACTCTCTCGCTGGTTGCTACTACGCACAGGAACGGCTTGAGGACGCAGTGGGTGAGATCGAGAAGATTACCCTCTTCCAACCTCAGCATGAGAGGGCTCTCGAGCTTAAAGCCATGGTCATGAATAAGATGGGCCAGACGATGTAAGGGCGTTACCGCATGTACCGGTTGCTTTTAACGCTTCTCATCCTCGTGGGGTGTGGAGATCCAAAGAAAGAGGTTCCTCAGCTCGAAAAGAAGCTCTTCAGTGTGGAGGCGAAAGAGCGTAGTAAGGCTGCCTTGAGACTTGGCCGAATCGGGAGTCCCCACGGTGTCCGTGCGGTCCCTACCTTAATCAGGTTACTCGGGGATGAGAATCCAGGGGTTCGATCTGCCGCGGCGTACGCATTGCGAGAGATAGATACCCCTCATGCACGAGCTGCTCTTGATGCCCATAGGCATCTGAAGTGAGGGGAGCCCTCTTCGAGATGGTCAAGCCACTACAGAGAACGTTGGCCAAACCTGCTGGGCTTACTCTTGGAGCCTCTGCTCTTCTAACTTCTGTTCGCAATCTTGCGAACATTGATACAGGAGAGTCTGTCAGCACTGTAACGAGAATCACACAGGGCAGAGCGGGAAGATCTTTCACCTTCTAGGAGAAAGCAGAGGGCTACAAAGAATGCAGCCCTTCTGTACCTCACACTGTCACACCATCCTCACTCTTCCCACGCCTCAGCTCTTACCACCACTTCCCCTGCATTTGCGTGGGTGGAGTGACTACTGGAGCCGGTTCAGGGGGAGGAGGTGGTGGTTCAACCGGGGGAGCCGGTGACGCTACCGTCGTTGGCTCTGGTGTTTCCACTGCTGGTGTTTCCGACGGCTCTTGTATCTGATTCGTCTGTGGTGTGGGAGCTGGAGAGGAAGCTTCTACTGTTGGTTCAGGAGTTACTTCTACCGTTGGTGTTACCACCGGCTCTTGCACCTCGGCAAGCTCATACTCGGGAGCCGACGGGAAGAGATCTACAGCTGGTTCCGGAATCACTTCCACAACTGCCAGAGCAGGTACCACCACCGTTGGTGTTACCAGGACCTCTTGCACTGAGCTCATCTCTTGTGTCAGAGCGCTCATGGACGTTTCGACAACCGGCTCAGGCGTTTCTTCTTCCGCTGACAGTAGAACCTGAGGAGCCACTATTGGTGTAGCTACGAGGTTCACTATCGCAGGAACCGCTGTTCCGACGTCTGGTGCTTCGACCTCTGGATCTCGAGAAGGAGCAGCTGATTGCAGAGGCGGAGATAGGCTTAGGTCGAATCCTGCCTTGCCAGATTCCTCTCCGTCAGTGCGGCTATAACCGTCTAGTTCAGCCTTACGATCAGTCATCATCTTCTGCACGAGGGGGGGAACCACGGGGAAGTTCGATGCCTTTCTCCTACGGAAATCATAAGAGAAGAGAAGGAGCTTGGCTAACTTGCTCATCTGCTCCTGACACTTCCTCTCCTGTTCCAAATCCATGACAGGAGACCTGAATCGACTATCCGCAGCATAGGTCAAAGCAACCTCAAACTGCTTCTTGAAAAGATTCACCGTGGCGTTAAGACTGATAGCGATTTCTTCGCCCAACTCCTTGACCTTCTCTTCGGCGAAGGAGGCGTCAGCCATCTTATCGGTGAAGTGTTCCTCGAATCTCTCCCCGAGTCTCGCTCAGCTGAGTATGATTACCATTAGCGACACTTCGGGGCACACTGATGCAGAGAAGCATCGCACTGCGTATAGAAGGCGTCTCAACGAAGCACCTCATACTGCAAGCTCTTTCGGAGCAGCTCTTGATGCCCATAGACATCTGAAGTGAGAGTGTCCTCTTAGAGATGATTAATCCACTAATGAGTAGAGAAGGTTCTGCTTCGTTCGGATCTCCGGGATGAGGTGGACTGCTGCCGGATTACCATGCGACGCCCAATACGTATACCAATTCTCATCGCTATAGAGGTAGCGAAGTGAGAAGAGTACGATACTCTTCTTTTCATAATATGAGAGTGGGATCTTCGTCTCATATCCCTTAATCAGCCACCCGAGTTTCTCCTCGTAGTCTCTGATACCCCGTTGGTGTTCCCACAGCGAGAGCGATAGGACACCGAGGTCACTGATAAGAGGGCCGCGCTTCACATGTTCAAAGTCGAGGAAGAAGTATCTCGTTCCACACAGGTAGATGTTCTCGTCGTGGAGGTCGTTGTGAATGACACCGTTGGTGAGTTGTTCATAGTCAGGAGTATATTCCCCGTAAAACTTCTCGATCTCTGTTAACCGCTCCTCCCTCTGTGCACAAGGAACCTCTCCGTACATGAAGTCTCTGTAGACGTCTGATTCTCTAATCTCATCGGTTATCTTAGAGCGTAAGAGTGAGTGGAACTCTGCCACTCCCCGTCCCAGTTCAAAAATATCGTCAGATGTTTCGAGGGTGAGGGGAGTAAGAGGCTCCTTGTGTTGCACCGTAATGACGTGTCCTTCAAGGAGGGTGCAGAGGTCGCCATCGGTCGTTCTCACATACCGTGAAGATGAGATACATGGTGAGGTGAGGGATGAAGAGATCTTGATAGATAGCCGCACCGGATCAATGAGGGCACGGTCTTCTACTTTGACAATGTACCTCTCGCTTCCGCTTACTCCCTCATAGACATTCCCACGGGCTTGAAGTCCTAAAGGCGAAAGAGCGAGGTCGAGGTTGTAGAGATCTTGAATGTAAGGCTGAAGATCCATGGTAGCTTAAGACGTTAACTTCAACTCAGAGAGGGTTCTTACATAGGGAGCTTTGAACTCTTCGAACGCCTTTACCTCACGTTCGCTGCGAGCAATCCCGAGGAAGGCCAGTCCGAAACCTTGAGAGGCAAAAAGGTCATTTAGGGAATCACCGATATAAAGAACCTCTTTTGCTTGTGAAGGGTGTATACCGAGACGTTCGAAGGCAGTAAAGAATACTCGTGGGTCAGGTTTATGAAAAGGAGTATCTTCAGCAGCAAGGATGAGGTCAAAAGAGGATGCGAGGTCGCCGAAGAATTTTAGCTGTCTCTGAACAAGTGTTCTTGACGACGCAGTCACGATTCCTAGCTGTATCTTCTCTTCACGAAGAGAGGCGAGCAAGGTGAGAGCATCTGGATAAGGGGGTGGAGAGTACTCATCACCTAAATCTTCGTAGGAGCTCTTTAGAGTGTTCTTTTTCGGGAGATTACCTTTCACGAGCGTGGTGAGAAACTCGTCGTAAGGCAGTCCCCATGCCTTCTCGAGGTATTCGTCATCCGCCTCGATGTCGCACTCCCTCTCGAGGATTAATCGAAGACCACGAAAACGTGTCTCTCGTGTTCTCACTAAGGTGTCATCGAAGTCGAACAAGATGGTGCGGTACAACATTCATCCTCTACGGCAAAGCACGACTATAGTCGATCCTTCTGACAGATTCTAGAGCTGGGGCAGAGAGAGGGCAGTTGTCTTCTTAGCCGAGTTCTTCCTAGAATCTCACCTCTTCCCAATCTACTCGGGTGCGCTGCCCGGAGGTGTTTTTACCCTCTGAATGTGGTGCCTTGCAATTCTGCTTATAACCGATAAAGTGTGCATCTTGTACAGTGACCAGCCTAATAACTTCGTAGTCCATGTTAGAAGAAGTAACTCCTAGTCCATCCTCTTCAAAAGATGTCAGCCTCAATCCTCTCTCTGCACTTGACTTAAGCTTTCCAGCAAGTGCTTCGACTGCTCATTCTTTAACTTACCAGGAAGCAGTCGAGAGACTTCTTCTGCGGCTGGAGCTTAAAGAGGAGTTGCGGGAGACCGTTCGCGGGTGGGGATTAAGGGGCGAGTGGCTTGATCTCCTCCATTCGAATACCCCCGCGGTAGTCATGATGGAGCAGACAAATCCTCTTCCGACGATCATGTCGGCCCTGGACGTTTATGGGAGTCCACAACAACTTCATAAAATGCTCCTTGATATGGATGGAATGGGGAGGATAATTGAAGAAATGTATGGTATGCAGCCAAGGGTTGGAATGAGCGCTCTTCCCTATGAGATGCTGACCTTCAATGGGATTACGGGGAGT
>Ga0256854_1000012_pt1 | contig 9839 bp, 3 predicted proteins | sample BONnt7_FD_181173 | JGI IMG/M metagenome (GOLD analysis project Ga0256854, IMG submission 181173) | Terrestrial sediment cell enrichment communities from Utah, United States - BONCAT_SYTO_Terrestrial_sediment - 7 | ecosystem: Environmental > Terrestrial > Deep subsurface > Rock core/Sediment... | reverse complement strand
CTTTGCCACTATAAGGAAGCACTCCATTTAAATGCCCGACCCTCTCGACAGGGGGAAGTGACCAGAAGGTGGGAATGAATCGCTCCTTCGCATCAAAAAGATATCTACCAGGAGGCATGACCGTCACAGTGATCTCATCTCCTGGAAGATACTCCTCAAGGATCACCTCGTTTCCGGTACCCTTGAGCTCCTCCAGTGCTGTTGTTAAGCCTGAGAGATCGTGGCAAAGAGTGACTCCGAAGCTCCCTCGGCCTCGTACCGGTTTCACTATCAGAGGAAATATCACCTCCTGATCAAGAAGAGTGGAGGGGGGAAGCTCCTCTATCCCTACCTTAACTGACAGGGGAACAGGGAGTGAGTGGCTTCTAAAGAGTGAGTTTGTGAAGTACTTATCATCGAAGCGGTCCCATGTCCCCCCTTCCTGCCCTATCACTCGCAATGAGGCTTTGTGCGCAAGCTCCCATACAGGGTGATGTGTAAATAGTACCGTGTTGAGCCAGAGACTCTTTGCCCCCCTCTCTATCACCTCATTGATTCCTGCCTCAGTGTCGGGGAAGCACCAGTCGAGGTGGGTGTATTCAGAGGGTGAAGTAGCTGGTGTTATCACTGGAATCCCCCTCTTCCGAAGACCATACGCGATATCGGCACTACTGTCTGAGTAGCCACCTGCTTTTGGCGGTTTGTGCACACCGTCGATCTGCGGAGGTGGAAGGGCTTGATAGAGAACAGCTACAGGTGCTGCCTCTGTAAGAAGGTCGAGAGGGTCAGACTCGGAAGATGCAGTCATGGAGTCACCACGGAAGGAGGTTGATAATAAGTAGAGAGTTTACCAGAGAAGCGCGTCTCGTTACGTTATTATAGAAAGAGGCTTCTTCTATGAAGCCTCCGCAAAGGCCTACCATTACCTCCCTGAACGATGAACGGTATTGTACAGCTTCTTGAAAACAATCCTCTCCTTCTCCTCTTCATCGTCGCCGCTATCGGCTATCCCCTCGGGCAGATAAACTTCAAAGGGGTTAAGCTTGGTGTTGCAGCTGTACTCTTTGTTGGCATCTCTGTTGGGGCGCTTAGTCCAACCCTCAAGGTGCCGCAGATGGTATACCTTCTTGGACTCGTCCTCTTCGTCTACTGCGTTGGCCTTGCTGCGGGGCCGGCCTTCTTCGCCTCATTAACCCGTAAAGGTCTGCCAATACACCTCCTTACTGTATCGGTCCTTGTTCTCTCTGCTTCCCTTGTCTCTCTTGCGCCACTCCTCGGCATCCCTGCAACTATGGCAGCTGGACTCTACGCAGGTGCCCTCTGTAGCACCCCCGCTCTGGCCGCTGTCCTCGAGGTCATGCGCAATTCGGGAACTACTCAGGACAACACACCGATCGTTGGATACTCCCTCGCCTATCCCTTCGGAGTTGCGGGAGTGCTTCTCGCTATCATCGTGCTTCGTCGCCTTCTGCATGTTGACCTCGAGAAGGAAGCAAAGATGCTTCGAGCACAACAGGGAAAAGACGCCCTTCTCCTTAGTCGAACGATCACTGTCACGAAAGATATCGGAGAGAGGACGATTGATGAGTTCACTCATGAACATCAGATCGATGTCATCTTCTCCCGAGTCCGACGAGGAAAAAGTGTAGAGCTTGTTCTCGGCAATACCGTCATCAAACGAGGAGATGAGCTGGCTGTTGTTGGTGCGCGGGACGATCTCGATCTCATAGCGGAGCTTCTCGGAGAGGTAAGTCCAGAGCCGCTGGAGCCACAACTTGGCGCGTTTGACTTCGTGCAGATGTTCGTCTCGAATCCCCTCGTCACTGAGCGGCCCCTTAAAGCGCTCAATATCCCCCATAACTTCCATGCAACGATAACTCGGGTGAGGAGAGGTGACACAGAATTCGTTCCTCACGGGACCACCGTGCTCCACCCGGGCGACCGGGTGAGTCTCATCGCTCGACGGGAAGAGATAGCGCCTCTCTATACGTTATTTGGGGACTCGTATCAGAAGGTGAGTGAACTTGATGTCAGTACCTTTAGTCTAGGACTTGCTCTCGGGCTTGCCGTCGGACTCCTCTCGGTACAGTTCTTGGGAATCTCTCTTAAGCTAGGGGTAGCGGGTGGTCCTCTAATCGTTGCGATGCTCCTCTCTCGACTTCCCCGTATGGGCCCACTCGTATGGATGATCCCCTATTCAGCGAACCTCACGCTCCGCCAGATAGGGCTTGTTGTGTTTCTTGCAGGGGTTGGGATAGAGGCGGGGTATTCCTTCGTCTCTACCCTCTCCTCAGGGGAGGGTACGGTACCTCTGCTCCTCGGAGCCGCCATGACCTTTGTCTCCGCATTCCTCACTATCTTACTCGGGTATAAGGTGTGTCGCGTCCCCTTTAGCACCCTCATGGGAACTGTCGCAGGGGTTCATACCCAGGCAGCAGTGTTAGGATTTGCAACAAATGCGACGGGGAATGAATTGCCTCAGATGGGCTACGCCACAGCGTTCCCCATAGCCACCATCACGAAGATCATCATTGCTCAGCTAATACTCTCCCTTCTTCATTAGGAGCTGCCTCATACCTTTCCATGAAAAATTGTGGGGTGATTGCTCAGATGTTTTAAGACATGGGGGCACTATGGCAACAACTCAAATTCCAAGAGACGTCTATCCAGATATCTCTCTCCCACTTCTCTTCGATCCCTACGAGGGCATCTCCAAACGCGCCCAAAAGAATGGATGTGATCTTTTTAGAACCAGAATGATGTTGCGCCCCACGGTCTGTATGACTGGGGAGGAAGCGGCACAGCTCTTCTATGACGAAACCAAGTTTAAGCGGGGAGGAGCCGCCCCTGGCTGGCTGCAGAAGACCCTCTTTGGAGTAGGGGGCATACAAGCGGTCGACGACGAGGAGCACAAACGGCGGAAGCGAATGTTTATGGCCGTCATGTCTCCCGATTCTATTGATTCACTTGGATACATCCTTGAGCGGTGCTTGGAGGATGAGGTGGAGGGGTGGAGAAGTTCCGAGAAGGTAGTTTTGTACGTTGCGATGCAACGAGTACTCACTCGTGCCGTGTGTGAATGGGTAGGGATACCGCTTAAAGAGGAGGAGGTCGAGAAAAGGCGGGAGGAGTTTACCGCGCTCTTTGATAAAGCGGGTGGAGTGGGGCACTTCAGAGCCAGAAGGTGCAGGGTGAAGGTGGAGAACTGGATAAGGGGATTTGTTGAAGAGCTACGACTGGGAGGGGGAGATGCCTCCTCTGATACACCCCTTGCTACCGTATCATTCTACCGCGACTCGCGCGGGGAGCTTCTTCCTTCAAAGGTAGCCGCAGTAGAGGTTCTTAATCTCCTCCGTCCAACTGTTGCCATCTCAGTCTATATCACCTTTGCGGCTCATGCTCTCCACGCATTCCCTGAGTGTGCAGAGAAGCTTCGCAGTGTAGGTGAGGAGTATGAGGATCTCTTCATACAAGAGGTACGCCGCTTCTACCCATTCTTTCCCTCATTGATGGCGAAGGTAAGACAGGACTTTGAGTGGAAGGGCTATCAATTCAAGAAGGGTTGGACAGCAGTATTAGATCTTCACGGTATCAATCACGATCCCCGATTGTGGGATCAACCTCACGTCTTCCGCCCCGAACGTTTTCGCGATCAGCCCGGTTCTATGTATAGCTTCATCCCTCAAGGGGGTGGAGAGCATATGCGTACCCATCGATGTGCCGGTGAATTTCTCACCGTCAGCCTCATGAGGGTCGCGCTTCGTTTCTTGACTACTCGAATCGCGTATGACGTACCCGATCAAGATCTTTCAGTAGCGATGACACGACTTCCCGCATTACCCCGAAGTCATTTCGTTATCTCAAACGTTCACATCCTCGATGAGAAAACTCTCACCTATGATGAGAGAGAGGAAGATCACTATCTTCACCACTGAAGGTCATTGGCGTCTGCACCTGACGGTGCAGACGTAACTTCTAACCGATATAGTCTTTGAAGTTAAGGACCCTATCTCCGATGAGCCCCGCCCAGACGAAGTACCCTTCAGTGGTACCTGCCGCCCAATAAAGGGTCTCATCTCTTACCGCAATACAGATCGCTGCTAAGCCGTACTCTTTCGCATCGGCTTCCTGCAATGATCTATGAAGTGCATCCTTGAGACTCATACCGTCCTGTACTCGCACCGAGAGACGGGCAGCAAAGGCTTGATTAAGGATCTGTTCACCGTACCCGGTACAACTTACGGCAAGAAGCCTCGAGCAGTAGTTTCCCGCTACTGTTGGAGAGTCTCCAACCCTTCCTACGGTTTCGTTGCCTACCCCACCCGTGCTCGTACATGCTGCTAGACGTGCTGCGGCATCAATAGCGACACACCCTATTGTGCCGGTGCCCAATTGAGCTTCTGCTCCGCCAAATAGGCTTTCTCGTCTCGACTTTACCCACTTCTCAAAGCGGCGGGGAATGGTAAGCTCCGCTGGCTCAACAAGAAGCTCTCTCGCTAGGTTCGTTGCACCAACCGTATCAAGGACAGGAAAGCGGTGCTGCTGCAGATGAAAGGCAAGTTCGCTGGGATGTGCCACCTTAGTGACATTCATGACTCCCGAAAACTTTTCCTCCACACTCTCCATGAAGGAGGCGCTCACACGTGCGACTCCGTCAGATTGCAAGGCGGCACCATAGCCAGCATTGAAATTAGGATCATCCTCGAGGAGACGGGAGGCGAGAAGGGTAACTCTTGCTGCATCATGAGGGGGAGTGTTCCGGTAGGAAACCTGGAACTGGGGAGTGAAGGTGGGTGCAGCACGACGCACTTGAGAAACTACCTCTGCAAGTGCAGCTGATGCTTCAGCAACCCCCTCTGCCTTAGGATCCTCCGGCCCGCACCCTCCGTGAATGAGAAAACAGGGAAGGTGCTGGGCGGTAGAGAGGGGAGCTTCCCCATCAAGTAGTGCGATACTCATAAAAAGGCTCGAAGAAAAATGGAGGGGTACAGGGAGAGAGAACTCTCTCCCTCGTATCATACCCCGACCGTTTTTACATCACCCTTTCCGTCCCATTATTACCTCGATCTCGACCCTGTCTCCTTCGGTAGTAAGCGGAACGATAGAGTCTTGTCTCTCCACCCCATTGACGGTTATCCGCTCAATTCCCTGCGATATCCGGTGAGGGTTTGACACCTTGATCTCAAACACCTTCCCCTTGCGGTAGGTGAGGGAGAAGCCTTCCCATTCAGGTGGGATGCACGGATTAATCTCGAGCTTATCGGCTGTCACCTTTAATCCCAAGATATGCTCGATACCAGCCTGGAGGAGCCAACCGGATGACCCCGTATACCAGCTCCATCCCGCTCTTCCTTCATGAGGTGTCACTGCATACACGTCACCGCACAGAACGTACGGTTCGCCTTTGTAGCGACTCACTCGGTCGTCACTTCTTGTATGGGTAATGGGATTCATGAGCTGGAAGAGCTCGAACGCTCGTTTTCCATCTCCCATAAGTGCCGTTGCGATCACCACCCATGCTCCTGCATGGGTGTATTGCCCTCCATTCTCACGGATACCTGGGAGATATCCTTTAATGTAGCCAGGATTCAATGAACCCTTATCAAAGGCGGGGGTAAGGAGTCGGACTACCTTATTCTCCGTATCTACCAATCGGGCATACACCTCCTGCATACCGAGACGAGATCGCTCTTCGCTTCCTCCTCCTGCAATAACTGACCAGGTCTGAGCGAGAGAGTCGATACGACACTCATCGTTCTGCGAGCTCCCCAATGGCTTTCCATCATCGAAGTAAGCTCTTCGATACCAACGTCCATCCCACGCGTTTGATTCTATGGCATCGACGAGAGACTGAGCCCTTCTTCGCCATATAGCCGCTCGTTGAGGATCTCGGGTCTCTGCAAGATGTGAGAAGTCCTTGAGTACGAGAGAGAGGAACCAGGCGAGCCATACACTCTCCCCCTTTCCATCCTTCCCTACCTCATTCATCCCATCATTCCAGTCACCGCACCCTATCAGCGGGAGGCCATGAATACCGGTCGGTGTTGCTCTCTCGATCGCCCGGATGCAGTGATCATATATCGTCCCCTTTTCGTGTGACTCATGAGGCACAATATACGCCTCATGCTGGTCATTAAGGGACGGACCTTCAATAAAGCCCACCTCTTCATCCAGAAGGGCATAGTCACCGGTACGTTCGAGGTATCGACATACAGCATACGGAAGCCAGAGGTAGTCGTCTGATATCTTCGTTCGTACACCCCTTCCTGTTGGAGGATGCCACCAATGCTGCACATCCCCCTCAAGGAACTGTCGGGACGCATGAAGAAGGATCTGGGAGCGTGCTATCTCTGGATGGGTGGGAAGCAGAGCAAGGGTATCTTGTAGCTGATCCCTGAATCCATAGGCACCACCACTCTGATAGAACCCGGTGCGACCGAAGATTCTACAACTCAAGGTCTGGTAGGTAAGCCAGCCGTTAAGAAGTATGTCGAAGCTCCTCGATGGAGTCTTCACCTCGATCGCCTGTGTCACATCTCGCCAGCTTTCCAACCCCTTCTCGCTCTCAAGCTCGTGACTTTGAAGCGAACGGTAACGGGTGCTATTTGAGCGGAGAGTGGTGAGAGAATCGGTCTCACCTAAGTAGAAGAGAACCTGTTTCTCCTCACCGGGTTCGACGGTCACCTGTACCTTAATGACTCCACACTGGTCGTAGCCACTCCCACTTCTCTGTGAGAGGCGAACTGAACTTCGACGAGCGGCTCTGATGTTAGTAGCCTTTGAGAAGTTTCTCTCCAAGGTCAGAGGGGAGGAGAGATCTCGGTTTCGTCCCACGAACTCGAGTCGATCGGTCGTATAAGAAACGACATTAAGACTCGAACCCATAAAGACGATCCTTCCTGCAAACTCATTATTGTAGAAGTTCTGCAGGTAGAGACACTGTGATTCTACATCGAAGTTACTCGTCAGATATCTCCCTGAATCATCCCTTGATACTCCAAGCACCGGATCAATGTAGAGATAGAGCTCGAGCTTCTTAGAGAACCGATCACTATGGGAGAGGGAGAGACGGTACCATTTAAGTTTCTCCTCACCGGCTAGGGTCACCTTGAGCTCTGAACGAATATTATTGTGACGTCCCTCAAAGATCGAGTAACCGAAGCCGTGCTCTACTCGCCACTCAGCGTTCACCTTCACAGGGGAAGGGGTAGGGGACCAGTAATCACCCGTCTCGATATCCCGTATGTAGATAACCTCTCCCAAAGGATCGCTGACAGGATCATTGCTCCAAGGAGTAAGCCGATTTTCTCTACTATTTTCAGCCCAGGTATACCCTCCTCCTGATTCAGTAACCAGGGTGCCGAAGTGCTTGTTCGCGATCACGTTGCTCCACGGGAGAGGCGGCCTCCTGCTTGAGGAGACGACCATCTCATACGCTTTACCCCCCTTAATGAACTTTCCATAGCTCGTGGTGAAGTCTCCTCTCGTATCATCCTTCGTCCTGTTCGCCGGAAGGACTACGGGAGAAGAGGGGTTAAAGGTCGGGATTGGAGCAGTCTCCGCAGGGGAATCATCAAGTGCCAACTGCTTCTCGAGAGGTCCTGCTGAGCCGTCGAGTACTACTCGAGCTACAGTCTGAAGTAGGATCGACTCCTCCTTTGACAACTGAGATGCAGCTCTGACGTAGAGCCCACCCTTCTTGTCGATCATAGAGGCGCGCGGACTCGCCCTGAGCATGTTGGTGAGCTCTTCCTGGAAGTGTTGGAAATATCCTCCGGGATACTCGTTAAGGATAACAAGGTCGAAGCTCAGACCACGAGAGTGCAGATAGTGATGCGCGAGTATCGCCTCTCTCACAAGGGACGCTTGTGAAGGATCGCCTACCTTAACCAACACGATAGGAGCATCTCCTGAGATTCCAAATCTCCAGAGGGCTGATTGGTGCATCCTGTTCTTGCTGATTACATCAGGCTTCGCTCTAAACTTCTCTATAGAAAAGAGAAGGGCAGTGCCCAGCTTCTGGAAATGGTGGCTCTGTTTATTGGTGAACTGCTCGTTTCTTAGCTCGACACTGCTTTGGCTCCACGCAAGCTCGAACGCACGCGTGACATGGTGCAGATCCTTGTACCGGAGCACCAGGTTGTCTATCTCCTCCTTGCTCTTTGCCACTCCAGTGCAGAAAGCAACCGTCTCGGAGTACCCTGGATCCAATTCAACCCTCGTCCTCAACGACATAATCGGATCGAGTACCGGCCCCTCTGTTCCTGATAGGGAGCGCTTATCAAAGGCGGCAGGATCAGCAACGGTGCGACCACGTCCTAAAAATTCCATCCTGGATGTCTCGTACTGAGTTGGGGCCCAGCAGGTCTTCATCGTCATTGAATGGAAGAGATAGAGCGGCTCCTCCTTTTCTGAGCGGGGACGTCGGGAGAAGACAAGAGCATCTCTCTCGGCGTCAAATCGGCTCTCGATAAACATCTTTGAGAAGGCGGGATGTGCTGCATCTGCCCTCATAGAGGCCAACGCTACCTCAGCATAGGTAGTGAGCTCTAAAGAACGCTTCCGGCCCGACATATTCGTTATCGTAATTCGTCGTACCTCAGTGTTGTCTTCTTGAGCTACCGTTATCTCCGTGTAGAGTAATATCTTGAAGTCAGAGCGTTTGAACTCGATCTTATCAGCATTAAAGAACACCTCATAGGTTTCAGGCTCAACCCTCGTCGGTTGATAGGTCACTGACCACACCTTCCCGGAATCGAGGTCCCTCACAAAGATGAAGTACCCGTAGTTATCAAGAGCCGCATCCTCGCGCCATCGGGTGACCAGCGTCTCTTTGTCGAAGAGGCTAACACCACTCCCGGCGTTATCTACCATCGTGGTAAAGCGACCGTTTGAGAGGAGATGGGTCTGCGGATAGTGGGTATGCGGAGAGGTATAGATACGTCCACGGGATACCTGCTCCTCCTCGATCTGTTTATCAACGAAGGATATAGCAGCTTGTCGAGGCTCCGAGAGCGGAATCCTTTGCGGGAACTTCTCATGCATGAGGAGCTCGACGGCTTTAATCCTTGCATCTGCATGGAAATACTCCTGAAGGATGTTCCCGTGCAGGATATTCACGATTGAGAGGAAGCTCATCCCCTGGTGATGTGCGAAGAAGGACTTTACTACATGCTTCGTTGCATCACCACTCAATCTATCTCGCGTATAGTCTACCGCTTCATAGAAGCCGTACTCACCTCGAATCCCCTCCCTTTCAAGAGCGTGGAGGTTACCATATGAATGATGGAAGCTTATGGGAAGAGAAAGAACGGTCGAGTAGGGAGACACGACGAGATCAGTCTCTAGGCCCCGTTTAAGTCCCAACCCTGGAACACCGAATGCCTTGTATTGATAGGTGCTATGAAAGTCCACACCACTGTAGGCTGATTCAGAGATACCCCACGGTACCTTACGACGCGCAGCGTAGTGTCTCTGAGTCTCCACTACCGCTTTGTACGTCTCGGAGAGAAGGGTAGGTCCATAGTTCTTCATGACCACAAGGGGCATGAGATACTCGAACATAGTGCCACTCCACGACAGGAGCGCTTTTCCACCATGGGTATCTGCAAGAGAGCGTCCAAGAGCAAACCAATGCTTCTGTGGTATATCTCCCTTTGCTATAGCCACAAGACTTGCAAGTCGCGCCTCTGAGGCGAGAAGGTCGTAATATCCTGCATCCTTTCGTGCGTTGTCGACGTTATACCCCACAGGGAAGAGTCCCCGTGCATTATCGTAGAGGAAGCGGAAGTCGGCCTCCTTGATATACTTCTCACACTCACTTCCTACCCAGGCAGCTCTCTCACCGAGAGCGGCTAATG
>Ga0256854_1000011_pt1 | contig 10486 bp, 8 predicted proteins | sample BONnt7_FD_181173 | JGI IMG/M metagenome (GOLD analysis project Ga0256854, IMG submission 181173) | Terrestrial sediment cell enrichment communities from Utah, United States - BONCAT_SYTO_Terrestrial_sediment - 7 | ecosystem: Environmental > Terrestrial > Deep subsurface > Rock core/Sediment... | reverse complement strand
GGGCCGGAAGGTCCGGCTCGTGGACACCGCGGGCCTGCGGCGCCGCGCCAAGGTCCAGGAGAAGCTGGAGAAGCTCTCCACCCAGGACACGATCCGCGCCATCACCTTCGCTGAGGTGGTGATCCTGGTGATGGACGCCACGCACCCCCTGGAGATCCAGGACCTGCAGATCGCCGACCTCGTGGAGCGGGAAGGCCGTGGCCTCGTGTTCGTGCTGGCCAAGTGGGACCTGGTGGAAGACCCGCAGACGCGGCTGCCCGAACTCATCGAGGAGACCCAGCGCAACCTGCCGCAGCTGCGGGGCTCGCCGATCATCGCGCTCTCGGCAGAAACCGGGCGGGGCCTTGAGAAGCTGATGCCTGCGGTCTTTAAGGTCCATGAGGACTGGTCGACCAAGGTGAAGACGCGCGACCTGAACGACTGGCTGCAGATGGCCATCCAGCGCCACCCGCCGCCCTCGGTGAACGGCCGGCGGATCAAGCCGAAGTACATGGCCCAGACCAAGGCCCGGCCGCCGACGTTCGTGCTGTTCGCCAGCCGGGCCGACCAGCTGCCGGAAAGCTACCGCCGCTACCTGATCAACTCGCTGCGCGAGAGCTTCGACCTGCCCGGAATACCGCTGCGGGTAACCGTGCGGGCCAACAAGAACCCCTACGCCGAGGGCGAAGCCAAGGCCGGCCAGGGCTCGGCCCGTGCGCCGTTCGGCGAGACCTTGCCGACGACGGGCCTGAAGGCGAAGACGCGCGCCGCTGCGGCCAGCCGCGCGAAGGCCGGCGCCGCCGGGACAAAGCCGAAGCCCGCCGGGAAGCCCAAGGCGAAGTCAGGGTCTCCACGCGGACGGACGCAGAAGCTCGCCCGCCCGGGGGTCAAGCCGAAACGAGCTTCCCGGCCGTCTTCCACGCGGAAAAAACCACGGTAGACCAGGGCAGGCCCAGGTCCGCCTGGGCGAGCTCCACCACCAGCGGGCCGATCTCGGCCGGGTCGGGGAGGGTCGTAGGGTCCTCGCCGGGCATGGCCTCGGCCCGCATCCGGGTGCGCATTGGGCCGGGGTCCAGCAGGTGGGCGCGGATCGAGGTTTGCTCCAGCTCGTCGGCCCAGGTGCGCACGAGGTTCTCCATGGCCGCCTTGGTGGCGCCATAGGGGCCCCAGAAGGCCTTGGGCTCACGCGCCTTGCGGCTGGTCAGGAAGATGGCCCGCGCCGCGGGACTGGCCCGAAGCAGGGGCTCGATCGTGCGGATCAGCCGATAGGTCGCCGTCACATTGACCGCCAGCACCCGGTCCCAGTGCTTGGGCTCGATGTGGCTGACGGGCGTGATGGGCCCCAGGATCGCGGCGGCATGCACCAGGACGTCGAGGCGTCCGAACCGCTGGTGGATGGCCAGGCCTAGCTGGTCGACCCCATCGCCCTCGGCAATGTCCATGGGGACCAGTGTCGCCTGCGGCGCGCCGAGCGCCCGGATGTCGTCGTCGAGCTCCTCGAGGCCGCCCTGGCTGCGGGCGACCGCCACCACGTGGGCGCCGGCTTCGGCAAGCGCGAGGGCCGAGGCGCGGCCGATCCCGCGGGTGGCTCCGGTGACGAGGGCGATCTTGTCGGCGAGCGGCTTGGACATGGGGCCGCTCTCTTAGCGGCTCAGGCGCGTCGGGCATAGCGCTGCGCGATGACGGCGCAGGCCATGAGCTGGATCTGGTGGAAGAGCATGAGCGGCAGGAGCGCGATGCCGGCCGCAGCGCCCGGGAAGAGCACGCCGGCCATCGGCACGCCCGAGGCGAGGCTCTTCTTGGAGCCGCAGAAGACGATGGCGATCTCGTCCTCCTTCGAGAAGCGCAAAGCCCGCGCGGCGGCCCACGTGGCGGCGAGCACCACCACCAGCAGGAGGCAGCAGAGGACGGTCAGGCGGATCAGATCGACGGCTCCGATGCGGCTCCAGACGCCATCCACCACCGCCCCCGAAAAGGCGGTGTAGACGACCAGCAGGATCGAGCCGCGGTCGATGAGGGAGAGCAGCTTGGCGCGGTCGCTCACCCACCGGCCCAGCCACGGGCGGAGCAGCTGTCCGGCCACGAAGGGCGCCAGTAGTTGCAGGACGATGGCCTGGATGGCCTGCGGCGAGGCTGCGCCCTCGGCGTGCAGGGTGAGGCTGACCAGGAGGGGCGTGAGCGCCACGCCCAGCAGGTTCGATGCGGACGCCGCGGCGACGGCGGCCGCCACATTGCCTCGCCCGATGGACGTGAAGCCGATCGAGGACTGGATCGTGGAGGGCAGGCAGCCGAGGAAGACGATCCCGCCCGCCAGGGCCCCAGGCGTGATCCATGCGGGAAGGGCGGCCAGCCCCAAGCACAGGAGCGGGAAGAGACCGTAGGTGGCGCCCAGCACCACCAGATGCAGCCGCCAGTGCGTGAGGCCCGCGATCACCGCCTCACGAGGCAGCCTCGCTCCATGCAGGAAGAAGACGAAGGCGATGGCGATCCGGGTGGCCCAGTCGAAGCCTTCGGCCGCCACGCCGCGGGCCGGCGCGAGGCTCGCTACGCCGACCATCGCGAAGATGAGGACGACGTACCAGTCCGGCTTCAGTCGGCGCAGCCAGCTCTGGCGCGCCGGCTCGGCCTCGCTCAAGCGTCGACCAGGAAGGAGAGCTGGCGGTCGACGGCCTCGTTGCGCCCCTCGGCGATCTCCCGGTCCAGGAGCCGCGTGGGGTACTCGCCGGTGAAATAGTGGTCGGTGAACTGCGGGTTCTTGGGGTCCCGGGCTCCGGCCTCCATGGCCCAGTAGAGGCCGTCGACAGAGAGGTAGCCCATGGAGTCCACGTTGAGGATCTTGGCGATCTCGTCGACGGAATGGTTCGCCGCGAGCAGCTTGTCCCGATCGGGCATGTCGATGCCGTAGTAGTCGGGCCACTGGATGGGCGGGGAGGCCGAGCGCAGGTGGACCTCCTTGGCGCCCGCCTCCCGGACCATGCGCACCACCCGCACCGAGTTGGTGCCGCGCACGATGGAGTCGTCCACCAGCAGCACCTTCTTGCCGGCAAGGACGGCGCGGTTCGGCGACAGCTTCATGCGCACGCCCATCTCGCGCTGCCCCTGAGTGGGCTGGATGAAGGTGCGGCCCACGTAGTGGTTGCGGATGATGCCGAGCTCGTAGGGAAGCCCCGCCTCCTGGGCGAAGCCGAGCGCTGCGGGCACGCCTGAGTCCGGGACCGGCACCACCACGTCCACGTCCGCAGGGGTTTCCATCGCCAGCCGGCGGCCCATGCGCTTGCGCACCTCATAGACCGAGCGGCCGTTCACGATGCTATCGGGCCGCGCGAAGTAGACGTACTCGAAGATGCAGGGCCGGGCCTGGCGGGTCGGGAAGGGGCGCATGGAGGTGACGCCCTTGTGGTCGATCACCACCATCTCGCCGTGTTCGATGTCGCGGACAAAGTTGGCGCCGATCATGTCGAGCGCGCAGGTTTCGGACGCCAGAACAGCCTTGCCGTCGAGTTCGCCCAGGACAAGCGGCCGGATGCCCAGGGGATCGCGCACGCCGATCAGCTTCTTGTTGGTCAGCGCCACCAGCGCGTACCCGCCTTCGATCTGCGACAGCGCGTCGATGAAGCGGTCGACCATCCTCGGACGGCGCGAGCGGGCGATGAGGTGCAGGATCACCTCGGAGTCGGACGTGGACTGGAAGATCGCGCCTTCCGCCACGAGCTGTTCGCGCAGGGTCAGGAAGTTGGTGAGGTTGCCGTTGTGGGCCAGCGCGATCCCGCCCGTCTCCAGGTCGGCAAACATCGGCTGGACGTTGCGGATGAAGGAGCCGCCCGCCGTGGAATAGCGGGTGTGGCCGATGGCGAAGCTGCCGGGCAGCCGGTCGGAAAGCGCCCCGCCGCCGAAGGCGTCGCCCACATGGCCCATGTGGCGCTCGGTGTGGAAGCGCTGGCCGTCGAAGGCGGCGATGCCGCAGGCCTCCTGGCCGCGATGCTGCAGGGCGTGGAGACCCAGCGCCGTCATCGCGGCGGCTTCGGGAGTGTCGTAGACGCCGAACACCCCGCACTCGAGGCGGGGGGTGTCGTCCAAGGGGTCACGGACCGGGGGCGACCATCGATCGGATGCCTCGGTCATCGGGATTTCTCCACCAGATCGTCCAGGTTTTCGCGTTGGCGCGCGTCGTAGCCCTCTGTCGCCGATCTGTCATCCGCTCCGGCCACCGCGCGGTCGAACGCGGGCTTCAGCCGGCCGGCGATATCCAGGCCTTGCGGGGCGAGGGTGCTGAGCAGCCGGCCCATGGAACTGGCCAGCGGCCAAGTCCTGGCCTCGGTGATCCACCTGGGGCGCAGGTCCTCAGGGGTGGCGGCGGTGAACATCAGGAAGAGGGCTCCCAGCACGATGAGGCCGCGCCCCAGGCCGATCAGCAGGCCCAGGCTGCGGTCAAGCGCGCCCAGGAAGTCGGTCTTCTGGATCTTACGGGCAAGGCCTGCGCCGATCAGCCGCAAGGCGACGTAGACGATGGCGAAGACCACAACCAAGGCGGCGACGGTGCCCAGCCAGTCGGGCTGCACGACGTTGCGCATAGCCGGTCCGAACGCCGGCAGGCCGAAGATCGCGATGAGGGAGGCGCCGACCAGCGCCACAAGGGCGGCGATCTCGCGCACCGCGCCGCGCGCGAAACCCACGGCTCCCGAGAGGAGCAGCAGCGCCAGGACGATGAAGTCGAACTGCGTCACGCCTCTAGTCCCAATCTGCTTCGCCGATGCGGCGGATCGCGTCCGCCAGCCGCGCTACGCCGGTCGCCCGCATGGGCGCCTGCGCCTCCATGTCTGCGGGCCCGAGGGCTCGCCGGAAGCCGAGCTTGGCGGCTTCCTTCAGGCGCGAGTCCATCCGGCCCACCGGCCGGACCTCGCCCGACAGGCTGATCTCGCCGAACACGACGCAATCCTGCGGCAGGGCCTGATCCAGCGCCGATGACGCCAACGCCGCCGCCGCTGCAAGGTCGGCGGCCGGCTCGCTGATGCGCAACCCCCCGGCCACGTTCAGATAGACATCGCGGTCACCGAAACCAAGGCCGCACCGGGCCTCCAGGACGGCAAGGACCATGGCCAGGCGCCCGGAATCCCAGCCCACCACCGCGCGCCGCGGCGTTCCGTAGGCGGAAGGCGCCACGAGCGCCTGGAATTCCACCAGCACGGGGCGCGAGCCCTCGATGCCGGCAAAGACCGCGGCCCCCGCCGCCCGCTCACCTGAGGTATTGAGGAAGAGCGCCGAAGGTTTGCGGACTTCGGCCAGGCCTGCGTCGCCCATCTCGAAGACGCCGATCTCGTCCGTGGCCCCAAAACGGTTCTTCGCGCCGCGCAGGATGCGAAAGGGGTAGCCGCGCTCGCCCTCGAAGGCGAGGACCGCGTCCACCATGTGCTCGATGACCCGCGGCCCGGCGAGCGTGCCTTCCTTGGTCACGTGGCCCACGAGGATAATGGCCAAGCCGCGCTTCTTCGCCAGGCGCACGAGCTCGCCCGCCGCCGCGCGGACCTGGGTGACCGAACCCGGCCCCGCCTCGTGGGCGTCGCTCCAGAGGGTCTGGATGGAGTCGATGACCACCAGGTCAAGGTCGGCGCGCTTCAGTCCGTCGAGGATGTCCCGGAGCGACGTCTCGGCGGCCAGACGCACCGGCGCGTCTGCTAGGCCCATGCGCTGGGCGCGCGCGCGGACCTGCTCCACCGCTTCTTCGCCGGAAATGTAGGCGCAGGCCGCGCCGTTGCGGGCGGCGTTGGCGGCGACCTGCATGAGCAGGGTGGACTTGCCGACCCCGGGGTCTCCGCCCAGCAGGATGGCCGAGCCCGGGACCACCCCTCCGCCGCAGACCCGGTCGAACTCCTCCACCCCGGTGATGATCCGAGGCGGGGCAGGGGTCTCGTCCTCGAGGGTCTCGAACTGCAGGCCGCGAGCCTTGGTGGCGCGCGTCGGCGCGAGCGCGCCGGGCGGGCGGCTGGTCAGTTCCTCGACGAGGCTGTTCCAGGCCCCGCAGCTGGGGCACTGGCCAGACCACTTGGTCTGGGTCGCCCCGCAGGACTGGCAGGCGTAGACGGCGCCGTCGCGGGCCAAGGGTCGCTCCTGATTCGGCTGGCCTCCAGTCTAGCGGACGCGAGCCCCTGGCGCCGCGCGACGGGTTGGCGTGTTAGGAAGGCAGAGGCTGGAGGAGCTGGATGACCGCCGCGGAACCGCGACGCCTTGGATTGTGGGATAGGGTGAGGGGCATGCTGCTCACGCCGGGTGGAACGCTGCGCTCTGCGGCCGGCGAGCATCTAGGCCCAGCCGAGCTCTACCGCAGCCACGTCATCCCCCTGGCCCTGATCCCCCCGGTCTGCAGCGTTGTCGGCATCCTGGTGTTCGGCGGCTTCCAGGTGGCGAGCGTGGGCGTGCGTCTTAACCCGCTGGGCGCAGCGATCGAGGGGCTCGCAGGATTCATCACCGCATTGCTGATGGTGTTCGCGTTGGCTCTGGTGGTGGCGCAGGCGGCGCCACGGTTCGGCGGGCTGGGGGACCGCGGCCAGGCCTTGAAGCTCGTGGCGCTCTGCGGGACGGCGGTCTGGATCGCCGGCGTCTTCGGGATCTACCCGGCGCTGGGCGTCCCAGCCGCAATCCTGGGGGCGATCTGGAGCCTCTATGCACTCTACGTGGGCCTGCCGGAGATCATGCGGGTGGACCGCGACCGTGCGATCACCTGTTTTGCCCTGATCCTGCTGGCCGCGATCGTGCTTGTTGTGGCGCGCAGTTTCCTGATGGCCTGGGCGGCGGAGTTCGGCGGCCCGCTCGTCGCGGCCTAGGGCTCGCCTAGGTAGATCCGCTCCGCCCGCCGGCTCAGCCTCACAAGCACCTCGTGAGCGACCGTTCCGGCTGCGGCCGCGAGGTCGTCGAGCAGGGCGTTGGGTCCAAGCAGTTCCACCTCGTCGCCCACCTGGGCCGCTGCGTCGCCGAGATCGATCGCCGCCAGGTCCATGTTGACCATCAGGAGGGGCCGCAGGGCGCCGGCGAACCAGGCGTGGCCCTGTCCCGCGGCGGCGCGGATGACGCCGTCGGCGTAACCCGCCGCGAGGACGGCGATCCGCGTCGGCCGCTCGACCCTGATCCTGGAGCCGTAGCCGAGCCGATCGCCGGCTCTAAGCGAGCGGATGTCGAGGATCGGCGCGGTGAGGGTGGCGACAGCCTTCAGCCGCGGGTCGGGCCGCTCCTCCGGTCCGCCGCCGTAGAGGCTGACGCCGGGGCGCACCATGTCGAAACGATAGTCCGGGCCCAGGAAGGCGCCGGCCGAAGCGGCGAGGCTCGCCCGGCTTTCCGGGAACAGCGGCCGGATCCTCTCGAAGGCCGAGAGCTGGGCGGAGCTTCTGTGGTCCGAAGGCTCCGCGGCGGAGCCCAGGTGGCTCATGAGGAGTTCGACGTCGAGGCCGCGCAGGCCGTCCGGCGTCCGGGCCAGCGCCTGCGCCTCCTCATGCGTCAGCCCCTGCCGGTGCATGCCGGTGTCCACGTGCAGCGCCACGGCCCAGCGCTGAGGGCTCCGTGCAGCCCAGACGCTCGCCGCCGCGGCCTGCGGCAGGGCGGAGATCACCGGCGTCAGCTGCGCCGCCTCGAGGCGCGCCGCCGAGCCCGCCGTCAGCCCGTCCAGGACATAGACGACGGCCGGCCGCTCAGGTCCGAGCCCCGCCCGCAGGGCCTCGCCCTCCGCCAGCCGCGCCACGAAGAAGCTGCGCGCGCCTTCCGCCCAGAGCCTGCGCGCCAGTGGGATCGCACCCAGCCCATAGCCGTCGGACTTGAGCACCGGGGCGACCTCCGCCCCTTCGGCCTGCGCGCGCAGGACGTGGAAATTGTGAGCGAGCGCGTCGAGGTCGATGACGAGCCGCGCGCCGGCGGGCTCAGGCATCGGGCCTCACCGCGCCTCGTAGCGGTTCGGGTCGCGGGCGAGGTTGCCGAACTTGGTGATGTCCTCGTTGAACGAGAGCTTCACCGTGCCGATGGGGCCGTGACGCTGCTTGCCGATGACGATCTCGGCCATGCCGCGCACCTGATCCATCTGCTCCTGCCACCGGAAATGCTCCTCCGTCCCTTCGCGGGGTTCCGCGCGGCTGAGGTAATAGCTTTCGCGGTAGACGAACATCACCATGTCGGCGTCCTGCTCGATCGAGCCGGATTCCCGCAGGTCGGATAGCTGGGGCTTCTTGTCTTCGCGGTTCTCCACCTGGCGCGAGAGCTGCGACAGCGCGATCACCGGCACCGAGAGCTCCTTGGCGAGCGCCTTGAGGCTCTGGGTGATCATCGAGACTTCCTGCACCCGGTTGTCCGAGGAGCCCGCGCCGCCGGTGACGAGCTGCAGGTAGTCCACGACGATGAGGTCGAGGCCCACCATCCGCTTCAGACGCCGCGCGCGGGCGGTGAGCTTGGCGATGGTGAGGCCGCCGGTGGCGTCGATGTAGAGCGGCGCTTCTTGGATCTCGAGCGCCGCGTCACGGACCCGGCCGAACTCGGACGCGTCGATCTCGCCCTTCCGCAGCCGGTCGCCGGAGACGCCAGAGACTTCCGCCAGCAGGCGCAGCGCCAGCTGCTCGGCGCTCATTTCCAGCGAGAAGAAGGCGCAGACCCCGCCGCGCACGGTCTTGCGGCTGCCGTCCGGCTGCGGCTCCCAGGCGTAGTTCCGGGCCACGTCGAAGGCAATGTTACAGGCGAGCGACGTCTTACCCATCGAGGGGCGCGCCGCCAGGATGATCAGGTCCGAGGGGTGCAGCCCGCCGATCTTCTGGTCGAGGTCGATCAGGCCGGTCGATAGGCCCGCGAGCCCACCCTCGCGGCTGTGCGCCTCCGCGGCCATGGTCACGGCGCCGTGCAGGGCGTCGGCGAAGGTGACGAAGCCCTGGCTCACGCCACCCGTCTCGGCCAGTTGGAAGAGCTGCTGCTCGGCCTTCTCGATCTGGTCGCGCGCGGAGAGCTCGTCGTCCCCGTGCGCGGCCGTCGTGGAGATCTCGCCGCCAATGCGGATCAGGTCGCGGCGCAGGGCGAGGTCATAGACGGCCCGCGAGTAGTCGGCGGCGTTGGCCGCCGGCGGTGCGCGGTCGACCAGGTCAGCGAGGTACCGAACCCCGCCGAGTTCCTGGAACGCGGGGTCCCGGTTGAACTGCTCGGCCAGCAGGATCGGCTCGGCGAGCTGGCCCTTCCGGATGTGGCTCTCGATGGCCTCGTACAGGCGCTGGTGGAACGGCTCGTAGAAGTGGCGGCCCTGCAGCTGGTCGCCGATCCGCTCGAACGCGGCATTGTCGTAGAGGATGGCGCCCAGCAGCGCCTGCTCCGCCTCGACGTTGGAGGGGACGTGCGGGATTTCGATGTCGTTGGAGACGGGGCGAAGATCGAGCGCCGGGACGATGGACATGGGTTACCGTTAGCCTAACGGGCGCCGTCCGTTCACTGTGACATCCGGGCCTGCGGCCACCTGTCCACACACAAAGTCAGGGGCTGTGGACGAAGCTGAACCATGGCTGTGCCGTGGCGTGCGAAACGGAAACGGCGCGGGACCTGAGCCCCGCGCCGTCCTCCCGTACGCCCCCGAAGCGTCCTAGAAGTTCACCGCCAGTCGCCCGTAGACGAACCGGCCGGAGCGGCCGAATGGCGAGTAGTTGGAGAAGGGCGTGTTCGACGTGCTGTTCAGGAGCGGCGGCAGCGGATCCGGATACTCGTCGAAGAGGTTGTCCGCGCCGACCGCAAGCCGCACGCGCTCGGTGATGTCCCAGCGCGCTTCCAGGTCGACCAGGATCTTCGGCTTCAGCACGAAGTCGAGCGCTGGCGTGGTGCCGGGGCTGAGCGCCTTGCCGTAGCGGGTGGCGCGGAGCGTCACGCCGACGGGGCTGAAGTTCCAGTCGACCGTGCCGGTGTACTTGGACTCCGGCGTGCCGCGCTCGAAGGTGAGCACGTTGACGCGGTCGAAGAGCACCGGGGCGGGGTTGAGGGCGGCCAGCTGGGCCGTCACCGGCACCCGGGTGACTTCGGTCTGGTTGTAGTTGGCGGCCAGGGTGAAGTTCAGCGTGCCGTAGTCGTCGGTCACCCAGGGATAGTTGGCGACGATCTCCAGGCCCTCGGTCGTGGTGTCCACGCCGTTGATGAAGAAGCGGCCGCCGCCGATGCCGATGAAGCCCAGCGAGGTGAGGTAGGCCCGCACATTGGCCTGGGTGAGGTTCTCCGACAGCACGATGCGGTCCTCGACCTCGATCCGGTAGGCGTCGACGGTCAGGTTCAGCCGGCCCAACCGCATCACCGCGCCCACGGCGTAGTTCACCGACTTCTCGGCATCGAGCGGCTTGGCGCCCAGCGCCGCGGCCACCGGATCCGTCGCCGGGAAGGTGGTGATGTCGAAGGGCACCCCGTTGATGAAGTTCGTCGAGGTGGCGGTGAAGAACTGCTGCTGCAGGGAGGGCGCGCGGAAGCCGTTCTGTACCGAGGCGCGAAGGGCGAAGGCGTCGCTGAACTCGTACCGGGC
>Ga0256854_1000010_pt1 | contig 10587 bp, 10 predicted proteins | sample BONnt7_FD_181173 | JGI IMG/M metagenome (GOLD analysis project Ga0256854, IMG submission 181173) | Terrestrial sediment cell enrichment communities from Utah, United States - BONCAT_SYTO_Terrestrial_sediment - 7 | ecosystem: Environmental > Terrestrial > Deep subsurface > Rock core/Sediment... | reverse complement strand
CGGGTGAACGGCGGCGGCGGGCCGGGCGACCTAGGCCGCAGCGGGATGTGGTTCGACAACCCCGTGCCGCGCTGGTCGAAGGCAATGACGTCCGCGACCTCTCGCAGCGCCAGCATGATCGGGAACCGGGGTCCCGTGAAGGTTCCGGTGGCCGTGCCCCCCGGGCCTCCTGCAAGGTAGACGATCGGCGGACCCGGGCGTGCGGCGGTGGACGCGAAACGCACGTAGCTCAGCCGGATGCGGCGCGAAGCCGGGTCGCGGCGGTCCTCCGGGACCTCGAAGAAGCCGCGCTCGGCGTCCGTCTCCTGCCCTTTCCAGCCCTTGAAGCGGAATGGGCCGGGGGCGGCCTGGGCGAAGGCGGCGGTGGGTGCTGCGAGAGCGGCCGCGGCGAGGATGGCGCGGCGGTGGATCGTGTGGGTCATGTGCTGATGAGACCGCACGCTTCGGTCGCACGAAGCGTGGATCGGCCAATGGGCTCGGATGCTCGGCGAACGGACGCGCGGCTCGGCGAGCGGCGCCCTACACTCGGCCCATGTGGCGAAGCCTGCTCATCGCACTCGTGCTGTCCGTTGCGGCGTCGGCCGCCCAGGCGCAGCTTGGGCCCTGGGAGATCTGCCGCGGCGGAGCTGGGCCAACGGTCAGCTATTGCCGTCCCCTGCAAGGCCGGATCGATCCGCAGGGGCGCGAGATCTGGCTTCGTGCGCCCGTCCCGCCACGGCGCGGCGAGGGTCCAAAGGCGCTGCTCGTCTACGGCGCGGCGTCGAGCGAAGCCTGGTTCAACGGCGTCCGGCTGGGGGCCAACGGACAGCCCGGTCCGACAGCCGCGGCCGAACGCCCGGGGCGCTACGAGGCGGCCCTGCCCATCCCGGATGTGCTGTGGCGGCCGTCCGGGAATGAGCTTGTGCTGCGCATGTCCGCTTTCCACGTGGGCATGCGATTTGCCGCGCCGATCGGGGGCGTCGCGGTTGGCCGCTATCCTCAGCCCTCTCGCCTGCCCCTGCTCGCGGTGACGTTTGTGGCGGCCGGCGCGCTCGCGGCCGCGGCCTTCGGGTTCGGCGCGATCCACACCATGCGCCGGACAGGCTCGAGCCTGCTGCTGGCGGCGCTGGCCGGCGTGGCCGCCACCCAGGCGCTGGTGGAGAACCTGCGCCATCTCTGGCGCTACGACTATCCGGTGCACGCCTGGCGGGTCGGCGGCATCTGGGTCCTGACCGTCGCGTTCTCAATTCTGCTGGTCGCCTGGGCCGCAACCCGGTTCTGGCCCAAGCGGCGGGCGATGCTCCTTGCGGCAGCCGTCGTGGCCGTCCCCTCGAGCTACGCCGTGCAGGGGTTTGACGTGAAGTCCGGCCTCGCCCTGACGATCGGCGCGGGCCTGGCGCTGGTCGCCGCGGCGGCCGGCGTCGCGGCGAGGACGCCTGGGGCGCGGCCCACACTGGCCTGGCTCGCCGTGTTTCTTGCATTGGCGATCGGGGAGCCGTTCTGGCTGCTCGACCTCTCCTTCTTCATCCTCGCCGCCGGCTTGACCCTGCCGCTGCTCGTCGCCGAGGTCCTGCGGCTGGGACGACAGGCTGAAGCGAGGGAGGCGGCGCTCACGCGGGCGGCGAGCCTGCCGGACCGGCTGCGCGTGGCGACCGCCCGTGGCGTCGAGCTCGTGCCCCTGCGCGATATCGTGGCGGTCGTCGGCGCCGACGATTATGCCGAGCTGCGCCTGCGAGGCCGCCGCGCGCTGCTCCACGCGGCGCGGCTGGACCATCTGGAGACGAGCCTTCCGGACAGCTTCGTGCGGATCCATCGCTCCGCGATCGCCAACCTTGCCTACGCCGAGCGCCTGGTCCGCGAAGGCCAGAGGTGGCGCCTGGAATTGCGGGACAGCGACCCGCTGCCCGTGAGCCGCTCGCGGCTGGCGGCCCTTCGCGAACGGCTCGAGGCGGCTCCCGCCTTGTCACTCGCCGGTTGACCGCCCTTCCCGTCCGGCCCATCCGGACCGCACAGGGAGGACCAGAATGCTGCTCGTGGAGAAGGACGGACCGGTCGCGGTCGTGACGCTGAACCGGCCGGAGGCGATGAACGCGCTCTCGAAGGCGCTCCGGCTGGCGCTGCGACAGGCCATGGTCGAGCTGGACAATGACCCTGAGGTGAAGGTCGTGGTGCTCACCGGCGCTGGCGAACGCGCCTTCACCGCCGGCCTCGACCTGAAGGAGCTTGGGACCGATCCGCTCGGTATGGGCGCGGCCAACGCGACCGACCCGGCCGAGAACCCGGCGCGGGCCGTGCTGGCCTGCTCGAAGCCGATCATTGGGGCGATAAACGGCGTGGCCATCACCGGCGGGTTCGAAGTGGCGCTCGCCTGCGACGTGCTCGTCTGCTCTACCAACGCCCGTTTCGCCGACACTCACGCCCGCGTCGGGATCACGCCGGGCTGGGGCCTTTCACAGAAGCTCTCGCGCGCCATCGGCCCTTACCGCGCCAAGGAGCTCTCGCTCACCGGCAATTTCCTCGACGCCAGAACGGCCTATGACTGGGGGCTGGTGAACCGGGTGGTCGAGCCCGCCGAGCTCATGCCAACCGCCCTGAAGCTCGCCCACGACATGGCCCAGGTCGAGGCGGACATGCTGGTCACCTACAAGGCGATGATCGACGACGGCTACGAGCTCCCGCTTGGCGAGGGCCTGGCGCTCGAGCACGAGCGCTCCGTCGCCCACAACGCCGGCGTCACGCCTGAGATGGTCGAGGCCCGCCGCGCCGCCGTTCAAGCCCGCGGCCGCACCCAGTAGGCACGAAAAACGCCGGCCGCGGGGCGGCCGGCGTCTTCAAGAAGCAACGCTCCAGTGAGGAGGCGCTTAGTCTTCCTTCGGCGTCAGGACCTGGCGGCCCTTGTACATGCCGGTCTTCAGGTCGACATGGTGCGGCCGCTTCAGCTCGCCGGTTTCCTTGTCTTCGACGAAGGAGTTCGGGCCGAGCGCGTGGTGCGAGCGCCGCATGTTGCGCCGGGACGGCGAGGTTTTTCGCTTGGGAACGGCCATCGGAGGTCTCGAAAGGTCGTGAAAATAAGCACGGCGGCCGCAGGGCCGCCGCTGTGAGCGCGGGTGTATGCCGCAAACTGCTTCCGCGATCAAGCGCCGGCGAAGACCACAGGACCGCCCGGCGCCGCTTAGACCAGCCGGCTCCGCTCCTTCGCCGCGCCGATGAAGCTGGCGAACAAGGGGTGCGGGTCGAACGGCCGGCTCTTGAGTTCAGGGTGGAACTGGACGCCGACGAACCAGGGGTGGTCTTGGCGCTCGCAGATCTCCGGCAGGACGCCGTCCGGCGACAACCCGGTGAACTTCAGGCCGGTGGCCTCGATCCGCTCGCGGTAGCGGATGTTGACCTCGTATCGATGCCGGTGGCGCTCGGAGATCGCGGCCGAGCCGTAGATATCCTCCACCTTCGAGCCGGGAACGAGGACCGCGTCATACGCGCCGCAACGCATCGTCCCGCCGAGCTCGCCGCCTTCCTGGCGGACTTCCTTCTCGTTACCCCGTACCCACTCGGTCATGAGGCCGACGATCGGCTCGGAGGTCGGGCCGAACTCGGTGGAGGAGGCCTGCCTGATGCCGGCGAGATTCCGGGCCGCCTCGATCATGGCCATCTGCATGCCGAAGCAGATGCCGAAGTAGGGGATCCCGTGCTCGCGGGCGAACTGAACCGCGCGGATCATCCCCTCCGAGCCGCGCTCGCCGAAGGCGCCCGGCACCAGCACGCCGTGGGTGGCCGCCAGGCGGACGGCGATCAGATCCTCGTCCTTCTCGAAGGCCTCGCCCTCGATCCAGTCGAAACGGACGCGGACGTTGTTGGCCACGCCGCCGTGCACCAGCGCCTCGACGAGGGATTTATAGGCGTCGGTCAGCCCCGTGTACTTGCCCACGATGGCGATGTTCACCTCGCCGTCGGGGTGGCTGAGGCGGTGGGAGATCTGCTGCCACCGCGACAGGTCCGGCGCGGGCGCGGTGTCCTTCAACCCGAAGACGTCCAGCACTTCGGAATCGAGGCCCTGGACGTGGTAGTCCAGCGGCACGGCGTAGATGTTGGCGCTGTCCATCGCCTGGATGACGGCGCTCGGGCGCACGTTGCAGAACTGGGCGATCTTCTTCCGCTCGCCCTCCGGGATCTCCTGCTCGCAGCGGCAGAGCAGGATGTCCGGCTGGATGCCGATGGAGCGCAGCTCCTTCACCGAGTGCTGCGTCGGCTTGGTCTTCATCTCGCCGGCCGTCTTGATGAACGGCAGCAGCGTTAGGTGGATGTAGCAGGCGTGCCCGCGAGGCAGCTCCTGGCCCAGCTGGCGGATGGCCTCGAAGAACGGCAGGCCCTCGATGTCGCCGACGGTTCCGCCCACCTCGACGAGCACGAAGTCCACGCCCTCGCCCGGATCGGAGAGGACGAAGTCCTTTATCTCGCCGGTGACGTGCGGGATCACCTGGACCGTCGCGCCGAGGTAGTCCCCGCGCCGCTCCTTCTCGATGATCGTCTTGTAGATCTGGCCCGTGGTGATGTTGTCGCCGCGGGTGGCGTTCACGCCCGTGAAGCGCTCGTAGTGGCCGAGGTCGAGGTCCGTCTCGGCCCCGTCGTCGGTTACGAACACCTCACCATGCTGGTAGGGGCTCATCGTGCCGGGATCGACATTGAGGTACGGATCGAGCTTGCGCAGCCTCACCTTGTAGCCACGGGCCTGCAGGAGCGCGCCAAGAGCGGCGGACGCGAGACCTTTTCCCAAGGAGGAGACCACGCCGCCGGTGATGAAGATGTACCGGGCCATGGGCGTTCAGAGTAGCCGTGATTCGGCCCCGGCGGCTGCCGCGGCGTGCAAAGCGTCCACCGATTAAGGCGTAACCGGAGCCGCCGGCGCAGGCGCCGGGGCGACGGGTTGCGGCGCGGGCGCCAGGAACGGGTTGTCCAGGCTGGGCGCGGGGGCCTGAAGCGGCGCAGGGGCCGAGCCGGCCGGCCCAGGCTGAGCCGTGCCCGCCGGCGGCTGCGGCGGCTGGTTCAGGCGGCTGGGGTCGATGGCGTCGACCTTCAGCCGATCGACGACCGACGAGGCGCCCCGCTCGCGGCCCGCCAGCAGCGTCAGGGCAAGCGCCAGGACGAAGAAGGAGAAGCCCAGGATCCAGGTGATGCGGGTCAGGAAGTCGCCGGCTCCGCGCGCTGTCATGAAGCCTGAGGGGCCCCCGCCCTGCCCCAGCACCCCGCCTTCGGAGCGCTGCAGCAGCACGACGCCGATCAGCGCCGCGCTCACGATGATCTCAAGAACGAGCAGCAGGTTCAGGAGCATGGGTATCCCAGGTGCGTTCGGGCGGCCACACCGCTCCGAAATGAAGCGCGCGCTCTATCACTCGGCGCTGGCCAAAGCCATACCTAGGACGTCGCAGCCTCGTGGCAAGAATGATTCTCGAACTCAAGCGCCTCCCCATCCTGGAGACCGAGCGTCTCCGGCTCGATCCGCTCACCGCAGACGACGCCAACGAAATCTTCCCGCTCATGGATGATTCCGAGGTCATGGCCTATTGGGACTCCCCGGAGATCGACGACCCGGATGTCGTGGCCGAGATCGTCCGCGGCCAGGTCGACGACATGGCCGCCGGCAAGGCCATCCACTGGGCGATCCGCACCCTCGCAACCGGCGAGTTCCTGGGCTCCTGCTATCTGGCCGACATTGACCGCAAGCACCGCCGGGCCGAGGTGGGCTTCATGCTCGGCCGCGACGCCTGGGGACACGGCTACGCCTTAGAGACCATGCGCAACGTCACCGCCTATGCGGCGGTGAGCGGGCTGCGCAAGCTGGTGGCCCGTACGCACCTGGGCAATCGGCGCTCCGAGAGCCTGCTCCAGAAGCTGCGCTTCAAGGAGGAGGGCCTGCTCCGCGGCCATATCCTGAAGGACGGCGAGCGACGCGACTGCCGCCTCTTCGGACTTCTGCTCTAGCTTCGCCGTGCTTATGTGGGCGCAATGAGCACGCCCATCGCCGTCACCGGCTTCGACCACATCGTCCTGCGGGTCCGCGACAAGGACCGGATGGTCGCCTTTTATCGTGACGTGCTCGGCCTCGCCGTCGACCGCGACCGGCCGGAGATCGGGCTCACCCACATCCGGGCCGGGGCCCAGATGATCGACCTGGTCACCGTGGACGGCCCACTCGGGCGCATGGGGGGCGAGGCGCCGGGCGTCACGGCCCGTAACCTCGACCACTTCGCCCTGCAGGTCCGGCCTTTCGACGAAGCCGCGATCCGCGCGCACCTGGCCACGCACGACGTGCAGGTCGTCGAAGAAGGCCAGCGCTACGGCGCCGACGGAACAGGCCTGTCCCTCTACGTCCGCGACCCTGAGGGCAACACCGTCGAGCTGAAAGGCCCCGGCGCCTAGAACCGGTACGGCAGGCGCACGACCAGCCGGCCTTCCAGTTCGGCGCACGCTTACGTGAATGGGGCGAAGCTCGTTCGCCTCAGTGGCAGGAAGCGACCTTGGCCCGGCTCGGCGCCTCGAAGTCCAGGGAGCGCATCAGGAATTCGCGGGCGCGGTTCACCCGGCTCTTGATCGTGCCCACAGGACAGCCGCAGACCTCCGCCGCCTCTTCGTAGGTGAACCCGGCGCCGGCCGTGAGCAGCAGCGCCTCGCGGGTGTCGCCCGAGAGCTGGTCCACGCCGCGGAGCAGCTCCCCGTAACGGACGCTGAACTCCTGCTCGGGCGGACAGGCCAGCTGGCCGATCAGGCGCTCGTCGAGGTTCAGCAGCGAGGGGCCCGCGGCTTGGACCGTGTCCAGAAACTCATTCCGGAGGATGCGGAACAGCCATGCCTTGAGGTTGGTCCCCGCCCGGAAGCCCTCCCGGAATTTCCATGCGCGCAGCAGGGTGTCCTGGACGAGATCGTCTGCGTCGGAGACCGACTTGGTGAGGACGATAGCGTAGGCCCGTAACTTGGGCACCAGAGCGACCATTTCTTGAAGCATGGTGTCGGGCAAAGTACTCTCCCTCGTCTCGGCCGTCCTCCGAGACGCTCGCCACTTCAATAGTCTGCCAGGAAGAACAAGAGTACGCGTAAGGCGCGGCGGCGGCTACTGAAATCGGATCATCACTATTGATCAGATCGGCAGCACGGGTCGCAGAAGCTTAGCCGTACCGGCCAGCACCAGAGGCCCTTCACTTGCGACAAGACAGGCGCAGGGCTCGTCTCCCGCCTGCAGGCTATGCTCCACCTCGGGCGACACCTCGACAAAATCCCCGGCCGCATAGGCCCCGCGCGCTTCGAAGGAGCCCTGGAGCACGCAAATGAGTTCCTGGCCCCGGTGTCCGTGGACAGGCACCGCCTGGCCCGCGGGCAGGCGGAGCAGGTAGGCGCGCCATCGCTCCGCTCGCACCTCGGGCAACGGCGCGAGCCAGTAGCCGGGACGAAGCCAACGCCTTCGGCCGATGCGGGCGTCCAGGAGCGCCTGCGGCAGCACGACGTCGCCAAGGGTTCGCTCCCGAGGGGCTGGCTGCACGGCGACCGCCTCCAGCTTCGCCATGAGTTCGCTCAGGCGCGCAGCATCCATGGGCGCTTCTGGGAGCGCCTCTACGAACTGAGCCTGGGCCTCTTCCTCGGCGGCCAAGCGCACCCCGCAGGGCTCGCAGCGTTCGAGGTGCACGGCCACGCAGAGGCTGGCCGCGCGGGCGAGCCATCCTGCGGCGTACGCCTTCAGCAACTCGTCGCTTGGGTGCGCCGCCGGCGCTCCGTCGTTCAACGTCCGATCACCTTTTCCAGTCCGGCGCCACGCCGACGCACGCCCCGAATTCCTGATGCCTGTCCCGTCGGGTACTCACGTCTAGGGCGCCGACAGGCCCCCTAACTCGCGGTTCGGGCAAACCGTTCAGTGAAGCTGACGGCCGTATTTCAAAGCGCCTGGACGATCGCCAGGAAGTCAGACGCCTTGAGCGAGGCGCCCCCCACCAGCGCGCCGCCGACCTCGTCAGCCTGCAGGATTTCCGCCGCGTTGTTCGGCTTCACCGAGCCGCCATAGAGGACGGGCGCCCCGACGCCGGCGGGGCCGAAGATCTCCACCAGGGTGGCCCGGATGGCACGGTGGACCTCTTCGATCTCCGGCGTGGTGGGAGTAAGCCCGGTTCCGATCGCCCACACGGGTTCGTAGGCGACGGAGAAGGCCCTGCCTTCCAGCTCGCGCGGCAGGGATCCCCTCACCTGCCCGGTCACCACTTCCAGCGCTTGGCCAGCCTTACGCTGCTCGAGGGTTTCGCCGACGCAGACGATGGGCTCCAGCCCCGCGCGTAAGGCCGCCTGCACCTTCCTGGCGACGATCTCGTCGGTCTCGCGGTAACCCTCGCGCCGCTCGGAGTGGCCGAGGATCACCAGCTGGGCGCCGGCGTCCGCCAGCATCTCGGCCGAGACGTCGCCGGTGAAGGCGCCGGCGTCGTCCCAGTGGGCGTCCTGGCCCCCGATCAGGACCTGCCCGGCCCCGAGCGCCTGGGCCATGCGGTGGATCAGGATGGAGGGCGGGCAGATCGCCACCCGGCCGCGGCACTGGCCCACCCCCGCGGCAATGGCGCGGGCCTCCTCGATGGAGGCCGAGGTGCCGTTCATCTTCCAGTTGCCGGCGATCAGCGGCTGGGGCGCAGTCATTTGACCTCACTTTCGTCTTCAGCCGCGGGCGGTTAAGCCAAGCTGGCCTGCCTGTCACCTCCTTGCCGGGACAGAGAGGCGTCCACTATACCCACGCCCACGTTTCGCGCCCTCGAAGGGGAATTGATGCTCGCCGCCATCCGCAGCTTTGCGAAGTCCCCCGCAGCCGCCGTGCTCATCGGGCTGCTGATCGTCAGCTTCGCGGTGTTCGGCATCCAGGATGTCTTCCGCGGGGGCATGGGCGACGCCGTGGTCCGCGTCGGCGACGCCACGATCAACTCGGCGGAGTTCAAGCGCGAGTTCGAGAACTTCCGCAGCCGTATCGAGCAGCAGATGGGCCAGCCCGTCACGACCGAGCTCGCCGTCCAGAACGGCCTCGACCGCCGCGTGGCCGACGGCCTGGCGCAGCGCATGGCGCTCTCCGAGCTGATGGACAAGATGAGGGTGCAGCCCTCCTACGAGTTGATCAGCCGGGAATTCCAGAAGATCCCGGCTTTCTTCGACCCGGTCTCGGGCCGCTTCGACAAGCGTCAGTTCGAGAAGGTCGCCCAAGAGAACAACCTCACCCCCGACAAGATCGTGGAAGGCATCGGTGACGAACTGGCGGAGCGCCATCTCGGCGCCGGCATTGTCGCCGGCCTGCGCATGCCCCGCGCCTATGCCTCGATGGCCGCGGTCTACATGACCGAGGCGCGCGACATCGCCTATCTGACCGTCCTGCCCAACATGGTCCCGCAGCCGACCGCGCCGACGGACGCGCAGTTGACCGCCTTCATGCGCGAGAACGCCACCCAGCTGACGCGGCCGGAATTCCGGGTGCTGACCCTGGTGCGGTTCGGCCCGGAGCTGGCCGCGAACGTCGCCATCGCCCCGGCCGAATTGCAGAAGCGCTATGAGTTCCGCAAGGACACCCTGTCGACGCCGGAGACCCGGACGCTGGTCCAGATCCCCGCCAGGGACCAGGCGGCCGCCGCGCGCATCGTGCAGGCCCTGAACGCCGGCCAGACCCCGGCCGCCGCCGCCAAGGCGGCGGGCGTCGAGCCGATCCTCTACGAAGACAAGCCGCAGACCGCGATCGCCGACCGCAGGGCGGGCGTCGCCGCCTTCCGCCTGCAACCGAACCAGGTCTCCACCGTACAGGGCGACCTGGGCCTCGCCGTCGTGAAGATCCTGGCCGTGAAGCCCGGCCGCACCGTCAGCTTCGAGGAGGCGCGCCCCGCGCTCGAGGCGGAGCTGCGCAAGGACGCCGCCGCAGAGAAGGTCTATGCCCTGACGCAGGCCTACGACGAGGCCCACCAGGGCGGCTCGAACCTCGCCGAGTCGGCGCAGCGCGCCGGTGTCCCCACCATGACCATCGGACCGGTGTCCAAGCAGGGCGTGGATCCCCAGGGTCGACCCGTCCCGGGCCTGACGCCGCGGGTGATGGAGACCGCCTTTGGCCTCGCCGCCGGCGGAGAGAGCGATCTCGTCGAGGCAGGCAACGGGGAGTATTTCGCCGTCCGTGTCGAGCGCGTGATCCCGGCCGCCCTGCCGCCCCTGGATGAGGTGAGGCCGCAACTGGTCCGCGCCTGGACGTTCCGCGAGCTGGCCCGCCGGATGGAAGCCCGCGCAGAGGAGCTGGCGGGTCGCGTGCGCAAGGGCGAGACCCTGGAGGCCGTCGCCGCCTCGGCCGGAGCCCAAGTGAGCCGCGTCGCCAACCTCGACCGCGCCACCGCGGGGCAGCGGGGCGGAGACCTCGGCCAGGAGATCCTGGGTACGGTGTTCAACACCAAGCCCGGCGACGTCTTCGCAGCACGCAACGCCAGCAACGGCATGGTCGTGGGCCGCCTTGAGGCGGTGCGCGGCGGTCAGGGACCGATGCTGGCCCGGATGGCTGAGGATGCGCGCACCCAGATGAACAGCCAGCTGTTCCGCGAAGCCGAGGAAGCCGCCCGGGCCGCGGCCCGC
>Ga0256854_1000009_pt1 | contig 10589 bp, 10 predicted proteins | sample BONnt7_FD_181173 | JGI IMG/M metagenome (GOLD analysis project Ga0256854, IMG submission 181173) | Terrestrial sediment cell enrichment communities from Utah, United States - BONCAT_SYTO_Terrestrial_sediment - 7 | ecosystem: Environmental > Terrestrial > Deep subsurface > Rock core/Sediment... | reverse complement strand
GGGTAGGGCGGCGGGCCGTAGTATTCGGCGCAGCCGGCGAGCGCGCCCAGGCTCAGGGCGGCCGCTGTGACGAGGGCGAGCTTCATGGCGTTCCTCCTGGTGTCCCTCAGCGAACAACCTAGCACAGCGGCGCTCGTTCCGGCCGCCGCCAATTGAGGGGGCGGAGGGATTAGGGCCGGCTGCGACGCGGCAGGGCCGCCACCTGCTCGGGGCTTAGCCGGTCGATCGACTCGATGAAGCAGTAGCCCCCGCGGCCCACGCCCAGCTCGATGTCGTTGGGCTTGCAGATCCGCGAACGTCCCACCCCGCTGATCGTCAGCGGGTCCGACGAGACCGCACCACGCAGGCAGGACCTGGCCATGGTGAAACGGTAGACGCCCTTGCCGCCAACATCGATCAGCAGGGTGCGGTCGTCGAGGATCCGGTGATTGCGGAAGTCCTCCGTTCGCACGCACTCGCCCTGCGGCAGCACGCTGCCCGCGGCCGGCGGCGGCGGAAGCGGAGAGGTGGCCGCCAGCGCGAGCGAAGAGGCCGCAGCCGCGGCCAACCCGAGCAAGATCGCAGTGGTTTTCATCGACGCCTCCTACAGTTCTTACTGAACTTACGTCTGCCGGCCGCCGCCGTCATCCGAGGAATTCTCGCTTCCCTCGCCCTCGCCCCGGGCGTAGCGTCGCCGCTCATCCTCGGGGAGCTGCCAAAGCGGCTGAGAGGCGGGTGTGCCCCGCGACCCGTCGAACCTGATCCGGGTCATGCCGGCGAAGGGAAGGGCGTCTCGCACATCCTTTCGCCCGTGGTCCGTCTGCCAAGCGGAGCCATGCGATGAACAAGCCGACCGGCAAGCTGGACCCAGCCGCCATCCCGACGGGCGAGCGCCCCGGCTCGCGAAAGGTCTATGAGCCCGGGAATCTCTGGCCGGACATCCGCGTGCCCTTCCGGGAGGTGGCGGTGCATCCCTCCGCCAACGAGCCGCCGCTCACCCTCTACGATCCGGGCGGTCCCTACACCGACCCCGCCGCGGTGATCGACATCGAGAAGGGCCTGCCCAGGACCCGCGAGCCCTGGGTCGTCTCCCGCGGGGACATCGAGATCGTGGCCCAGCCCCGCCAGGTGAAGCCCGAGGACAACGGCTTCGCCACCGGAGAGCACCTGGCGCCCCAGTTCACCGCGTCCCGCCGCGTCTACCGCGCCCGCGCCGGCGCCGCCGTCACCCAGCTGGAGTACGCCCGCCGCGGCGTCGTCACGCCGGAGATGGAGTACGTGGCCATCCGGGAGAACCTGCGCCGCGAGACTCCCGGCCTGCGCGACGGCGAGCCGTTCGGGGCCGAGATCCCCGACGTCTGCACGCCCGAGTTCGTGCGCGACGAGATCGCCCGCGGACGCGCCATCATCCCGGCCAACATCAACCACACCGAGCTGGAGCCGATGGCCATCGGCCGGAACTTCCTGGTCAAGGTGAACGCCAACATCGGCAACTCGGCGGTTCTCTCCACCGTCGCCGACGAGGTCGACAAGATGGTCTGGGCGATCCGCTGGGGCGCCGACACCGTCATGGACCTCTCCACCGGTCGCAACATCCACAACATCCGCGACTGGATCGTCCGCAACTCGCCTGTGCCGATCGGCACCGTGCCGATCTACCAGGCGCTGGAGAAGGTGGGCGGCGTGGCCGAGGACCTGAACTGGGAGGTCTTCCGGGACACCCTGATCGAGCAGGCGGAGCAGGGGGTGGACTACTTCACCATCCACGCCGGCGTGCGCCTGCCGTTCATCCCGCTCACGGCGAAGCGCGTCACCGGCATCGTCAGCCGCGGCGGCTCGATCATGGCCAAGTGGTGTCTCGCCCACCACCGTGAGAACTTCCTCTACGAACGTTTCGAAGAGATCTGCGAGATCATGCGGGCGTACGACGTCTCGTTCTCGCTGGGCGACGGCCTGCGCCCCGGCTCCATCGCCGACGCCAACGACGAGGCCCAGTTCGCCGAGCTCCGCACGCTCGGCGAGCTCACCAAGGTCGCCTGGAAGCATGGCGTGCAGGTGATGATCGAAGGCCCCGGCCACGTGCCGATGCACAAGATCAAGGCCAACATGGACGAGCAGCTGAAGCACTGCCACGAGGCGCCGTTCTATACGCTTGGCCCGCTCACCACCGACATTGCGCCGGGCTACGACCACATCACCTCGGCCATCGGGGCGGCCATGATCGGGTGGTTCGGGACGGCCATGCTCTGCTACGTGACGCCCAAGGAGCACCTGGGCCTGCCCGACCGCCAGGACGTGAAGGACGGCGTGATCGCCTACAAGATCGCCGCGCACGCCGCCGACCTCGCCAAGGGTCACCCCACGGCGCGCGCCCGGGACGATGCACTTTCCCGCGCCCGCTTCGAGTTCCGCTGGGAGGACCAGTTCAACCTGGGCCTCGATCCGGAAACCGCCCGCGACTACCACGACGAAAGCCTGCCCAAGGAGGCGTTCAAGACCGCCCACTTCTGCTCGATGTGCGGCCCCAAGTTCTGCTCGATGAAGATCAGCCAGGACATCCGCGACGCCGCCCGCGCGCAGAACGAGGTCGACACCGGCATGGCCGAGATGGCTCAGAAATTCCGCCAGACCGGCGGCGAGATCCTGGTGCCCGTCACACCCGAGCCTGCGGAGTAAAGGTCCTCCGCCGCAGTGGGAGGGCGACCGCGAAGCGGTGGAGGGGGTTTCGGCCGCGGACGCTGCTGGTGAACCCCCCTCAGTCCCTTCGGGACAGCTCCCCCTGAGGGGGAGCCCCCAAACGAAAAACGCCCGCTTTCGCGGGCGTTGTCGTCATCCGGCGATGGTGCGGAAGATCAGTCCTCGGCGCGGGCCCTTGCCTTCTCGGGCGCCGGCCACACCCGCACCGCGACGGCCACGGTGACCGAGCCCAGCACCGCGGCCGCGGCGCCCGCCCACTGCACCGGCGTCATGCCGAGCGAGGCGTAGTGACCGGCCATGCCGCCTGACGCGAACACCAGGATGGCCGAGGCCCACTCGGCGACTTCCTTGGACGAGAACATGGCGGCGCGCCCCCAAGCTTAAGCGAATCAACAGGATGGAATGAACGAGAGTTAGCCCCGAGGCGGCTCCATAGACCATGCGGCACGGGCGCGCACGACGGTTTTTGAGGCTCTCTGGTCCAGCTCTGCATTTCCGCAGCATGGCGCTGCAAAGGCGCTGATTTACCCTCCGAGCCGGGTCGCATACCTGCGTTCGCCTCTCGCCGCTCCCCTGGCGCAACAGCAAGATCGAGAAGAGGCCCACCATGGCGCAGGCTGCCCCCGCCTGGCCGCGCAAGACGCGCGAGCTGCACAATCACCACATGGATTCCACCCACTGGAACGACTTCCCGTTCCGCGACGACGACGTGATCGTCGGCACCTACGGCAAGAGCGGCACCACCTGGACGCAGCAGATCGTGGGCCAGCTGATCTTCGGCGGCGACCCCGACGTGGCCGTGGCCGAGATCTCGCCCTGGTGGGACATGCGGATCATCCCGCCAGAAGTCCGCGAGATGGTGCTCGCCCAGCCTCACCGCCGCGTGCTGAAGACCCACCTGCCGGCCGACGCCCTCGTGATGTCGCCCAAGGCCAAGTACCTCTACATCGGCCGCGACGGCCGCGACGTGATGATGAGCATGCACAACCATCACGCCAACTTCGCGCCGATCGCCTTCGAGCTGATCAACGGCACGCCAGGCCTGGTGGGCGATCCCCTGCCGCCGGCCGATCCGGACAAGCGCCGCTACTTCCGCACCTGGCTGGACAACGACGGCGCGCCGTTCTGGTCGTTCTGGGAGAACATCGCCTCCTGGTGGGCGATCCGCGACTTGCCGAACGTGATGCTCGTCCACTTTGAGGACCTAAAGCGCGACCTGGAAGGCGAGATGCGCCGCATCGCGAGCTTCCTGGACGTGGAGATCCCGCGGGAACGCTGGCCGGACGTGGTCGAGCACTGCACCTTCGACTGGATGAAGGCCAACGCCCCCAAGGTCGCCCCGCTGGGCGGCGCCGTTTGGGAAGGCGGCGCCCAGACCTTCGTCAACAAGGGCACCAACGGCCGCTGGAAAGAGGTCCTGACCGTGAAGGACAGCGCCGACTACGAGCGGATGGCGCTCGAGAAGCTCGGCCCCGACTGCGCCCGCTGGCTCGCCACTGGCGAGCTGCCGATGGCAAAGGCCGCCTAGCGCCGGACGAGACGGACGAGCGCCAGCAAAGCCAGCAACGCCGCGGCCCAGACCGCGGCGTTGCCGACGAAGTAGAGGGCGTTGAAGCCCTGCGACTGCGCGGCGTTCTCCCAGCTCTGCCACTGGAACCAGAAGGGCTTCGGCCAGCCGTGATCTCGGCTGATCCCGGTGCCGGCATGGCGGTCGTGCGCGATCAAGGCCGAGGCGGCGCTCGCCGGGACCCCGACGCCAAAGCTCCAGAGCCAGGTCCTCGGGTCGGCCAGGAACCCGCGCAGCCGCGCCGCGACCCGGCCGGCCAGCGCCACGGCGGCCACCACCGCGGCGGCGAGCAGCAGGGCCTCGGCCATGGGCATGGGCTCAGCGCCTCAGGATGTGCGGCGTCACCTCGTCGAGGTGGACGATCCGAGCCCGCCAGGCCATGGGCGTCCGTTCCCACGTGCAGGTGTAGCGGCCGCTGACCTCGCGCCATCCGGGACCGAGGGCGCCGTCGTAGCGGCAGTACTGCCCGCCTGCGTGGCGGCGGACGACGATCACCTGCCGCCCCCGAAGGGTGATCTCGATGACCGCCAGCACCCGCTCCCCGGAGGGATGCTGCCAGTAGGCGTCGAAGATGTTGCTGCGGCCGCGGCGGATCCACACCGCCCGCCAGCCGGCCACCTCGTCCTGCTCCCACACCTGGCCCAGCAGGTCGCCTACCGGCCGCTCCATCCGCGGGCTGGTCATCCAGGGCGGCGGCATGTTGGTGTTCGGCGGCACGGGCGGCGGACCGTCCGGCATGATCGGCGGGATGGCGGCCGCCGGCGCTGCGGTGAGAAGGGCCAGGGTTAGGGCCAGGCGTCGAAGCATCCTTGCGCTCCAAAGAACGAGGGCGGCGCTTCCCGAAGGAAGGCCGCCCCCTGTCCCCAACGGAAACGTCAGTTTACGGCGTCGTCGTGGCGTCCGGCTCGAAGGTGGGCTCCGGCGCCGGGGTGGCCGGCGTCGCCGGGGTCTCGGCCGCGGTGCTCGGAGCCGGCTCCGCCTGGACCGGCGGCGTGGCCGGGCTCGTCGTCGCGCTCGGGTTCGGCGTGGCGGCCCCGCTGTAGGGCTGCGGCGTCGACGGCAGCGTCGCGCTGGCGTTGACGCCGAGGTCGCTTGCCGTCACCGCGCGGGTGGCCGGACGGGTGCGGACCGCCGCCGTCCGCGTGGTGCTGGTCGTCGTTCGGCGCGCGGTCGCCGGCGCCGCGGCCGTCTCGCCAGGCGCCGAGGTGGAGGCGACCGGCAGCGCCGGGGCCGCTGTGTTCGCCGCCATCGGGCCTGGGGTCGCGGTCGTGGTGGTCGTCACGGACTCGCCGGGCGCGCCCGGGGTCAGCGTGGCCACGTCGTCCTTCGGCTGGCTGGCGTACCAGCCGGCGGCGGCCAGGCCGCCCAGGGCCACGACGCCGGCCGCCAGCGCCCCGGCGGGTACGCCGCCCTTCTTGCGCGTGTTCGTAGTGGTCGTCCGGGCGCGCGGGGCCATCATCATGGGCTCTTCCGCAGCGGCGGCGCCGGCGGCAGCCCCGCCCGCAGCCAGGCCCGACATCCCGGCGGTGTGGCCGACGTCATGCGTCGTCGTGTGGGTGTGGGTCTCGTGGTGCTGCGTCTCGCCTAGGCTGTTCATCGAGGGCGTCTGGCTCACGCCGGTGTCGTGCAGCGTGCCCGTGGACACATGGTGCTCCTCGGTGCGGTCCAGGCTGTCGCCGCCGTGGGAGCCCAGGTTATGGGTCTCGCTGAGCGGCTGGCTGTGGCCCTCGTCGAAGCTGCGGCTCTCGCCCAGGGTGTTGCCGGTCACGCCGGAGGTCGCGCCGCTCACTGCGGCGGAGCCCGTGCTGGCCGAGCGGCCGCCGAAGCCGCGGCGCTTCTTGCCGCGCTCCCAGCTCGGGATGGGGGCGAACATCGGGGCGTCGTCGTCACCGGTCGTATCGCCGGGCCTAGACGAGTTATGATCCATGGACATTGTCAGTCCCTCCAGGGAAGTGTCGTGGAGGCAGAAACAACGTGAGGCTCAGCCGGTTCCGAAAATGTGATCGTGCAGCTTGGCCATTGTGAACTGCGTGATCTCTTGTCCGGAGACAAGGTAGACCGCTGAATACTCTGACCGTACCGCGCGGCGTTCCCGAAAGAGGTTCGAAAGCTGAACAATACCGGCAGAATCCGGGCGAGCGTTGCCGCAGAATGACCTTAATCAGCCCACTGGTGCGGCCGACCGAGGAGCTGCTGTCCCTGCTCCCAACGCCGATTTCGCCACTGAGGCGAATCGCCAATTTCCTCCAGGGGCTGGTCGACACCCTGCGCAAGCGGGAGGTCAGCTGGGCCGTCATCGCCGAGCAGCTCGGCGTCTCGCGCCAGTCGGCCTGGGAGCGGTTCTCCTAGGGAAACCCCTGTGGCTCTGGCGCCGCTAAGGGTGGCGATGTGACCGATGTGACCAATAGCGTCGCAGCGGTTGCTTGACCGGGGAGGGGCCGCCCCGCCAAGCTCCGCGCTCACGTCGGAGGGGAAAATGCGCCTTAGGGCGAGGCTCAAGCGCGAGTTGCGTTTTGTGCGCGGGCTGAACCGCACGCTCAAGCGGGTCAAAGGCATCGCCCCCGATTCGCCGAACCTGATCTGCGACGACCTGCAGGCGGCGGTTGACCGCTGGCGCGAGCGCCCGGCGATCACCTTCGAAGGGCGCACCGTCACCTATGGCGAGATGGACGCCATCGCCAACCGCTTCGCCCACTGGGCCAAGGGGGCGGGGGTCCGCCGCGGCCAGACCGTGGCGCTCTTCATGCCCAACCGGCTGGAGTACTTCTGCGTCTGGTACGGCCTGTCGAAGATCGGCGTGGTCACCGCGCTGATCAACAACCAGCTGGGCGGCTTGCCGCTGGCCCACTGCCTGAACATCTGCAAGGCCTCCCACGTCATCGTCGACGCCGAGACCTCGCCGGTGTTCGAAGCCGCCCGCCCGCTCCTGGAGCGGCCCCTGCAGCAGTGGGTGCTGGGCCACGCGCACGGGGACCAGCGCGACCTCTCCCAGGCGCTGAAGAGCTGCAGCCAGCTGCCGCCCGACAAGATCGCCCGCGAGGACATGAAGGCCCGCGACACGGCGCTCTACATCTTCACCTCGGGCACCACGGGGATGCCCAAGGCCGCCCGCATCACCCACGTCCGCGCCCAGCTCTACATGCGCGGCTTCGCGGGCTCGACAGGGGCAAACGAAAAGGACCGCGTCTACGTGGCCCTCCCTATGTACCACGCCACCGGCGGGCTCTGCGCCATGGGCGCGGCGCTCCTCAACGGCGGCTCGGTGGTGCTGCGCCGGCGCTTCTCCGCCAGCCACTTCTGGGAAGAGGTGGTGGCCGAGGAGTGCACCATGTTCGTCTACATCGGCGAGCTCTGCCGCTACCTCGTCAATCACGAGGAAGACCCTTACGAGGGCCGCCACAAGATCCGTCTGGCGTTCGGCAACGGCCTGCGTCCCGACGTCTGGCCGCAGCTCAAGCAGCGCTTCCGCATCCCGGAGATCCTGGAGTTCTACGGCTCCACCGAAGGGAACGTCAGCCTGTTCAACTTCGACGGCCGCGAGGGCGCCATCGGTCGCGTGCCCAAGTGGCTGCGCAAGCGCTTCAATGTGAAGGTGATCCAGTTCGACGTGGAGGCCGAGAAGCCGATCCGCGCCATGAACGGCTTCTGCGTCGAGGCGGGCCCCGGTCAGATCGGCGAATGCATCGGCCGTATCGGCGGCGACGCCCGGTCGGACTTCACCGGCTATCTCGACCGCGCCGCCTCGGAGAAGAAGATCCTCACGGACGTCTTCGAGAAGGGCGACCGCTGGTTCGCGACCGGCGACCTCATGAAGACCGACGCGGACGGCTACTTCTATTTCGTGGACCGGATCGGCGACACCTTCCGCTGGAAGGGCGAGAACGTCTCTACCAACGAGGTGGCCGAGCGCCTCTCGGCGGCCCCGGGGGTGAAGGAAGTCAGCGTCTACGGGGTCGCGGTGGACGGGGCCGACGGCCGGGCCGGCATGGCCGCCCTGGTGGTCGACGCGGACTGGGACGTGAACACCTTCGGCGAGCACGTGGCGCGCGAGCTTCCGCCCTACGCCCAGCCGCTGTTCGTGCGCATCCAGCCCGAGATCGCGACTACCGGCACCTTCAAGGTCCGCAAGATGGACCTGGTGGCCGACGGCTACGACCCCGCGAAGGTGAAGGGCCCGCTCTTCTTCCACGACGCCAAGCGCGGCTACGTGAAGGTCACCAAGGGCGTCTACGACAAGATCGCCCAGGGCGCCGTGAAGGTGTGAGGCGGCGCCTGCCGCCAGGCAGGTTCCGCCCTATATTGCGCCGATGCTGGAAACCCAGGCGCCCTTGAAGGGCGCCGCCCTCATCAAGGACGAGGTCAAACGCCTGCCGGACCGGCCGGGCGTCTACCGCATGCTGGGCGACGACGGGGAGGTCCTCTACGTCGGCAAGGCGCGCTCGCTGAAGAAGCGCGTGCTGCAGTACGCGCAAGGCCGCTTCCACACCCAGCGCATCGCCCACATGGTCGACCTGACGCGGGCTATGGAGTTCGTCACCACCCGCACCGAGACCGACGCCCTGCTGCTCGAGATCAACCTGATCAAGCAGCTGAAGCCCCGGTTCAACGTCCTGCTGCGCGACGACAAGTCCTTCCCCGAGATCGTCATCCGGCGCGACCACGAGGCGCCGCAGCTGCGCAAGCACCGCGGCGCCCACACGATCAAGGGCGAGTACTTCGGCCCGTTCGCCTCCGCCTGGGCGGTGAACCGCACGCTGAACACCCTGCAGAAGGCCTTCCTGCTCCGGTCCTGCTCCGACAGCGTCTACGACACGCGCACGCGGCCCTGCATGCTGCACCAGATCCGCCGCTGCTCGGCGCCGTGCACGGGGCTCGTCAGCCTGGAGGACTACAACGGCCTCGTGGACCAGGCGCACGCCTTCCTGCGCGGCAAGAGCCGGGCGGTGATGGCCAGGATGTCGGAGGAGATGCAGGCCGCCTCCGACGACCTGGAGTTCGAGCGCGCCGCCAGGCTCCGCGACCGCATCCGCGCGCTCGCTTCCATCGCCCAGGAACAGCAGATCAATCCGGAGACGGTGGACGAGGCCGACGTCTTCGCCCTCCACGCCGAGGGCGGCCAGGCCTGCGTCCAGGTCTTCTTCTTCCGCGCCGGCCAGAACTGGGGCAACCGCGCCTATTTCCCCCGCGTGGACCGCTCCGACGAGGATCCGGACGTCATGTCCGCCTTCCTGGGCCAGTTCTACGAGGACAAGCCCATCCCGAAGCTCATCCTCGTCAACATCGAGCCCTCCGAGCAGGAACTGCTGGCCGACGCCTTCTGTCAGAAGTCCGGCCGCAAGGTGGAGATCGCCCGACCGCGTCGCGGCGAGAAGTGCCGGCTGGTGGAGCACGCGCTCACCAACGCGCGAGAGGCCCTGGGCCGCAAGATGGCCGAGAGCTCGGCCCAGTCGAAGCTGCTGGCCGGCGTCTGCGAGGCCTTCGGCCTTGAGGCGCCGCCGGAACGGATCGAGGTCTACGACAACTCCCACATCATGGGCACGAACGCGGTCGGCGGGATGATCGTGGCGGGTCCCGAGGGCTTCCAGAAGAGCCAGTACCGGAAGTTCAACATCAAGGGGACCGACCTCACCCCCGGCGACGACTTCGGCATGATGAAGGAGGTGCTGCGCCGACGCTTCGGACGCCTGGTCAAGGAAGAGGAGGAGGGCGCCGAGGCCATCCGCCCGGACCTCGTGCTGATCGACGGCGGCGCGGGCCAGGTGGCGGCGGTGATGGAGGTGATGGCCGACCTGGGCGTGGACGATATCGCCGTGGTGGGGGTCGCCAAGGGCGTCGACCGCGACGCCGGCATGGAGCGGTTCTTCATCCCCGGAAAGGAGCCGTTCCGCTTCGACCACAAGAGCCCGGTGCTCTATTACCTCCAGCGCCTGCGCGACGAGGCCCACCGCTTCGCCATCGGCTCGCACCGCACCCGGCGCTCCATGGACCTGAAGAAGAACCCGCTCGACGAGATCGAGGGCGTGGGTCCGGGCCGCAAGCGCGCCCTCCTGCACGCCTTCGGCTCCGCCCGCGGCGTCTCCCGGGCCTCGGTCGATGACCTCGCCAAGGTGGAGGGCGTCTCTGAAGCCCTCGCCCAGCGGATCTACGCCTACTTCCGCAAAGCCTGAGGTCCTCCCCCGCGCCTGGAGGGGGACCACGAAGTGGTGGAGGGGGCGCTGCAACCGCGCTGCGCCGGCGAAGGCGGGAGGACAGACACGACGCCGCACCCGGCTTGGCGCCGAAGGCGGCGCATGTCCCCATCTGGGCGGCGCGGGCCCGCGCCATGTTGCTGGGGGGCGACATGCCA
>Ga0256854_1000008_pt1 | contig 11109 bp, 7 predicted proteins | sample BONnt7_FD_181173 | JGI IMG/M metagenome (GOLD analysis project Ga0256854, IMG submission 181173) | Terrestrial sediment cell enrichment communities from Utah, United States - BONCAT_SYTO_Terrestrial_sediment - 7 | ecosystem: Environmental > Terrestrial > Deep subsurface > Rock core/Sediment... | reverse complement strand
GTTGATCAGGATGGCGTCGCGCTTCAGTCGCTGAAGGGCCTCGCGGCTGATGATACCACGGGTCTCGTCCGTCAGGGGCGCGTGAAGCGATAGGATGTCGGCCCGAGACAGCAGCTCGTCGAGGCCGCAGGCCGTGCCCACAGCGTCGGGCTTCGGGCTCCTGGCCGTGTAGATGATCTCCGCCCCCAGGGCCTTGAGGGCGGGGGCGAGCCGGCTGGGAACGCCGCCGTAGCCGAGGAAACCCACCGTGCGGCCTGCCATCTCGCCGACGGTATCGAGAACCGCGAGGTCAGGCCGCCAGCCTTCGCCCGCCCGGACCAGGGGATCGAAGTAGGTCAGCCGGCGAAGGGTGGCGAGCATCAAGGCCAACGTCATCTCGGCGACCGCCTGGCTGTTCGCGCCCGGCATGTTGGCGACCGCGACGCCGCGAGCGCGGGCCGCCTCCAAGTCGATGGTGTTCACGCCGACGCCGAGCTTCTGGATCAGTCGCAGCTTCGGCGCCTGATCCATCATGGCCGCGGTGACGGGCTTCAGCACGTGCAGCAGGGCGTCGGCGTCTGCGATTTGGCGGGCGAAGGCCGCCTCGTCCGTCTCGTCCACGGCGGCGACTTGCACGCCCCCCGCTGCGCCCTGGCGCGCCAGCTCGGCGATGAAGCCGGCGCTCGCGCGGTACTGCAGGACGGCCTTCATGCGAGCCTCGCGGCGACGGAGGCAGGCAGGGCGCCTGCGCCAGCGTACCGAGCGGCCGGCCCGATCTGCTCTTCAATACGCAGCAGCTCGTTCCACTTGGCCATCCGCTCAGAGCGGGTGAACGAGCCCACCTTCAGCTGGCCGGCGTCCCATCCGACCGCCAGGTGCGCGATCGAGACGTCCTCCGTCTCCCCGGATCGCGCCGAGACGATGGCGCTCCAGCCCAGGGCGCGGGCGGCGTCCAGGGCGGCCTTGGCCTTGGTCACCACGCCGGCCTGGTTCACCTTCACCAGCACAGCGTTGCAGGCCCCCGCCTCGGCGGCGCGGCGTACGCGGTCGGGGTCCGTGACCAGGAAATCGTCGCCGATCACCTGAGCTTTCTCACCGAGCCGGCGCGTCGCAAGAGCCATGCCCTCGACGTCGTCCTGACCGACGGGATCCTCGATGGAGAGGATCGGGAAGCGTGCGGCCCAGCCCGCCACGCGGTCCACCATCTCTTCCGAGCTGAGCTCCGCGTCATCGAGGGGCAGGCGGTATCGCGCCCCGGCCGCGAGCTCGTTTGCGGCCACGTCCAGGGAGATGAAGACCTCTTCGCCGGGGCGGTGGTTCGCAGCCTCGATGCTCTTGGTGAGGGTCTCCAACGCCTCCTCATTGGAGGCGAAGAGTGGCCACCAGCCGCCCTCGTCGGCGACGCCCGCCAGCCGGCCGCTCTCCTCCATGATCCGGCCTGCGGCGTGGTACACCTCCGCCACGATCTCGAAAGCCTCCCGCACTGTGCTCGCCCGCGGGGCCATGATCATGAAGTCCTGGACGTCGGTTCGGCGTCCGGCGTGCGCGCCGCCTCCGAAGATCTGCACCTCGGGCAGGGGGATGCGCACGGCGGCGTCCTGCGCCAGCCAGCGCCAGAGCGGCACGCCTTCGCCAGCCGCAGCGGCGTGCAGGGCGGCCAAGGAAACCGCGACCGCCGCGTTTGCGCCCAGCCGCGAGAAGTTGGGCGTGCCGTCGAGTTGGGTCAGCACGGCGTCCAGTCCTGGCTGGTCGCGGACGTCGCGGCCGGCCAGGCGCTCTCCGATCTCCCCATTCACTGCAGCGACCGCGCGCTCCACGCCGAAGCCTCCGAACCGCGGGCCTCGGTCGCGCAGGTCGATAGCTTCGTGAGCTCCCCGGGAGGCCCCGGCCGGCGCGCAGGCGCGGCCGATCGCTCCGCCTGCCAGGGTGACCTCCGCCTCGACCGTGGGGCGACCGCGGCTGTCCCAAATCTGGCGGCCGCGGACCGATCGGATCTCGTACTTCATGGGCTTCCCGGGCCGTCGTGAACCGCGGCGGCGACCGCGGCGAGGGTGAGCCGCTCGCGAAGCAGCAAGGTCCCCGCGATCGCACGCACGCGCACCTTGTCCGCCTCTTCGGTGAGGTATTCCACAGGCGACTTCCCGTCGATCCGAGCCAGCATCAAGGCGGCCAGGAGCGGCGCGGCCCGGCTCTCGAGCTCATCGGCCGCTTCCCACTCCACCCGCTCCAGGTACGCGGTGACCAAAGCCTCGAAGGCAATCCGCAGCGCCGGCGCGTGCTGCGGCAGCCAGACCGCCTTCAGCAGCAGGTGGTTGGCGCAAAAGGCGAGGTCGAAGGCCGGGTCGCCGTACCAGGCGCACTCGGCGTCCAGAAACACCGGCCCCGCGGGACCGACCAGGATGTTCTTCGGGCTGACGTCGCCGTGAACGAGCGCCCGCCGGCAGGCCAGGGTGTTGCGCGCGACGCGCCCGATCGGGTCGGCGAGGGCGGGGTGAACGCACGCGGTGTGCGTCAGGTAGGGTTCTATCCGCAGGCTCACGAAGAGCGCGTCCGTGGCGAAGGCGTTCGCGAGGGCCTCGGAGCGGGCGGTGTGGGCATGCACGTTTCCAAGGGCTGCGCCCACGTGGGCCGCGAAGGCAGGGTCGATCCGCCCCCGCGCGAGCTCGGATTTCCAGACCGGATAATCCTCCGGCGCGAACCATGTCATGGCGAACAGATGGCGGTCGCGATCCTCCGCCAGGACCTTAGGCGTGACGGGTTGATCGAGATCGCCGACCACCCGCAGCCAGGCGGCTTCGTTGGCGGATCGCTCCACCGGCGCCTTCCAGTCCGCGGCCACCTTGAGGCGGGGTAGGGCGCGCTTCACGCAGACCGGCCCGCGGGCGAGGTCCACCCGGTAAACGTCGCTCGAGACCCCGCCTGAGAGCGTCGTCACCTGCGGCGCCTCTCGCGGCTCCGCCAGGCCCACCTCACGCAGCCAGTCGGCGATCTCCGCTTGCGCTTCGGCCATGCCGATCCATTAGATTTCTAATCATCTGTGGTCCAGCCTCGGAGGCGGGAATGGCGTCACTCGCCGGCAAGGTTGTCCTGGTCACGGGAGCCGCCCAGGGACTTGGGCGCGCCTACGCCGAGCACCTCGCCGGGTGCGGGGCGGCGGTCGCCCTGGCCGACATCAACGGCGAAGGGGCGGAGCGCGTGGCGCAGGTTATCGGAGAGGCCGGCGGGCGTACGGTCGCGGTCACCATGGACGTTTCGGACGAGGCGTCCGTTTCGCGGGGGTTTGCGGCCGCGCAGGCGGAGCTGGGCGAGGTCTCGGTGCTGGTGAACAACGCCGGCGGTGTGCTCGTGCCCACCGGTTCGGCGGAGGAGTTCAGCCTTGAGCAATGGAACCGGGTAGTGGCCGTCAACCTGGGCGGCGCCTGGCTCTGCGCACGGGCCGTGATCCCGCAGATGAAGGCGACAGGCTGCGGCCGCATCATCAACATCGCCTCGGCCACCTTCGGCCAGGGACAGCCAATCGGGATGGCGCCCTATATCGCAGCCAAGGGCGGCGTGGTCGCGCTGACGCGGGCGCTGGCGCGCGAGCTCGGGCCGTTCGGCGTTACCGTGAACGCCATCGCGCCCGGCCTCGTCCCGCCGGCCAGCACCGAAGGGCGGGCGGTGGACGCGGTCAAGCTGAAGAGCATCGTCGATCTGGTAGTGGCCCAGCAGTGCGTGCCACGCGCAGGCGTGGCGCAGGACCTAGTGGGCGCTATCGAGTTCCTCGCGTCAGATGCGTCGGCGTTCGTCACCGGCCAGCTGATCAATGTCGACGGCGGCTGGTCGCTGGCCGGCTGAGCCTCAGAACACTTGCCGGAAGACGGCCACGTGGGCGCTGTCCAGGTACTCGTCCAGGCGGGCGATCCGACCATCCCGCATCCGGCAGATGATGCAGGCCGGCATGCTCACGCGGCTGCCGTCCTTGCGGGTGCCCCAGAGCACGTGCTGCTGGACGAACCCGCCGGAGAACACCTCGATCCGGCGGTCGGCGTACTTGCGGTCGCTGATCCGGCCGACCATCCCCTGGAGGGTGGCGACGTTCTCCTCGCGGGTCTGCACCTTGTCGTCGAAGTTGTGCCAGATGCCGACGTCCTCGGTGTAGCTCTCGCGGACGGTGTCCACGTCGCCCTGCTCGATGGCGTCGAAGAACCGCTGGGCGAAGACGCGGATCGCGGCCTCCTCCATCGTCGTCTCTGGCGCCAGCGTGCTCATTGGGCAGGCTGCAGGGTGCGCCTGGGAAGCGGGGTCACCACGCTCTCGTCACGGACGCCCTCGGCTGTCATGGGCGCATGGGCCACGTCCTCGGGGCCGAAGGGCTTGCCCACCCAGGAGGCGAACTCCAGGCAAACCCCGTCCGGATCGAAGAAGTAGACCGACCGGACGAAGACGTCGTCCGACACCTCCTCGCACGAGCCGCTCGGCGAGTTGTCGTGGTTCAGTACGCGCGAGACGGCGATGCCTTTGTCCTTCAGCCGCTGGACGTACTCGTCGAACTTCTCCTCCGGCACGTTGAAGGCGATGTGGTTCATCGACCCGTGCGCGGTGACGAACGAGCCCTGCGTGGGCAGCGCCGCGGGCGAGGCGTGGCCGGGCTCCGCGGGCGGAGCGTCCTGGAACCAGAAGAAGGCCAGGCTGTCGCCGTTGCCGATGTCGAAGAAGAAGTGCTGGCCCATGTCGCGGGGCAGGTCGATCGTCTTGATCAGCGGCATGCCCAGGATGTCGCGGTAGAAGCGCACCGTCGCGGCCATGTCCTTGCAGACCAGAGCCAGGTGGTTGACGCCGCGGATGTCGAATTCGGTGTTCTTCTGAGCCATGGGGGCCTCCCTCCGGGAGCGTTCCAGCCTCGGCAGTGAACGCCTCGCGGGTGCTCTTGGGAAGGGCCGTTTCGCGGACCTCATCAAAAGCCGCCTTTAAGCGTTGCCGAAAAGCTTCTATATCTAAGCAATAATACCGTTCGGTAAGCCAAACCGTCAACTTCGTTGATGGTGTGGCTGGACCGCTCAGGCGCCGGCTGACATGCTCGGCGAAAATAACGGCGGTCGGCAAGCGCCGGGCCGCGAAGGGGAGGATACCGGGATGTCGCGCATGGACGCCTCGCGGGGCCGCGCCGATCGCAATCGCAAATGGGTTCTGGGCACCGTTTCCGCCGGGGCGCTCCTGGCGCTCGCCGGCGCAGCAGCGGCGCAGGAATCCACCCAGGTGGACGAAGTCGTGGTCACCGGCAGCTACATCCAGCGGCCGGTGAAGGACACGGCGAACCCCGTGTCAGTGGTCGGCCAGGACGAACTGCAGAAGCAGTCGATCCAGACGTCCGATTATCTCTTCAAGAACCTGCCGCAGGCCAGTGGCGCCCGCTCGACGCCCGACAACACCAATGCGCCCTACCAACTGGGTATGGCCAACATCAACCTGCGCGGCCTGGGCGTTGCATCGACACTGACCCTGATCAACGGTCGCCGTCAGGTGGTCTCGCCGGTGCCCCTGGACGACGGCTCGTCCTTCGTCGACATCAACACCATCCCCCTGATCATGCTCGATCGCCTCGAGGTGCTGCAGAACGGCGGCTCGGGGCTCTACGGCTCTGATGCGATCGCCGGCGTGGCCAATTTCGTGATGCGGCGCCGCTTCGAGGGCATGGAGGTGCGGGCGCAGTACCAGTCCACGCTCGAAGACAGCCAGGAGGACTTCAACCTCGGCATCGTCGGCGGGCTCTCGGGCGACAACTGGGACTTCGTGGCGGGCATCGAGGGGCTTTACCGGACGCCGCTTGCGCAGAACGACCGTCCGTTCACCGCCAACAAGATCCGCTCTGCCCTGGGCTTCCCGGGCGCCTTCCGGCCGCTGAACCAGGCGCTTCCGGTGATCGACCCGAACTGCGCCACACTGGGCGGCATTCCGACGCCGTTCGTCCCTGGCACGAACCTAGGCCTGTGCGGCCTGGATCTATCCCAGGCCTTCTGGCTCATCGCGCCCGAGCAGCGGATCCTGGGCTATGCGGCGGCGGAATACAGGCTGAGCCCCCAACACACCCTCTACGCCGAGTTGGGGCTTGCGCATAACGAGGCGAAGCTGCGCTCTGCCCCGGCCTATTCGAACCTGACCTTCCCGATCATACCGGCCAACAATCCTGGCAACCTGGTCGCCAACGGCGGCTTCGGCGTGCCGGTGATGTTCTACGGTCGGCCGCTCGGCTTCATCAATTCCACGGCCAACGAGCAGCGTCGCCGCTCGGACATGGCGCGGATCGTGATCGGGTCGCGCGGCGAAGCGCCCATGGGCGGGTGGCGGTACGACGCCTCCTACACCTACGCCCTTCAGAACTATAGCCCGACCAACATCCGCGACACGGTGAAGGACCGCTTCATCGCCGCGATCAATGGCGTGGGCGGGCCGAACAACAATCAGTTCTTCAACCCCTTCGGCTCGGCGCTGGTGAACCCGGCCCTGGCCAACGATCCGAAGGTGATCGCCGACTTCACCCGCGACTCCTGGCGCAAGTACAAGGCCGACATGCACTCGGCCGAACTGATCCTGACGGGAGATCTCTGGTCGCTGCCGGCCGGCGCCATCGGCGCGGCCGTGGGCGCCCAGTTCCGCCGCGAGAGCCTCGACTTCAAGTCCGACGTCGACCAGCGGACCGGCAACTTCGTCTTCCTGTTCTCCGGCCCGGACTTCAAGACCGACCGGGACATCTGGGCGGTCTTCGGCGAACTGGCGGTGCCCGTCACCGAGGCGATCGATCTGCAGTTGCAGGCCCGCTACGACCACTACTCGGGCGGCATTGGCGGCAACTTCAGCCCGCAGGCCGCACTTCGCTGGGAGCTCATGGAGAACCTCGTCCTGCGCGCCTCCGCCGGCACGAGCTTCCGCGCGCCTTCGCTTTCTCAGGTCACGTCCATCTCCACCATCAACAACGCGGTGGTGGATCCGTTCAACCCGACACTCATCCCGTTCTTCACGCAGATCCTCACAATCCCGGGGTCGCAGCTGGAGCCTGAGCGCTCCAAGAACTTCGGGTTGGGGGGCATCTGGCGCCCGACTTCCTGGCTAGAACTGACCCTCGATTACTGGCGCAACGACTATGAGGACCTGATCGTCAAGGAGAGCTTCCAGGCGATCGTGACCGCCAACCCGAACGACCCGCGGATCACGCGCGCCAACAACGATCCCAAGGGCCTGATCCAGCAGGTGCGGGTGGCCTTCGTGAACCAGAACGCGGTGGTCGCCGACGGCTACGACGTCAGCGCGAACATCCGCGAGCAGTTCGACGCCGGCAATCTGACGGTGACCCTGCGCGGCAGCTACCTCAACAGCTACAAGACCACGATCGCGGGGAGCGAGCGGGACGTCTCCGGCTTCCGCAATACTGAGAATTTCGCCCGGTCGCTGCCGAAGCTGCGGTTCAACTTGATCACCAGCTTCGAGACGGGGCCGCACACCTTCACAGCCACAATGAACTACATCTCCTCCTACAAGGAGAACTTCACGGCCGCGACCAACCCTCTGAACGGCTTCGAGTACCCCCACTACGCAACGCTCGACCTGCAGTACGGGCTGGCGCTCGACCGGTGGGATACGGATCTGACGGTGGGCGTGATCAACGTGACCAACGAGTACCCGCCGATCTCGCGGATCTCGAACGACCTGCAGGGCTTCGACCGTTTCCTTTACGACCCGCGCGGCGCCGTCGGCTACGTCCGGCTTGCCAAGCGGTTCTAGGGTGAGCACGCCGGAGACGAGCGAGGCGGCGCGGGCGACGCAAGCCCGCGCCGATGCGGCCGGGGGCTCAGCCTACGGCTACTACGTGGTGGGCGTGCTGATGCTCGCCTACATGTTCTCGTTCATCGACCGGACCCTGCTCAGCCTGGTCATCGATCCGATCCGCAAAGACCTGGGGCTGTCGGAGACCCAGATCAGCCTGCTGGTCGGTTTTGCTTTCGCGGCCTTCTACACGCTCCTGGGCCTGCCTTTCGGCCGCTGGGTCGACACACGCGGGCGCCGGAACCTGATCGCCATCGGCATCGCGCTCTGGAGCCTGGCGACGGCGGCCTGCGGGCTGGCCAACAGCTTCTGGCGCCTCTTCGCCGCGCGCATGGCTGTTGGCGTTGGCGAGGCCACGCTCTCACCGGCCGCTTATTCGCTCATCCCGGACTATTTCCCGCCGCACCGGCTCGGCTTCGCGATGGGCCTCTACTCGTGCGGGGTGACGCTGGGTGGTGGCCTAGCCATGCTGCTGGGGGGTGTGGTCGTGCAGTGGGCCACGACAGCCAACCCGGTGCTGCCCCTTGTGGGCGCCGTCGAGGCCTGGAAGGTGCCGTTCCTGATTGTCGGCCTTGCTGGGGTTCCGGTGGCCCTGCTGGTGCTGCTCACCGTGCGCGAACCGCCGCGGCGGCTTGAGCGGGGCGGGGCCGCTTCCGTCGCGCCGAAGATCCGCGAGGTGGTGGGCTACCTCTGGGCGCAGCGCGCCGCCTACGTGCCGCTCTATGCGGGCCTGAGTTGCATCGTGATCACCGGGTACGCCTTCAACGTCTGGGGCCCAGCCTACTTCATGCGGGTGCACGGCCTGAACCCGGCTGAAGTAGGGGTGCTCTACGCCCTGGGTTTCGGGATCTTCGGGACAATGGGCGTGCTCTCCGGCGGCTGGGTCTCGGACCGCGTTGCCGGGCGCGGGAAGATGGACGCCCCGATCCGCGTCTCGATCTGGTCGGCGCTGGCCCAGGCTCCGCTGTTCATCGGAGCTTACCTGGCGCCGACGCGCGAGGTGGCGATGGGCCTCTTCGTCATCGCATTGTTCTTCGGCAGCGTTTACGGAGGTCTCCAGGCGGCAGCGATCCAGGCCCTAACGCCGAACCGGATGCGCGGACAGGTGGCGGCCCTTTACCTGACCGTCGCCAACATGATCGGGCTCGGCTTCGCGCCCACCTGGACGGCGTGGATGACCGAAAACCTGTTCGACGGCCCGCAGGACGTCGGCAAGTCGCTTGCCGTCACGACCGCAGTTTCGCTGACCCTGGGGGTCCTGCTGCTGAGCTTGGCGCTCAAACCGGCGCGCAGGCAGATCGAGCGGCTCCTGTAGATGCTTAGGATTCTATCTATTCCGGTGTAGCCTCGCCGAAAGAGCTCCCGCCGATCAGGTGGGGCAACGGGGAGGAATGCAGATGACCATGCGCCATGCCGCAGGGGTGTCGCTGACCGCGCTGGCCGCCGTCCTGGCCCTTGCAGCGCCCGCGAGCGCCCAGGACAGGACGAACGAGATTGAGGAACTGATCGTCACGGCCCAGCGGGTCGAGGAGAACCTGCAGGAGGTGCCGGTTGCGGTGACCGCCTTCAGCGCCGCCGCGCTGGAGCGCTCCAACATCGAGACGCTCGCCGACGTCGCCAACCGCACGCCCGGCTTCAGCATGGGACAGGTGGATCCGATCCAGCAGAACTTCGCGATCCGCGGCATCGGCTCGGCCCAGGGGATCAGCCAGAACGCCGGCGGAGACCCGTCGGTGGTGGTCTTCGTAGACGGGATCTATGCGGGTCGCGGCGGCACGCCCGACCTGGACGCGCTCGATCTTGAACGCGTGGAGGTGCTGCGGGGGCCGCAAGGTACGCTGTTCGGCAAGAACACGGTGGGCGGACTGGTGCAGTTCGTGACCCGCAAACCCCGCGCCGAGACCGCGCTCCGGATCCAGGGGCAAGTGGGCAACTACGAGCGCAGAGCCCTGAACGTGCGCGGCAACGTAGCGCTTAGCGAAAACGTCTTCGTGGCCGCGGGCGCCTCCTTGAAGCAGCGCGACGGCTACGAGTTCAACCAGACGACCGGCAACAGGGTCAACGACGAGGACCTGAAGACCCTGCACGCAGCCGTCCGCTTCGAGCCGACCGAGGCGCTGGACATCACGCTCTCCTTTGATGCGACCGACCAGGACCAGAAGGGCCAGCCCCGCGACAACATCTGCGACGCGACCCTGCGGGGCGGCGTCCACTGCGTCGGCGTCAATCCCGACCCGCGGGTGATGAACGCCTGGACCGACGGCAAAATCCGCAGGCTGCTCAAGACCTACCGCGCGGAGGTGAACTGGAAGACGCCCTTCGGCGTCCTCACCTCGCTGACCGGCTTGCGGGACGTGAAGCTGAACTACGTCACCCCCTTCTTCTCGAATCCGGTCAATCCGCCGAACCAGATCGAGTCCACCGAGACTGGGCACGAGAAGAACCAGCAGTTCAGCCAGGAGGTGCGGCTCGCCTTCGACCTCTGGGACGAGCGGCTGCGCGGCCAGGTCGGCGCCTACTACCTAATCGAAGACAACAACCGCACCCACTGGCTGCTGCAGCAGTTCCCGACGCCGGGGCTGACCGGACTAGCGGTCTACCCGCAGACGGTGGACGCCACGAGCGCCGCCATCTTCGGGCAGGTGAGCTTCGAGATCATTCCAGCACTCACGGCCACAGCCGGCGCGCGGATGACCTGGGAGGAAAAGGACGGCCATTTCATCGGCCGCAAGCTCGCAGGGCCCGGCCTGCCGCCGCCGCTCGCCGCCGACTACGACGTGCGCGGTTCCGAAAGCTGGGAGGCGTTCACCCCGCGATTCGCGCTGGACTGGCGGCCGATGGAGGATGTGCTCGTCTATGCTTCGGCTGCGCGCGGTTTCAAGAGCGGGGGATTCCAGGGAATTGCCGGCAGCGGCGTGAGCCAGCAGACCCCCTATGATCCTGAATTCGCTTGGAGCTACGAGGTAGGGGCCAAGACCCAATGGCTGCAAGACCGCGTGCGGCTCAACGGGGCGTTCTTCCGCACCGACTATGAGGACCTGCAGGTGTCGCAGCTGGTGCCGCTGTGTTGCGTGGTGGTCGGCAACGCCGCGACCGCGAAGATCGAAGGCGCCGAGGTAGAGTTCCTCGCCACCCCGTTCGCCGGACTCCAAGTCGACGGCAGCTACGCTTGGTTGAACGCCAAGTTCGAGAGCTTCGCGACGGGAGCTACGGGCAACTTCACGGGCAACCGTCTGCCGCGCTCGCCCGAGCACAAGCTGAACGTGGGCGTGCAGTACGCGACTGAGCTTTCCGGCTGGGGGCTGCTCGCCCGGGCCGATTACTCGAACC
>Ga0256854_1000007_pt1 | contig 11894 bp, 23 predicted proteins | sample BONnt7_FD_181173 | JGI IMG/M metagenome (GOLD analysis project Ga0256854, IMG submission 181173) | Terrestrial sediment cell enrichment communities from Utah, United States - BONCAT_SYTO_Terrestrial_sediment - 7 | ecosystem: Environmental > Terrestrial > Deep subsurface > Rock core/Sediment... | reverse complement strand
CGGTAATGACGCGCCTCCTGTTGGACCGGCTGTGCGCCTCGGCGCAGACGCGGTTCGCAGAACGGGCCGAGACAGTGCATTCGTAGCGTTTCGGGAATGGGCCCTCGCGGGTGTCGCGCGGGCCTAAGTCGTTTGTGCGGACTTTCGCGTACGGGGCCTCGATTGAGGGCCTGGGCTGGTCTTTGAAATGGTCGAGATCACGCGGGCGGACCGCCGTCTGTAGGGAAATGAAAAGAGCGATATGGCTCAGAACATTCGCATCAGGCTCAAAGCCTTCGATCACCGCGTGCTGGACCATTCCACCCGCGAGATCGTGAACACGGCCAAGAGGACCGGCGCCGCCGTGCGCGGGCCCATCCCGCTGCCGACGCGCATCGAGAAGTTCACCGTCAACCGCTCGCCGCACATCGACAAGAAGTCGCGCGAGCAGTTCGAAATCCGCACGCACAAGCGCGTGCTCGACATCGTCGACCCCACCCCGCAGACCGTGGACGCGCTCATGAAGCTCGACCTGTCCGCCGGCGTGGACGTCGAGATCAAGCTCTAAGGGGACCAAGCCGATGCGTACCGGCGTGATCGCCAAAAAGCTGGGCATGGCGCGCTTCTTCGACGAAGCCGGCGCCCACGTGCCCGTGACCGTGCTGAGCCTCGAAGGCTGCCAGGTCGTGGGCCAGCGCACCTCCGATAAGGACGGCTATGTGGCCCTCCAGCTCGGCGCGGGCGCCAAGAAGGCCAAGAACACCTCCAAAGCCCTGCGCGGCCACTTCGCCAAGGCGCAAGTGGAGCCCAAGCGCACCGTGGCCGAGTTCCGGGTCTCCGAAGAAAACCTGATCGACGTGGGCGCGGAAATCACCGCCGACCACTTCGTGCCGGGCCAGAAGATCGACGTCACCGGCGTGACCGTCGGTAAGGGCTTCGCCGGCGCCATGAAGCGCTGGAACTTCGGCGGCCTGCGCGCCACCCACGGCGTCTCCGTCTCCCACCGCTCGCACGGTTCGACCGGCCAGCGGCAGGATCCGGGCCGGACGTTCAAGGGCAAGAAGATGGCCGGCCACCTCGGCCAGGAAACCGTCACCACCCTCAACCTCACCGTCTGGCGCGTCGACGCCGAGCGCGGCCTGATCCTGGTGAAGGGCTCCGTGCCCGGCTCGGAAGGCTCCTTCGTGCGCGTTCGGGACGCCGTGAAGGTGGCCCTGCCGGCCGATGCGCCGAAGCCGGGCGCCTTCCGGACGAGCGGCCAGCCGACGCCTGCCGAGGCTGCGGCCGAAGAGCCCGCCGCCGAAGCCGAAGCGCCCGCGGTGACTGAAGCCCCGGCCGAGACGCCGGAAGCTGGGGACCAAGCCTAATGAAACTCGACGTCATCAAGCTGGACGGCGGGAAGGGCGGCTCGATCGAGCTCCCCGACGACATCTTCGGCATCGAAGAGATCCGCGCCGACATCCTGCAGCGCTGCGTCACCTGGCAACTCGCCAAGCGCCGCGCCGGCACCCACAAGATCCAGGTCCGCAACGAGGTCTCTCGTACGGGCAAGAAGATGTATCGCCAGAAGGGCACCGGCGGCGCCCGTCACGGCTCGCGCCGGGCGGCCCAGTTCGTCGGCGGCGCCAAGGCCCACGGGCCGGTAGTGCGCAGCCACGCCTTCGATCTTCCCAAGAAGGTCCGCGCGCTGGCCCTGAAGCACGCCCTGTCCTCGAAGGCCAAGGCCGGCTCGCTGATCGTCCTGGATGAGGCCACCGTGCCGGAAGCCAAGACCGCGGCGCTGCGCGAGAGCTTCGCCAAGATCGGCGTCACCAACGCGCTCGTCATCGCCGGCGCCGAGGTCGACACCAACCTGAAGCTTGCCGCGCGCAACATCCCGAACGTGGACGTGCTGCCGAACGCCGGCCTCAACGTCTATGACGTGCTGCGCCGCCAGACCCTCGTGCTGACGCGCGACGCCGTCGAAGCGATCCAGGCGCGGTTCCAAGCGAAGGAGGCCGCGTAATGGTCGAGCCTACCGCCCGTCACTACGACACCATCCTGTCTCCGATCATCACCGAGAAGGCGACGCTGCTCTCCGAGCACAACAAGGTCGTCTTCCGCGTGGCCGGGGATGCGTCCAAGGACGAGATCGCCGCCGCCGTCGAGGCGCTGTTCAAGGTCAACGTCACGAAGGTCAACACGATCAACGTGAAGGGCAAGACCAAGCGCTTCCGCGGCATCCAGGGCCGGCGTTCCGACGTCAAGAAAGCGATCGTGACCCTGGCCGAGGGCCAGTCGATCGACATCACCACGGGGCTCTGACCTAGATGGCTCTGAAGCAGTTCAATCCGACCTCGCCGGGCCGCAGGCAGCTGGTGCTGGTCGACAAGTCCGAGCTCCACAAGGGCCGGCCGGAGAAGTCCCTCGTCGAGGGGCTGAACAAGTCCGGCGGCCGGGGCGGCGGCGGCCGCGTGGCCGTGCGCTTCCGTGGCGGCGGCGCCAAGCGCCTCTACCGCAATGTGGACTTCAAGCGCCGCAAGTTCGACGTGGTGGGCACGGTCGAGCGTCTGGAGTACGACCCGAACCGGTCGGCCTTCATCGCGCTGATCCGCTACGCCGACGGCGAGCTCGCCTACATCCTGGCCCCGCAGCGCCTGAAGGCCGGCGACCAGGTGATCGCCGCCGAACGGGCCGACGTGAAGCCCGGCAACGCCATGCCTCTGCGCGGCATGCCGATCGGCACGATCATCCACAACGTCGAGCTGAAGCCCATGAAGGGCGGCCAGATGGCCCGCTCCGCCGGGACCTATGCCCAGCTCGTCGGCCGTGACGCCGGCTACGCCCAGATCCGCCTGAACTCGGGCGAACTGCGGATGGTGCCGGATTCCTGCATGGCCACGGTTGGTGCGGTGAGCAATCCCGACCATATGAACGAGGTCCTCGGGAAGGCCGGTCGCAACCGGCACAAGGGCCGTCGCCCGCACGTCCGCGGCGTGGCCATGAACCCGATCGACCACCCGCACGGCGGCGGCGAAGGCCGCACCTCCGGCGGCCGGCACCCGGTCACCCCGTGGGGCCAGCCGACGAAGGGCCGCAAGACCCGCAAGAACAAGGCGACGGACAAGTTCATCATCCGCTCGCGTCACGCTCGGAAGGCTCGCTAACGATGACCCGTTCCGTCTGGAAAGGCCCGTTCGTCGACGGGTACCTGCTCAAGAAGGCCGAAGCCGCCCAAGGCTCCGGCCGGAAGGACGTGATCAAGACCTGGTCGCGCCGCTCGACCATCATGCCCCAGTTTGTGGGCCTGACCTTCGGCGTGCACAACGGCCAGAAGCACGTTCCCGTGCTCATCTCGGAAGACATGGTCGGCATGAAGCTGGGCGAGTTCGCGCCCACCCGCTTCTTCCCCGGCCACGCGGCCGACAAGAAGGCCAAGAGGAAGTAAGCCATGTCGAAGAAAGCCAAAGCGCGTCGACTGGCGGGCACCGAAGCGGTGGCCAAGGTCCGCACCCTGCGCACCAGCCCCCGCAAGCTGAACCTCGTGGCCCAGTCGATCCGCGGCCTGAAGGTGCAGCGCGCCCTGAACGAACTGGAGTTCTCCTCCAAGCGCATCGCGCGCGACGTTCGCAAGGCGCTCTACTCGGCCATCTCCAACGCCGAGAACAACCACAACCTCGACATCGACAACCTGGTCGTGGCCGAGGCCTTCGTGGGCAAGAACCTGGTGATGAAGCGTTTCGCGGCCCGCGCCCGCGGTCGCGCGTCCCGCATCGAAAAGCCGTTCAGCGAGATCACCATCGTGGTCCGCGAGCTGGGTGAGGCCGCCTGATGGGTCAGAAAGTCAATCCGGTCGGGCTGCGTCTCGGCATCAACCGCACCTGGGACAGCCGCTGGTTCGCCGACGGCCACGAGTACGGCCGCCTGCTGCACGAGGACATCAAGGTCCGTAAGGCGCTGAAGAAGCGCCTGTATCAGGCCGGCGTGTCGCGCATCATCATCGAGCGTCCGCACAAGAAGTGCCGCATCACCATCTATGCCGCGCGCCCTGGCGTGATCATCGGCAAGAAGGGCGCGGACATCGAGAAGCTGCGCAAGGACATCGCCGCCATGACGGCCGGCGAGGTCCACCTGAACATCGTCGAGGTGCGCAAGCCCGAGACCGACGCCCAGCTGGTGGCCGAGAACATCGCCCAGCAGCTCGAGCGCCGGGTGGCTTTCCGCCGCGCCATGAAGCGTGCGATGCAGTCGGCCATGCGCCTGGGCGCCAAGGGCGTCCGCATCAACGTCTCCGGCCGCCTCGGCGGCGCGGAAATCGCCCGCATGGAGTGGTACCGCGAAGGCCGCGTGCCGCTGCACACCCTGCGCGCCGACGTCGACTACGGCTTCACCGAGGCCAAGACCACCTACGGCGTCATCGGCGTCAAGGTGTGGGTCTTCAAGGGCGAGGTGCTCGAGCACGACCCGATGGCGCTGGACAAGCGCCTGGGCAGCGAGAGCGGCCCGGCCGGCGAAGGCGGCGGCCGCGAACGTGGCGACCGTCCGGATCGTGGCCCGCGGCGCGAGCGTCGCGGCGACCCGGCGAACGCCTGAGGATAGTGACCAATGCTGTCTCCTAAGAAGACCAAATACCGCAAGGCCTTCAAGGGCCGGATCTCCGGCATGGCCAAGGGCGGCTTCACCCTCAACTTCGGCTCCTACGGCCTGAAGTCGGTGGAGCCCGAGCGCATCACCGCGCGCCAGATCGAGGCGGCCCGCCGCGCGATCACGCGTCAGATGAAGCGTCAGGGCCGGGTGTGGATCCGCATCTTCCCGGACCTGCCGGTGACCGGCAAGCCGGCCGAAGTCCGCATGGGCTCGGGCAAGGGCTCGGTGGAATACTGGGCCGCCCGCGTGGAGCCCGGCCGGATCATGTTCGAAGTCGACGGCGTGCCGGACGACGTGGCCCGTGAAGCCCTGCGCCTCGGCGCGGCCAAGCTTCCCGTGAAGACCCGCATCGTCACCCGCATCGACGTCGCCGCCGCCGCGGAGCACGCGTGATGAAGATCGATGACGTCCGGGGCATGACGCCCGACCAGCTGACCGAGCAGCTCGTGAACCTGAAGAAGGAGCAGTTCAACCTGCGCTTCCAGAAGGCGACGGGCCAGATCGAGAAGACCCACCGCGTGGACCAGGTGCGCAAAGACATCGCGCGCATCAAGACGGTCCTGCGCACGAAGCAGGCCCAGGCCTAGGAGGAGCACGAATGCCGAAGCGAATTCTCGAAGGCGTCGTCGTCTCCGACAAGGGCGACAAGACGGTGGTGGTGAAGGTGGAGCGCACCTTCCTCCACCCGGTGCTGAAGAAGACCGTCCGCCGGTCGAAGAAGTACCACGCCCACGACGAGGCCAACGCCTACAAGGCCGGCGAGGTCGCCCGCATCATCGAATGCGCGCCTCGCTCCAAAACCAAAACCTGGGAAGTGCTGCCTAAGGGCAGTGCGGCCCAAGCCTAAGGATCGAGTTCCATGATCCAGATGCAAACTAACCTGGACGTCGCCGACAATTCCGGCGCCCGCCGGGTCATGTGCATCAAGGTGCTGGGCGGTGCGAAGCGCCGCTACGCCTCGGTGGGCGACAAGATCGTCGTTTCCGTAAAGGAAGCCATCCCGCGCGGCCGCGTGAAGAAGGGCGACGTGCTGCAGGCGATCGTCGTGCGCACCAGCCAGGGCATCAAGCGCAAGGACGGCTCGGTCATCCGCTTCGACAAGAACGCGGCCGTGATCGTGAACAAGCAAAGCGAGCCGATCGGCACGCGGATCTTCGGCCCGGTTCCCCGCGAACTGCGCGCGAAGAACCACATGAAGATCATCTCGCTCGCCCCCGAGGTGCTTTAATGGCCGCCAAGATCAGGAAAGGGGACCGCGTCGTGGTCCTCACCGGTAAGGACAAGGGCCGCGAGGGCACCGTCCAGAAGGTGTTCCCCAAGGAGCAGCGCGTGCTGGTCGAAGGCCTGAACATGGTTCAGCGCCACACCCGCCCCACGCAGTTCGATCCGCAGGGCGGCATCAAGAACAAGGAAGCGCCGATCCATCTGTCGAACGTCGCCGTCGTCGATTCCGCCGGCAAGCCGACCCGCGTCGGCTTCCGCGTGGAAGGGGACAAGAAGGTGCGGTTCGCCAAGACCACCGGCGAGGTGATCACCAATGGCTGAGCAAGCTTACGAACCCCGGCTGAAGACCGAGTACCGCGAGCGCATCCGCGCCAAGCTGCGCGAGCGCTTCGGCTACACGAATGAGATGCAGATCCCCAAGTTGGACAAGATCGTCATCAACATGGGCGTCGGCGAAGCCGTGGGCGACTCCAAGAAGATCCAGTCGGCCATGGCCGACCTGACGCGCATCGCCGGCCAGAAGCCGGTGGCGACCAAGGCCCGCACGTCCATCGCCGGCTTCAAGCTGCGCGAAGGCATGACGATCGGCGCCAAGGTCACCCTGCGCAAGGATCGCATGTACGAGTTCCTGGACCGTCTGATCACGATCGCCCTGCCGCGCGTGAAGGACTTCCGGGGCCTGAAGGCCACCTCGTTCGACGGTCGCGGCAACTACGCCATGGGTCTGAAGGAGCACATCGTGTTCCCGGAGATCAACTACGACCAGATCGACCAGATGTGGGGCATGGACATCGTCGTGGCGACCACGGCGAAGACCGACGAAGAGGCGCGTGAGCTCCTTCGTGAATTCCAATTCCCGTTCACGCAGCAGCAGTAAGCGGGAAGGACAGGACACATGGCCAAGAAAAGCGCCGTCAACCGCAACGAACGCGTCAAGCAGCTCGTCAAGCAACATGCCTCGAAGCGCGATGCGCTCAAGGCGATCGCCAACGACGAGAGCCTGCCGCTCGAAGAACGTTTTGAAGCCCGGCTGAAGCTTGCTGAAATGCCGCGCAACTCCTCGGCGACCCGCATCCGCAACCGCTGCGAAGTCACCGGGCGTCCGCGCGCCTATTACCGCAAGCTCAAGATGAGCCGGATCAGCCTGCGCGACCTCGGTTCGCACGGCCAGATCCCCGGCCTCGTCAAGTCGAGCTGGTAGGAGGGTCCAAGATGGTCAACGACCCCATTGGCGATCTGATCGCCCGTATCAAGAACGCCGCCGAGCGCGGCCGCTCCAAGGTGACGACGCCCGCGTCCAAGATGCGCGCCCGCCTCCTCGATGTGCTGGCCGACGAGGGCTACATCCGCGGCTATCACCTGGTCGAGAAGCCGGGCGCGTTCCCGGAGTTCGAGATCGAGCTGAAGTACTTCGACGGCCAGCCGGTGATCGTGGAGATCTCCCGCGTGTCGAAGCCGGGCCGCCGCGTCTATTCGTCGATCAAGGACCTGAAGCCGGTGAAGAACGGCCTCGGGATCTCGATCCTGTCGACGCCCAAGGGCGTCATGTCGGACACCGCGGCGCGCGACGCCAACGTGGGCGGCGAAGTGCTCTGCCGGGTCTACTAAGATGTCTCGTATCGGAAAGAAGGCGGTCGCTGTCCCCAGTGGGGTGACGGTGACCCTCGACGGCCAGACGGTGGCGGTGAAGGGGCCCAAGGGCCAGCTCGCCTGGACCGTGGCCGACGAGATCGAAGTGCGCCAGGAAGGCTCCGAGCTGACGCTGGCGCTGCGCGACGACACCCCCCGCGCCCGCGCGATGTGGGGCCTGTCGCGGACCCTGGTGAACAACATGGTCACCGGCGTGACCCAGGGTTACGAGCGCACGCTCGAGCTGGTCGGCGTCGGCTACCGCGCCGCGATGAAGGGTCAGTCGCTCTCGATGCAGCTGGGCTTCTCGCACGACGTGGACATCAAGCCGCCAGAGGGCATCGCTTTCGCGGTCCCGAAGCAAACCGAGATCAGGATCACCGGCATCGACAAGCAGGCCGTGGGCGAGATGGCGGCGCAGATCCGCCGGATCCGTCCTCCCGAGCCCTACAAGGGCAAGGGCGTCCGCTACGCTGGCGAAAAGGTCCGCCGCAAGGAAGGCAAGAAGAAGTAAGCCATGGCGCTCTCTCCCCGCGATACTTCCAAGCGCCGCGCCCAACGCGTCCGCACCCGCCTGCGCAAGCAGGCGAACGGTCGCCCGCGGCTGTCGATCTTCCGCTCGTCGAAGAACATCTACGCCCAGGTCATCGACGATGAGCGCGGCGTGACCCTGGCTGCGGCCTCCTCGCTGGAAGGCGGCGAGACCAAGCAGAAGGGCTCCGACAAGGACGCCGCGGCCCGCGTGGGCGCCCTGGTCGCCCAGCGCGCCATCGAGAAGGGCGTCAAGGCGGTCGTGTTCGACCGCGGCGGCTACCTCTATCACGGCCGGGTCAAGGCCCTGGCGGACGCCGCGCGCGAAGCCGGCCTGGATTTCTAAGGAACGATCATGGCTCGCAGAGACGAACAGCGCGGCGATCGGCGCAATCGGAACAACGAAGAAGAGCGCGACAGCGAAATCGTCGAGAAGCTGGTGCACATCAACCGCGTCGCCGCCACGGTGAAGGGCGGCCGCCGGTTCTCCTTCGCCGCACTGATGGTCGTGGGCGACCAGAAGGGCCGCGTAGGCTTCGGTCACGGCAAGGCGCGTGAAGTGCCGGAAGCCATCCGCAAGGCGACCGAAGAAGCCAAGAAGTCGATGATCCGCGTCCCGCTGCGCGAGAGCCGCACCCTGCACCACGACGGCAACGGCCGTTGGGGCGCGGGCAAGGTGATGGTGCGCGCGGCGCCTCCTGGCACCGGCGTCATCGCCGGGGGTCCGATGCGTGCGGTGCTGGAAACCCTGGGCGTTCAGGACGTCGTCGGCAAGTCCGTCGGCTCCTCCAACCCCTACAACATGGTGCGCGCGACCTTCGAGGCCCTGAAGGCCCAGAGCTCGCCCCGCCAGGTCGCGGCCAAGCGCGGCAAGAAGGTCTCCGACGTCATCGGCCGCCGTGCCGACGGCGCCTCGGCGCCTCAGCCGGCCGCGGACGCTGAAGGATAAGTTCGATGGCTACGATCACCGTTCGTCAGACCGGCAGCCCGATCCGCCGGAAGAAGGACCAGCGCCAGACGCTGCAGGGCCTCGGCCTGAACCGCGTCGGCCGCACCTCGACGCTGGAAGACACCCCGTCCGTCCGTGGCATGATCGCCAAGGTCGCGCACATGGTGGAAGTGGTCGAAGGCTAGGCCTTCAAAGTATCAGGCGGGCCGCAGGGTCCGCCTTTCACATCGCCGAGTCCGGGGCTCCCGGGCGACAGATCTCCAAGGAGAGGCACATATGACGAAGCTCAACGAGCTTGCGCCCCGCGAGGGCTCCACCAAGAACCGCATGCGCGTCGGCCGCGGCCCGGGTTCGGGCAAGGGCAAGACCGCCGGCCGCGGCGTGAAGGGCCAGAAGGCGCGCACCGGCGTGTCCATCGGCGGCTTCGAAGGCGGCCAGATGCCGCTGCACATGCGGATGCCCAAGCGCGGCTTCAACAGCCTGAACCGGAAGGACTTCGCCGAGGTGAACCTGTGGCGCATCGAGCAGGCGATCGCCGCCGGCAAGCTCGACGCGGGCCAGGCCATCGACGCCGAGACGCTGATCAAGGCCGGCGTCATCCGCCGCGCCAAGGACGGCGTGAAGCTGCTGGGCAAGGGTAAGCTGACGTCGAAACTGAACATCACCGTCTACTCGGCGACTGCGTCCGCGCGGGCCGCCGTGGAAGGCGCCGGCGGCGCGGTCACCACGACCAAGCCGGAAGCTTCCGCGGAAGCCTAACCCCGCATCCTGCGACTACGGCAGCCTCGCGCTCGTGCGCGAGGCGCCCTATTTGAGCAGGGCTACAAGTCAGGGGAACTGCTGAATGGCTTCGGCCGCCGAACAGCTCGCAGCGAATATGAACTTCCAGGCCTTCTCGAAGGCCACGGAGCTCCACAAGCGCATCTGGTTCACGCTGGGTGCGATGATCGTCTACCGGCTGGGCTGCTTCATCCCCATCCCCGGCATCGACATCAACGCCTTCGCCCAGGCCTTCCAGGGCCAGGCGGGCGGCATCCTGGGCATGTTCAACATGTTCTCGGGCGGCGCCGTCGAGCGGATGGCGGTCTTCGCGCTGAACGTGATGCCGTACATCTCGGCCTCGATCATCGTGCAGCTGATGGGCAGCGTCTATCCGCCGTGGGAGAAGCTGCGGAAGGAAGGCGGCGAGGCCGGCCGCAAGCAGCTCAACCAGTACACCCGCTACCTGACCGTCATCCTCGCGGTTTTCCAGTCGATCGGCATCGCAGCCAGCCTCCAGGCGGGGCAGGGGATCGTCGACAACCCTGGTCCGTTCTTCGTCGTCTCGACCGTCGTGATCCTGACCGGCGGCACCATGTTCCTCATGTGGCTGGGCGAGCAGGTCACCAGCCGCGGGGTGGGCAACGGCGTCTCCCTGATCATCTTCGCCGGTATCGTGGCCGTGCTGCCGCGCTACGTGATGCAGGCCTTCGAGCTCACCCGCACCGGTGGCATGAGCGGCGCGGTCCTGCTGCTGATCGTCGCCCTGGCCGTGCTGGTCACCGTCTTCATCGTCTTCATGGAACGCTCGCAGCGGCGTCTCCTGGTGCAGTATCCCAAGCGCCAGCAGGGCAATCGCATGTTCGGCGGCGACACCTCCTTCCTGCCGCTGAAGGTGAACACCGCAGGCGTCATCCCGCCGATCTTCGCCTCGAGCCTGCTGCTCCTGCCGACCACGGTGATGGGCTTCGCCTCCACGGCGGACCTGCCGAGCTGGGCGCAGTGGCTGCCGGGCCTGGTGGGCCAGCTCCAGAACGGCCAGCCGCTGTTCATGCTGCTCTATGGCCTGCTGATCATCTTCTTCTGTTTCTTCTACACCTCGGTCGTGTTCAACCCGGAGGACACGGCGGAGAACCTGCGCAAGTACGGCGGCTTCCTGCCGGGCATCCGCCCGGGCAAGCGGACGGCCGAGTACCTGGACTTCGTGCTGACGCGCCTGACGGTGATCGGGGCGGCCTACATCACCCTGGTCTGCCTGCTGCCCGAGGCCCTGATCGGCTTCGCCAACGTCCAGTTCTACCTGGGCGGCACCTCGATCCTGATCGTGGTCAGCGTCACCATGGACACGGTCACCCAGATCCAGTCGCACCTGCTGGCGCACCAGTACGAGGGGCTGATCAAGAAATCCAAGCTCAGGGGCATGGGCCGCCGCTAAGCGCGGCGGACCTCAAGAAGACGAGCGCGGGCCCGGCAAACGGGCCGGCGAGGGGAGGGGCGAGCGATGAACCTGATCCTGTTCGGACCGCCGGGGGCGGGCAAGGGCACCCAGGCCAAGCGGCTGGTCGAGGACCGGCGCATGGTCCAGCTCTCCACCGGCGACATGCTGCGCGCCGCCATCGCCTCGGGCTCTGAGCTCGGCAAGCGCGTGGCCGGGATCATGGAGCGCGGCGAGCTCGTCTCCGACGCCATCGTGATCGAGCTCATCGAGAGCCGCCTGCCCGAAGCCGAGGCCGCGGGCGGGGCGATCTTCGACGGCTTCCCGCGCACGCTGGCCCAGGCCGAAGCCCTGGACATCATGCTCAAGGGCCGCGGCAAGCAGATCGACCTGGTCGTCCGGCTGAAAGTGGAGGACGAGGTGCTCCTGGAGCGCATCGCCGGCCGGTTCGCCGAGAGCGGCCGTCCGGACGACAACCCCGAGAGCTTCAAGGTCCGGCTGGCCGCCTACAACGACCAGACCAAGCCCCTGCTTCCGTACTACGAGAACCAGGGCAAGCTGGTGAACGTGGACGGCATGGGCTCCATCGACGCGGTGGCGCAGGCCATCGACGAGGCGCTGCAGGCCTGCCAGACCGCCTAGGCGCGGTCCTTCAGCGGTCCCGGCGCGAACATGGTGCGGCGGGCGTGCAGCAGCTCGCGAAGGGCAAGCGCCGTCACCGCACCCCAGACCACGTGCACGCCGGCCATCAAGGCCGAGCGA
>Ga0256854_1000006_pt1 | contig 12196 bp, 11 predicted proteins | sample BONnt7_FD_181173 | JGI IMG/M metagenome (GOLD analysis project Ga0256854, IMG submission 181173) | Terrestrial sediment cell enrichment communities from Utah, United States - BONCAT_SYTO_Terrestrial_sediment - 7 | ecosystem: Environmental > Terrestrial > Deep subsurface > Rock core/Sediment... | reverse complement strand
CACACTCCCTATTGCCCTTGCAACATTCTTCCAGTCAGTAAACTTGCTGTTTAATACCTTCCTATTTGCCTTTATGATCCAATCAGTTTCACGCTGAGAGTAGAACGTGCAGATGTCTTCTGGTGTCTGGGCATTAGGCGCGTGCTTGACCCAAGCATTGTTGTAAATATTGGGGGTACAACCTCCAGTATTTCTCATTAGGCTTGCTGCGTTTTTCAAGACATTGTGCCCCGACAGCATGGCCTTTATCCACTGCTCACCGCTGCACCTTGTGTCGCCGCATCCAACCACAGTGAATGCAATCCGCATCAGGTCCGGCATTGTCAGAGAACCAGGAGAACGAGTCGCAACGATTGAAGCAACGGCTTCCTCTTCCGCCTGGGTAGAAAAGCCTACCGGAGCAGGATAAAGGTAGGGAGCTTGCGTCATTGCATCAAGTTGTATCCAGTCAATCAATTGCAGCCCCTCTATGAGGTTCACAAGGGGAAGTATGGGGTAGTGGTCTGCAATGAGCGTAGCAAGTTGTTCTTCCCATACGTCCGCTTTTTCTGCCTTCCAGGTATTGAAAGCATCCGTCGAGCAACGATTACTAGTGTCAGCGGGACAAGCTAGAACTTGAGTATCTGGAGGGCAAATCTTCTTTATAGTCGCCCACCCAAAGGCATCTTTACCTGTGTTTAAAATCTTTCCCGCGTACTTCTCTCCACGCTCATCGTCGGAGGTATTTGATAAAAACTCTGTGGAGACCTTCTTCCGTTGCACCTCTGTAGACCAAGACCCTCCTGATTTCTGGTCTATAGTCAAAGATTCAACATCGCTATCGGCGCAGCTATCGAGAGAACTTTCGAGAGTGACCATATCTCCATTTCTGATAGTTCCCTTATAGTTTCTGACTTGCGTTTCTTCCGTCGAAAGGATTGTGTACGACGGAGGAGGGCGCTTCCATTGTCGATTGCAGTTGGCACAAGCATCTCCTTTACCATCTCCATTACTGTCGGCTTGGTCAGGATTAGGAACTGTAGGACAGTTATCTCGAGAATCCGTGATACCATCACGGTCTGCGTCTACGTAGCACTTAAGCCCAATCCGAAGGGGTTTAGTATTAGGACATGGGGTGCACCCGCCTTTCCCATCATCGTAGGGGCGACCTTCTGGACACTTGTTGCAAGTGCCATTTTTAAATCGATGGGGTGTTGCTTCTGGGCATACCTTACATGATGAGTCTGACCACTTGTACGGGGTGGCTTGTGGGCAGCTGTGACAGGATTTATCCGACCACTTGTAAGGAGCCGCAGCAGGGCACTGGGAACACGCATCTCCTCCTCCGAAAGCGGAGCAGCTGCATTCTGCTCGAGCAGCTCCAGTAAGCTGATTACATCTACAAGCTACCCCTCCTCCGCCTTGAAGGCAGCTGTTACAGGCAGCAACATCTGCTCCCGCGGGTAGATCCGTGCAGACAGGGGTACATGCTCCAGGAGCCTTGTCTCCAGGGTTTTTAAGAGAGGTGCCTTCCGGACATACATAACAGCGGCCGGTCGAAAGCCAGTAGAATTGAGAGCGGTCCTCGCACGAAGGTATTGGTACCTCCACGGTTCCCGACGCGGATCCATCACTTGTCCTCCCCGATCCAGACGTCACATACTGGAACGGATAGGTCACGTCTAGAGTTGACACGTCGTAGATCACCGTGTTTGCCTGCGAGTTTCGTCTCGGATTACCCAGGGAAGCCTTTATCGTAAATGTCCCTCTACTACGTCTATTGTCATAAAGAGTTTTTCCATGTCCTAGGTAACCTCCACATGCGACGGAATCACATGTTCGCGCCCCTTCGGTAAACCCGCTATCCCAGGATAGAGTCAGGGATTGTGGTGAAAACGAACACGAAGCAAGAGGTCCCTCGCCTCCCTTATACAGTCCGTCACTAGAGGCCTCTGCCTGCAGATACTCTGAATCAGAACGTGTTGGATTGCTTTGGTCGGTATAGTAGGCTCGAAAGAAGCCTCCTGTGTACGTCATTGGGGTGCCACGATCACCATTATGAATTGCACCCTCAGATGTTCTCAGTTTTGTTGCTTCGGTTTGACCTATGGCGGCCTCTTGTAGTTTTAGACTGAAGCGAAAGAGCGGGTCAGTACAGACGTTGGACGGCACATCCGCACTGGCCGGGATGGTTTTTAACAATATTAAGGCGGCAAATATTATGAGAACCACCTCTTCTACCCTGCGGAGAACTCCCTTACAGCGCATCCCTTCTACTTCTGATTTCTGCTGTGGAATTGGAAGGTCTAGAGAAGTAGCTTCTGAATCCATACTAAGAGCCCCGAGGAGTTGTCTTTGTGCATAAACGTCTCGCGCGGGAGACGCCTTCTAGTTAGTTCCTCAGAGCGTGAGGATTGTTACAAACGCTGCTCGGTTCGGCTTCTATTGTTTTGAAAGCTGTTGCTGTAGACGCCCATCGTCCACATACCCTGCGTCGAATGGACGACATCTTCACCAATTCTCGATGATATTAGATAGCTCGAAATCGGCCGGCCTCGAATAGGCGATGATGCCTCTTTCTCATAATCAAAAACTCTTGATATTCACTCTCCCCTCAACTCCCAATGTGATAGTCACAGACTGAAGCTCGTATAGGGAAGGTGCAGCGCGTTCAGCGTCTCAGGAATGCCCTTCGGCGAAGAGATGTATTTCTTGTCGATAGTGACCGATGGAACGATCCTCGAGCACACCTTCTCAGTGTCGACGAGTGGGCAGCGCAGAAGCACCAGATCGCTGCGACTCTCGGCAAAAAGTTGGACGGAAGAAAGGAGATAGAAGAACTCTCAAGCAAGCTTGATTCAGCTTATTTGATGACCGCAGCAAGGCTACCGGAGAATAAAGCGTTCTCTATTGTGAAGGGAGGTGCCTCAGGAAGGGAAACGTTCTCATTGGCCCGCCTTAATGAGGATGCTGAAGGTAGTCGCTCTTCTGCTATTTTCTGCACATCTTCTGAGAATGCCACGTTCTTCAGGACGGCATCGAGCAGCTGGGTTGTGTCTGTATACTCTTGGCTCTCGATAGTCGAGAGAAATTCTCTAAATCCAGCTTCTCCGCTATTTATCAGAGCTACTGCCGCCAAGTGGCCCGCCTTATCTCCTTTCCTCACTACCTCGGAGAGAAAGGGGAGACTCTCTTCACTCGGTGCTAGCTCCTCGAGACCTATGCCATCATTGAAAGAGATGTCTTCCTCGGCAGGATTCATACGAGCATGTCTATAGAGTTCTTCTGCGGCCGCAAGGGAGGACTGTCGAGTAAGAGCGGTTGCTACGCTCTCCCTTATCTCCTCCGGAGCCATTTCGAGCTGCGTCCCTAGAAAGCGTACTACTTCGTCGTTTCCTACCGTCAGCTCTAAGGCCTCTGTGAATAGGTCCTTTAGCTCAGTCGAGGTTGCGGTCATGACAGCATCAATCAAAGCCTCTATATTTTCGGTTCGACCACTTTCAGCCAAGAGAAGTGCCATGTAGTGTCTCTCTTCTAGAGGCATGCTTTCTAATGAGAGCATGCCTCGTACCTGACTGTAGAACTCCTCACACCACCTGCACTCTTTCCCCGGGAGCTTGAACTTCTCGAGCATATTGTTGTCATAGCTTTTTGCCGCCGTCGACACCGCATCAACGGCGTCTCTCGCACTCCTATAGGTCTCCTCTAAAGAGAGCTCGTCAGGCACTCCTAGCTCTATATCGGATGGCGAATCCCCTATGAGTTCGCCATCCGTCTTCGGGGAGCTTGTAGCTGCGGTGTGAGACCGATCGAGCCTCTCTTTACTCGTCTGGAGCTGGGTAGTCTTCTGTCGATGGGGTTCTGAAGTCCGGGTTACGCTACTCGAGTACAGGAGCAGGGGTACACAGGAGCAAATTGCTACGAGTGGCAAATATCTCTTCATTATCCCCCCCCCTTTTATTCCGGTTCGTCATCAATGACGTCGATCCTCGCTTCCGACTACCTGCTACAGCTGCGACCTTAACCTGTGCTGGGTCTGCGATAGTACGGTAGGCGCCTTCACCATTTCACCTCAAGGCGCAAAACCAGAGTCTCCTCTCGTTATGGCGTCTATCGGCCCAACTGGGGCCACCAAACCTTACGTATAAGGGGGAAATTCACTTAGTTTCTTCCTCACGCAAACGTGAGAAATGGTGATGCACTGAGCCCACGTTTGCGGTGAATACCTTCCTCTATATACAAGGCGGCATAGGGCTTATGGGGGCCTGTTGTCACGGACTATCACTCTATTGCGGGAAGCACGAGTATGAATTCGTTATTTGCTCGGGTACTTAAGGTGGCCGCTCCTTACACGCTGTGTGGGGCGTTAGGAGTCGTCGCGCTAGCAGGAGAGGCAAGGGCGCAGATAGCGCCAGAGTGTCGTGACCACTCTTTGCAGTTATCGTTTGTAAACACGGTAACAAAAGCGGCCATTCTTCCTGGTAAAGGCACTAGTCTAACGGCCACAATGTCCACCGGAAAGGAGTTATTTTTGGATTACCATATTTCTACCAATGAAACTTCACCAGGACTATATAAAGTTAGTTTTACTCATTTTAAGGGCCTGAAAAGGGGTAAGGAGACAGCGACAAAGGGGTACTACGAATACTACCAGGACTATGATGGCTCCAACATCGGATCCGGGCTAGCAAAAAGCTGTAAGGTCATTAAGGATCCCAAAACGGGTGCTCTAAAGTCACTTACAATCACTTATTCATCTGACCCTGCGGTGAAAGCTGATCTGGGAAGCGAGTCAGGAACATTCACTGTGAGTTTGAGGCCACCGACGAAAGCAGAGGATGCGCTAAAATACGAAGTGGCAAGTCTGAAATACAGCGTCTCTACAAAAGGGATAAAAAATGAGTCTCTTTCAACTACTGCCTCTGGTACTATTTCCTTTCCGCCCGGAGGCTCTATAGGTACAGGAGGCTATCGGAATGGCGGAACGCTTGTAGCTCTACCCGATTATCTAAATCCATTCTTTACGCCCCAAGAAATTAAAGACATCCAGCGTATTCCCTCGGAAATAGCCAAGCTTCAGCAGGCATTGGCTCCGAAGGCCGACGAACTCTACACTCTTTTTACCGGCTTCCGCGATATCATGGGAGACATTTTTGTCGAGAAAAATGTACCTGCTCAGGACCAGACGTTGTGGCTAGACCGTCTCGATGCGGCAACCCATATCGCAATGCAGGCGTTTGTTACCGCAAGAATGGGAGAGTGGACAGCGAAGACGGTAGGCAACCTTTATGAGCTCCAGGCTATTCCTGGCTCCTTCTGGAATGGAACCGTCTCGAATGCCCAGGACACTGATTACAACGGTTTTAGGGATAGCAACAAAGACTTCTTCAACAACGTCATAGGCAGACAGCTCGGAAAGAAGATTGCTGGCACTGCCCCTGCTAAGGGATCAAAGGAGAGCTTCATGCGATACTGCGGTGAGGAAGCCTTGAAGTTGGTCATGTCAACTTCAGTCAACTGGAGGAAAGGACAACAGAGCGGCATCGTAATTCGTCCCAACGATCCGAACGTCCCTCGATTCACAGACCCAACGAATCCGATAGTCAATGTCAGTCTCAAGTTATGGGACCATGCATCGAGATTAGGCGACGCGACACGTCCCTTCTTCCGGCAGATAAGAAAGCTGTTCGGCCTGGCCTAGTCTTGAGAATAAGTGCGGGCAATTTAGGAGAGTGCCCGCATGACCCTTTTTGCAACTCCCTCATGCTCCACCACCCTTCTTCTAGCTGTGGCCCCCCAGGCAAGGCCATGAGGACCACAGCCCCTAATTCCCCTGAGAATGTTCACAGTTCTTGTTCAGGGACGGAGGAAATCCTTCAACTTCTCGATGATTTCATGAATACGTACTGTATTCATCTCTCTTTCATTTTTGCCATCGTCGTAATCGGCAATATATGCGGTTGTATGCCTCTCTGCCTCTCATCGAGGTATTCAATGGAGATGGTGACTATCGTCCCTTCTGGGTTTGGAGGTAACCTCCTCTGTATTTGCTTCCCGTGGGACGGGATTTACATCCGCGTCCCTCCCCCCCTTTGTGTGCGCCCGAAGGCCCGTCGCCGTTGGTTGGATTCTTATTCCTCGTTGATAATTTGAACTCTCAACGACACCTGCAGGTGGGGCTCCTCTGTTGGTCGTTACAGAGAATGCTTCCGTCGGCTTGACAGCTCTGTACCCCAGAGTGCCAGGAACAACATCCTCTAAGGTCTGCTGAATCCCCCATGTTCTCTGCTTTGATCTGGAAGGTGAAAGCATCAGCCGGGATTTCGCTCTCGAATTCGACATGACACCTGTTACCACTCGGCGGAAAGTGCTCCAAGCACAACTTTCCTTTCATGAACTTCATGGATCCTCGGTGAACATTGCCACTGATGTTGTACTCTATAGAGAGAGCCACAGGGTTGTAGGCAAATACGGTTCCCCTAAATAACTTGACTCTGCTCCTTCCGGTATCACGAGAATCGAAGTCACTGACCTGAGGCGCTCTGGAGCGGTCGGCGAATTTGACCAGCCTCTTGAGGCTAGCCCCCAACCGAGGGGTGGGAGGAGGCCGTTGTGATAGGTCTGCGGGCACCTCCTCGTTTTTGGTCTCCTCCAGCCACTTCTCGGAACCTCCTGAAGCACACGGCCGATTCTGAATGATACCTTTGCACTCGTAGATATCCGCGAGTGTCACCCTTGCGAGAAGTACGCAGCCTAGAAACCCAAGAAGCTCAAACCTCATAAGCGTAAGTATTTCTTATTCACGTGATAGAAGCTCGACCTTCTGCAAGGAAAACTTAACGAAGGAGAGCCTACAGAAGATAGCGCTACGTCCTTAAGGCTCTTGACCAGTGTGACGATCCTTTTTGAGAAGATGAACTAGAGGATCGCCGATGAAGTACCTTGCTCTCTCCCTCGCTCTGCTCCTTTTAGCTCCAATCGCTCAGGCGAAAGACACCAAAGAACGAGCTAAACCGGTAGCAGCAAGCACAAAGGCAAAGACTGAGCGTCAGGTGATGTTCAATACAAGCTCTGTGAAGTACCATGACCCCTCCTGTAGGTGGGCCGAGAAGTGTACGAAGAACTGCGTTAAGGTTTCAGAGTCAGAAGCGATACAACGTGGTGGAGTTCCTTGTAAGGTGTGTGGCGGTTAATCAGTTGGTAGTTGAGGTTTGCAGATGTTACGGCGGTTCTTCCTGTTCCTTACCTTAATCTGTGTTCCGATGCTCGCGGGATGCACTTATCTTACCCTCGATAAGGCGCGAGACTTTCCCAACATGGTTCTCGAGCAAAAGATTAGGGAGCACCGGAGAGCGGTAAATCTCGATCAGGCATCAGAGAGGCAGAAGGATAATCTGGATATCATGATGACCGTCTTCAGGGAGCGTCATCCTCAAAGTACCCCCGAGTTAGAAGCACTCATAACACCGGAACCTGAGTGGACGAGACCGCAGTCGAATGCTGGGGAGACAGCCTTGAAGGTCGGTATCGCCGTCTTAGCTGGAGTAGCACTTGCGGCCGCAGCTAAGAACGGGAGTACCCCGACACTTAAAGGGTATCAAGGGTGTTGCTCGTACCACGGAGGTATTAGGACGCCTCGTACCTGCAACAGATTCACCGGTACCATCATGTGTAACGATGGACGGCCAAGTCCTACCTGTGCCTGTGACTAGTAGAGACCCCTTGAGCTCGTACTTCCTTTTCTCCTTTCAAGGGCAGAAGATGTTACCTAAGATTGGATATCCATGCCTTCTTGGGAGTGGAAGGGTATAGATAATCGGAGGCTCGGGCAATGAAGCTCAAACCAAGGTGTACTCTCTATCAAATGCTGGGCATCGGAGCGACTGTTGGAGCACTTCTATGCGGCCGCCCGGCCTTGTCTGAGTACAAACCATCGGTCTACGGATCACCCGAGAAGGCTATAGAGGCCTTAGGTGATTTCGAATCAGACAATGGTACCTTAAAGATACTCTCCAAAGCCCCACTTCATATCCAGCTTAGTCCTCAAGTTGTAGAAGGTGATAGAGAGGACGTAATAAGAGTACAAACTCGAAAGGCACTCCTCTACGGCATCTACCGAACCTTCATTCACACCAAAGTGAATGAGATTAAGGTAACTGCTCTCCCGATAGACCTTATTACTGACGAGCCGCGGAACGAATTCAAAGAAACTATTGCTATATCACGCGCTAAGGCCTTAAGCGCTGCTCAGAAGATTCTCGGGGTAAAATCTTTTGAGGAGCTCGTCCGGGGAGATGCGGCGCCAGGAATATTTAAGGACTCTTGGTCGACGGTCTTTGAGAAAGGCTACTTCGAGACCGGGAACCCGGGCGTGAACAAGTTCATCGAAGAGCTTAAAAAGTAGAGTTTCTCGGAGCTCCTCGAAGGCTAGCCCTGCATCTCGAAGTCGTCGAGCGGTCATTGCCGGAACGAACTCTGCCAATTAGGACCCCTAGACCCGAGCTGGGACCCTCGAATTGAAGGGGGGCGAGTGGAACAATAACTACTCATCCTACGCCATTAAACCCTCCAATTACGAGACTTCCATTCCGAGATTTCCCTCGAGCTAGACTTCACATGCCGAAATAGTAATGATATTTGAAAGCCTTCCGATTCTGTTCTCAACGAGTGCAGGCCCTTAGCTGTACATCTCAGGACTTGAAATGATGAGATTAGTGTTTCTCCTCCTCTGCATCGTGACGTCATCTGCTTCTGCTGACTCGTTTCTTGAAAGTCTCGTCTCAAAGCACAGCGGCTGCTGCTCAAGTCATGGAGGCCTCAGTAATCGTTGTCAGTCGGATGGAAGAGCTGTGTGCAACGACGGCTGGCTCGGATCGAGCTGTGCTTGTCACCCTCATGGTGGCAGCAGCGGTGGAGGAAGCAGCAGTAGGCCTCCTAGTAGCGGAAGTGGTGGCTCTTCGAGCTCAAGGTTTGTTAATCTCTCAGGCCTCTATTCAGGCCAAGTCTTAGTCTCCCGCTTTGAGGCAACCAACCAGGGCCATCCTCCGCTCACTACAGCAGTTGACTCCCGAAAGTTCCGACTCAACGTCGTTCATACCTCTAAGAAGAGCTTGAGACTGACCGACGAGGCAGGTGATACCTTTCGAGGAAGTCGGATTACGAAGGATTCTTTTGAGGTTGCCGATCTCTTCGATACCGAGCCTGACTGTATCCTAGACGTTACCTACAGGCTTAGCCGCATAGATGCTAAGAAGGCTACGCTCCATGCTGTCTTCGATGAACTCTGTAAGTCAGGTCCCCCTCGTATCGTTGAGTTCAAAGGTCGTCTACGGCGAAGACCACTCATTAAGTAGAGCGCTGATCTTTTATTGAAAGGGCGCCACTTTCGGTTCTTTGACAAGCGGCGCTAACAGGCGAATCAGCAGAGACCTTTTCCTCTCTCGATAATGGGGCCGATATTTATCTTAGTACCAGGGATCGAGGGGTCTGGCAGCCATATCTCCTCGATATCCCGTAATGAACGGTCCCGCTTTGCAGTGCCATTCAATGCGTAGGACTTCCCGTCAGCGATAACGACTAATTCCTTCAATTGGCCTAGACTGCGGCAACGAACCTCAACTTCCTTCACCTTGAACGGCCACTTGGCACCAAACTCACTACTGGAAATCTTCGCACTGTTCGCGTAGGCTGCGTGCGGAGCAGGTCCTAAGAGAAGAGAGGCGACGAAGAATCCGTAGGAGAGGCACTTGATTCTTCTCGATGTAGCTTTATTGCTGTGTGTACTCATCGTTCTTCCCTTGATTTGAGTCCACCGCGCCAGTTCCCAAGAGTAAGCACGGGGCAGTACGGCTCACGATACTACTTAGTTTTTTAAACTCGAGCAATCAATAACTGTGTACAACGAAGCGTGGCAGATCTTTAGCTCTGCTCGAGGACTTTCTCCCTTCTATTGAGGCCGTCAACTCAGAAGGCATTACTTGGTCTAGTGCCAGGGCCGATAACGGGAGGAGAGTGTTTCTCTCCGGGTTCGAGAACAAGTAAGGCGGCATAATTGGCCCAAGCTTGAGACCACTCAGGATCTATTGAGCGGATGGCCTTTGCGATGTGATCTCTATAGAAGGATCCGTATGAGCCTGCCTGTTTCCATTCACTGTATAAGGCTCGGAATGCGTCGCCATGCTGCACCCCAGCAGAGATCCTCTCCTCCTCTATCAGGCGCCCTACCCGGCTGCTTAGCACGATGAGGTTTTTGTAGAGCCGGTCGAGCTCATCACGGATACTACTCCGCTCCTGGTTGATGTCGTTATTCATGGGGAGCCGCTCACCTGATACTCTTACTGCTGCTGCCGAAGCTTCGAGCACTCCTTCTATGTAGTTCCTCGCTGCCTCCGTATCTCTGGCTTCTTGCCGTAGCGCTCGTATCCTTTGATCTAAAGCATCGAGCAATCCTCTGTTGGTAGTCACTTCTTTCATACCACCTAATCGTTACCGCCTAGAAAGAGTTGCGCTTATCCCGTTCCACACCACCGATAAGGGAAAAGTATCACTAGCGAAGCTTGAAGAAGAGTTCGAGCGACGGGCCCTTCCTGAAGATACCCTTCGAGCTATGAGGGGCGGTAGGCGTTGAGGGAAGAGACGGGAAGGTTCGCATCCACGAGCGTAAGCGAGTGCGGGAAATTCGGACCGAGTTTGGAGTGATAGAGTATGAGCGTAGGGTTTTTCAGCTCCTGAATACGATAGCCTCATGCCTAAAGACGCCGCCATCAATATACCCGCCAGCGGGTACTCTTATACTTTGCAGAAGAGTATAGCAGAAGAGGTTGCCAGAGGGTCATTTGAGGAAGCCATGAAGTCAGCGACCCCTTCCACGGGGGTGCTGGTCTCCCAATCTCAGATCCAGGAGATAACACGAAGCCGAGAAGCTTTCGAGATAGCTCGAAAGTAAATCTAGCGAAGATTAATTTTTAGTAGGGTTTGAGATTTTTGGTGTCGGTAATGCTCATGCATACCGACAGCTGCAACCTCGCTCTTCTCTCTCACTGACGAGCCGCCCACCTGCTAGTTTTGCCTTGAGTCGTCCCACTTCATCTCCGCTTCCTCTAAAATCTCCACGTTTGCTCAAGGAGAGATAGAGGCAGTGGTGAAGCGAGGAGCCTTTGGACCAAAGATATCCTGGATCCGTTTTAGACTTGCGCCATCCCCCCGTCAACCGTCAGCTCTATCCCGGTGATGTAGCTACTATCGGATGAGGCCAGAAAGAGAGCAGCTTTCGCTATCTCTTCAGGCTGACCCATTCTACCAAGGGGAACCTGAGCAAGAACTGAGTTTCCAAATTCTTGTACTTGCTCACCGGTTAAGCCCATTTTGCTGAATATAGGAGTCTCGATTGGACCGGGACTGATGACGTTAACTCTGATTTTTCTCTCTTTAAGATCGGTAGTCCAAGAACGTGCGAAAGATCTGACTGCTGCCTTTGTCGCTGAATAGACACTAAAAGCGGCCATGCCTTTATACCCGGCAATCGAAGCGTTCAGAATAACCGAACCTCCGTCGACAAGAAGGGGAAGTGCGCTTTGTACAGTAAAGAGAACCCCCTTTACATTGACGGAAAACTGGCGATCAAAGTGCTCCTCAGTGATTGCCCCAAGGGGGGAAAGATAACCGACACCTGCATTAGCAAAAACTACGTCTAATCGCCCGTAACGCTCACTAATCTCCCTGAAGACACTTTCTATCTCACCCACATTGCTTACGTCAGCAGTAAGTCCAAGCGTATTACTCCCAAGCTTTTTGGCTGCTTCCTCTACCGCCTCCTTTCTTCGTCCAGTAATGACAACGGTGGCACCCTCCTCGATGAAGAGCTCCGCCGTTGCGTAACCCATTCCGCTGTTTCCCCCAGTTACCAATGCTATTTTTCTATCAAGCCTGCCCATGTGGTATGTCCCTTTTGTAGTTCAATAGTTCAAGACTATCGAACTAGGCAGTAGATGTCAACTTGGAGTATACTTGGCACATGCGTCTCATGAATCATCCACGTGTTGAAGAAATCACTGTTGAGGGGATCCTCTATGCTCTGGCAGATCCAGTGAGGGCTGCCATCTACATCGATATAGCCCAAGCCCAGTGCCCTCAAATCTGTTCGCGATTCTTAAAGGTACGAGGGAAGGAGCTTCCAAAATCGACCCTTTCTCACCACTTCAAGATACTTAGGGAGTGT
>Ga0256854_1000005_pt1 | contig 13137 bp, 8 predicted proteins | sample BONnt7_FD_181173 | JGI IMG/M metagenome (GOLD analysis project Ga0256854, IMG submission 181173) | Terrestrial sediment cell enrichment communities from Utah, United States - BONCAT_SYTO_Terrestrial_sediment - 7 | ecosystem: Environmental > Terrestrial > Deep subsurface > Rock core/Sediment... | reverse complement strand
GGTAGAGGTTGATGAAGAGGGTGGCCCCCTTCACAGTGGATGGATCCAGCTCCGTTTCTTGTCGCCGGTTCGGTATTTAACGGATGAACTAGATCAGAAGCCAGACCTCTTATAGCGGAAAGCGAGATTTGAGAGCATCTCTGACAGCAGTCGTCAGCGATACGACAATAGGGTGAGTTCAAGGGAAAGCGTCTCGGGGAGTGGTTGGATCAGATCCTGAGGATCGGCGTTCAAATCAGATGTAGGTAATAAGGCCCTAGGAGGATGCTCACGAACAGGAAGCGATGCAACGGTCTGGCGTCCTGCAACGCTAATGGAGAATTTGGGGGAGTTTCACCGGACGACCAACCCGGTTGATTCTGAGATCCTCTAAGAGTTCCAGGGACCGAGTGCCGAGTCCAAGGAGGAGTCGGAGTCGAAGACATCCGAATAGATTGAGGGGGCGCGACCTCACCGGCCACATTTTCGTCGCAGTGGAGAAGTGAACACTGCTCCATCTCCAGTGGCTCATTGGCAGTACCGTGAAGCTGCTTGACTCAGCTAACGGATTAAGAGAAGGAAACGGCTGGCACCGATCATCCATGCAAACAGGAAGCTGTATAAGAATCGAGAAGCTGTCAAGTCCCATTCCCATCTTCTTTCCAGGAAATGTGCTAGTAGAGTGCAAACTCCCCCTACGAGGATAGGGATCAGCGCCAGACTAAGAGCGTGTTCAGGAAGTAAGTAACGGCATCACGCTAGGCGTCTCGTCATGTTGCTTATCATCGCGATCTGAATCCAAGCCTCACTCGAGGAGGGAAGAATTTCGTAGTCTTTACTGAGACGGCGGTACTTGTTGAGCCATCCGATGGTCCGTTCGACGATCCAACGCCAAGGGAGGACGACGAAACCCTTCATGTCATCAGTGCGCTTGACGATCTCTATATCGATCTCTTGGTCTTCTCTTCGGATGTCGTCTACATGCTCCTGAAGCTCCTCACCCGCGTAAGCGCTGTCTGCCCACACAAGCTCGAGTGAAGGGTATCGATCCGCAATAACATCGAAGACGAGCTTGGCCCCGTCACGGTCCTGGATATTAGCAGTATGAACGACCACGGCAAGAATTAAGCCGAGAGTGTCGACGACTATGTGCCGTTTCCGACCCTTCACCTTCTTGCCTGCATCGTATCCTCGTTCTCCCCTCTGATCCGTCATTTTGACCGATTGTGAGTCGATGGCCGCGGCGCTCGGCCCAACCGCTTTACCCTCTTTAACACGACATTGGTCTCGTAGCTTGTCGTGAATCTCTGCCCAAGTTCGGTCTTTCGACCAGGTCGAGAAATAGTGAAAAACAACGCCATATGGGGGAAATTCGTGAGGTAAGTTCCTCCAGGCACCTCCGTTCCTCGCCTGGTACAAAATCGCATTCACTATCTCTCGTCGCTCGTACTGACAGGGGCGACCTCCAGACTTCGGCTGAGGAACCAGCCCCTCTATCAGATTCCACTGCTCTTCGCTTAAATCGCTCGCATACGGTTTTCGTGATCCCATGCAAACGTACCTGACACATCTCACAACAACTCGATATAGTGCTTCTTCCGAACAGTAGATTGGCAAGACGCTCCAGTGCGCGAGACAACAGCGTTACTCACTTCTTTAACACGCTCTTAGAGGGAGGAATCGTTCAAGGGAAGTATCTCGATTTCTCGTATATCGGTGACTCTACCACCCCTGCAATTAGTGCTGCTGTAACAGGAGCGGCAGAGTTCTCGCTAGAGAACTCGGTATTCGAGTACTCGGGCGGCCTCCGCACCACTTACAACGTGGGTCATGACACCTCGTTTAGACTAAGAAACGTCACCTTTCGAAACACCTTAGGAGAAACTGCGGCACGCATCGACGCGCCCTATCCGCTTACCCCAGGAAAAGTCCGAGAGGTTTTAGGTTGTGTCTTTGATAAGCCAGTTCATTTTTATCCTCCTACTGATTTTACCATCCGAGATACGCTCTTTGACGCGGGCTACGACGTGACTGCAGGCGTATGGACTCACTTCGACGGAAACTTCATTCGGCACAGCGGGGAGGAGCACCGTATTGCAGGAAGTGTTTCTAACAACTACTGGTTTGTAGACAACCCTCTTCGAGAGAATCCCCATTTCCTGCAGGCCGCTTCCTACGGCCTGGACGAGACAATAGACGGAGAGATATTTGAGTTCGGGGGGATGGATTCAAATGGAGATGCAATCCTTCTCGGGCTCTCTCAGAATCCCGTCACTACTACCATCAAGAACTGTCTTGTTCTTCCTAATAGTGCTCGAAGGACCAGCGGGACTCTCTTCTCGGCGCTTGGGAACGAAAATACCTCTCTTGTAGTGGAGAACAACACCTATATAGCGAGCTTCGGAAGTCCAACAGTTGGGGAGACGTATTCGGGTCACACCAATATGCTCAAGAGTTTCCGGTGGAACCTCGCTTGGAGTCCTGTAGCTGATAGCGGCTATAAGCTCTTTGCGAGATCAAACATAAGCGATCTCGTCCTTGCCTCAAATGCCGACTTTAATTGCGGCTATAATCTAGAAGGGGGATCGAGCGGTAATGGGTATGACGGTCTCGTCTTCCTGTCAGGTGTACCAGGCGTCTATGATATAGAAGTAGATCCTCAATTCCTCGATTCTTCTCGAAATATCTCCCATTGGGATATCTCTTTGGGGGGAGTGGGAACGGCACAGCATGCCCTCTCTCAACTTAGAAAGAAAAACGATGCACTAGGGTATGACTCTCGCTTCTCTATAGAGAACTTACGCACGTATGTCAGAGACGGCTTCGCGCCCGGCAGTCCAACGCTCTCAGGCACTCTTCATGGGGGGCGAAAGATCGGAGCAGTAAGTGCTCCTTCTACGCCACCGGTGACACCCACTGCTACCCCGATAGCGCCCACAGCTACTCCAGTCCCTCCGAGCCCAACTAGTACCCCGTCGTCTGGTGGGCCCCCACCTGCCACTCCAACGCCTCAGCCAACTCCGACTCCAACAGCAACACCGACTCCTCCTAAGTTCCTTTTCGATGTGTCGGCGGATCTTCCCTTCGACAACCTCTTCGATCCCACAGTGCCGTCGAGCTACAACATATCGGGAGTTCCTCAAGCGAACTGGTCCTTGAGCCACGGCAATGACAAGCGATCCTCCGAGATTTCAGGATCCACCACTTCGGACAAAACAAGCGCAACAGTTACTATCACCAGTAGCTCCGAAGTCAGTTACAGTGACGTGTATGGACCTGTCTGGGTAGGGGCCGGAACACGGTCAGGAGTAACGGTCTACGTTCGTAAAGAAAGAGAGAACCCTCGAATAACAGTTGTCTACGAGGATAGCTTTACGACCAATTTCGACGGCTATGCGTCGGCAGGATATAGCGGACTCGCTAAATCATCGAGCTCAACCGAACCATCAGGCGGAGACACCAAAGTCATTTATCTTGATAACCCCCATTGCGCTGTCTTTTTCCCTGATACCTATCCTGGAGTGACTTATTGTCGTGGAACTCTTGCTGCAGGCTCTTGGAGCTCAGCAGGCTTTGTGCTTGGGCCACACTCGGGATCTGGAACAGGCAAGGCAAGCGGGACGACGACAATAAAGGTCTACGACGGCCAAATGAGGAAGCCCAAGCCCGGGAGGGGTGGAAGCAAAAAACCGAAGGGTAAGAAAGGCCCTAAGGAGCCCTGTGTAAGCGAAGGAGGACCGTTCAGTGGAACGACGGTAGATCCTATTAGTCTTAACTCTCACACAAGCATCTCAGACCCAATCACTACTCGAGGCTATCCTCTCACCATGAATATTCATGTAAGTTCTCAGGCAGTCGAGGTCAACCGACCTATCGCAAATGGAAGCTTCACCTACGATATTCATGTCACCCGTGATTATCTTGTTGATGCAGACGGGTACCCGAGGTGGCATACGGTACTTGTCGACGGCGACGGCAGTCGCTGGGATTATGGATCATCCGACCTAGCAGAGCCCGAAGGGGAGCCGGGTGTGTATGGAAAATTAAGGCGAGTGCCCGGGGGGTGGGTTTTATACGATGCAGGAGCGCCTGAATCGATAGACTCTGCAGGACACTTCCGGTACATGTTCGACGGTGCAGGGCATCTGACCGAGGTACAAGATGCTAACGGGAACGTGCAAGCACTCACTTATGGAGCGAATGGAAAGCTTCTTAAAGTTACCGATCAAAGCACATTTAAGAAGATTGAATTTGGATACACAGGCGATTTTGTCTCTCGCATCGTTGAGGCAGGAGGTGCCGCTGTTACTCTTCTCGGTTATACCTCCGACTCTTCTCTACTTTCTTCCGTCGAGGTGAAAAATCCTGATAACACCCGTGTACATTCAGTGTCCCTCGAGTATGTGGGACGAGCCGTTACGGCTATCACCTATGACGGAGATCCTGCCTCTCGAAAGAATTTTTCTTATGATTGGATTCCCGCTCTACCCGAGGGCCAATTGCTCATTCCGATAATTAAGGAGGCAGATGGTATCAGCTTCAAGCTGAGGTACCATGGACCTGAAACTGTAGTCGAACAGAGAGATCGTCAAGGGCATCTCGAGGAGTATAGCTACGTACTTCCCGAGGGACACCTTCGAAGTATCCGACGCACTCCTCTCCCGGGGCACGCGTACGGAACGACATCGTTCACCTACGACAATCGCCATAATCTTCTAACGGTCAGTCCGTCGAATCCAGTTACTACCTACTCCTACGACGAACATGGTAATGTAAACAAAATTCTCTGGGGCGACAACTTCTCGACCTACTACGATTGGTCAGATCTCGATCTTCTCCGCATACGAGATGATAAGGGCCTTCTTTGGGAGTATAGCTACGAGAATCCCGGCCTCCCACATAGCCCTACTTCGGCTATAGATGCGTTAGGGAACGAGTGGCTTTATTCCTACAATAGCTATGGGCAGGTTACAAAAATAATTCCACCTCTTCCGCAGGGGGAAACGACCCTTGTCTACGACGAAGATCCTCTCTCTTCTTCATTTGGCTATTTAAAGGAGGCTAAAGACGGGGCTGGAAGGGTGACGAAGTTCCTGAAGTATTCTCCTCTCGGCGATCTACTGGAATGGTCGACATCTCCAAATGCGACGCGAACCAATATCTGGAAGGCCAGCTATGATTCTGGCCGTAGGCTTACCTCTGTCACCTATCCGGATGGTAAAACTCGCACCTTCGAGTACCAGGGACGCTTCCTCAGGGAAGTGAAGGATGAGCTGAACGCGATCACGCGCTACACCTTCTGCCCCAACTGCGGAGGATTAGATGAGGTAACGGGCCCTTTGTCACATAAGCTAAAATTCACCCGAGATGCAGACCGAGACATCATCGGATTCACCGATGCTCGAGGTCACACAACTGCATATGAGAGAACTGAGAGTGGCAAGGTAGTAAAGGAGACGCTTCCTGATGGAAGAACTACCCAATACCAGTGGGGTTCATACCGGGAGGAGCCAGATATAAGTTGGATTCCTGGTACGATCGAACGACGAGATGAGTACAGAAACTCAACGGGAAAGGCCTATGCCATCGTTCAGACGGGGGGTACTTGGGGAATAGACAAGAGGATGACATATAATAGCGATGGCACGCTCGCTACGAGCCGCGTCTTCGATGATGCCAACCATACCTACGAGTACGACCTGAACCGGCGGCTAATCTCTGATACCTTTGTCACCTATGATCCCAAAGCCCGCGTCCAACGTACTTCTCGCGTCGAATATCAGTACAACGGAGACGGCTCAGAGAAAACGATTCGCTGGCTTCAGGAAGGTGCGTTAGTGATGGAGTGGGCCTTCACCTATGATGGCACCGGTAGCATGACATCGGTGTCAAACTCAAAGGGAGAAACAACGACGTTGGTCTATGATGGTGAGGGAAAGCTGACGGAAGAGCTGTTCTCAAATGGCACGAAGTCGCTATACGCCTACGACCAGGGGAGAGGGTGGGTAACCGGCATAGAGTATCTTAACGGCAGTACCTTGCTAAGCGGCTTTGCCATCAAGCGAGATGCTGGAGGAAAGATAACGGAGGTAGTAGAAGGGCCAGTCGCTGCTACTACCACTTACACCTACGACGAACTTTACCGGCTAGTAAGTGAGAACGGGCCAGCAGGATCGTTCAGCTACGCCTATGATTTAGCAGGAAACATTACGTCCATGTCCGGGGTCGGTAATATGACGTATGATGCTGGAAACAAGATAGCGTCTATTCCTGGAGGAGCCGTTTCTTATGATGCGGCAGGGAGGGTGACTTCGATTAGGGGGACAGGGGTAACGGGCGTAGATCTGCAGTGGCACGCCAACGGGACTCTTCTAGAGCAGGCGACGCCTGGCGGTAGGATTCGTCATGATTACGACGCCGACGATAAGCGTTCGCGCAGTCAGGTATTAAACCCAGGGGGCACTCTCACTCAGGTACGTATAGGGGTGTACGCGGGAGAGCGGCTTATTGGAGAGGTGGTAGATGGGTTTCCAGAGATCGCCTATACGTGGAGTGACATAGGATTAATCTCTCAGCATCGCTTACTTGAGGGCGAGAGCTTTTGGTACGTCTTCGGTCCTCAGCAGGAGACCAGGACACTTACCTCTTCCACGGGAGCAATTGTGGCCTCGTATAGATACAGCGCCTATGGAGGCGAGCTCGCCGCGAGTGGGTTCATTTACAATCCCTTCCGATATGCTGGAAGAGTCGGATGTTACCGGGAAGGTGATGCTAAGCTGCTCCTTTGTAGGCACAGGTGGTACAGTCCAGAGATAGGAAGGTGGTTAACTCGAGACCCTATTGGATCCCAAGGAGGAGAAAACCAATACGCCTATGTGTCAGGAGATCCTGTTGACCAAGTCGATCCCTCCGGCCAATACGGCACCGGTTCTTGCGAGTACTATGAGCGTCGCTGTCTGGAGTCTGGGGGCACCTATTATTGCGAAAAGGCGCCATACTGGTGCAAAAAGTTCCCCGTGTGGCCCGATCCAGACCCTAGTCGAGACGATGACAGGGAAGGATGGGCAAGATGTGTTCGGCAGTGCTTGATGGATTGTGATCAAGACGAAAATAAGCACCAAAACAGCTGCCCTTCGGTTCCTGATGATCGCAAAGGTCCCTGGGATCCCCGCAGTACGTCCTATACATGTCATCACCAGTGTTACCGTTGGTGTTTCCCATCAGGTTTAACGGGCAACCCGTATAAGAAATAGAAGGAGACTGCTCTTGATAGGTTTTGTGAAATTTGCGGCTTTTATCGTGGGTCCGGGGTTATCGCTTCTTTTGGCGCTACCGGCAGCGTTCGGGTTGACGATGGGACTTCTTCAGAACAACCTCTCATTAAGCGATTTCATATTTGTTGGACTCGTAACAGCTCCATTCTACCTAGCCTTACTCTGCATTCCCGGCTACCTTTACTTTCTTTTCCACCATGTAATGGGGAGAGGTGTTGAGGTCAGTAGGCGCAGGAGATGGATAAAGGGAAGTATTCTAGGTGGCTTCTTGATATCGCTTGTCGGTGTCTTCTATGGATACTGGATGATACTTTTCACCCCTGTCTGCCTTTTTTCCGCACTGACCTGCTGGCGATTGCTGCGGAGTTTTAAACTGACAGTAGCTGCTAAACGTCCTACATGAACTTCCCCAATGAGATTACAGGCGTACCTTTCTAAGATCCTTCCGGCCTGTCGGAACAGGCGCGTTCGACAACTCTGGCAAGGGTAGGGGGTGCATGTTCTCTCAAAGGACTGCTCGAACCCCTATCATGGCTGCATCTCCCTGCCTCTCTATGTCACCCGAGGCCCTTTGCAGCTTCCATCATCGAATTCGTAGGCTACATGGTCGTTACTTTATCTCTGGGATAGATGTAGATAGAGCTTTAGCGATCACTTGAATTGGTACCCGGAAAGAAACCGTACCGCCCGAGCGCTACATTCTTAGAAAAACGGATGAAGTTAGCTGATTCGAGTACCGAGGCTGGCGGCTCCTCATTTTCGATGACTATGATTTGATCTCCGCTCTTATCGGCAGCCAGACTCTCGAAGAACGCTTTCTTCACTGTGTCGCTAAGCCGGTCAGTATCGTGCTCAATTGACGGACCTCGGAAGGGATTAATAGGTGTGTCCAGCACAACAAATCCGGGATGCGGTAAGCGTTTCATACGGCAGTACCTCATCAACCCAATGGTGAAGGCTGCATAGGTTATTGCACGGTAGCCTTTTCCGTTATTTGCGCGGTCTTGTCCTCCGATTACCAGGTCCGCTCGCTCTGTATCATAAGAAACGTGGCCCGGGTCCGGATACTTCCATTCTCGTAGCAACGCTTCAATTACACTGCATAGCTCTGCAGCAGCACTTGCCGTAACCCGGTCCTTAAAGGAAGACTTCGTTCCTTTCTCCTTCAAACTCTGCCGAATAGCTCCCAGTCTTATCTCAAGACTGCGAATAGTCTCTAGGATAGTCGCGGCATTTGCCATAGCCGTCCGGGCACTGATCAACTCCTGTAAATGTGCCTGAGTGATACAGCTAGTCGAGTTCAAGGCATCTTTCAGATTCTGTTCTTCTTTGGATAATTCCGACTCTATTTTTTGTAACTCCCTGCTCAGGTCCGTACCTTCTTCATCAAAGTCGGCTAGTGCTAAATGTAAATCCTTCTGGAGCAATTTAATCTTTGATAGTTCCTCCTGACAAGCCTGTTCAAGGACTTCGTGCGAAAAGTTGTGCTCGGCATCCAATAGACGTGAGCATAATGGGCAGTTTCCAACCGGCAATTCATGAAAGACAGTCGCTGCCTCTATGACCGCATGTAGTCTTCGCACATCTGACTCATAATGATGATCAAGGAGTTTAAGTCGTTTGGCCTGCTCGTCGAGGAAGGTAATGCGTGATCGCAGGTCACGGCTACGCTCGACTAACACGGCTCGACGTTTCTCAACTTGATCAAGTTGCTCTTGTCCCTTTGCTATCAATTGCGAAGCGCCTCGAATAGATTCATCCAGTCTCTCTATTGAGGCTTGAATGCTCCCCGGATCGTTAGTGAAGCTCTGCAGATCCCTCACCCGTTCGTCCAGAATCGATTGCACTACGTGTTCCTCTGCTAGCAGACGGGCCTTTCTTTTCCTGGCGTTCTCTTGTTGAATCACAGCGGCATCGTCCTGGCCGGTCAAGAGCAGGGCGAAGATGTTCTTTTCCGCAGTACGGCGGACGGGCTGCCCCGAGCAAAGAGGCGATTCCTTCTGGATCATCCTCTCTTCGCTAATCAACGTTAGACGAGCGAGGTCTCTGAAAGACAAAGAGCGCTTTTCCCCTCGCTCGTTGGTGCGAACCTGCCGCCCTTCAAGACCGATGAGCTGAAGTAGAAATGCGGATAGCGATTCGCTTGGAGCATTGGAGTGACGCTCTGCCAATATACTGAACTGATCAGGAAGTTGGAGATGAAAGCTGCCTCCAGCTATCGCTCTCTTCAGCGAAAATTCTCCTTTGACGCTAGATTCGATTTTTACTGCCACCTCTTCGTACCGCATCGCTTCTGGTACTTGCTCCAGATCCGAAGCTCCTAGCATGAAGTTGAGTGCATTGAAGAAAAACGTTTTCCCCGTATTTGAGGCTCCTATTAGCAGGTTAAGGCCAGGCACCATGCGAAGCGTAGCAGGTGGCACTGTCGCCCCAATCACGGAAAGCTCTGTAAATACCAAGCGATCTAATGACATATCACGCAGCGTCCCACTGAGATGAGTCTCGTACAAATTCCACTCCCCATCGTGTCCACTGCTCACGCATGAAGATCGATAGTTCGTTGTCCGGCATTCCTTGGTACTGCCCTATGACCCAGCGAGCTCGTTCTTGGAGTAACTGGACGTACTCGCTACTAAGAGCCTGCAGGAAAGCTGGGGCGTAATTACCAGCACAGTAGCAAATGCCTTCAGGAAGGAACATCTTATCGATCACCTGTCGTTTCCCCATGAACTCGAGGCCCGCGTTTACAAGGGATCGACGGATTAGAAGCTCACCGGAGCGATGGGGAGTAGGTGGATGAATGCTGGTCGGACCGTCCGGGACATCTCCCGAGTGCACAATGAGATAATCGTACTGCTCAAGACGATGGAGATCACATGCCTGGGGATAACACTCAAGAAGCAGTACTGCAGATCGCAGTCCACATTCAAGAGGCGTATTAAAAGCTTGCGCTCTAACTCCGCTTTTCGGTGGCTTCATTATTTCTTCACCCATGTCAATTCACCTTCGTTCGCGAGATGATGACAAACTCCAATCTTGTCCCCCGGTCCTACGTGCGGCAACAAATCAGAATGCGGGAGCCCTAAACTTGCCGCTGTCTTGGTCACGGCAAGGAGGCATTTAAAACCATCTATATGATCGCATAACACTTCGTCTGCTACACCATCGTACACATAGCGTTTAACGTTCTCGAACGCATCGGCAGCGAAATGATCCCGTGAGAAACGGGCAAGTGCCTCAGCAGAAAAAAAGTGGCCTCGGGAACGCCGGAAATGCTTGTGCAAGTTGGGATGGCCAGATAACTCAGAGGTAGATGCGATGTCTGATTTTACATGGTCGGAATAAGCCGCGAGCAGCTCTGCCACATACGGTAGTTCGTGATTCTGCACGTCGATTGGGGGATCTTCAATCGATGGGCGCATAGGCGGCTCCATTTTGAATCTCCGAAAGTGATACTTTGTCCTAGCGTGATCGTTTATGATCCGCCGTGTAGGAATGAAATTAACACAGGAGAAATCGAAAGCTTCTACGTGCTTTAATAGTTTCCCTTGGAGGGGGATCGAAACTCCTTTCGAGATACGCCGGGCGCAGTGCGTCCCCCAGCTAGCGATAAGAGCGGCACGAAGCGACTCGGGGCGACGAAGCAAGTCAAACAGACCTACGCCCACGTCTTGCGGCGCCACGAAGTAATACTTTCGGGGTGCCGGATAGTCTCCCTCGCAGGTGTAAAAGCATAGTTTTCCCAGCTCCACATATGCGTCTGTAGGATATAGGGGATGGTCATAATGTTTGCATTGATAGTTGTCCCAGATGGAGGGCACAGTGCTCAGTTCCGTTACATATCCGACCACGTCCCGTCCCTTGTCACCGCTTCCGCCCAGTCGGGTGACCGTCGTGTAGTTTCCGTGGATAGAGTCCACCCACTCGTCGATGAACTCTTCCCATTCTTCCGCTGTGTATGTCTGAACGACTTTCAGTGGAGTAAGACCTGGTGAGTTGGGCGTTACGATCCGGGAAGCAGTATCCTTCATAGGCCTCGCAGACTGGCGCAGAATCAATTCTTATCCCACATGTCACCAACTTTCTCGTTTGGTGGCAACTCCGTAAGCCAAGGTTGTCGAGCTTACAGTGCCAGTGGGGATTTCTAAAGGTGGGAACAGGCATACGTTGCAAAAGTCCTCCAGCCATTCCCGGTAGCATCAATGTCCTTCTCCTCAGACCTTCGGAGCCTGCCACCTGGAATTACGATGGCAGGCTCCTTTGAGCACACCCTCCGCCTCACCAAAGCCCCTCCCCAAACAAGGTTCGTTGGCAACGTATGGTTATTTCTTAGCGGGGTATGCTTTTTTTTTGCAAGGTGAGCCTGTTCGCACAACCGCACACTGTGCCAATGCCCCTATGCTCACCGTATATCTGACTTCAGGTCGCTACACTTCCCGATAATGGATACGAATCGGAAGTGAGGCTTGGAAGAACAAGAAGTTAGCGGCGGTTATGGCCTCCCCCAGGCCTTGCCTGAGGGGTTCAACAACTCTGGGAAGGGTAGGGGAGTCAGGACGGTCCCTATCCTCTCTGCGGCCTCTAAACGGGCCTTCCTCGAGCCAAAAGGAAAAAGGGCCTGTAGCCCGGTACGCCGGGGGCGGCTATAAGCGGCCCCATATCAACCCCCCGGAATCCTCTTTCTGGGACTTAGTTAGGGCTGTGAGCACAAGGACTTAAACCTGCATGCTCTCTTTAGAGCCCGCCAGAGGGGGCCGAGAGCTAGAGGGAGAGGGAGAGTTGGCGGGCCGTGGCAGCCTCAGAATGGGTAGTCGCGGAGGCCTGAGAGGTGTCAGGGACGTCGGAAGGAGCGTAGTGGACGGGAGTTCGAGAGCGGGGATACGGATAGGACTGCCGCGTGAAGGGAAAAGCCAGCTGGGCGGAGGTCGCAGTCCGCACCATGTAAAGGAGGCCGACTCTCGGGAACGAGTGCATAAAAAGGGGGGAGAGGGTAGTAGTTCGGGGTCCTCTCCCCCCGGGGAAGCAAATACGCGAGGAGTGTTCATCTGAGGTAGGTGATACGAAGTGCTATCTCCGCATCACCTATAGAAGCAGTTATGCAATCAACGCGAGGACATCGCGCGCCCCATAGATGGGTTCAAAGGTTGTCTCTCGCTCATCTACCACTTTTTCTTGCCGCAATAGCTCTCGCTACGTCGTGCACGATAAAGTCTGGTCTGAAAGGTAAAACAGAACGAAAAGCCCGGATTTCTACTCGCACCGTCCGCCTCATCATCGCTCGTGCAGGAGAGCTAGGTGAAGCTTCCGATCGCGAGAGGTCGGTTGGCCTCGGCCGGCTGAGAGCTGAGATGTTGTCTGGTCGCTACTCGGGTTACCGGTTGGGCTCCTTTCCCTTAAACCTCTCTCGAGTTCATTGTGATGCAAAAAGACTCCATTCTCTCGCCTAGGCGCCAGTAAAAGCCGAGGAGAGGCGAGCACGTCTGACGCTCATACAGCGCTAAGCACCCTCCTTCTATTTGTGGCAGTTCACGTCTTGCTTCTTCTTGGAACGATCTCTACAGCCCGTGCCGCGACACCCGAATACATGGAGAACTTAATCTGTGTGACGATAGAAGGAGTGTGGGGAGGTGCGGGCTTTAATTGTACAACCCCTCGACCCCTGACAATGAACGTTGAGCTCTGCGGCGTTCCTAGTGATACCTTTCAGGTGGTGCCAGCTGGTCCTCCTTTCTTTGATTCGTTTCCAACTGTAGGCACACTGGTAAGAACATCCTCCGTATGGACCTCCAGTACCGTCGGAACCGGACTTCCACAAGGGGTAACTTGGTTGTCAGCTTCAGTGACAGGAGTTGCGCAAGGGGCATGTCCCGCTCAGACGAATAAC
>Ga0256854_1000003_pt1 | contig 26109 bp, 23 predicted proteins | sample BONnt7_FD_181173 | JGI IMG/M metagenome (GOLD analysis project Ga0256854, IMG submission 181173) | Terrestrial sediment cell enrichment communities from Utah, United States - BONCAT_SYTO_Terrestrial_sediment - 7 | ecosystem: Environmental > Terrestrial > Deep subsurface > Rock core/Sediment... | reverse complement strand
GTTATTCGTCTGAGCGGGACATGCCCCTTGCGCAACTCCTGTCACTGAAGCTGACAACCAAGTTACCCCTTGTGGAAGTCCGGTTCCGACGGTACTGGAGGTCCATACGGAGGATGTTCTTACCAGTCTGCCTACAGTTGGAAACGAATCAAAGAAAGGAGGACCAGCTGGTACCACCTGAAAGGTATCACTAGGAACGCCACAGAGCTCAACGTTCATTGTCAGGGGTCGAGGGGTTGTACAATTAAAGCCCGCACCTCCCCACACTCCTTCTATCGTCACACAGATTAAGTTCTCCATGAATTCGGGTGTCGCGGCACGGGCTGTAGAGATCGTTCCAAGAAGAAGCAAGACGTGAACTGCCACAAATAGAAGGAGGGTGCTTAGTGCTGTAACAGCGTCAGACGTGCTCGCCTCTCCTCGGCTTTGACTGACGCCTAGTCGAGAGAAGAAATACAGATCCCACCGGAGGCAAGACCTGTGTTTAACCCCGTAGGTAGGCCTGATAAGGGGTCTAGGATTGTCGGCAGGTAAAGAGACTATCCCCTGTTGCCGCTGCGGGCATATAACCTTGATGGGACCCCAAGCCTTGATTGTGATGATCTCTGAGGTAGCTTTCATCTGAAAAACCGTAATTTAGGATAGGCTCAAGCGGTGCAGGAATACCTTCTTCTGCTCAGGTGATTGAAGTTGATATGAACATCAGAAAGATGATCAGCATCCGTACCAACGAATTCTTAAACAATCCTTTACAGTATCGGTGCCAGAGGGAAACGGAGAGCTGGTACTAATCTAAAGTCGCGATGAGCTAGCAGGCCGAAAGAATGGAGTCTTTTTGCATGATAATGAACTCGAGAGAGGTTTAAGGGAAAGGAGCCCAACCGGTAACCCGAGTAGCGACCAGACAACATCTCAGCTCTCAGGCGGTCGAGGTCAACCGACCTCTCGGGATTGGAAGCTTCACCTAGCTCTCCTGCACGAGCGATGATGAGGCGGACGGTGCGAGTAGAAATCGGGGCTTTTCGCTCCACAGGTCTCACTTCCGATTCAGCCTGATTTCAGCGGGACTCTCCCCTACCCCACTGTAGCTATCATTGACCTATCTGAGAGCTAGCTTTTTGCTAAGGCGCCCCCGAATGCGGGCCAATCCGTCTCGCCTGCTTCAGCTCCTCGATGCTTCTCCCTCCATCGGAGGCACCGCTTTTCAAGCACTCTTATAGAAGGCGGTGACTTAGGACCTATTCCCGCCTTTTATATTAGGTAGTACCCCTCTCATAGGCCGCTCGGCCCCTCTATCGCCCTAACTCCCTGTCCTGAGAGGCCTCACTTCCGATTCGTCTCTGTTATCGGGAAGTAGTGGAGGAGGTGGGAAACGGGAGAAAGGACCGGGGGAGTTTGTAACAGAACACCTCTCTCTTTCTACTAACAGAGAATTAGGTTGATCTCTTGAAACCATGGCGCCGAGGTTTTCAAAGAGAGAACTAACGTGAAAGCGTCGGTTCCCGGATGCGGCGGCGAAAGACCAATGAGGACATATGAATGGTTGTAGTATGAATTTGAGAAGTACTCCTGCGCGGGAAAAAGCTGGGACAGGGCCACTTCTAAACTTACTTTTCCTCGCGGCTGCGATTGCCTCGGTTCTCATTGCTATCCCTCATCGGGCGGAAGCGGCGGACTATAAACATTGCTTTAGAGTCAAGACAAGTAAATGCGTCGGAGAAGGTGGAGCATCAAATCGAGTTGGATTTGTCTGCGGTAACACTGCCAAGATAGAGCACAAGCCAGGGCCTTACGGGAATTACTGTACCGGTGGAAACGACGATGCTGTCATCGATGGTAGTACGTTTGCTCATGGGGCTACCGGGTCTATTTCAATAGAAGCTCTGTCTCCCTTCTATAGAGCAACTAAGGAGGAGCTGAATGCACCCGCCACCTGGGCACATGCGAACTATTGCCCCTGTAAATACTGTCCCTCGGGGCAGCATGGCTGGGAGAATGGACAATGTTATGTATGTCCAGAAGGCACCTCTCTTAAAAACCACGGAGACAAGGCTCCTGGAGCATGTACCCCCGTCTGTACGGATCTCCCGGCGGGGGCAGATGTTGCTCAATGTAACAGCTGCCTTCAAGGCGGGGGTGGAGTCGCGTGTAGATGTGACCTCTTTACCGATTCCGTTCAGAAGCAAGCATGCTTTTGTGCTGCAGGTATAGGGGGAAAGGCGTGTGAAGCCCTCCCGACTCCCGTCCCGACGCCGAGTCCTAGTCCGACCCCGAAAGAGAGTACGTCTCAACCTGCGCCAGAACCTACTCTGCCATCTACACCCTCTGCCGGCGGTACTCCTCAGACAAACCCTGACCCTTCTTCTAGCCCACCACCCACGCCCACCCCCGTAAGTACGGTGGCACCTCGCCTCACACCAACGCCACGTCCGTGTAAGTCACCTACCACTGCTTCTACAAGAGCGCTTTCTCTGCAAGCCGCTTCTCGACTTTGCCCCGATTCACGCCCTTACAGGCGAGGAGGCAGGTGTCATACAGCGCTTAACTTACGAGGCCTATCGTATCTGGCAGCGCAAGCACAGGCAGGTCTGGGACTCCTTGAGAGTGTGGTTTGGAATGCTTCATCACTGGAGCGATACACTGACAACCTACCTGACGATGTCTTCGGCAGACTCTTTCCTGGCGGTATAAAGAATTTCAGAACAATGCCTGACTTCAAAGGTCCTGCTCGTCAGTCGAGTAGCATGAACTGCTGGTTCCTCTCCGGTCTCATCGACTTCCTGAATAAAGAAACGAAGAATACAATTGGGAAATTCTTTCGAATAATTCGCCGTAATAGCAACTGGAGCAAGAACCGTGGCGACCGAAGATTAGTTCAAGATGACGAGCGGAAACTATGTACTTACGGCGACGAGTTCTACTTCGCTATAGTGCCGGCGACATCTCAGGATGACGCAAGTCCCGATGGTATCAAGGAAGGAGCAACTATATACGTAGCTAACAGAGCCGTCCTTACGAAAGAAGCTTATACGGTAATGAAACAGCTCGTAAAATCACGCACCCCGGGAGTACAGTTACTTGCCACTGCTGCTGACGCCAAATTCGGAGTAGCGGGACGGACGAACGGAAGATCCCTAAATATCGATGTGGCGAGATTTTGGTATAAGCTCGAGCGAGATGATAGTCGCTTCACAGGTTTTGGCGGTATGGGAGCTGGCGGAAACCCGAACCCTCATGATTGGAAGAGCTCAGAGAGCAAAGCTCTCATTAGAAAAACCCTCTCTGAGATGTGTGTGACTTTCAAGGGTCAACCTCGGCTTGATTCTATACTCCCTCGTTATTGGGCAATTACCGCAACTCCCGAAGAAGGAGAGGTTGAGAATGATTGGCTCTACCGATGGTGGGAGTTCAAGGCCGGCTACATCCAGGGAGTGAGCAGTCCTGCAGAAACAATTACCGACGTACACGGGTATGCGCTTACAGGAACCCATTGCCAGATTAATCCCTCTACCGGAGAGTATAAAGCCCTCGGGGTATGGTTGGTGAATCCTTGGGATTTCAGTAGAGAAGTTTATCTGACCGTGAAAGATTACCTGTATCTCTTCGGATCGCTTATTCGAGTTGAGTTGAGCGAGCCCAGGATGTGTCGGGCGAAGTATCCTTTTGATGTCCCACTGAAGACTCCTCAGAAGAAATAGGGAGCGAAAGCCTATTGTATAAAAGGAGCCGGCTCCGTAGAGAACACTGTGAACCTACGGAGCATAAAAGAAGGTGTATAATAACTCTTAGCTGGCCTTCTTCGTCACCCTTAGCCGCCGGTTTCTTGCTGAGGTTTAGACTCATACAATGGGACCCCGTATAGTGGCCCCCCGCCCCCAGGTGAGTAGATCGGGGGAGTCTCACCCCCAACCCCTCGTAGAACCGTACATGGGGTAAAGGCCGTAAACAACCCTCTCCCAATTGTTCCTCTACCGAGAAGGAGTAGCGACCAAGCAGGTTGATATGCTCATGGATAAGGGGCAAAAGCCTTGCTTTGTCGTCATCATGTATTGGCTCAACGGGAACTAGACGAAGCGGGTCGAGAGGAAGAGAGTTTTCGGCAAGGGTGCTTCGTGACTATGCAGCGTTAAGATGCCTGGAAAGAAATAAGAGTTCTTGCAAAAAAAGTATGGTCGATCCTATCGGGAGGACGATGCGAGAGTTCCTATAGCGGTGGGAGAGCGCGAGCAGGTACAGTGTGCTTTGTTGATCAGTGCATCAAAGCGTTACCGTATTCTCGAGCCTCTGCTCGTAGCTGAGCGCGTTTCCTTCTTGCAGCGGCAAGCTTTTCTTCTCTCGCTTCCAAAATCTCTTGTCTTCTTCCCTCGAGAACGTCCTTTGGTGCGATATAGCCGACGGCAGAATGTAGACGACGAGTGTTATAGTGTTCAACGAACTCAGCTACTACTCGGCGGGCATCTTGGAGAGTCAGCCGGATCTTCTCTCGGATGCAATCTTGCTTGAGAGTCTTGTGGTAGCGCTCGATTTTACCGTTTGACTGGGGTAGTAGGGTGAGGTCTTCACGTGCGTCATCCCCGCAATCTTGATAAACTCCTTGAAATCCTTTGCTACAAACTGCGGACCATTATCGGTGATGATTCTTGGAGTTCTACACGGATATTTCTCCCTACATCTCTCAATGATCGTCTCGACATCGCAATTCCGCCATCCGCTCTCGTATCTCGAAATGCAAGATGCTTCTGCTATAGCCATCGAGGACCGAGCAGCGGTGTTGGGTTTAGGCCGTCATGTAGGGCACGATACAGGAAAATTGCTGCTTCGAGATGACGAGGAAGGAGGCAGAGGTATGTGTACCGGAAGAGACAAAGCGTGTCGCAGAAGCGGTGTTCAGGGGTAAAAATCGAACGAAGGAGAACTTTCCGGATGAATTAGTCCGAATAATTTTCATTCTCATCGACTACAGCCCGGCTTTTCGCCGCCTCCAGCACGCCCTCCCTGCTTCGCTCAAACCTTCCCATCTATGCTCTTCGTTTGTACCGCTCCGCCAACGGTCATAGGTCATCCTCCTATGAACTCGCAAAAATCTTGCTTACCCAGACTAAGCTGTTCGGGGGCATTGTGAGCCCGGAAAGCCCACCCGATGCCCTTAGTCAGCGTAGTCATCACGTGTCGAAAGAGCATGAATGTGTGTTCTTACTTCCTAAGGAGGGAGCTCGATTTTGGGAACCAGGTGCAGTGCGTGTTATAGGCAGCACCTCGGGCAACACCTATTTCCACACATGTTCAGAGAAACTTTCTTTCCAACTCCCAGATAGCATCCTCAATTTCATCGATGCGTGCCACTATTCTCGTCTCTTCAAATTTATCAGGTTCCAGTGTCGGCGTTCCCAATGATTCCAGAATAAAAAGGAGGTTAAACCGTGCTACATGTAGCTCCCACAGCACTTTCCCCGTGAGCCGCGAAACATGCTCATACTCGAGATCTGAAAGGTCGCGGAGAAGGCGACAGATTCTTTCCTTCATGCTCTCGATGCTCTTTCTTACCGTCGCTTCTGTCATTACTGCCATAAACAAATCCACTAGCCTTCTACCCATATGGAGCCTCTTTTTTCGCCAACTGCGTACAAGAAGCATTTTTTCTATTCCAATGATGTCACAGTCTCGAAAGAATTTTCAAGCGCGCTTCTCGCGGAGAAAGTACCCCTTAAACGCGCGCATGCTCATCCTGACTGCCTGCAGACACTTCGAGCTGGTCACCTTAGTCTAATCTATTCTGCATATGCTCAACTAGGGAAATGCCAATGTAAACTTATGAAGCCCACTACACTAGACATGGCGATATCGCCCATGACCGACGGCAAACTTCTGGTGAATGACGCTCGAGCCGCGTTCGCGAGATCCGCATCGCTGCAAAGCGTCTCTTCCAAGTTCCGGGAAACTGTCAGATTGAGACCCCGAGCTCAGTTTAAATTGCCCTGGTAGAACTTCTTGAGCCGCCTCCTTCCTGGCAACTACTTTCAACGTTCGGGCTCTTGCTATGCCCGACGCTTTCCGGTAGAGGAGAGGGGCTAGAACGAATGGAAGGTTGCGTTATGGGTTTATGGGTATGGGGACGTTGGTTTGTTCGCTGGGTCCCTGACAAAGAGATAGCAAGGATCGGTTTCGACGAGGCTATGAGAGACCGTCGGGAAGACATCCTTTTCGAATCCGATCTCGCCTACCGGATACGTAGTATCCGGTTTCTCGAACGTCTGCAGGATGAAGCCGCTTTGAAGATCTTGTGCGAGTCAGCACTCTATAATGATTACAGACCTGCTCGACTAGAGTCGATTCGGGCACTGCGAAGCTACATTGACTGGGCTTCGATAGAAGCGCTCTCTATCATCCTTGAACGAGAACCGGACCGAGATGACCTTGAGGTGCGCGCTATGGCGGCTGACTCTCTCCTCCATCTGAAGGGGAAGTTAGGACGACTCCCTCCGGATCTCGACGAAGCGGAACTTACCGATTTGGTTCGAACCAATCTCGAACGGCTTCTTCCCGAATAGAGCAGGAGTCGCTAGACGACTGATGAACCGAAGGTTCTCCCTCGTTCTAGCACTCCTTATGTCAACTTTCGTTCTATCCATTCATACCAAAGTCATCAGAACAACGGCCCTATAGGGGTTGTTTTACTTATGTTTCCAATTGGAACTCGGGACCGTGCGCTTCGCTCCCTCATCTCTGAGGACCTCCCGGTACTGCTACTCGAAGACGACAAAGTCATCCAGGATCTTGTTCTCCGAGCGTTGTATGTACGGGACTCTCACGCGAGCCGAAATGCCCTCGCCAACGCCGCCTCCACACATGAAAGTGAGGAGGTGAAATATATGGCGAGCTTTGCTTTGCGATGCAGCATGGAGGTTGCCGAATGGCGTCGTCCAAAGGTGCGGTATTCTCCGTTCCTACCGCTCGAGATCTTAAACATCGCGGTTCACAGTATGGAGTACTGGAACCAGGCCCGTAAGACTCCAGCGCTACGGGAGAAGTTGACCCTCCTGGCTCAGGCTTACCGTGAGGAACGCCGTGAACGCGCATCTGACCGTGAGCTTGCCTTTGTGGAGTGGATTGCCGACCTGGAGAAACATGGGGTGCCCCAGGGACTTATGCGCTTCATCGCATCGGCTGTCGCCACGTTCCTAGGAGGAATGGCCACCTTGTACCTCTCGCAATGGTTAGGTGTCGTCTCGCCCTCGCCCGCACTTCTGTTCTTGGCCTTAGTGATAGGCCTCGTGCTCGCGGCAGTCGTCCTGGCTCCCGTCCAGTACTGGAGTAGTGATGCTCGCTTTATCGATGCCCTGGTGACGGCGCTTCACCGTACGCGCGGCGTGACGTTGAAGCGGCTTGCACAAGGAGTTAGGAGTGCGAACGAAATGGTTCGGTTGAACGCAGTGAAGACCGCTGAGCATCTCCGCTCACCGGCTGACATCCAGATGATGCGCGTCCTCCTCCGTCAACAACGTAGGAAGGAGAGTATCTTTGATCTGGATCAGGAGATGGCATGCGTATTGGAAGTGCTTGAAGAACGCTTGCAGTCAATGAAGCCATAAGCTCTGCTTGCTCTCTCGGCCTACGGAGAGAGCAAGCTTCCTTGCTTGTTAGGTTCTATATTCAAGGTTCCGAAGGATGCGTCGTTGTTCTGATCATTAGCCTCGCCTTACTAGCTGAAATGCAATCTTCGGTCGCACTGTAAAAGACAAGGACTGCGCAGGTGACCTTACCGTCGTTGGACATAATTGCGGGGACCGTTCTTCTTTAGGAGGCCCCGTTCGACTACCTCAGCCTATTTCGGCCTAATGCCTCTCTTATCGCCGTCCCGTGGCATTCTCCCGTACCGAGCAACAGGAAGGTCCGCCACGAGGGCCTGAGAGAGAACATGCACCCTTCTGACTCCCCTACCCTTGCCAGAGTTGTCAAACTCCTCTGGCAAGGCCCCAAGGGCCATAACGCCGCCAACTCCTTGTCCTTACAGGCCTCACTTCCGTTCGGGGCCGCTTATCGGTAACGGCGAATGCTCCGCATGCAACTGCTCATGGCTAGCTATAAGCACGAATTTAAGGTTGCCTTGAAAACAGTGGTGGAAGCATCCTCATACCACTGCATTCCACGAATCAGACTAAAGATGCATCCTCCCAGTTCCTTACCCCGAGGGTCGAAAGTTTTCAATTGATAGCTTGTCAACGTGAGGCGATCGATACCTCTTCTGAGTAACTCACAATTATCAGGGGTATGACGCAACGCCATCGCATCAAAATAATCCTCGGCGCTAAAAATCGCTTCGAAGGAGCCCTCCCATTTTGGATCGGGAACCGATATTTCACCGAGGAAGTGAAGGATTGAGAAGTCTTCTCTCGTGGGAGCCGCGAGGCCACCTTTTGGCTCCACCGCTAGGAGAAGGGACCTGTCCTCTGTTTCGTAGTAGATTGCTTTTGTACGAGCCACGCCCGTCTGGATAAACAGAGGCGAAACACGAAGGGATAATGCGTTTAGACTGAATGGCATTTTTAAACGTCTCCGGTATGACTCGTGCCTTTACCAGCTCCTAGTTTAGGAGGGATAGGGTGTCCGACAGTGAAGAGCTCTCGGTCTTCCGCAATCATGTGGTCGCTAGCCCTATGGGAGGTACTCACGGAGGCACGGTGGGTAGTGCAGAAAAACGCCGAGTTGCCCGGCTCGATTGCCTGATTACAGCTATCACAAGAGGCTCCTTCCTTCAGCCGGCCTCTGGTGAATTGAGACCACTCTTGATTCTGCACATAAAGCACCTCGTCATTCCTCGCCCTACTCACGAACTTCTCTCCACAAGTAGGACACCAAAGCCACGCCATACCTCTTCTCTCCTATATCGACATCTCTAGGTCCTCCTCGCGTTGTCCGGCCTGGCTTTTTCCCGGAGCTCGGCTTTGTTGCGAGGAAAGACCGACGTCGTGGGCCGCTGACTTCTTATAGACTCGTGCCATGTCCTGAGTTGCTGATTCGAAGGCATCGACATAGACAAACACCTCTCGTTTTGCCCGTGAAATGCCTACATAGGCACTCGACGTGTTCACCACTGAGTCTCTCTTCTTCGACATCTGATACACTATCGCATTATCACAGGTAACGCCCTGCCCCGAGTGGCCGGTCACCGCATAGCCGAGGTCAATGGTCTTATATTCCTTGAGGTCGACTTCTGTCACCCTCCCCCTTTTGTCCTCAACGGTAAGCACGTCTCCTTTGACCTTCGTGATCACCCCGCTGTCTCCAACTTTGATATTCAGAGACTCCTCTTTGGCTCTAAAGCGAACTTTATCACCTACTGAGAATGAGCGTCTTTCTTCGGCGTAAATGTCTTCTATGCCGAAGAAGTGTCGAGGATCGTAGCTGATCTTCTTCCTTCCATGCTGGACGGTCACGAGGTTTCTTTTCATGTCTCGTCCGACAACTTTGTACCATGTACCTTTCTGTAGCTCCCGGTGGCCAGCGGTGTTGTAGAATCTCACCATATTGCCGACCTCATAAGATTGAGCGAGCTTTCGGTACGGCGGGCTTATGTGCCGGTGGCTGTAGATCTCGGTCCTTGCTTCGGTCAGATAGTCGACCTCTCCATTCACAATACGAGCCCTTCTGATAGTTTCATTCAAAACCCTCCGCTCCTCGTTGGTGGCACATAGAACTATTGTTTCGCCGTCAAGCTCGGTATAGCGAAGGGCCAGTGCTTGAACGCGACGAGTGTCGTCTTTGATCTCTATGACTCTGCCTGCCTCCCTGAGGGATCGCAGTGCAGTTTCTATTCGCCCCTCTGAGATCTCTTCGACCGCCTCCCGCACCACCTTTGGAGCTGCCTTCTGCCGCACAATTTCATCTATCTCACAGCACTCAAGGTGGCGGCCTTCTATTAGCTGATCGAGCACACGTCCCGCAGGAACAGAGGCGAACTGACGACGGTCGCCCGAAAACGCTACTCTGACTCCAGCTTTGGCAGCTCCCTCCATGAACCTCGCTAGGTCCCTAACCCCCATAAGGCCCACTTCGTCCAAGATCCATATCTCTTTCTGCTGTGCTCGGTAGCCTCTATCTAGGGCAACGAGATGGCTCTGTACCGTATCTGCTGTCAGGCCATCATCTCGCAGCACTCCTACTGCCTGAGTTGTGGGAGCAAAAGCCCTTACTACGTAGCCATGACCGGTTAGATAGCCTGCCACGTGACGAAAAGCGGTGCTTTTGCCGACACCGGCCTTCCCGTGAATAAGAATGAATTGATCGCTTGTCCCTGTGACAAGGTGAAACGCCTTCCGCTGCCCTGAATTTAAGGTTAGTCCTTCCGGGCTCACTGCATGAGCGGCCTCTTGTCTTTGATCGTCGGTTCCGACAGACTCAACACTGCCTTTGCCCTGTTTGCCGAGATCAAAAATCTGCTCTTCGAGCGCTACGAGAGAGCGCAGTGTGAGAACAACGTCGCCTTTAGACGACTTCCCTATGAGGATCTCTTCCCTCTCTACTCTGTTTGCAATCTCAGTTTCTAGCTGTGATAGTGTTACCTTTCCGAGATTCAGAGACGGCTTCAGCGCCTCCTCAATAACGTCCTCAAGGCGAACTACACACTCGTGATGAGTCATGTGCTCAAGTACGAGGTCCAGTACTGTTTTGGCCAAGTCGGTGGTAGTACCCGAAGGACGGAGCCCTTTTTCAGGCCCACGAGACCTCTCTAGCGCATTCTTAAGCAGAAGATCCAAGTCGACCCCCTGCTCCAGTGCCTCTTCCTTCCATTTCTCTCGCAGGGCTAAAGGATCTATGCCATGGATCTTCTCTTCACGGGTATTTCTTGCAGCATTCTGAGCCGCCATCGCCGCGCTTTTCCTGTTCCAGGTGAATCGCTCCGCCTGGGCTGTGAATTGCTCGGCAGAAATTTTATCTCCTGCCTTTCGTGCCAACTCAGCTTTCTCCAACAGCTCCCGTCGGAGCTTGTCGTAGTAGGACTTCACCAGCGCGACACGCTCTTCTACCTCTAGTCGTCGAGTAGAGAAGTACTGTCGCAGAGTCTTCGGCACCTCCCTTATTTCAGGAGCTCCAGTCTCCTCGTCGATTTCTACCGTGTAGCCGAGATCTGTAGCCCCTTTAGCAAGTGCTGCCCAGAAAACTCTCGTGGCCTGCTTTTGTACTGCGAAGAGCTTTCTCGTCTGTAAGGCTCTCCAGCCTCCTCTTGTACCGTCAGAGTTGGGTGCCTTCTCATCATAGGTCATGTTGAAGAGGAGAACGTGGGCGTGCTTATGCGGTTCCAGATTCCTGTTCTCATTGTGAACAAACACTCCTGCTACTAGTTCCCCCGTACGTCTCGACTCATTTCGCTTGGCACCTGCCCTCACCTCCGCGAACTGCTCAAGGTAGCTCAAAGACTCTCCGAGAGACTCCTGAAAAAGATGGGTAAGTCTTTCGTCTCCTCCAGCCAGCTCCAGAATGCTGAAGCTCTTAGGCACCCCAACCGTGAAATCCCAAGCTGCTCGATGTTCCATGACATCTTGCCGTTTGGATTTTCGGATGAGTTCCCTGCCCTCAGGACTCTTTCCTTCGGCAAGCAGCCCTAGAGTCTCTAGCGATATCTTTCCTCGTAACCCTAATCGCTCGGCGCCCCGTCCCCACCATTGACCTTCTGTCTCTCCAGTCTCATCGCCCGAATAATAGCTCTTCGTATACTCTTTCTCGAAGTAGCGAACTACGTTGTCGGCCGAGAGAGCTTTCGTGGGTGAGTACATGGTGGTACCTATACCTGTCAAAGAGGAACTTCTCTGAGGTCACTCTCTTCGAGCTCTTCATCGAAGGAGAGATCGTCGTTGCCTTGCTCGTCATAGGCACTATCATCATCCCGGGGCGGAAGATAGGGTTTCCCGAAATCTCTTAAACTCCTCGGAGGGGGCATGTCATTGGGAACTTCCGCTGAAGCACCTGGATCTTTCACCTCGACTGCCTTGGATGGCAGTCTTCCTTTGATTGAGCTCAGGGACGTGCCTTGATCCTCGAATACTACGGCATTTTTCTGCTGATAGTCGGGTCGCTTTAGCTGAAGTCGGGTGACCTTTCCTCCGTACTTCACGAACGCCTCGAGATCCTGCAGATTCATGATGTCGTCAGGAGCAACAAGGTAATCGTGCTTCCTTTCGGTAGTTATATTGGCGGAACTCTTATCAGCTACGTTCACTGAGTCGACGTCTCGCTCTTGTTCTGGGCGTCCCAGCATCTTTGCTGCATACTCGGCCGACTCGGGTTCATCGACACGGAAGATCACTTTCACTTCAGGCGCACTTATCATGTTCTGTGCGACTTCACCGTACTTCACTTTCATCTCAGAGGCTCCCCAGATGCTCGTGTAGACCCTGACGTTGTATTTTCGGCCCTCCGTGTACACTTCACGTAGCTTCTCTCGCCCCTCCAAGGTGCCGAACTCATCGACGAGAAAATACTTCCGCTGCTCTCGGTTACTCGCGCCCATAAACCTTCCAGCGACAGTGCAAAGAAGCGCGCTTATGATAGGATTAAGTGCCTCTCTGAAATCGGGATTGGTTCCGATGTAAAGGATTCGACCTTGCGGGTTCTTGAGCCAGTCAGTGGCGGAGAACTCTTCCCGCCCCTCTCGTTTCGGCAAAAGTTTCAAACTCTCTGCCAGGTTCGTAAGCGAGCCTGTGACTCCCCGTTTTTGCCCCGCTGCATCACTCGGGACCAGGTTCTCAAGCCCTGACTCTTTGATAAACTTGTCCATGAGGCTTGTGTTCTCTAAGACCTCGATGAGCTCATCCATCGAGTGATTCTGCTGCCTCATTACGCTGAACACCCGCTGTAGTACATACCAGGTAGCAAGATCGAAGAATTCCTTAGACCCTTGCATTTTACCCTGGTGAAAGGCTCGGGCTAAAGTGGAGGCATGTGCGAGAGTCTCTACTTCTCCGGGGATATGCCAGTAGGCCGTTCCTTTCGCCAGAGGACAGAAGAGAATGTCCTTTGGGGTAGCGAAGTAGCGGTAGAAATCGAGCGCGGCGTCGTACACAGCTACTGCCGTGTTTGGCTGCTTCTCTACGACTTTTAGAATATGTTCCATATAGGCGTAGCCGAGAGATGACTTTCCCGTTCCCGGCTTTCCCAATGCGATGATGCCCCGAGTCTCCGCTGCCTCGGGGAAAAAGAAGCGCCTTTCCCTTTTGACCCTGGGAAGTAAGAAGTCGAGCAGTTTGTTCATCTCTTCTTCTCTCTCTTCAGATAAATAGCGGTATGAAGACAAGCAGCATAATGACCGCAGCTACACCTGCTCGGTGATACAAACGTTCCTCAACCGTATAGGTCACGCTCAAGCCTTCTGTGTCGAAGAGCCTCATGAATTGCTCTGGGGTCACGAGGTCGGTCCCATCTCTCACTTGCTTCTCGTAGCGCCGCCGCTCCTGCGAAAGGTCAATCGCCGACATGAGTGCCAAGGATACCAGGGCAGTAAGGAAAGAGGTGATTACGATAGGCGAAAGGACATCGAGGAAGTAGCCAACTAAGTCCAGAGGCGCTTGTTTTAAGATACCTCCTATTCCTTGCCATACGAGGGCAAGCTCTGCTTTCTTCCTCGGTGACAGGAGAATCAGCGAGGAAGGAACGGTCGAGAGAGTGCCAATAAGAGCACTAACAAGAGCGTATACTCTCAGCCGACGAAGGAATCGACGAGCTCTGCTCTGCCTTTTTTCTCCCATCAGTGTCATGAATGATCACCCTCCTAGGCTCTGATCGAGCTCTGGCTCACCTCTCATCGCTCTCTTCTGCTCAAGCTTCACTATTGTACATTTGACTGACCCATCCTGGCACCCTCTGAGGTGGAGCCTTGAACCTAAAGGAACCGAATCGATATTTCGAGTAGCAAGAGGAACGAGTATCGTCTCGGTCCCTCTTGCAAGAACTGCATATCGTCGATCTCCTACCGATTCGATCCCTCGAAGGATGCCCTCGAAGCTCTCCGTCTCTCTCATATAACGAGCAGGTAAATCCACCTTCCTGTCTGCCTTACCACCAGGTACCAGATAGTGCTCTACCTCCTTCTCCAGGCGCCGTCGTCGTTCCGGGTCAGAGCAATGCCCGAGTACCGCTTCTATCTTCGCTCTCTCTTTGATGGTTATCTCATCTAGACCCTCTAAGTAGCTCTTGAGGAGAGACTGAAGCGGCAGCCGAGACAACTCCTCTCTTGCCTGGTGGCCATATGCCTTAACGAAGCTCGACGGATCGTGGCCTTCGGGCAACACTCCGACCGATACACGATGAGTAGCATCACCAAAGACGTCAAACATTTTTGCTATCGCCTTTTTGCCCGCTCTGTCTGAATCAAATAACACTAGGACCCGCTCAGCCGTTTTTAGTAGAAGTTCCGCATGAGACGCAGTAAATGCAGTGCCGCACGATGCAACCGCATTCGCTATGCCAGCAGTAGCTAAGGACGCGACGTCAAAGTATCCTTCGCAGAGGATTGCGAATTTCTTCGTCTCTATCGCCCTTTGAGCCTGTAGGAGCCCGAATAGAAGAGCACTTTTGTCAAAGAGAGGAGTTTGAGGAGTATTAAGGTACTTTGGTACCGACTGAGCGTCCTCTAGAGCTCGCCCTCCGAAGCCTACTACCTCACCGGAAGAGTTATAGATCGGAAAGGTGATCCGCTCTTGAAGCTGAGGATAGGTTTTCCCGGTACGCGAAGAGTATGCAAGTACTCCTGCCTTGAGCGCTACCTCTTCCGATATTCCTCGTTCCTTAAGGTACTGAGTGAGACCAAAGCCTTTTGGAGCATACCCAGCTCCGTAAGCAGCGCAGGCACCAGTGAGAATTCCTCTCTCCACCTCAAGATAGGTTTTGGCGCTCCTGGACTTCCCGCGCTCTTGTTCATAGAAGCTCTGAGTCATTCGAAGAGCCGTTATCATCCGTTCTCGATCATCAGGCGAGAGTACACGGTCTTCGGCGGCTGGTTGTGTCGTTACTACCGTGGCAGCCCTGTTGGAGTGCTGCCACGTGGAAGTCTCCCCAGAAAGAACCTTGAGACTTTCCCGAAAAGATATTCCCCGAATCTTCTGAACAAAGGACACAACATCGCCGTGCTCTCCACAGCCATAGCAATGGTAATGATCACTATAGACGTGAAACGATGGTGTCTTCTCGTTGTGAAAAGGGCAGGGACACACGTGGTGGTCTCCCGCCCGACGAACCCCCTCGACGTGCTCCTCAATGACTGCAAGAAGCGAGACAGCCTGCTTTATCGAATCAACATCGTAGTCAGCCACGTATTACACAGCGAACTCTGTACCGACAGACTGTTCCCGGACCTTCGTGTTATCCTGATTAGCCACATTCTTCGGAGTGGCTGCCTTCTGACTTGCGTTGTTCTCGGCTACCACAACTTGAGCTTGAGCTACCGACTTCTCGTTTCTAAGATGACTAAGAAGGCGTTTGTCGCGCTCTGTAGGCTCATAGCCCTGCACGATCATTCCCTTCATTGACGCCTCGAACCATGCAGCACGACGGAACTCGGGATCTCCCGTGACCTGAATGCCCTTCCATCCATTTTTTGCGGCTAACTCTGCTCCGCATTCAATGGAAGTCTGAGACGCTGAGTAAAATTTGATTCCCTTCTCACTCGCTATAAATGCTACCCGATCGTTCTCTTTCCACCGATACTCCTCTTCTCCCTTGTGATTTCGCTTGGGGGAGAGGAGCTTTTCGAGATTTTGAGATGCGAATTGTGCTGCATAGGTCCCTTGTGCTTCTCTTTCGTCATAGCCACGAGCATCGAGCTCAGCCATCGAGCCTCGCGCTCGACCAAAGCGAGCGGTTTTCTTGATATCGAGGATCTGGTCTCTTTCTCTTTGGAGCTCAAACCGCTTATCTTCATCGAGCGCCTTTAGCACACTGTCCGGCAGTAGAATGTGATCCTTTAGTCGGTCCTGAAGCTCCTTAGCAGAGGCTATTTCATTAGCACATAGTCCTACTTGTACAATAGGAGTCTGAGTGCCCTTTTCATTGATGTAGGCAAAGTAGGTCAGGTACTCATGATCCCACCCTACGACAATGTCTCCGAATTTCTCATGCACTAATTGCCGTCGGCTCATCTTATCTCCCTTACCTTTAGTCAATACGCTCGAACTGCACTTCTCGAGTATCCGGCACGTACTTCGCTACCAGTACCTCTTCCACCTTCTTCTTCCTCATGTAGACGTACACCTGAACGGCGCGAACTATAAGTGACATGGGAGCCTGCTTGCCTTCAGTTGATACCAACTCTTGCAGCCGGTAGGGGATGTCTCGGGCGGAGGATGCGTGGATGGTACTAATACTTCCTCCGTGACCACTAGTTAGGATCGACAGAAGGTCAAGTACCATCTCGCCGTCTCTTACCTCTCCCAGCACAATTCGATGAGGAGTCTGTCTGAGCGAGTGTTTAACCAGCTGCCTCATACTGGTCCATTCCGTGGTCAAGAAGTTCTCGACGTAGGGGTACGAGATCGATATTTCCTGTGTATCTTCCATGACCAGGATCTTCTCAACGGACTGAAGCGATGAAACAACTTCACCCATGAGGGAATTGATGGCGGTTGTCTTTCCTGAGCCCGTCGCTCCACCAACTAAAACATTCATCCGATTCTTGAGAAGCGCATCCTTAAGAAATGCCGCTCTCGACTCACTGATGTTTCCCCTCTCAATGAGATGCGAGAGAGGGATCACCGAACGAGCAGGCACTCGAAGAGCAAAACATGGCTGTTTCACAACAGGAGGAAGTTGGCCCGAAAACCGCCACCCGACGTAGGGAAGAGTACCCGTAATCAACGGCTCTTTCTCACTGAGCCCCTGAAAAAGGTGACTCGACAGGTAGCGCATAAGTGCATGCACATTGTCAGGCGGCATGTACACATCTACCTGCTCTATGCCTCCATGATGGTGACGGAAAACTTCACCTCCTGAGGTTACACAGACTTCTTCCGTGCCGTCTGCCTCAATGTAAGGCAAGAGAGGCTCGAAAAAAGGCCTCATGTAGTGCCAGTGCTGCTCTTCCTGCCCGCCTCGTCCTCTCATCCCTTCTCCTCCATCTCTGGATATCCGTTTCTCACTTGACGAGTCCGCACGAAGTCAAAGCAAGCCCCATAGCCTCCTCTCAGGGGAGCAATAAGCTCGAAGGTACCTCTCCCTCCGCTCAGGAGGTGAGAGATAGGCGCTCGTGCGAGCCTCATGTCCCGGTATGGAATAAAGTCCTCTACCTGCAATTGTTCGATATGAACTGGTGCCCCACCTTCCCACTTCACTGCTGAGATGACCTGGCCGCATCCGGACTTAAGCCAGTTCATAAGGATCAGTGGGGACGGTGCGAATCGACCTTCAGAGGTAGGCTTAATAGTTGACTGCTTTGGGCCTTCCCACTCCTTTCCTCTCAGAGAGACCCTGGGCGCACTTTGAGCCTCTACTGCTATGATCAGCCGATATTCGTCACTGGGACTGCCGCAGGCATCACGATGAAGTATTCCGTAGATCTCCTGCGTTGTAGCTCTCTCAGAAGAAGATTTCCTGAACTTAGCTTCTACATAAAAGTCATCGTTCTTAACATCGTTCTCCACGAGATAAGCACACGTTTCCTTGCGTTCGACATTACGCTTCCACGCTTCGCTAAGAAATCCTCTGGCAAGAGACAAGTTCTTCTCTTCAAACTGAGTACACTTAGCTTCATCAAAGTCTTCTGGCATGACCCAGGGGTCGGTCGGTGGCTCGGAACTCATCCCTTCGATAGGCTTTACTTCCTCTGGCTTGACATCGGCGCACCGGCCAAGTATCTCGCGTGTCTCTGCCTTACTCCAAACTGTCGGCGTGAACTCCCGTCCGCCCGGTGTTCGCACCGTAACTTTTACCGACTTCGCACCACCGAATATCTTTAAAGCAAAAGGAAAAGAGCCGTTGCCTCTCGCCACTGCCTCAAAGAGGTAGGGACTGTCAGACCCTTGCTTCGGGATCGATGTTCGGCCGCTGAAATCTAAATCCGTCGGCTCTTCCGCATTCGACCATGTGGCAGAGACAAGCAGAGCAGCACCGAGGATTCCTACTACAGGAGTCTTCATTACCATCCTTCCCCCACCTTAAATACGTTACTACTACGGTCATAGGTCCCATAGCTGCTACCGCCGCCTCCACCGAACATAAGAGGGGCCAGAGCAAGCAGGAGAGTGCACTTGATCATGAACAGAAGAACCATAAGAACAATCCCAATGAGAAACCAAGCTACTCTTAGCAGAATGGCAGTTGCTCGAAGTGGAATGATAAAAATGCTAGTCATGTACCCCTACGGTGATGACCGCCTCCTCTGCTGGCACAGCTTCGGATCGCAGTCGGATTATAAACTCATTGGGGCGTCCACCAAAAACAACATGATCCCCTCTCTTCTCGACTTGGATGACGTTACCAATCGTATCAAGTACTGATAGATTTACATGGCCTGGTGCGTGAATATAGGTGTTCACGCCGTCATCAAAAATATTCGCGATGATACCCTTTTCATCCCCACGCCACTGGTAACGATAGCTATATTCACCGAGCTTCTTGACAGAAGAAATGTGCCGGGAGGAGCAAGCAGAGAGGATCAGCAAGGTGGCAATAAGGATACGTTTCATCAACACTCCTTATTGACCGGAAGAATAATGTCTTTCTCGACGGTGATAAGAAGCTTGGTGTGCTTGTCAACCGTAATGACGGGCCGCACTTGAAGCTCTCGGTCGACAATCGTCTGGCCAGTCTCCATGAGGTTTGTCCCTATCTGCTCGGTTACCTCTTGGCGGTACGGTTTTCTGTAGCGGTAGGGGGTTCGGTCATCAGTGGATGAGGGAATGCCAACTCCGAGAACGGACGTAATAACACTACTGAGTATTACACTTCCCCAGCGATTATCGACCTGCCCTACAACCCCTGCACTTCCATCCGACGAAGCAGATCCCATCTGATCTAAGTTCAGTGATTGCCCGTTAGGCAGGATCAGACGAAACCATATGATGTTGAGGCGACTATCTCCGTACTCAACCTCTTCCACGTTGTACCTCCCGAGAGCCTGGCTTGCCCTGGGGAGGACGCAGCGGTTTGGACCGGCAAAAACGTTCTTCGTGAGCACCGCTTTGACCATACCGGGTGCTTCGGACGTTACCGATGTCATGAGCTCCACTTCGAGCTGCGTACCTTGATAAACCACTGCTTCGTTATAGCGAGGCTGGAGCTTATGGGGATGCATGAATGGGTTGTTCTTGGAGTGCCCCTGTGTCGGTACTACTCCCTGCCCACCTTGCTCTGCGCCCGTCATTGACGGCGACGACACTCCTTTTCTCTCTGGAAGACCAGCAGCTATTCTGCTTCCCGCCTCGCTTATAGCCTGCATTTTTGCTTCAGCGAGCTTCTTTTCGATGTCCTTGTTCAATCTCACTGAAGACGATCGGGAAAGTATCGGAAGTGATACGGGAGTCCCTCCTTCGGTCGCCTTCGAGAGAAGAAGCTTCGCCGGAATATTTCGGACGGCCTCCTGTTTCGCTTCCTCCTCCCTTGGCTCATCCGTCCCTTCTGCCACTGACGCCCTATAGTGCGCCTTCAGAGCCTCTCGGTCCGCCAGAGATTGATCTCCTAAGAGCTCTTCGGTCTCGAAGACCGAGGAGCCCTTGAGGAAGAGCATTACCACTAAGAAGGTAGTAGTAATCGAGACAAACGAGATGACCGATATAAACAGAAGGCGGCGAGGATAGGTACTCATACTGCCCCCCTCTCAATTGTGCACCTCCTTGCCACGTCCCCGCCTCGCCCCACTACGGCAACAATAAACTTGTGCTCGGGTGCTCCTACCGACAACGTAGAAGTGGTGCGGTCGTAAGTTGCATCGAGAACGGGCCCCAACTCACCACTAGGTAGTACGGCATAGGCACTCGGGGTACCCCTCTCATCTTCGCTATCAAATTCGACTTCATACCTGGTCTTCTTGAAGGTCACCCGTCGTATTCCCTCGCAATCTCCATGCGCCTTGAGTGTCGTAGGGGATGAGGTCTTTGGCTTTCCCGAGGAAGCCACAGGCTGCGGCCGAACCGTTGGATACTCAAAACTAATCAGCGGCTGGTGCAGTGTTGGATGTGCTATGAGAAAGAAACTGTACCGCCGCTTGTTCGTCGTGAGGTACAGATCAGCGATAGCCGATGGCTCTTTCGCTCGGACCGTGAAGTGAGACTCTTGCCCCACCCACCCTTGCTCTTGAAGCTCACTCGAAAGTTGCTTTTTGCTGAACTCAAATCCGGAGTACGACGACTCATAGTCGAGTACATACTCTCCGTCCGGAAATTCAATGGTGGTTTGACGGGAGGGACCAACATAAACGGCGAACTGTTTATCGGCACTATAGGGGTAGACTGTCCTCCCATATCTCAAGTACTCGGGGCGAGGTTTCTCCACCCCCGTGTCCTCGAGACTTGCTCTGACCACGGCATTCTTCTCTCGGTCATCCCAATTGGGAACGGATAGCCCCTTGGAACGAGGCCGACAATATGCCTCTTCTGCTTGATCCTTGGGCATACGAACGCAAAGAGCAGCGCTCTGCACAGAGAGGTACACGCAACACGATGCGACAAGAGACTCGTCAACTATCTCTTCCACAGATTGCTCTCCACCAAGTGTAGCGAGCTCATGAGAGATAGTCGTACCGTTTGCCTGCGCTTGCAGTATCGCCCTCTGTATCCGCCCCGTGTTCTGCTCTTCTGCACTGACCTCCTCCAGAAGATTCGGGGCAGATCGAAGATATGCAGCTCCGAGAGCTCCAACTAGTGCCATACACGCTAAGCTTCTCATCATCGCTTCTTCTCCTCCGAGGTCTGCCGATCCCAGTGCACCTCACTAAGAAACCAGCCGTACGGGTTGAGGATCTCCATCGACTTCCTCTCGTCGTCCGTCACATTGAGCTTGGCAAGAGGGGAATGAGCTATAACGAAGGTTCCAGAATATTCAACAGGCTCAGACGAGGTGTTGATTTTCGTGTCATAGATCGTCTCTTGCCACTCGGCGAAAAAGGCATTAGATGACCCGATGCGATTTACTCCCTTTACCCGTACTTCAACGCCCTTCCCCTCCTTAAACCTCTTTGCCCCTCCATTGTCAGATGCACACCATTCGCTGATTACCCGGAAGGCTTGAGAGCTACCGAGAAGATGCGCGCCGACGTATTCCATCGCCTCCTCATTCACCTTGACGTCTCTAACAACGCGCCTGGTCTGGACGATAAAATGGTGCAGCTCACGCTTGAGCAACGCATCGTCCAAGTACTCCTGGCCCGTCGTCATTCTCACGCCTCGAGCGATGCCTTCGGGGCCTTCTTGTACGGTTATGACTGACGGAGGACGAAGAGCATTTGATGTCAGGACAATAACGAGAACTATGACAACAATAAGCAGTACTACGGACAGGATCCATGGAAGTACGACTACCATGCCGGAGAAACGAAAGTAGGCGCTCAAGACCTCTTCTGTGTCGCGTAGAGGATCCTTGAACTTCGCCGGAATCGGTAGCAGCCGCTCACTCATTTATTTTCCCCTCAGTGACCTAAGTGCTTTTGATACCCCCATCGTTTTTATCGACAGCACCATCTGCGCTGCACGTCTGACCGTCTTATCGAATGTGCCAAGAGCAATGTGATTTATCTGAGCACCGACGGAATTGCCGATAAACAGTATCAGGACTATGACAGGTCCCACCGACATGGAAAGTACGGCATTCTGTATCGTTGGCTCTTCGACATTAATTTTCCGGTAGGTCGAAATAACCTCAGGAACGGCATTAAGTACTACAGTGAGCGTCATCGCTTGAACAATGAGCCGGAAGAGATGGTTTGCCATACTCAGAGCGGGAGCGCTGAGACCTGGAACGATGATGAGAGGTAAGAGGAGAAAGCACATTAAGGCTTGAAAAGATATTCTCACTCTCACGTAGAAAATCCAAAGTGCTGCAGCGACCGTGCACATGATCGCGACGCAGAGTGCCCCCATCTCAGCAATAGCCAGAAAGGTCATGCTGAAAATTCCTCTCTTCGACGCGTTTTCCAGCGGGACAGAAAGGAGTTTGAATACATCACTCGTCAGCGAACTTGGATCCTCGAAGTAGTTGGTAGCACTTCCGGCTCGTCTAGCCAAATTGGCGAGTCCAAGGCTGAAATCAAGGGAGGTTCCTACGATCGACTCGAAGTTTTGCAGTACAGATGCCACGAGGCCCATGGTCAGGAGCACAATCAAAAGCCGGGTGTACTGGAAATTTCCTTCAAAGACACTTTTAATTGCGGCGACAGATAGACCTATTGCTCCAGCTGCCACGGTGAGAGCTTGAAGTTGGGGAAGTGCGTGTCCACGCATTCCCTTAAACACTTGTATAGTGTTCTGAGTTAGCTCAGAGAAGAAGCTTAAGTCCACTTGGTACCTTTTGATCCGGCCGCCCTAGTCACTTTTAAAATTTTCTACTAGGTATCCTTATCCGAGAGGCATACTCTCCCCACCCTTCGGTAGCTTTTTCCCCACGCTTTCGCTCCGCTGCCTCAATGCTCCTTGTCTTAGCACCATCGAGCGCCGATTGTTCCGCATAGCTTGCAAAGACAGATTGAAGTTCAAGCATGTTCCCGTTGATCTGCGCGAGCATTTCGGTTGCTGCTTGCTGAGCAGCCAGATTTCCGGGAGCGGTGCGAGAGGCTCCTAAGATCTCCTCTGAGCGGGCACTTTTGACCGACAGGTTATCGAGAACTTCCTGTGCGTTTGCCAGTACTCGGTGCTCTACCTCTGTACTCGTCTTATCCCATTTCTTGACCTGCTCTCTGAAGGCGGCCTCAGAAGGAGAATACTGCCAATCTGGATACTCACTCTCTAGCTCATCGTAGACGGCTTCCACATTCCGTATTAGAGACGTCGCCTTACTTTGTATTTCTACGATGCGCGCTGTCGCCTCTGAAAGCTCATCTGACCAGGTTGAGTCAAGACTTTCGAGGTTCAGTTTGCCATGCTTTATCTGCTCCTCAATCTTCTCAAGCTCCTTCGTATATTCCTCAAACAGTAGGACCATGTTTGTTGCTTGTACGAAGTCAAAGGTCGGCATTCCTCCAGCCGTTGCTGGCATGGGCCTCACTGTTATCAACGCTGCAACTATCAGAGTTGAGAGTGTTTTCTTCCTTCTCATGCTGCCTCTCTATTGAAGTACGGTACGAGTGACGAATCTGCTCCTCCGACTTCCTCTACTATCGAACGCAGTAGTGCATCTACGTCCTGAGGGGGCTCAGTGATCGCGCGGGCCCCGAAAATGTCGGTACTTAAGAGTCTGCACGTCAGGGGACCTGGCGTTAGGTCCACTAGCCGTCGTCCCTCGGCCCTCACGATATAAACCGGGTAAGAGGACGGTAGATTAGGAGCACGTAAGGGCGGCGTGTTGCCGGAGATCCAGGTTCGCTCAATTTCGTTGAGACCCAGCATCGAGTAGCCGTCAGAGAGCGTTGACACGGCCTGCCCGTTTTTAAGCAGCATCAAATTGCCAACGTGTGCTGCGATGTCTTTGCCGAAGGGGTTAGAGAAGAGCTGGTATGGCGTCTGAGTCGCCAAGATGCAGATGACATTGTACTTCCGGAGGGTGGCGAAGAATGACTCAATTTGTCTGCCAAATGCCGGATGAGCGAGCAGCTGAGCACCCTCATCAATAACGAGCAAAGTCGGGGTGCCATCAAGAGGATGTATCATCTGGAAGATGATCATCTTCCAAATCGATAAGGCATAGGACGACGCCTCGCTCGATATGAACTTCGAGAGCTCGACTGTCGCTACCCTGGAACCTCTCGTGTCCATGTGCTCAGAGCCCAGGTACCGCTCATGACGTCGTATGAATGACTCAAGAACAGTGCGGTACGCGGCTGGTAGCTGCTGGGCAACGCTTTGTAGAGAGCGGATTGCAGTGGGATAGACAAGGCTACTCAGGGCCCCATCCAGGGTTCTCTGAAGATCAGCTCCTATGCGGATTGAATCATCGAGACTGCGAGCGTCCTCGAATACTTGAAGGAGTATGGAAAGTACATAGTCCTTATTCTCGTTTGTGAGTGAGGGAATAGGATCGATGCTGATTGTTCCCTTAGCAGGATCAAAATGTCTTCCCGAGCATAGATGCGTGAAGCCGCGAGCGGAGAATCCGTTATCGAGGATACGTACCCGTGTCCCTCGGTTGAGGAGAAAGCCAGCAACGCAACGAAGGAGATGAAACGATTTTCCCGCTCCTGATCCTCCGAGGACCAGCATGTGAGGAGAGGACCCCTGGTCATGAGGCTTGACTGAAAAACCAAAAACTTCGCCTCCACGTCCTTTAGCTTTGAAAAAGGGGAACGGGTAGTGAGAGTCATTCGCTGCGCCAGGCCATGGCGTAGAGACTGCAACGAGATGTTTCAGATCATCAGTAGAAAGAAGCATCTCTCGGCACCCAAACTGGCGATTTCCAGGTATCCCAGAAAGATATTGAGGAAGCAGAAAGAGACTCTCCGAGCGACGACTCGTGCCGCCATCGGCCAGAGCGCTTAGCACCCGTTGCATCCGCCCGGAGAGATCGTTAGGACTAGAGGCTCGTACCACCACGAAAACCTTGCTGATAGCAAATGCTACCTCTCCTTCCCGTATGCCGTTCAGAGCAGTCATCTGCTGACCGTAGAGACTCTCATTGGTCTCACTCATTATGACGTCTTCGGGAGCCGCCTGGCCGGTTATGGCATCCCAGAGGTCCGCGACCTTTAACCCGTTGACGGCTTTCTTTTGAAAGATGCCGTTGATGAACTTGACCTGCTCTTCCTTGCGTAGAATTCGGAGACGTACGACAAGCTCGATTTCAAGGTGAAGATCACGGAGGAGTGCGAGGAACTTTTCTGAATGTGCATCTACTCCAGTTATAGAAGCTACACCGATGTAGGAGTCCCCAATCTTGAGGTGCGTCGCCTCTGTCTCCAGCTTGGGTAATCTTAGCGACTGAGTGAGAAGGATTGGCTTTACGTAGGCAGGCTCGATTCTGCCACAAAGATAGGTTGCAAGCTCTTGCAGTGTTTCGTCTCGGTCCATTAAGTGGACCCTGGAAAAAGCTCCTCCTAGCGTCTCCTCATAGGCTGACATTTCCCGCGCTGCATCCTCAATTGCTTTCCTCAACTGAACTTTCGTCAATCTCGAAAGGGCACCGGGTTTCAGCGAGATAGTCTGGGTGAGAGAAGTTTTTATGTTCCTATCTCTCAGCCTCTGCTTCTCTTCCTCGTGAATGAAGAGGCTCGGTAGGGGAGTGTCGGGTGAGGGAATGACCGAGCATTGATGATCATCTTTACCCTCATAAAAACGATAATGAGTATGGAGGACAACAGAGTAGGAACTCGACGCTAAAGCCTTCAGCCTCTGTGCTATGGCCTCTCGTCGTTGAGCTCTCTGCTCTGATGGCAAGTACTCTTCATCCGGTCCCGATAGTTGGAGCAGGCTTTGGAACGCACCATCTTGGGTGAGTAGCATTCGCTGGTCATCTAAGAAGACTCCACATGGAATGTAATCTCGTACTCTTCCTTCTCCTTCGAGAAAGGAGCCAAGCGAACGAGATAGCTCCCTACACCCTTTCCGCAGATACTCTCCCAAACCCATACTTTAGTCGTCCCCGTGAAGTATTTGCCTTACATCCAGCAGCAGAGGCAGCCGTTGCAGTATTTCCACGTCGAGGAAAGCAACTACCTGAGCTAGTATGAGCACTGCGACGGGCACTACTAGAAATCGCCATTCGAAGAAAAGGAGGGCCAAACCAAAGAGCGTCATCACCGTTCCCCATATCGGCATGGGACACCGCCAAATCGTGGGATCGGGATTTTGGAAATGGATTAGAGGAGCCACTTACTCTTCTCTCGCCCACTACATGTTAGGTACAAGTGCCACGATGTCGGCAGCATTCGCGATAATCGCGCCCAACAGTATCCCTCCGAGTCCCGTCATCACTCCCGTGCCGAAACCTCGCATGAATCCTGTTGCTACCCCCCCACAGATTCCGAAAAGAGCCACCCCTATACCCACA
>Ga0256854_1000002_pt1 | contig 26753 bp, 28 predicted proteins | sample BONnt7_FD_181173 | JGI IMG/M metagenome (GOLD analysis project Ga0256854, IMG submission 181173) | Terrestrial sediment cell enrichment communities from Utah, United States - BONCAT_SYTO_Terrestrial_sediment - 7 | ecosystem: Environmental > Terrestrial > Deep subsurface > Rock core/Sediment... | reverse complement strand
CTCTTTTAGTTCCTGAGTCTGCCTAGAAATATCTCGTTCCATGAAAGAGACCTTACTCTCGAGACGGATGCACCACGCGATAAGCGCGATGATCGAGCCGATGATTTGCCACAATTCTGATACTGCTTTTACTGCATCCATCCATAGTCCTTACGACTCACTCCCTGAATCGCTGGTTATTTCTTCATTACCCTTCCCAGTTGGTCATCGGTGCAATGAAGGAGAAAGAATATGATCCCGAAGTTCCGACTGGGGCGTAGGCGCTTGAACTAGCGAAGCCGCCGCTCGGCGTAGTTCCATCGGTAAAGATAAAAGCAACCCTGAAACGAGTTGAATCATAAGGGATGACGACGCCGATAAACTCAGTGATCCCCTGGTAATCTCCGGCCGCGTTGCCGAGAACGCTCGCACCACCTATCGACCAGTTTCCGGTCCCTTCTACTGTGGTGTAGTAGGTCACAAACGATGAGTCGAATGTGTGTCCAGCAGGGAGTGCGAAGAGGTAATCTCCGCTCCCAGCAGTGCCCGCAGAGGTGTACCTGCACTCATAGTTGAATCGACAACTGGCGCCCAGCCTTTGAGTCAGCACTCGGTTAACGGGCGTGGTCCCAAATGTCGGGTTTGTCGTGGTGCCGGTCACAAGCGACGTAAAGGTCGAAGAGTGGACCGCAGTCACGCTTGGAATGAACCGATTCGTGATGAGCCAGTTTGCACCATCTGATTCGACTTCCATCATCTCGTATTGAGAATGGAGTCTTCGCGTCGTAGCTCCATTGATTGTTTGGCTCGAAGTCGTCGCAATCGTGATCGCATTTGCAATGGTCGAATCCGTTCGGATGATCTTATATCGCCGACCCTGCACGCTTGCTGCGGTCGGGAGGGTTACGTTAAAAGCGGCCGATGCGCCGCTGACTCGAATGACATCGTCAGAGGTTGTGACAGTGTAAGCTGAAGTCCTGATCGTGGTCTGAGTGTTCCTAGCCACGCCGCCCACTGCAAGAGCGGTCCTTCCAACTGCGCCTGCATCAATGTTCGCTGCAGCGACGGTTCCACCTGCTCCACTAAACCCGAGAGTCGCTCGAGCCTGCGCCGCAGTCGTGTCATCGACCAGAGTCTCAATGAACGGAGTGACCGCGATCGTAGCCGCTGCGCTAGATGCAATTGGATTACCGCTCACATCAAAAGCGAGATACCGTCCAGCCCGCTCGGAGGCGACTGGAAGGGTCATGCCGGATGAGTAATCAGTCTCGGCAAGCTTGATTGATCGGTTAATCTCGTCTTGCTGCTGCTGATCGACCATGGTCAGATGATCGAATGCGTCTTCGTGGGTTTGTGCGTGGAAATCGCCCTGGTTCCTGATGTCTGATTCTTGAGTGATTGGGCGGACTCGGCGGAGTGTGAGCGCGTGCCCACTGGTGAGGTTCCCAGCAGTAAGAGTGATGTTACCGCCAGTTTTATTCCTGACCCCGGTCACCGTGTAGTCGGTATTCAGGGCGAGCGTTGTCTCAACGCCGAGATCGTCTCGAACGGTCACCCGAAGATCGGATGCGTCCAGGATCTTAAAAGTATAGGAGTAGGTTGCGGTAGCATTGTTCCCTACATAGTCATTGCGGTTTGTTTCTGTTGTGATTGACATGAGCCCCCCTGAGAAATCCAAGGAGGCTGTGGTCTGAGGTTCCTAGAGGGGCCAGGAATGTCGGGACCGCGTGCTTGGTTAGTTAGATTTTAAAGTTGTTTGTTTAAAATTTCATTAGCTGTTTTCTACTTATTATCCCCTGCTTTTCCAGTGACTAATCCCCGAGTAAAATCAATCGGGCCAGACGGCTGAGCCTTCCCGTTTGAAACGTCGTTCAAGTAGCCAATAGGCCTGCTGAGCGATCCTGCAGGAAATCCCGACGCCATTCCTATGGCGGTTACGACATCTCGGATTGTCTGCTTATTCAGATCCTTGCCCTCTGCAATCATTTTATAGATGTCCGCTGGAGCACCGACTGCCGCCTCGAGCGTCGTCACGGCAGGCGATAAGGACATGCGGTCATCCCACTGCTTATCGTTGAACCTGCTTGAGACCGCGTTCATCGTCGTCCCCACCACTGGAACAAGTGCCGTTGCACCTCGGACCTGGGATCCAAAGAACATTGCCATAAAGTCATCAAGGTAAGACTCGTCATCCTCCTCGTCAAACCCCTTGCCACTCATTGCACGCATGATGAGATCTGAGAGCACAGCCGGGATCATGAAGCCTAGCGCATAGATGTAGAGCATCCTGCCTGCGCCCTTTTTGAGCCCCATCTCCTGCGCGACCTTCTGGAACTCGGTCCCAAGTAGATTCGCCTGCATGTTGAAGTAGGAATAAAACATCGTGAACATGCGAACAAACGGAGTGCCGGTCTCAAAGCGAGAGACATCTTCAGGAGCGAAGCTTCCTTGAGTGAGCCTGACTGCCGAGTCTGCAGCTCGGATCGCGTCCGCTTCCTCGAGTCCTTGCTCAATGGCTTGATCATAAGCTCCCATCCAGACCGTGATATCGACGACGTTCTGAGCTGCGGACTGCATGAAATAGCCATGCTTCTGGAAGAACTCCGACGCCTTATCGAATTTTGATGGCTGAAGGAGAATGTCCTGGATCGCGCCATTCATCTCAGCCGTCTGATTCGAGAGCCTGTTCTTCATGAAGAGAGACTTCTCAGAGATCGATTCAGCCGATTCACTTGGCGACTTGATGTAATTGAATAGTGCGCTTTTCAGATAGCGAGGCTTCACCTTGAGTGCTGCGATCGAGAGCCCGGTTGCCTGCTGCATGGTGTTCGATACGTTCGCGAACATCACCTGAAGCCCCGCCCTGGTTCTCAAGGCCCGGAAGAATGTGTCCGCCGCTCGTCCTGCTCGCCCAGTGCTCGGAGTGACAACCTTCTGCTGAGCTGCCCGATTGAGCCATGGAACGAGCATGTCGCTTGCCACGGTCGGATCGAGCTTCTTCAGATCGGATCGGAACCCTTTGTCAAACACGAGCCGAGAAACATCCTTCACTCTTGGCGAGATGTGCGTGAAGCGGAGGACCTTATCCATGTGCATTGGAACAAGCTTCAGGTCAAGCGAGAGCGGAGCCGCATAGTTCACTCGGCCCTTCGTGAACCCGTTGTTCTGAGCCGGAAACATCGATGGATCCGCACCTGTCTCGAGAGCTTCCTTCTCGTGCCGGATCGCATTGTCTTCGACTCGGAGCTGATCGGTTACAGCAGGAACGTAACCCCCGCGATAGCCTCCATACTTGTTTGAGAACCCTTTGGAGGTTATCTCAGCAAAGTGGAACCCATACATCTCCTTGTGAGCCTTCTGAGCCCCAGGCTTGAGTTCCTCATTGAGATCCCACACTGATTGGATGAAGTCATAATCGGCTTTAGTGATGATGTTCGCTTCTTCCAGTCGGATGATGAAGCGGTCCCATCTCGTGGTATCGAGGTTACCGTCTTCGTCCACCGTCCCCCACTCGTAGCCCAGGAGGAGCTTCTTCAGGTTGCTCTCGTTGCCCATGTGGAGCATGGCACCGATGAGTTCTGACTTATCCAAGAATCGCGTCTTCTTGCCGCCCAGGTCTGGCGCGTTGATCACGGTCTTATCGAAGCCCTCAGCGTGCGCTTGGAGCATGTCCACGAGCTTCTTGAGGTAGACGTTCTTTTGTTCCCGGTACTTGTCGACACCTTCAGAAATCGGCGTCCAGATATAGCGTCTAAACGGTCCATTTGGATCCCCGCCGTCCATCGCGTCAGCCCAGGACTCGACTCGCCTAAGAGCCGACACTGCGCCGAGGAGGCTCAGCTTCCGTTCAAGCTTGTCTGCGCGTTCATTAAAATCGGACTCCTTGGACTTATCCTTCGTGATCTCATCGATCCGAGCCCGGAGCTTGTCCTTGATCTCTTCCTTGTCCTCGAGCTTGTCTCCGACCAGGATCTGCCGCGAGCGCTTTGAAAGATCCCAGATCGATTGAAGTGTGTCTTTGAGTGCGACGAATTCAAAGAACGTGAGATCGCCGAAATTCTTCGCGTTCGCTGTAGCATCCTGGATAAGACCAATGACCGACGCGTATCCTTCCGGGTCATACTTCTGCATTGCCTCGACATACGACGCAGCGTCTTTGTCCGCCTCGCCCATCCCGAACCTGGCCAGGATCGCACGGCCTGCATTCACGATATTCATGTCGCGCTTTTTAGAGAGTGTGTCGTCCTTCTCGAAGAACTTATTGAATCGGGTCTCACCCTTCTCAACGTCTTCCACGGCCTGAGTCGCTGCCCGATAAAGCTCGTGGTTTAAGAACTCGCGCTCCTTCGCCTGGAATGCCTTCTCAAAGTCCCCTTTCAAGAAGTGATCAAGCGCTTCTTTTGCTGCCTTCGATTCAGCACGCTGATAGAGGTATGGCTTAATTTCTCCAATAGGCTTCGCCATGATCATGGCCTGAGCCCGGGCCTTCACTTCAGCCACAGAAGGCACACGACGTGCGACCTTCTTGATCATCTTCTTCATGGATCCAAGCTCGTTCTTGGCTAACCACTCGAGTTCAAGACGCATCAGTTCCGAACGCTTGTCGTTATGAATTGCTTTAATCGCTTCCTCGGAAAGAGTTCCATTCACTAATGGATCGTCCTGGCCATGGCGAGCCCGCATCTCAGCATCGGTCAGCTCCTCAATCAGAGCCTTTGGATCCTGGGCGTTCGCCAGCATCTCGATCATGTCGGCACCTGATCCAGCCGCTAAGAGATCGGCCAGGATATTGTGGTCCATGCCGTCTTTGCCAAAGATCCCCTTAGGCAGTCGCTTCATGAACTCTTTGCCGAATTCCGCTTCCACGGCTTCCCGGCTGAGCTTGATTCTCGGGAGATCTCCCCGGCCTTCGATCTTGCCGGTCTTTAGGATCTTGAGGAGGATCTGCTCCGGGCGACCCTCGACTTCTTCAGTGATCTTAGCCTTGACTGAATCGCGCTCTTTCTTCCAAAGCTTCGAGCGCTCGAGCCGCACCTGCTCCATCGCTTTCGCAGTCACGGTCTCTTCAGCGGCGAGCCTTGCTTCTTGTTGGACCTGCTCAAAGGCAATGGCCTCGGATTCAGTCATCCCAGCGCCCCTAGGATCCTTGATCATCACGTCCGCACTCATGGTGTCCATGGCGGCTCGGATCTCCTCGTCAGTCGCAAGCATCCGGTCAAAGACTCCGCGCACTTCTGGAGTCAGTTCGACCCGCATGTTCTTAAGCGATTTATAGACCCAGTAGAGCCAGGTCTTGAATACTGCGAACACCTTTCGGAGTCCTTCGCTTGGAGCTTTGCCTTCCATGAGGTATCGCTCAAAGCCTTCAGCCCACTTCTCGTGGTGCTCGCGCTTGATCTGATCCCTGGACTCGACTCCGAGCCATTTCAGGGCCTCGGCGTAATCGGATTTGATCTGATCTGTAGCACCTTCCTCAGTCGCCAAATCCCCCATCATCTCGAGGAATAGGTGCCCAGTCTCATGCAGGAAGGTTGAGAGATCCGCGCCCTTCAGGATATTGATGTTGAATGTCTTGTTGTTCCCGATCTGGATAGAGCCTCGTGGACCATTCGCATCATCGAATGCTTGGAACGCAGAGAACCCCTGATTGAGCCAAGACAGTCTGTCTTCTGCGAGCCCATCGGTCATCACCCACTCTGGTAGAAGTCCGACCTTTTGATCTGCAAACACGGTCTCTTTCTGGTTTGCTCGGTTCGAGTCTCCATACGGCCCGAAGTTCACCCAAGAGTTTTGACCACGAGTCTCTGACGTCATCGCTCGAGCGGCCAGTGGCGAGTACATGCGGACGTGAGATTGCCAGGCGTTCTCCTCACCCGATGGACCAAACCCGACACCTTCTTTGCCATGGCCAAAAACGTCATGAACGATTCTGAAAACGTCATTGGCTACCAGTTTGTGCTCGTATCCCTCAAGCGTTTCATCGGTAACGTAGAGTTCAAGCGGGTTATCGGAAACCTTGTTGATGGTGCCGAATCCATCGCGTGTCGGGAACAACCAGAGGTGCCCATTCTTCATGTCCTCGAGAACCTGCTTGGGTCCTTCTGGATACGGATTTGGCATGTTCCCTGTGATGACTTCAATCTTCAGCCCCATCTCTTTCACGAGCTGGTACTGGGCGAGAGTCTCCTTAATGAGAGCATCGTATGCTGCCTTGACCTCGGGATCGTTCGGGTCATGCTTCATCTGGTCGTACGCTTCAGCGATGCGAGCTCCACGAGCTGGATCCGCGACGACGTGTACGCCTTGTCGTCGCACAGGAAGACCCATGTTTTGCATGTGTCGTTCTGCTAATTTTCTGATTTTAACGCTTGGACCAGGGGAACTCTTCGGGAGTCCTACGAGCGGTTCTGAGTCTTCTTGTAACGCTCTTCGATCCGCTTCTTGCCGATCGCTTCCTCTTCCGCTTCCTGATCGGGGGTCATTTGATTGCCAGAGCTCGAAGAATTCGTCTTCAAGTAATTTTCTAGCATCTTCTCGTGAATCTTCTGATTCGCCTTCTCCCCGCCCTTGAACAGAGAGGTCTCCTGCTGTTCCAGAGTCACCTCTGACGAGCTTGGCTGCGGCTTCTTCGTAGCTGATGTCGGCGGATTCCCGCCCTCCGAGTTCTCCATATAACCTTTTCTCATAGTACCACAGTGCGGCTTGAATGTCCGCTACTGATAGGTGAATGCCGTCTTTGGCCAGTTGCTTCTGGGCCTCGTTGACGGTCTCGAGCATGAAAGTTCTATCAGTTGCGTTGAATGGGGTGTCTTCCAGGGTATCAAAAGCAGCCTTCCAAATCGTGTTCGCTGCCTTCTCGATCTCGGTGCCGTTCTTGTAGTTCTTTGCGGCATAGGCGTCCCGGTACTTGACAGTGGCCTCGATGGCCTTTTTGTCGGACATTCTGGGCTTCCCGAGCAATCCCTTGAATCGGGCAAGTCCTTGCTTGGTTGGCTCAGTGAGGAGAATCCCGCGATACCGGTTGAAAGTACGAGACCACCATCGGTCCATGGTTAAGTAGCCATGGGCTCCCATCAGGTTTGCGTAGAAGGCTCCGAGCTTTGGCCCGAAGGTGACGGCAGCACGAGGCATCATGATATGCGCCTGATACTGGGTGTTGAACTCCTCGCCCACTTCCTTTGCTAGCGCCCGGAGTTCGGAGACAGTTCGCTCCTCCATTAGGTATTTGTGAGTCTCGACCGGCCCAAGCTTATCGATCATTCCCTGGAGTTTCTCGAGGTTCCCGCGCACGCTCGCAGCACGCTGGTTACCAATGACGGCTTCAAACTTCCCGGTCTCCTTGTAGTGACCGTAGATCGCCATGGCTTGCTTGAAGTTATCCATCACTTTTTGACCATCAGACGTGATAGCGATCAACGCAGTCATCAGGTTGCGTGCGTCTTTGTCTGTCTTGAGCTCGGGGAACTTATCGCCCATGACATCAAGAGCGCGTTGATACTTCTCTGAGTACCAACCGACACCTGACCGGTTTGGATTCTGCATCTCGAATCGGATCTCTTCGGCCATCCAATTTGCGATCTTTGCTTTGGAGTCCTGGCTACGATCTTTAGGGTCGATCATTCCATATATGTCACGCTGACGCGCTTCAAGGGCTCGAGCCACTTCGCGCACTGTGTGCTGGCTATTCGGATCCAGCCCGTACTTCTCGAGCGTCTCTTTCCCTGAGCGAATGGTCGCAGACTGATTGAGTACTGTCTCGGTCTCGGGGAGGCGATCGAGAACTCGCTCCGTCGCTTCAATCGAATCGAGTGCGGCCTGCCGCTGCGCCTCGAGCTCTGGACTTGGCCCCATCTCGCGGACTTGGCCGTCAATCCGTGAGATCTCCGCCCGCTTCTGATCAATGAACTGATCGGCTCGAGACCGGTGTTGAAAAGCCTGGATGGCGGTCTCTTCTGACTGAAGTGCGGTTGGGTCGATTTCAATGTTAGCGATATTCTGAGGAACACCCACGGCACGCAATCCGTTAATCTTTGGAATGTAGTTCATGAGATCAGAGAGGCTCTTGCCCGATCTCTTCGCCATGACATTTAGTGCACGGTAAAGCTTCGCACTGCTGCCTGCTTCAGAAGGATCGACGCCTGCCTCAATGAGCCGCTTCTCGACTTCCTTGACTGCCGTCTCGTCTTCGACCTCAAGCTTACTTGGATTCTCTCGAGCGAGTCTGTCCGCTTCTTTAAACTTTGACTCAAGTTCTTTCGACTCATTGACGGTGAATCGTGCCGGATCAAAAGTGATATCGTTCGCAAGTGCATTATAGTGTTCGGTGCCAGCGATCTTCTCAGCCCATCTCGAGAGAGGAACCTTGATGAGTCCCCCACTCTCTTTTGCTTCTTCGAACTGTGGATCAATTCCAAGCTCTTGAACGGCAGCAGCGAGTCCGCCAGGACGTGATTGGAAGTAGGTCTCAAACGCCTCTGCTGGAATGTAGACGTTCTCAATGGGAGTGCCCTTTGTGACTTGATCGACGAGTTCTCGGTACTTCGACGGAAGACGCTCTCTGACCTTAGACTCGCCGATATTCTCGCCGAGCGCTGTATAGAAGTCTTTTTGGAGCTGCGCTGAGCGGACCTGACTCGAGTGAATACGGGCTGCTTGAACTGCTCCTGCAGGGCCAGTTAGAAACCCGCCCGACACGCTTCCCACAATCCCGGCATCAATTGCTCGAACTATGGATCCATCCATGGCTTCAGGGTTGACGCCGCTTGAGTAATCAATGAAGTCCTGGCCCAGGCTCGTTGCACCTTCTTCCATGCCTTCGCCAATGACTGATTGTGCGAACTGCTTCCCGAACGCCTTGATGACTTCTGTGGCACCGAGCTTTCCGAGATCTTTAGAGAGTGCTCGCTCCCAGCTTTTGAGCAGTCCGACTGTACCCATTCTCTCGAATGCAGCCTCCAATGATCCTCGACCAAGAGCGTTCGCCGTGCCCACGAGTGGACCGGCTTCCATGTTCTCTGGTCTGCTTGCTGAGTCGGCGGCTGAGGTTGCTGCAGCACCAGTGAGCGCAACTCCTGGGAAGCCCGCCATCGTGCTTGCAGCGATCAAAGCCTGGTTTGGGAAGTTCGCGACGAACTGAGCAAATGCTGCCCGCCCAGCCTTGGCGATGTTACCCTTCGATGCTTCCTCGACAATGGAATTGTGGAGATCCTGATTCTGAGCGGAGAAGAACTTCGCGGCTTCGTCATAGTGCTTGGAAGCCGGGTTTTCATAAGATGCGCTAGCCTTCAGAGAAGGAATGTCGAACTTGTCCGCAATGAAGTTCTGAGGGATCGCGGCTGTGTTGTATGCAAGAGCCGGGACCTTAGCCACGCTCGAATAGAGGCTTGCAAGCCCAGTGTTTAGTGCATCATATGCGGACGCCATGACGCCGTACTCCTGCGCCACGCCTTCCAGGTTTCGCACGTTCTCGAGATCGTCCTTCGCGACCGCCATGTTCTGAGGGTCAGAGAGGAACTTCGCAGTTCCTGGATACTTCGCTTCCACCTCGGCAAAAAAGCTTGTGCCCGGAGAAGTCATGATCTTCTCGAACTTCTCTAAGTTCTTATCAACGAGCGCCGGATGCTGCTCGGTCTGAGAGGCGTAGTCGATGACCTTTGCTGCGCGGTCTGGATCTACATCGAGAACATTCTTATACACTTCCTCGGTCGCGGGTCCCTTGAAGGGAGGCTCGTCTTCAATGGAGTCAGGAGCCCCGCTTGAAACAGACGGCATAAAAGGAGGCGCATCATCACTTGTGACTTCGATATCCGACTCACTCGATTCAACCTTCACGGATTTCACTCCGCCCTTTTTTACGCCTGGAAGTGTAGGGACCTGCATTAGTTGCCTGCCTTTGCTTGCTTGATTTTGCCCATGGCCCAGTTCACGTTTTCAGGAACAACCGGGATGCCCTTCGAGATCAGATACTGGATCGCATCATGGGCAGGAGCGCCGGGCTTAATCTTATCGTATCCGCCGAGCTGCTTTGCGAATTCTTCAATTACAGCAGGAGAAAAATCTTTGCCGCCCTTCTTGGCGTGGCCATTACGGATTGAGCGCACCACATCATCACCAAGATCCGATGTCGCAACGCCGATAGAGAGATCAGACGCCTTGCGCTTCTCGATATCAGTCTTGTATTGAGGCTTCGTTCCGACCTTGAAACCGAGGGTGTACCAGTGCCTGGTGCCGGAATTCGGGTCGTCTTTCAATTCGTCCTGAGCGATCTTCCACTTCTCGGCCGCACTCTTGCCTGCGCCCTTGTCGTGAATCACGTTCAAAAACTCGGCGCGTTCTTTCTTATTGATGAATTTCTCGTTAGCGAGAGTTGCGATCCGATCGTTCACCCGCTTCATGTCGGGCGACTTGCCCTCGACTGTGACGTTGTAGTGCTCTTTCACGAGGCTATCCCAGTCACCTGCGCTGATCTTGTCTTCGCGCATTGCTCGGTCGATGTCTTTCTTCGAGACCGTACCTTCTTGGATCCCAATCCATAGCTCGTTTTTCGCGATAGGATCGCTCGAGGTGGGAGGAGCATAGAGCTTTCGGATTGCGTCTTCTTTGACTGCGATATCGTATGGGTCTCGCCCGGCTTTCGATGCAAGCGGCATGACTTGATCAAGTGGAAGCCCCTGCTTCTTTGCTGTGATCGCTCCGCTCAAGAACGCACGATCTGAAGCGGCCTCTGCGCGGTTCCGATTGTGGATGTCTTCATGAGCCCTTGCTTTGATGTATCCAAAGACCTTCTCTTTTTGCTGCTCGTTTAGGTCTTCACGAGACATGATCGCGGAGCGCATCTTCGCTTCGTTCGGCATCCCATCGGCAAGCCTGAGCCCCTTAAGCTTCTCATAGGCTTCATTGCCTAAAGCGACGGTAAGCGCTCCCTCGAGGTGTTTGTTCACCGTGCCCAGATCATCGGCAGTGAATTCAGCTTCGTGCTTTTTGACGTAGTCCCGAGCCTTAAAAGCACTGCTGCGATCCATGAGCTGGCTTGCGACGGTGGCATGGATGCCGCTTAGTATCTTGTGAGACGCAACATTGTATTGATCAGTTCCTTCTTTGATGCCCTTTCTGGATGCGAAGTCTCGGAAGGCATCAAGTGATTTGTTGATTGCGTCGTTAATCGTGTGCTCGTCAGCGAAGCTCAGGCCCGCTCGAGTCGTTTGGACCTCAACGGCCGACTTAAACTGATCATCCTTAAGTCGTTCGGTCTCACCAAGCGCGTGAGTCTCGGTCTTCCGAAAGAAGTCAGTCCTGACGTTCGCGTAGGCGTCATTGAACATCCGACGCTGACGATCGTTCGAAAGAGATCCCGAGAGTTCCTTGCTATACTTATCGTACTCTTCTCCGTATTCCTTGCTAACTTGGAGTGCGTCTTGTCCTCGGCGCTTTAAGAACCCATTCTCGCCAACTTGGAGATCGATCCCCTTCTTCTCGAGGTCGATGAGCTTGGCCTTGACGACTGACTTGTCTTCTTCGTCCTGAAGGGTTTGGAATGTGTTCTCGAGAGACTTCCCGGCAGATTGGAGACCCTTCCCAAGGCCCCCACCAAAAGAGTCTGCAGTGGAGTTGTCCGAGAATTTTGCGTTCGGGAGCGCCTGCTCTTGAACTTGCGGCTGACTGTATGTTGGTACTTTTGGCATGTCATCCTCCCATGGCAGCAGACGCGCCTTTTGATCCGCCGCCACCCTGAGACAAGCTATCTATATAGTTCGCGCCTGAAGTGATGATTGTGCTGACTGCCTTGCTATCTGCTCCGCGCTTTGCCATCTCGCCTTGAGTGCGGTAGTTGAACGCCTGGACCTTGAATCCCCAGGCTTCCCGAGCAGCATTGTTTCTCGCCGTGATCGCGTCTAAGGTTGCCATTCTCTTCGTGTCGGCTTGGATCTCGGCTGCTGATCCTGAGTCCACTTCCACGCCTTGAGCGGCGTAGGCTGCACGCTGCGTTCCTTGGAGCTGGTTTGCCTGGGTCTTGATCCTGCTTGCTGTGGACTCGCCTCGCTGGACCGCATCTTCTGCTTGCATGAGAGAAAGATCCGAGTTGAAGTTCGCAACCATCTGCTGGTACGCGCCTTGAGCCCGATATGACTCGGCCTCGAGCAGCCCACCATAGAGCCGAGCCGTACTCGCGATAAACTTTGCCATCATTAAAGCTTCCATGCCTTACCCCCTTGTCTCGATTGAACCGCTTGGAACAATAGAGAGAACCGTTAACGGAAGTGGATCTGACTGGCGGATAAACACGCGTCCATTAGAGTCCCACTTGCCATCGATATTGATTTGAACAACTTCAGTCTTAAGAGCGACCGGATCCTCGTACCCTTCGGTGCTTCTGCCTTTAAGCTCCGTGAGCCCGGTAAGCGAGTCGTCGCCTGGATCCGCAGACCCGGCCCAGATACCCCTTGAGTTCTCGACCATCATTGAAACCTGAGTAATGAGCTTCTTCTTATTCGCTTGGGTCTCAGACTGTGCAGAGTCGATATCAAGGGTCTGAAGATCGGACGTGATTGGGATCCCGACACGGATCACACCATAAGGCTTATCGAGCGTAATCGATCCTCCTGAGACCGTGACCGTCGTATAAGACTCGTTGTGTGGGTTAGCGACGACAAATCCGTCGGCAAAAACACTCACATCTAATCCCTCGAGATGACTAAGACCTGAGATGGTGTCCACCGCCCGGGTCCAGCTTGCATTAGGAGCCCCTCGCATGGAGACCGGGATCGTCTTGTCCGACACCCCTTGGACGACGTTCACGCTCGTGTAGCCTGTGATCGTGATGCGAACTACCGCGCCATCATCGCCAGTGACGAAGATCCGATTGCCAACATCACCAGGAACAAAAATGCCAGCGCTAGAAGTAAGTGTAAGTGTTTCATCGTATTCCCATGTGGTGCCGTCTGAAATCGTCATCGTGCTTGATGGATCCGTGTTTCGACCATCATAGCTAAGCGAGCAATCGAGAAATGAGGCGTCAACGATGTCATCGAACCGCCTCGAGTTCATGCGCTCGATATAGCGTTTTGTCTGTCCGTTGATTGTTCGACGGATAATAAAGTAAACCGCGTCTTCGTCGCCTTCAGGTACTGTGCAGACGTTCTCGACAAAGCCCCCTTTGAAGTCGTGACGATGCCATCCGATGATCTCGTGCTCCCTGACATATGTGAGGCCGATCACCGTGCCGTCATCCCGTACCGCCCACACAATCGAATGCGGCACCTTCTGGTAAGCCCAAGAGACAATCTGATAGCCGTCAAAGAGATGAGTTGAGAACACAGTGAGATCATTCCCCGTGTACCCATCGGTCTGGTAGTTATATCCGAGGTCTCGAACAGTCGAGCCTCGAGCCTGGACGTAAAGCGCCGTGTTGTTCACGACAATCGGAGGAAGCGAGCTTGCACCATTGTAAGAGTATTGTTTCGGGTTGATCTGAGTCGGAGTTAAAACTCCATCTGCACCGCCTTGGATCCCGTGCTCGCCTGACGAGGTAAACACGATGAGCTTGCCAACATCCAATAGATGCTTGATCTCGTTGACCTGGCGTCCTGCCATCGTGAACGTGATCGCATCATCGTCTTGGCCAGGAGAACTAATCGTGAAGTTTTTAAACATCCCCACTCTCGAGCCATAGATCGTCTCAGGTTTGAGCGTGGTGTTAGCGAGCATCAAGCGCTGCTGAATGTAAGCCACGGTGCCCGGGTAATCGCTACTAAAAGGATTTCTCTCAATCGGCGGAGTCTCACCCGTATCTGGAACAATGCCTGCGTCGCTGAAGTAAAGGAGCGCTCCAGGGGTGGCGCCGGGAGGAACGGGCGTCGTCCCAATGAACCCAAACACACCAGTGCCTGCCTGGGCTTTCTTATAGATATTGTACTCGGTCGCTCCGGCTTGGTGGGTAATGGTCACTGTGACTGGGGTTGAGGTGGAAGGTACAACCGAAGTGCCGCCAGTCGTCGTCATGAGGCTTTCCTCATAAGTCTCGCTCTTGACCGCCGTCACCGCATAGACAGTCGTGGAACCGGCAGCACCGTTATTGACTGCGACGGGAGCCGTGTTTGATGGTGTGAAGCTAATGGACGATAGCGTCCATTTATTGTGGTCGTAGCGAGCAAGCTCCATTGGAGCATAGGACTTGTGGACGATCGTGATCACGTCAGCCGATTGAACGTATTGGAGGCTCTCGAGGTCCGCTTCCAGGTAAGGCGTCGGCATCTCGAATTCGCCAGTCGCAGGCATCGCGTACCAATAGCTCGCGTTCGGAGGTGTCTGATTGGTGTGAGCCGCTTTACAGTAGTAATTCGTTCCACCCAATGAGACGAGATCGCCGACTGCATAAGCAGTAGCAGCAGACCAGGCCGCAGGACTCCCGGCCATGATCGTGGCGCCGTTTTGGATAACCCGCATGTACTGGTGCCCGAACTCAAGCAAATAGGTCTGCGCGATATTGAACACAAACGGGACCAAGATTGCGGTCTTTGATGAGTCCTTCACCTCGCAAGTGAATGTGGTCCCCCCACGATTCGTCGCTCCACCCGATCGCATGATGAAGAAATTACGCATGTCTCGAAGACCAGTCGCGTACTTCACAAGATCGCACCCAGCATAATGAGCTGGAGCTATCTCGCCGCCCGTGAATCGTCTTTGAATCAGGGTTGCCATTATCCCCTAGCCCTCACAAGATCCGTGTCTGGCATGTTGTCCTTCCGCTCTTCGTTCGAAGCAGACGCACCCGCTTTCCCGATCTCGAGGTTGTAAAAAGCCAGTGCCCGCTCGCCGATTCGGAAGGCATCGCCGCCAGTGATTTTTGGAGCGATGAATGACGCCAGCCGGTAAGAGAGCGCAACCACAAAGTCGGCTGGATAAAGCATCGAGTTCTCTGTGCGTGCTGTGTACTCGATTACTGCGCTGCCCATGTCAGTCATGATCAAGATCCCGGTATCGTCTTGAGCGAGGATGTAAGGAACAAGCGAGTCGCTCGAGTCGTTCCTGACTCCGCTTAAGATCCTACGGACACTCAGGCAATCAGATGGATATCGGTAGGAGTAGCCCCACTCTGTGGTCGGCGACTCTTCAACGAGACCAAGAGCTTTAAACTTCCTGGCAAAAGGCCACGAGAAGTCTCGAAGAGTTGCCTCGACTGACATCTCGAAGAATGTGCGGCAAGCGTTCGCCTCAGCACTTGTGTCGGTCTCGATGTTTTGGATCGCTTTACCTACTCCAAGGTGCCCGATTGCTAAGTTGCAGATCTCGGTTTTGCTTGCCATTCCCTACCCCTTTAGACGAAGTACGCAGCAAGAGCAGCAGCCCCAGCAGCGAGTCCGCCAATGATTAATTCTGTTTTGTATTGCTCGGCGAAGCTCGGCTCCGCTTCTGCGTTTTCGATCGCTGGCTCCACCTGCTCTTGCACATCTTCAATTTCCTGAAGGACAGCCGGGCTCCCACAGTCGCAAGCCATCGACGTGCTGACAAAAGAAAAGTCCATTGCAGTAAATTCGGGCTTATTCCACTCGCCCATCTTCATTCCGCACTCTGTGCATTTAATTTCTGCTCTCATAAAAACTCCCTTAGAGATCCGTCTGTGAAAGGCTGACCGCAACCGCTGTTCCACCGATACCGCCCGATTGGAGAACGCCGCTTGTGACAGCAGCGCCCGTGTAATCGGTCAATGTGCCCGTCGCCAGATTGAAAACGGTAGCCCTGCCGCCTGAACCGTTGCCGCCTGAGTTGCCGCCGTTACCGATTCCGTTGCCGTTACCGCCGTTTCCGGCCTGCCCGGCGCTTAAATCCAGTGCATTGGTGGCAACCGATCCAAGAAGCTCACCTGCCACAATGTGAATGTAACCGCCGCTTCCAGATCCTCCTCCACCCGACCCTCCACATCCGCTAGACTGGCCGTTAGCTCCATTGCCTCCGTTACCGCCACGCGCCTGAATTGCTCCAGCCGCAGTCGATGGACCGCGATTTAACTTCCTTGCATAGAGAAACACAGCGCCACCGCTTGCACCTGCGCCGCCGCCGCCTGGTCCTGAGTCTGTGCCGTTCCCCGCACCTGAGCTTCCCGATCTGCCGCCTTGTCCTGCGAAAATTTGCGAAGAGCCGCGAAGGCTAGAAAAAATAGGCTGTTTAATTGGAAAGTAGGAGTTCGCGCCCGGCGATCCTGTGCTGCTTCCGATGCCTCCAGCGCCCGAACCGCCGCCGCCGCCCTGCCCTCCCGAACCGATCGCGCCGACAGCACCGCCGCCAGTGGGCGAGATGACAGCCGTTGTTGCAGTTGCAACAGCCGCAGCACCCGTGGTCCCGTTTACCGTGGCGCCGCCCGCACCTGTTCCACAGATTGTTCCTGCCGCAGCCGCAGCTCCGGTAGCCCCGCCAGCCCCGCCAGTGTTACCGTTGTTTCCGCTTGCTCCGTTCGCACGGATTGCGCCAAATGGAGCGTTGGTAATATCAAGAGTGCCCGCGATGAACGTGCGCCAACTTGTAACTGTCATTGTCACGGTTCCAGAAAGCGTAACGTTGTTATAAAACATATCCCGGCTGTGAGTGACTGTGCCTGAGCTTAGAATTAGGTCACCATCGGATCCGTCGCCGAAGAAGAAGATGCTCATGCCGAGATAATCAAAACTGATCTTAGATGTTGAGCTGAGAGGAACGTACCCGTTCGCTACTCCTTTATTCGCAGTGCTTTCTTTTGCAGCGAGAGCCGTTGCGAGTGCGGCGTTATCGGTCGGTGCGCCCGTGAGAGATCCAAACGATCCTCCGCCTCCACCGCCCGAAGCTCCAGTCCATGAGCCTCCACCGCCTAGCATCTTATGCGCCCTCCATGATGTAGAGCGTGCCGTCTGATGATTTGCGGATCACCGCAAGTTCGTCGTAGTTAAAAACACCAAAATATTGAATGATCCCACCCGGGCAAAAATGAGAGGAGTCGTTCGCTGTGGGATCGGTCCCAAAGGCGAGATAGCAATCGACTGTGGCGAACACTCGGATGATCGTTACTCCGGTTTGCCATTTATTGGATTGAATGGATGTGGCGCCGATTGCGACGGTCTGGGCGACTCCTGGAACCATCGCCTGGAACATCGTCGTCGGATGTCTACTTGGTACTGCGTGACTCATGTCTTCTTGCCCTTCCGTGGTTTAGGCTGGGCGGGAACAGAGTCTGCCCCCGCCTCATTGCCTTCGATTTGTTTGATTGGTGTGGCCGGTAAGGGCTCGGAAGGAGGATCAAGCGGAATCATCCAAGCACCAGGAGCGCCGAAGAAGTCGAATTCCTCATCCTGGTATCTCAGTGCTTCGCCGTCATATCCTTTGATCCGCGCCCTATACCGTGCCATTGATCACCTAATTAGAGAGCGTCTGGGTAAGCCTGGTTACGCTGAGGTCCGCGAACAATAGACGCGGAGAACCGGCCAGCGGTCAGAGGACCAGTCGCAACCGTGAAGAACAAGCGAATGAATTGCTCGTTTGTTCCTGGAGGGATCGCGATGTAGATCGGCTCCATGCCGTTCGTCAGCGAAGCCTTACCGACTGCGCCAGTAGTCGCACGGACTGCTGGAGACGAGAATGCAGCACTGTCATCGGTCTGAAGATCGAACGACACAGTGGTAGCACCTGCAGAGAGCGCGGTTTCAGAGCAAGTGATCATCACATAAAGTGGAGCACTCATTCCGATGTCGCGTGCTGCGCCCAGATCAATAATGTCAGCAGAGGCTGCAGAAGCTGTCACCGCTTGAGCACTACAGAATGTATTTGATTTATCGAGAATCATATTTCATTTCCTTTCAATTAATCGGCTAATTAGGACACAGCCGCTTCAGTGTTGACGATCGCGTCCACACGGCGGACGGGGATCCCGTCGAACGTGAGAACCTTCTTGCCTGCAACTTCGTCCAAAGAGAGGAGTACGTTGCTCTTGTTCAACATCTGACGACGAAGGAACGAGCGGATCGTGCGGTTCACCATGAACACTGGCTTCCCAATGTTCATGTTCTGAACGCGCTCGATTGCCTGAACCATGAGGTCGAGGATGTCTGCACCAGAAGCTGCGTTTTTAGTCAGTGCTCCGGTCGAGATGTTCGCGACGCGAACAACTTGACGCCAGTCACGGACAGACAAACCGCAGTCCCACTTGAAGTGAGAGCGATGCGCTTGGTATGGGTTGCCTTCGCTGTCCAAAACGGTCTGCTCGCCCAGGTACTGCTGGTGAAGACCAGCCTTGGATCCTTCTGGATACAAGCCATGAACGGAGTTCTCGCCTAAGACCACAAGCCAGATCGAAGTGTTGTCAGCACCAGCGCCGCCGCCAGAGATGATGTTGTCCTTCGACTCAGCAGCGCTCAGGCTGTTGAAACGAGGAGCAAGACCAGTGAACCGCTCTGGATTTGCGGAAGTGTTTCCGTAAATGAACGAGTCCATGAAACCCTGGTTCATGCCTTCGATGATTGGAGTCGCTTCGGTCAAAAGAAGTTGAGACTTGTCTTTAGCAAGGTCAACGATCGAGCGATCTACAGTGCTGTAGTTCTCGAGCATACCGCAAGCGTCACGGATTTGAGCCGTGGTGCTCTTGGTCTGCTTGACACCGTAGTTGAGCAAGCGCCAGGTCCCGGAAGGGATCCCAGTGCGAACCGTGGTTTTGTGGCCAGTGCCGTCGTTACACTCAACGAAAGGAATATCTTCGAGTGCTTCGTTTTGCTTGGCCAGGATTTCGATGATGGACTTGGCAACAGCGCCTTTTTCCATCCGTGTCGCCAGATCTACCAGCGACAGATTTTGGTTACCAATAGTAGCCATTTGTTTCTCCTAGTTAATTCCCAAGGAGGCAAATGGCTGAAGAGGCACATCATGTGCGAGTTCAAGCCGCGTGCTTGGAGGTTTTTGTTTTTATTAATTACCGGAACGAGCTTTGAGCCACGTCTCCCACGCGTTAATCACACCCTTCGCAAGCCGAATCAACGACTCGTGAAGAATGACCGTTGGTTTAGACAATGGCGCCATCACTCACCCCTTTTTCCAAAAAGCACGTCCTTCGCATGAAGGTCCGTAGAAACGGCAGCGCCGGTCCCATGGAACTTGTCGTCAGACATTGCTTTACCAAAGCGAGCAAACACCCGAACCATTTCGGGGTGATTACCCAATCCAGTCTTGTTCAAAAGTTCTTTCAGTTCAGGCGTCGCGAATCGATCAAGAGCTTGTCTTGCGACTTCTGCGTTTTGCTTGAAATTGACCCCACCGATCTCCTTGTCCTGCTCGGACTGAGTGATCCATTCGGTCTTGGTCTGCTCGATCTGGCTCTCGAGCTGCTGCTTGAAACCGTTTTGAAGCTGAAGATCGCGCTCTAAGATCGCTTGAGCTTGCTCGTTTGAGAGCTTATTTGCTTTCGCGAACTCCTCGACTTGCTTGAGATCAGCCTCAGAAAGACCCTCAGGCAGCTTAAGAGGATCAACCGTCTCAACCTTATCTGCTGGTGGATCCTTCTGAGGCTGCTGTTGGGACAGACCAGCGCCTTCCGTGGCTTCCGCTTGGAGACCTTCCGTGGCCTTCTGGTCTTGGTGAATCCCCCCCGATTGGACATTGGTGGCTGCGGTCGGTTGGGACATAGTTTCTACTTGTTCAGGCATCTATCTACTCCTTTAGTTCTTTGGCTTCCTTTGCCATGAGAAGGTACTTGGACTCATCGACGCTCATCACTTCTTGTAAGAGCTTTAGGCCGATGGATCGCTTCCCTTCCTTGAAATAAATCCAGGCATCTAATCCCATGCTGGATTGAAAAATTCCGCACTCCTCGAGGTATCGCCAGATCACTGCTCGCCCCTCTTTGGAACTGAGAACATGCTTAAGATCTGCTTGCTCTCGAAGCGCTCGACGCTTCTCCTTGCTCAAGTTCTTCTTGATCGCTTCAGGTTCTGCGATGTTGTTGAACTCGTGGTTCTGTTCATTCTCAGACATTGATTACATCTCCCCGCCTGTTAAACCCATGAGCTGAGTGAGCGCGTTATCCCCGCTTGTGTCGGTCTGAGAAAGTTCTTTCGTGGTCTGGACGGCTTGCTGTGCTGCCATTGCCTGCTGCTGCGCTGCTGCCGCTTTTTGGATCTGTTCGCGGATCTTCGCTACCGCATCGTCGGAGCGGATCATGGCAGGAGGAGTGCCGCCCATGTCGGAGTAGATGTCAGCGACTTGATCGACATCAAGCTTGTGGAGAATGTTCGGGTCCACTGCTGCAAGTTGTGTAATAAATCCGACGACGCGCTCGACTTGGCCAAGTCCCATGGCCTTCTGCGCTTGAGCCATGTACGAGATGTACTCGACTTTAAGCTCCTGGCCTTGGACCGCTTCAGGAGGCAGCTCGATCTTCTGGCGCTTATTCATGACGCTGAAGGTGATATCGATGAGCTGGTTTAGTACGTCGTTCATCTGCTCGAGAACGGGACCCATGACGGTCATCTTCTCTTGCTGCATGACTTCGACTTCGTAGGCAGTCTTATCTCGAACGTGATTTGTGATCCCTAAGAAGAGATCCTCGTGGAAGACCTTGCGGATACGTTGCCGCACCTGCTCTTGCTTGTTCTCGAGTTCCGCGATTCGAAGATTGATCTCATGGATCGGACGCACACCAAGAGTCTCGGTGGGATTCACATGAGTGAGAGCGCCAGGCAGGAGGCTTGCGTTTTTGACCCCTACTGGTGCCTGCATCGGAGGATCAACGATCTTATCGATTGCTTTCAAGAGCTTCTCTTCGCCCTTTTGAAGCTGCTTCACGTCGCCAAGCACGCGCATTCCTGGGCAGTCGGTGCCATAGACATCGTTGCCTGCAACGAACCATCGGCCGACAAGCACTGGGAACCAATCGAAGCCACGCTGAGAGAGGTATTTGTCAGAGCATCCAAGCTCGAACACGTCGGATGAGAACTTCTTGTGCTTGGACTCAAACTTCTTTGGATTGAAATTAGCATTAGGCTCGATGAGCTGGCCCACTTCGATCCAAGCCTCAGTATTTCCGTTCTCCCACATCGTGCGAACTCTTGGGCTCACCACGTTCCAATCGATCTTCCCGTATGGATCCATGGCGTAGCGCTCAACGATCTGGCGCACGGTCATATTAAACTCGGTGTAAAATACGGCAGGCTTGCCCCTGGAGTCGCAGCCGATCCAGTAGGATCCGACCACGAGATGCCGGAAGCGGAGGAGTGTATCGATATCTTCCTCGGCAAAGATCGCACCGAAGCCGAAGGTTCCCATGTCACCGTAGAAGGTCGGGAGCGCTTGATAGAGGTTTGACTTCAGGAAGACAGAAGTCATGTCGAGCCCCACCTGGTGGAGCCATTCTTTGACCTCACCTTCCTCGTTCATGCGAGGATCTGGAGTAGAGAGCCTAAACCACTGGCGAGCAGGTGAAGTGATGCCGGACATCATGCCTGCTTGCAGGATTGCAGCAGAGGTTGAAGCCGTGGAGTCGATGATCTTCTTGTTTCGACGGTCGCCCTTGTTGTTCTCAGTCAGAGAGAGGCGGACTCGGTTTGGAAGGATGTAGTCGCTTAATTCCTTAAGCTGCGGTTCGAAGGACGTGCGCTCGAGCTTCAATTGCCCGATCAGTGCGTTTTGACGTTTTCTCTTCTCGATATTCATCATGATCCGAGAAGGGTTTTCGTGCCCGCGTTAGCCTGTGTAGTGATCCCGATTGGACCCGTGAGAATTGTGCCTGAGCGGCCTTGAGCAGCAGAGGCAAGGGACTTCTGGCGCTGCTTCTGAGCGTCGCGCATCATGATCGAATCAGCCTGGAACTTCTCGTCAGACTTGCGCTGCTTCTCTTCGCTTTTGAGCCCGTCCATCTCGGCCTTCATGCGATCAGCGAGTTCTCTGTTGGATTTGCTGATTGAATTGCCTACGGCGGTTACTGCTTCGCTGCCAAGCCCGACTGCTGAAGTTACGGTGCCCACCAATGGCGAGACGAGATAACTAAAAGGTTTAAACCATCCCATAGTGCGCCCCATTCTCGAGGATCGTGCTGCCCGACAAGTGAAGGCTTCTTTTCGTAGCTCGGCGCACCTGAATCCCCATGGGTCAATATTCAGCGATGCGGGGGCAAAAAGCTGTAGAACGGCCGTATAACAATCGTAATTTTATGTAATAATGGATTTGTTGGGGACCATGGAGGGATTCATGGAAGTTAAGAGAAAGCGTGGACCGCTTGACGGTCACATCATGTTCAGGGTCTCACACGAGACTGAGGAAGCGTATCGAGAGCTACGCCAGAAGGGCTACGAGATCCAGCAGGCGATCAGGGATTATGCTGAGAATCTCATTTGGAAGCTGAAGGAGAAGGCTGAGCGGGATTGATGCCGACGACTCTGAGGGCAGCGAGACAAATCGCGTGCGATGGCGTGTCCGCATCGGCTTGGTATACTGCTCGAGCCCATTCGAAGTGCGCCTGCCAGTGTCCGAGATGTCCGTGCATATTATCTAGAATAAATGCCCAGTCCTGAGACTGAAGCTTCTCGACCACATCAAAGGCGCTGGCGATATCGGTGGAGTATGCTGGAGGTGTATTGAATGCGAATGTTCCTCTGTCGGTAAAGCATTCAACTGGCGAAGGGATGCCCGTCGATTTTCCAGCGAAACTTTTAATGTATGTCCCCGCTTGGTGACGCGTAAACCCCATCACTTCCACAGCGATCAACGCATCAAGTTCTCTGCCTGCTTCCATAGATCTCCTAAAAGTGCGCAAGGCCGGACGCGACTCCGGCAACGGTAGCGAGGTGCAGTTCTGCTGCCGTCCTGCCCACCCCATTAATGGCGTCCCATTGTTCGTGCGTGTCTCCAGTGGCTAAGGGGATTGGAGTCAAACCAATCTTCGCTCTTTCAAGCTGCATCATCATTTATGCTTCCCTTGGGCCACGCGTTTTCCCACGCCGCTTGCGCGTCTTCAGTCTACCACATTCTATTGCGCGTTAGCTTGAACGACCATGTTCTCAATTTCGACTGCTGGTTCATTAACAATGAATGTCCGCTCACCCGTTAGAATGACCACTGTGGCGATTGAACCATCGTGAGGCTCGTTGACGACGGCCACAATCTGCGCCGGATTAACCCAGATTCGATTGGTCTGAGGGTTGTTGCTGAGTGTAGTTAGTTGGATAAGTTTCATGAGATCCTTCTTTCTTGGGCTTACTCGCCCAATTCTTGCGCCGGACACTACGCCAGAGGATCGTACTCGGTCAAGCACCGTTGCGGCTTGTTTGCGCCCACTGTGGACTTGGCCTGCACGGGATAGGCAAACGATAGAGCAAGAGCATCCGCGCAGTTCGGGCTCGGCAATCCCCTTGCCTTCATGTCGGACTTTGACTCGATCTGAAGCTTGCCGTCGAGCCTAGCCACCGTCTCAGGACCAATCAGGTCATCCCTGAGTTCTTGATCCGCAGGGATCGCTCCGCCTTCTTTTAGCCAGTCACGGGTTAGCTTCCACATCTCGGCTCGCTTGTTTAGGCACCCCTCGTCCATGGCCTTCCCACCGAACCACACAAGCTGCCAATCCCTATGAAGCGTGCGGCCGACTGAAACGATCCCAGTCCCGTAACCACCATCAATAAAGACCGCGTCAGCCTTCTCTTCGTCTTCGATCCTGGCAATCATGTTCGCCATCTCGACATCGTTGTCGTTCTTTGGGATCTTGCGGAGGATCTTAAACGCCAAGCCTTGTCGTAATCCCACAACAAACTTGTCGTCACCTTCCCACGCTGGGTCCACGGTCAGGATCTTCGGAGCCCAGTTATATTGCTCGGTTCTCAGATGCTTCCCAAACCCCTGGTCCACGTCGGTCTCAGAGATAAACTGCTTTGCTGACATCGCTGGGAACATGCCGCGAACCCGGACCTTCACGAAGTCGGAGTCAAGGCCATAGTCATCGACCCACTTCTGGATCTGGACTTTGTTGGTTCCTTCCACGGTCCTAGAATCGATCTGGCGGGCCTTCCATCTGTGCTTGTTCTTACGAAAGCACTCACGGAATGCGCCCGTGTTCCTAGTCGGGTTACCGAATGCGATCCAGATGATCTCGGTCTCTTCGTCAGTCAGTGCCCCTTCGGTAACTTCCCACACCTTGTCGGCAATCGACGACGCCTCGTCGAAGATCACGATGATTCGCTTCTTCTTATTGTGGAGACCGGCGAACGCCTCGGTATTGTGCTCGGACCAAGTGACGGCATCCGCTCGCCAGGACTTATCCCGACCATTTTGGACCGAGTGAATGGATTCTGCGTTATTGACGAACCAATGGGAATTGATCCCAAGCCGGAACCACTTCCCGATCTCAGGCCATGTCTTGGTTCTGAGCTGGGTCTTCGTGTTCGCCGTGACGATGACCTTGGTGTCTGGCATCGTGGACATTCCCCAGTGGATGATCTGGGAGATCAGAGCGGACTTACCGATACCGTGACCGGATGCGACTGCGATCTGCAGAGGCTGGTGCCTGGTCTTAGGATCTTGGAGATGGTCCCGAATGTCGGCCATGACCGCAGCCTGCCACTCCCTTGGACCTTCCTCGCCCTCAAGCTCACCCTCACCCCATGGATAGATGTACTTCGAGAAGGACAGAGGATCGTCAGCAAACGACGCCACGTCTTCAATGAGCAAGCTATCAGGGCTCAAGCGTGATCCTCCCGGCAGCATCGCGTGCCGATCTCTTGGATCTTTTTGAGCGCCTGCTCTGCATCGTACCAGGAGCCCTCGCTGTACTCGGCGAGATACTTCAGCACACCTATCGCCACCTCAAGCTGCTCGGATTGGACCTCGAAGTTCTTCCGTAGGTTCTCGAGCCGGTCCTGATCAGTCACTTCCCTGCTCGCTTCCTAGCTGCCATTATGGACTCCGCAAGTTTGTCGGTCACATCAACCTCAATGACATCGGTAAAGAGCTTCTTGTGCTTGCCCAGGAGTTCCAGAGCCTTGGTCTTGTCATAGAACTTCACGCGCTTCGCAAGCCCGATCACACTCTTCTGGTCACCCTGGCCATCGAATAGCTCGTTTACTTCAACGCCTGCCATCGCTCGACGCACGTCCTCCGGGATCTCACTCAGAGGCTTTAGCTGCCCCATATCGTCAAAAGCTTGACCGATGTCCACCATGGCAAGGCGTGCGATCTCTTCCAAGATCCGATCCGCTGAGAGCATCGTGCGCTTAAACTGCTCACTCTTCAGCTCCGCAATTCTCGCGTTAATCTTAGTGTTCCTTAGGAATTTTGACGCTTGAACAGCAGCAGCATCCTCGTTCCCTGGGCAGTAGCCTGCTCGGAGTGCAGCCTGCGTTCCATTCAGGTCTTTGATGTATTCTTGGCAGAATCGTTCTTGCCTGGGCGAGAGAGGCTTCTCGTCCTTCGGTGTGTCATGTTCTAAACTCATTAAACCCCCGGAGTGTAGTATAGCACAGAGGGTTTTGATGGATCTCAGTGGGTATAGGTGCCAGCCAGGTAATCTTCCTTCAGGATCGGCTCGATCTTATCCCCAGTCCAGACCAAGAACCACTCGCCATCGATGTCGATGAAACTAGAAATCACGCGCTCAGTTGACTCACCCATACCTGATTCATCTGCAAAGGTTATGCTGGGTCTTTCTTGGTTTTCGAGCAAGTGCATGGAAACCAGATACAGCTCGGCTCATGCTCAGTCATTCCTGCTCCCATATCGCTTCCCAAATGCGACGAATAAGTCCGCGCCGCCAAGGTATAACATCAGCATGCGAGGCCCACGGGTGACATTTCCCATCCTCAGTAAACCACATTCCAGCAACATCGCTGTCGTTCGCGATCATTTTACTCTTGCGCTTGAACTCGACACGAATCTGACCTTCTCTAAACTCCAGCACAGTGCCTTTGTACCGACCAAACACGCGGACCGGATCGCGATATTTAAAACTCATCCCTTTCCCTCCACCCTGCCCAGGAACTCCCTCGCTCGCTTGAACTCACAAGCAGGACTGTGTCTCTGGGTTATATATCCGTCGTAGTCACAAGCGCGGCAATCAGCCTGAATGCCTTCCTCAACGAAGTCATCAGCCACAAACCGAATCACCTCAAGAGCCGCCTCATACCCCCGCGCCAGCCTCATCACGAAATCGGGGTTGCAGTGTGCGATGTACTCACGGTCTGGGCGTTTGTAGTCTGACTCGGCACTAATCCAATACAATTGGCAAATACTTACAGAGCAGTCTGCAACGCCTGAATCGGTGGTGTCTGGCGACAAATCGACGCGCACCTCATCCCCGTCAACGTACCACTCTCCAGGCGTCGCTCGTTCGCAAAGCTCCATCGTCCGCTTGATCTCGGCATCAGAAGGGAAGTTAGATGCGGTCATCTTGCTGCTCGCTCTTAAATGTCGGGAAGTTCCGAGTAACCAAAATCTTTCTATCATCATCGAACTTTTCGAGCGTTTCGGCGTGCCCATTTTGGATGAAGTGCGCGGCCAGGTTTCTTGCTGCTCCAACCTGAGCCATGGAGAACCCATAAAACTTATTCAGTCGATTGGTCACCTCATCTGAAAAGCGAGTATATTCGTCCGTATAATTGCCGCCAATGATCGAGTCGGCCCCCGTCCATGTGGAGTAAATCTCCCACGCCAATATTTGAATGGCCTGCTCGTAGCTTGGTCCAATTCCCCCCATTTCAATGCTGTGTACTGGATAATTCTCTTTCCATTTTTTAATCACTGTCTCTTTTGTGTCCATCATTCCTTCCCTCCTAAAATCTTGTCCG
>Ga0256854_1000001_pt1 | contig 34458 bp, 29 predicted proteins | sample BONnt7_FD_181173 | JGI IMG/M metagenome (GOLD analysis project Ga0256854, IMG submission 181173) | Terrestrial sediment cell enrichment communities from Utah, United States - BONCAT_SYTO_Terrestrial_sediment - 7 | ecosystem: Environmental > Terrestrial > Deep subsurface > Rock core/Sediment... | reverse complement strand
CCGACCTCCTTCCTCGTGCTCTTGCCGGACGAGCAGTTCACTATCGCCGCCGTAAGCGATTCCTACCTCCGAGCGACGCTCACAACACGAGCGAGTCTTCTCGGTAAAGGCCTCTTCCAAGCCTTCCCAGATAATCCCGATGACGTAGAGGCGACTGGCGTGCGAAACCTCAGGGCCTCCATTAGGAGAGTGATAGAGAATCGGGCAGCAGATCGTATGCCCATCCAGAGGTACGATATCCGTAGGCCCGGGGGTGGCTTTGAGGAGCGGCACTGGAGCCCACTTAATACCCCTGTTCTGTCCCCCGAAGGCGAAGTCACTCATATCCTTCATCACGTCGAAGATGTGACCGAGGTCGTCCGGCTACGAAGAGAGGGCTTCGAGCAGAAGCAGGTGGAGGCTACTCTAAGGACCTCTTCCGAGTGGTTCTCGACGACCCTCAACAGCATCGGAGATGCAGTCATCGCGACAGATTTCTCTGGCCGAATCGTTTTCATGAACGCGGTGGCCGAGGGCTTGACCCAATGGACTGCCCATCAGGCGAGAGGGAAGCTTCTCGACGCGGTGTTTGTCGTCATTAACGAGGCGACCCGAGCTCCCGCCCCCAACCCCGTTGATACCGTCCTAGCGACAGGCGAAATTCGAAATAGTCCTGACTGTCGCTGACGAGGGTGTTGGAATCCCTCCTGAAAAGCTCTCGCAAATATTCGAGCTCTTTGCTCAAGGAGACCGCTCCCTTGCCAGGAGCGAGGGCGGATTGGGCATCGGACTGACTGTCGTTAGGAAGCTCGTTGAGATGCACGGCGGGTCGGTCGAGGCGACAAGCGAAGGACCCGGCAAGGGAAGCGAGTTCACCGTCCGACTCCCCCTGGCGGAGGGACCTATCACTCCGGCACGCGGAGACATTTCTCCAACCCAAGAAGAGATCGAATCGCTTCGGATCCTCGTCGTAGACGACAATGTAGACGCTGCACGAGGCCTTAGCCTTCTTCTGAAGCTCCTCGGTCATGAGGTGACAGTTGCCCATGATGGCTCTGAGGCTATCGATACGGCGAGGAGACGTCAGCCGGATTTCGTGCTGCTTGACATTGGCCTGCCTGGAATGGACGGCTACGAGGTGGCTTCACGACTCAGGCAAGAGGAGTGCGGTAAGGACTCGGTCATCATCGCCATCTCTGGCTATGGACAAGCGGAAGACCGGAGCCGCTCAAAAAGGGCGGGCATCGATCATCACCTTTACGAAGCCACTTGATCAAGATGCCTTACTCACGCTCCTCTCTACTGGCTGAACCGCAAGTCTGAGACCGCTCGACTAAACGACAAAACTAAAGTAGGTGATGGCGCTGAAGGGTTGCCTCAATAGTGTCAATCTCGAGCGGTTTACAGATACACTCATTTGCCCCCATAGCGAGAGCTTTCTTCTTGAGATCCTCCTGCTTGCAATGGGCCGATACTGCGTACACTGGAAAGGCACTACCGTACAGCCGACGGAGCTCTTTGATGGTATCGAAGCCATCCATATTGGGCATTGAGAGGTCAACGAAAGCTATATCCGGCTTCATCGTCTCTACTAGCCCGAGTGCCTCGACCCCATCTCTTGCAGCTAATACTGTACAGCCCAAGCTTTCGATAACGAGAGTCAGAAGAATAAGAGCAGTGGGGGTGTCGTCAGCAATGAGAACGATGGTCATTTTCCGTTACTAGGATAGTCTGGTACTCCTAGTAACTCACTTTAGAGACCGTTTCGGCAGGGCGCTATTCACTAACTATCACATCGCAGGGATTTGCTTTATATCTCCTGAAGAAGGAGGCCCCTCATTTCAATGGAAGATTGGATCGGGATTGCCTTATTCCAAGACAAAATATCCAGTCCAGATGATACCGTGATGCGCTTCATCAGGGCCACGCGCGGGAATTCTTCGTCAAAACACTAGCCTTAACTCACTCCGCTAGCTTGCCCGAAGAAGTCTCCAATCATTGAAATGAGCGACCGTCTCTCTCTGCGATGAGTATTATCCCGAAGTTCCGGTCCGTCCGGTGATACTTCCAATGACGGCTACAAGTTCTGCTGGCTCTATTGGCTTCACAATGTGCGAATTGTAGCCGGCAAGAAGCGCTCGCCTTCTGTCCTCAGAGCGAGCATAGGCAGTAAGGGCAGCTGCAGGTATTCGGCTACATTGCTCTGAGGGAAGGGCACGAATGCGGCGTATGAGCTGGTATCCATCCTCGTCGGGCATCCCGATATCGCTAAGGAGAACGTCCGGCCGCACCCTCTCCAGTAGTTCAAGTGCATCTCGGGCCGAGCCGGCAGTCACTACAGTGGCATGTGCCTCCTCGAGAATGCGGCGCGCGATGTCCCGCACATCCTTTTCGTCATCGACGACAAGAACGGTGATACCGGCAAGATCGACTTCGATATCAAGAGAGCCGTTTTCCCTTTGAATAGCATCTCGTTCGTCTCTGAGTGCAGCAATCCGTGCTACCGAGACGGGGAGCGAGAGTGTAAAGGTCGCTCCTTCTCCAAGTCCTCTACTCTTTGCTCTTACGGTTCCGCCGTGGAGCTCGGCAAGTTGCTTGACGAGCGACAGCCCCAGCCCGAGCCCTCCGAACTTCCGAGTAATCGAGGAGTCGGCCTGACGAAAACGCTCGAAGATAAACGGCAGAAATGCCGGGTCTATCCCTTGTCCTGTGTCGCTCACGTGGATCTCAACAGAAGAGTTTACTCGCTCGAGGAGAACCTCAATTCGGCCTTGTTTAGGGGTAAACTTCACGGCATTTGTAAGAAGGTTCCAGACGACCTGCTGAAGGCGAGCTGGATCACCGGAAACGGGTCCCGCACTGGGATCGAGAATCTTTATAACATGAATCTCCTTAGCATCAGCCATCGGCATTACCGACTCAACTGCAGCGTCGACAACATCAGCAATTTGAACCTCCTGGAGGTTTAGTCGGAGCTTTCCCGTCGTGATGCTACTCATGTCTAAAAGGTCGTCAATAAGCTGTGCCTGGGCCCTCGTATTTCTGACAATTGCAGACAATCCTTCCCTCAGTCTTGTCTCATTGTTCCTCGTCCGTTCGAGGATCTGCGACCATCCAAGAATTGCATTCAGAGGCGTACGAAGTTCGTGGGAGAGTGTTGCAAGGAACTCATCTTTCATCCGACTCACGCGTTCCGCCTCCACGCGTGCCGCCATCTCGCTCTCGAGGAGTTGTTGCTTCTCATGAGCGATGTTTCGCTTCGCTTCGATGTCAGTGTTGGTTCCAAACCAAAGAACGATCTTTCCTGAGGAGTCAAAAACAGGTTCGACTCGAGTAAGAAACCACCGAAAAGTGCCGTCGTCTCCCCGAAGAGGAAATTCCATCTCGAAAGGCTTGCCCGATGTAAGCGACTCAAGCCACCTCTCTTTCACCTCGGGAAGTATCTCTGGATCATGCACTTTCTCCCAGCCCCAACCAGCCATCTCCTCCGGTGTCGTTCCAGTGTACGAGTACCAACGGTCGTTGTACCAAAAGATCGCTCCATCGGGCTCGGCCATCCATGCGAGTTGCGGAATCGAGTTCGCGAGCTGTCGGAACTGTGCCTCACTCTCTCGCAGCATTGCTTCTCGTTGTATACGTTCGGTAACGTCTTGAAGGGTTAAAACGGCCAAGGTCATAGCGCCGCTCGAGTCCCGAACTGGCGAACCGCTATAGCTGACGACCAGCTCATGATTAGTATCGAGTCTTCGGACCTGAAGCTCTCTACCGAAAAAAGTTTCCCCTCGCAGTACTCGTGCAAGCGGCCACTGGTCCCCCGGCACTAGGGTGCCATCTAACGTACGAAGTTCAAAGAGCTTATAGAACTCACTGAGATGGCGCCTCCCTTGTTCCGGGTTGTCGAAGCCGTGCATCCGAAGTGCGGCTTGGTTCCAGTCGAAGATGTTGCCTTCTGGGTCTGAGGTCACTACCCCTTCACTCATTGCGGAGAGAACAGTTTCGAGACGTCGAACACTCTCCTCTGCGTTCTGTTGCGCGCGAACCCGGTCCGAGATCTCGATAGCGAAGACCCCCACAAACAGGACATCATTCTGAGGGGACTTCACGGGGAAGTATCCGGTGACCCATGACCGCGGAACTCCCGGGAGTCTCGGCGTCTGGCCCGTCACAATGGTCTCCGGGATGGACTCTCCTGTGCGAATCACCTTTTCGAGCAGTGGGACGACCACCTCCGCGTTCTCGGGAAGAATATCCCCGAGGCGCCGCCCAAGATGGTCCTCCACGGAAATCCCATTCATCTCGGCCAGAAACTGATTTATGCGCACAAATCTGTGCTCCCTATCGAAAAAGGCGAGTCCGATCGGCGCATGCGCTAAGATAGAACTAACTAGCGCCGCGTTTTCCATGCCCTTTCTCCAACTATTGTTTCTGTGTAGTTCGTGCAAGGACGGAGAACGATAAATAGCCTGCTCTCCGCTCTGAGACAGCGGAGTCTATCCATTCGGCTAGGCCCTGTCTCGGGCTTGCGATTTGTTTTGAATGAAGCCGCTTCGAACCACGAAACGGCTCGTGGACCTCGTTGAAGCCTTTCGCACTGACCACTTCTCGCAAGCACATGTATTGGAATCTTCCAGAGTCCTCTCAGCTGTGTTCCATTCTCTCTTCTCCTTTTGGCCGAACAAAAGGCTCCTCTGCTGATTTTCTTTGAGTAGGTCTTTGTTCCTGGCAGTCCCGATTCTAGGAACAGGCATACCTTGCTTTACACCTCAGGCGTATGCTTAAGCTACACAGCAACCGAGTGAATCAAGATTAGAAGGGCCAGCGCTTGATCAAGTGATAAACAGGCAAGATTACTACGGAGTTCATCGAAGAACTCTACCCCGTTATCTCACCTGACCGGTGCGGCCGGCGATGCTTGCAACTACGGTGACGAGCTCAGCGGGCTCAACCGGCTTTACAACGTGTGATTGATAGCCTGCCAGGAGCGCCTTTCGCCGATCTTCAGACCGAGCATATGCAGTAAGGGCTGCTGCAGGCACCCGGCCGCCCTGCTCCGCGGGAAGGGAGCGAATTCTACGAATGAGCTCGTATCCATCCTCTCCGGGCATTCCGATGTCACTTAGCAGCACGTCTGGACGCACAAGCTGAAATAGTTCCAGTGCCTCGGCGACCGTTTCTGCAGTCACAACAGTGGCACCAGCGTCTTCGAGAATTCGACATGCGATTTCACGGATGTCCCGCTCGTCGTCAACAATGAGGATGGTGACGTCCGAAAGGTCAAGCTCAGTCGTGGGATAATCATTAATGACGGCGGAAAAATTCAATTCGTCCCCCACTCTGGGTACTTCACAGGCGCGGGCTACGGGGAGCGAGAGTGTGAACGTCGCTCCTTTTCCTATCCCCTTACTTTCGGCTCTCACGGTCCCTCCATGAAGCTCAACGAGTTGTTTGACAAGAGAGAGTCCTAGTCCCAGTCCACCGTACTTTCGGGTAGTAGAGGAATCCGCCTGTCGAAAACGTTCGAACATGAACGGAAGGAATGCTGGGTCGATCCCTTGTCCCGTATCGCTCACCTCAATCTCTACACAAAAGGAGCTTTGCTTTAGCCGTACATCTATAGAACCCCCGCTAGGCGTGAACTTGACAGCGTTCGTAAGAAGATTCCAGATGACTTGCTGCAGTCGGGCTCGGTCGCCGAGAATCAAACTTGTTGCCGTAGGATCAACGCTTTTCCTGATTATGATATCCTTGGCATGAGCCATCGGTGCAACGATATCAATGGCAGCATCGACAACATTAGCGATGCTCGTCGTCTCGAGGTTCAAGAGGAGCTTTCCGGTCGTAATTCGACTCATGTCAAGGAGATCTTCTATGAGCTGGGCCTGTGCACGAGCATTTCGTGCAATGGCAGACAGTCCATAAGAGACCGTTGGATCCTCTGCCTTCTTGCGTTTCAGCAATTGAGAAAAGCCCAAGATAGATTGTAGAGGCGTTCGTAGCTCATGGGAGAGAGTAGCAAGAAACTCGTCCTTCATACGGCTAACTCTCTCTGCTTCAGAACGGGCTGCCCGTTCACTCTCGAGGAGCGCCTCCCGTTGCTGCTCTGCTGCCTTTCGCTCGGATACGTCTCGTGTCACGGCGAGTTGGGCTGTACTGCCGTCCGGCAAAGTGAGAGGCACGGCGTGGGTTTCCATCCATCGACGAGTTCCGCGGAAACCGATAATCTCGAATTCCCAAGAGAGTCTTTCACCTGCGCACACCCGTCGATGGTTCTCCTCCCACTTCTCTCGGTATTCCCGCGCTATAATCTCTGGGACACTTGAGCCTCTAACGTTATCTAATCCGTCATCGCTTTCGATCATGCAGATACCCGCCGGGTTCATGTAGTCAAGCGAGCCGTCTGGCATTACTATTTTGACGCATTCGGGGGTTGCTTGAACAACCGCCCTCAGTCGAGCCTCACTAACCGCGAGTGCCTCCTGCTGGCGTCGCCATTCCGTGACGTCAGTGTTAGTACCAAACCAGTATTGAATCGTTCCATCCTCCCCGAAGAGAGGGTTCACTTGAGTGAGAAACGAACGGAATTCTCCGCTAGCAGATCGGAGAGGGAACTCCATTTCAAAGGGCACACCACTGTCGATTGCAATCCTCCAACCTTCCAACACTCTTGGTAATACTGCAGGGTCATGAACCCTCTGCCACCCCCAACCTTCCATGTCTCGAAGGGTTGTACCGGTGTACCGATACCACTGTTCGTTGTACCAAAAGATATGACCATCTGGTCGTGCCATCCATGCGAGCTGGGGGATGGCATTCGCCATCAATCTGAATTTCTCTTCGCTCTCCCGAGAGCGGCGCAGAAGGTCAGCATTGTCCAGGACGATTCCTGCTTGGGCTGCGAGATTCGAGATCACCGATTCACATTCAGGTGTAAAAACCCCGGGAACCTCGTGCCCGAAGAATAAGCCCCCGAGAATCTCCCCTGACCGTGAGCGGACCGGAATGGACAGATAGCTTCGGACAGGAAGATGCCCTTCTGGCATCCCGTGGTACGGCGGGTTCAGTCCATACCGTGGGTCTCGCGTCACGTCGGCGAGACGGATTATTCCCTCGCCTCTGAAGGTCGGGCCAAAGAGATGCGTAGCTCTTGGCATAGGGAACTTTGAGAAATGTTCAGAAGATACGCCCGAGATCGTGTATAAAGTGTATGCTTCGCCGTCTTCGTCTTTCACGTTATAGAAAAAGGCGCCGAACTGGGCTCGGCTCAGTTTAGTGCCGGCATCTGTAATGGCTTGGACAATGGTACGAACGTCAGTCTCGCCAGAGACCGTTAGACTGAGATCTAGGAGCGTTTGAGCGTCGGCAGCAGCTTGGTCCCGTTCGAGAGCTATACCGGCCAGGTGTGCCGCTGCAGATAGTACCTGCAGGTCGAGCTCGCGAGGCTCGCCGGGAACGAGTGAATAGGTTGCCACTGTGCCGAGAACTCGGCCGTCTCGCCCATAAATTGGCTCGGACCAGCACGCTCGCAGTCCATGTTGGAGCGCCACTAGTCGGAAATCTCCCCAGAGTGGGTCGTGTTCGATGTCCGCGGTGACAATACGGCATCCGCGGTGGGCAGCAGCCCCGAACCCACTAGCGTCGTCGCTAATTTTCACCCCGTCTATGCGAGCTCTGTACGTATCTGGCATGCTAGGAGCTGCTCCCACGTGCAGTGTTCGTGTCCCGCTGTTGAGGATCAGTACAGAACAGAGGCAGCCGCTCGACTGCTCTTCAACCAGCCTAGCAATCGCGTCCAGGACCTCTGCAAGAGGGGTCGATGCTGCAATAATCTCTAGCACCCGCTTCTGTTCCGCAAGAAGTCGTTCGCCCCTTCGACGCATAGTTACATCGGTCGTGGCACCCAGCATGCGAAGCGGCCGGCCGTCGGAATCATAGTGGACGATTCCACTTGTCGAAAGCCAACGTGTATCTCCGGTCTCGGCATCGACTGCTCGAAACTCCTCTCGGTAACGTGTACCGTTTTTGATCGCTTCCTGAATTGCTTGAAAGACGCGCTCTTTGTCGTCGGGATGAACGAGCTTGGCGAAGTCCTCTAGGGTGCCTCCGAATTCCCCGCATCTCACACCGTGGAACTGATAGATCTGTTCAGACCATTGAACCTTATTGTTCACAATGTCCCAGTCCCAGATGCCTGAATCACCTGCCTGAAGTCCTAACCGTAGACGTTCTTCGGTGAGAACGAGATCTTCAGTTACTGGGCTTACTACCACATTGAGTCCCGTGTCGGTCGGATGTGCATGGAGAGCTCTACGCCGCAGCTCCAGCTCCTTCATCACCTGGCGACCTAGCACCTCTAACCCCACTAGTTGCTCGGACGTAAGTGTCCTAGCACACCTATCGAGTACGCCCAGGGTTCCGATCGGATAGCCTTCCCGAGAGAGGAGAACGGCTCCCGCAAAAAACTTCACGTCCAATCCTAGAGCACTCGACTCCTTCCCGTTGAAACCGTCTTGAAGAGTGAGGTCGTCGAGAGCAAATATGTCTTTATCGCTTGGAATAAATCGACTCAGCGAAAGTTCAAGGGGTATGTCTTTCCACTCTGCCCCTCCAACACTCTTGAACCATTCTCGTTCGCCGTCGATAAACGAGAGAAACGCGACAGGCGTGTTGCAGACTTGCGTTGCCAACTGGACGAGGTCATACAACTCGGGTTCGGCGGGAGTGTCTATTATGCTATACTCAGCCAGGGCCTTAAGCCTCGCCTGATCTTTTAGCTGAAATCGTCTTATATCGCGGTTCATTACTAAAAAGCCTTTATTACCACCACAGTGATTCTTGTCCTCATGCCCCTTCTATCTGACCTGTGGGAACAAGCATACCTTGCTAAAAACTCTACCTGCTTTCATTTGATACACGGAAAAAAACAAGCATACCGTTGCTAAGAAAACAGGCATACAGTGCTGAAAACCGACCTTGCAAATCCTCCAACCATTTCTACTAGGATCGGCCCTCTTCTCCTGACATTTTTTGTGTCAGTCTGAACTTCAGAAACACGATGCTAGGTTCCAGCAACGTCTTCACCCTCTTTCGAGCTCTGCGGAGATCATCGTTCATCAGGGAGGTGTCTGTTTTTTAGCAGGGTATGCCTGTTCCCACAGCCAATCGCTCTAAAGAATCGCCAGTGAGAGCACCTACTACAAAACCTTCGTCCGTACCTCTCTTTTCCCGTAATCTGCCCTACCGTCGCTACACTCCCCGATATGGCAACGAATCGGAAGTGAGGCCTGTATGGACAAGGGGTTGGCGGCGGCATGGCCCCTGGGGCCTTGCTTGCGGGGTTGGACAGCTATAGGAAAGGGGTAGGGGAGCAGAAAGGTGCATATCCTCTCTATGGCCACGGCGCGGGCCTTCGCCAAGCAAGAAAGAAAAAAGGAGCCTGTTGCTCGATACTGGATGCCGGGGGACGGCGATAAGCGGCCCCTTATCGGAATGTTTAGAGGAGAGCAGCGCAACTCTTTTTAGCACCCGAGTAGATACGGAGGCAGCGAGGAACTTCGTACAAGGAGTGCTCGAAGCTTCGGCAGAAGCAGTAGCCTGACCCCCTGCCCAACGGGATCTATGTTGGGACAGTCCTCTCGCACGCGCTCACACGCTCATGGTAAGCGGCGCCATCTACTGCTATAAATAAGCACCTTACGAATTAACAGAGAAACACAGAATGAAAAAACTACTAGCCGTCGGTGCTGCCACTCTCTTTGCAGCCTCTGCACAAGCTCAGCAAGTCTTCCCGAGTGAGTATAAAGGGGCCTTAAAATTAAAAGGCTGCTATCGAATCGAGGCGAGAGGAGATTCCTACTCTGATCCATACCTCGGTGGGGAAAACATGGTGGCTCCCCGCTACGGAGCTATGGTTTATCTCGGGTGCCGTGGAACCAAAGAAATGATGATGTCCTACAGCATCAAGACACCGCTACAGAACCCCGCACCCGGTGACGTGGATGGCTCATATGGGACGATTCTAGAGAGCGACCAGTTTACTAATGGAGATGGCTTTCCTGCTGGGGTTTCAGTGGAAACTATTCCAGCTTTCAACGTTCCCTACAGGCTTATAGTCTCAGGCTTTTGCTGTCGATACCGATAAGATCGTCACCCAAAAGGAGGGGTGGGGAGCCGAACAGAAGGTCGGCAACATTGGCCAAGCCCTTTATCCGCTCTATTGAAGGAATTCGATTTAGTGGCGTCTTACCCGGCCCTTAAACTCAAGATGATGGGTGACGCCTGTACTGCATACCTCGTCAAAAACAGCGCTCAGTATCGCTTTCCTACTCTCTATGCGGCTCAGCTTGTAGTGAATACTCAATGTACAATCGCCGGTTTCACTATCGAAGGAGTCTGCTGCCTCGAATGAATTTCTTCCTATTCGACGCCCACGGAAGACAGCACCTAGATGATCGGTGACACGCAGCGTTTTCTTAGCCAAATGTTTCACGCGTATTTTAAATGGGCGGCGGTCTATCCCGGCACTGAGCGCTGCCTGGGTCGCCGGATCGTTGGTCTCAACATGTGAAACAAGAACATTTCCGGTGTAGACTCCAGACAGGTCCACGTAGTCTCCGTCCTTGGGAGACGTCGAGGCACTGTTGTTAGAGCCTTCATCGTGCGGGTGACACGCACAGCTGGATCCCAGCCACCCGTCGTTACATATTGCTCTTCCATTAGACTGGCATTGATTGCTGAGTCCTCCGTGACTTGAACAGCACCCGCTATGTTTTAAGGTCATGAAGTCATGAAATGATTCAGCAGAAGCAGGGAATGAATAGGAGACCACGAGAAAAACGGAAAGCGATAATATTCTTTTCATTTGACTTTACAGCGAGGTTTGTTGGGAGCCAACTATGAGTTAACGATAACTCCTTGAAGCAAGGGAGTTGAATTTGAGGACGACTAATCACCGAACATCATGTCTAAGTCGAGCTCAGGAGTCGAGTTGAGTGTCCCCCAGTGGTCGCGGATTGACGGTAGCTTCAAACTCGGAGGCACTGACGGTGTAGTGAGCGGAGCCGACTGATTTACTTGTCTCGGGTTTAAGAGCATCGGAGCGATGGTATCTCTGCAGCGCTTAGGTCCACGCAATTGGAACCACGCTCAGTCTTCCACAGGGCCTTCAACCCTTTTGGGTGCAAGTCATTCTCTGGCTCTTGTCCTTTGCTTGAATCAGCATGACGATGAGACCTACGAGGCTTGAAACTCCCTCGCCCATGGAATCTATCGTAATGAAGTCATCATTCGAGACCCATCTCCCGGGCATTTTGCCATTCGGCGAAGCTTCGAGCACTCCTTCTATGTAGTTCCTCGCTCTTAGGCACCCTAGAGAGGGCTAACAAAGATGAAGGAAGTGGTGGTGACAGGAATTCAAGGTCTCGAAAAGGTGCTGGAGAAGATTACGACCGCAAAGAGACAACACAAGGGCATTTTCACCTCCTCCCTAGCTACAAAAACACTGCGCTAAATTACCTTTTAGCGCTTACGCCTCCGGTTTAGTCCCACATGGCATTGCATCTCTCTTTGATCCCAATCTCCTTCTGGATTCGACCCAGTGAGAGGATGACTGAGTTTGAGCGACCTATCGTTAAGCCTCTGAGACCAAGAGACGATCTCCTTCTTTGAGAACAGCTGAACGATTCACTCGGAGGTGGCGTACGGTATGGGAGGTTGAGAAATATGAATAGAATAATGCCTCGTTTCGGGCTAATAATCGGGGCGGCTCTCCCCTTCTTGTTCCTTGCTCTAGCCTTCGCTGATACACATGTAAAGGGATATGTTCGTCGTGACGGGACCTACGTTGATCCCCATTGGAGAAGTTCGCCCAATGGTTCAACACTCGACAATTGGTCTACACGGGGAAACGTCAACCCCTACACGGGGGAACCCGGTAGCAAGAACATGCCAGAGGGATATAGAAGGATTGGTCCTCCCCCACAGCCAACCTCCCCTGTATATGTCTCGCCGCCCCTCAATGAACGTGGAAAAGGACGAAGATTGAGCACGCAAGTTTCTTATGCTCCGAAAGGCGAGGATGATTGGCCCACCCAACTTGGGGTTACGTGCGCTGATGAAATTTGCATCGTCCGTTCGCTGAGTTTAAGTAAATGTACGCCAACCACCCCTAGTTTCTTTATTCCTATCTCAAGGACGAGAACGGGAAGCGAGGTCCGGATCTTATCCTGGGTGGATAATAAGTTGGAATTAGAGGTGGAAGAAAACCACGATACCAGAAATCGATTTACCTTGACCTATAAAGACTTTCCCACTGAAGACGACGAGGACGCTAAGATCGTGACGCATTTCAGTGGAGTGTTAGTAGTCCAAGATAAAGGCCACCGGACTGAAACTGAACTTGTACCACTGAAAGCAGACTGGGAAATTTTTGCTCTGACTAAGAGGGATTGTCCCATGGGTTTCCTGACAGTTCCTCCCAACGGCAAGATCCCCTTGAGCAACGCCAATCGAAGATGAGGTCTCTGGAGACCTTTGCTGCCTCCGTATCTCTGGCCTCTGCCGTAGCGCTCGTATCCTATGATCTAAGGCATCGAGCAGCTCTCTATTGGTGGTCCCTTCTTTCATACCACCTAATCGTCGGTGCTAAAAAGAGTTGCGCTGGTCTCCTCTAGACATTCCGAGAAGGGACCGCTTATCGCCGTCCCGCGGTATCCAGTATCAAGCAACAGGCTCCTTTTTTCTTTCTTGCTTAGCGAAGGCCCGCCTCGCGGCCGTAGAGAGGATATGCACCTTTCTAGCCTGTAGTTGTCGAACCGCGCAGCCGAGGTCCCCGAGGCCAAAACGCTGGCCCCTGTTCATCCTAGATAACAAAACTCCAGGCTTTCGCACGCTAGAGGATTTCAATCAGTAGTGAAGCTTGACGGGAGGGCAGAGACAGGTCGGGCTGGAAAAAGATGTGGAACGGCTGTCCCGAAAATTGCACGACGCAATGCAGCAAAAAGGGTTGGCTCCGGAGGGGGTGACCCGTGCTGGCACGGGCAGTCAGGCGGGCCCGAGCATAGAGGACTTTCGGCATCTCCGTTCTGGTGAAGCAACACTAGCGGACTTCGAGCACGCATTCGGCGGCAAGTCTAAGGATTTCGTGTCCAAAGTTATGGGCCGACCACCTTAGTATCGCAGGGGAAGCGGCTCCGAGAACCTAATCGACCTCTGGGTATACCCCAATCTAGTGTGGATAGAGGAGAATCCTAATGAGAAATGGGCCTTGCAAATTAGATTTACCGGCGGCCAGGTAACCCAAGTAACATCAGCAAGGCCAAAGTAGGCCGCTCCCCTGCGGATCCTCCTTGGAAACGCCTTCTGGAGGTATCTGCGAAAAAGCCAACGGCAGGACAGCTTCGACAAAGCACGGGTCGTGGCGCGCCACCTCGAATTGCGAGCGAGAGAATCAACGCGCCATCGGGAGCCGAAAACTTCTACACTTTAGGTGAGGCCGTCCGTCATCCTGATCGCCGCGGGAATCTTACAATTCCCGAAGGTTCTCGTCTATTGCATAGACCGAGGGAGCTCCCCAAGTGCCGTTTGCTGCAGGGGAGAGGTTATCGTCTTCGTGTTACACGCCCCCGGAAGCGGAGTATGGTTCTAGTTCCCTTCGGTGGACAATTTAGGTCGTAGGTCGTGGACAGAATCGCCTTGTCTCTCTCTATCGATGAGAGGCTATAGCTGATTTCCAGGACGCACTCCTCTCCCTCTGGGTCATCGTCCCTGACGAATTCCTCTTTGGCTCTGAATGAGGTCTTTGTTATGTGGGACCCTTTGAAGGAATGTCTCTTCTCTCCGATCAGAATGAGCTTGGTCGGCGCCGTGTGTTTCACCTTTAGGTCAAACCGATGCCGATAGCCCCAAGGGTCTTCTCCCTGATCTACCGGATCATTACTGTCATACCTATCTACTTTAATCCTGCCAGAGTAAGTTCCCGAAAGGTTGGTATAGGAGGGGGGTCGTGTAGACCCACCGCCTGAACCGGTCGATCCTCCGCTACAAGAGCAACTGGAACCTGTCCACCCATCCGCGCAGATGAGGTGCCCACGGTCACAATACCCCACCCCACCGTGCCAAGAGCAACAACCCCGTTGCTTGGGGAATACGAAGTCAGCTAGAGAGCTGTCTGCATAACTGGTTGAAGTAGTCAGTAAAGCCAAGATGGCGAATAGTAGTTTGACCATAGAGAAGGGCACCGCTAGAAAAAAGTTCGGGGGCCAGTGTACTCCCAGTGCCAGCGCTATTCCAGGTTTCGGTGTTTGCCCCTTGTTGTTTCGGACGTACTACGCATTCCACTCATTAGTCCCCCCACAACCTTCCACACTCAAACCTCTCTTACTCTTCACCATCTCGGAAAGATCGAGCGGGATGAGGAAGGATTCGAGAATTGTGCGATCTAACGTTAAGCCGCCCCTTATCGGGGTGTTTGGAGGAGAGCAGCGCAACTCTTTTCAGTACCCGACGATTAGGTGGTATGAAAGAAGGGACTACCAACAGCGGATTGCTCGATGCTTTAGATCAAAGGATACGAGCGCTACGTCAAGAAGCCAGAGATACGGAGGCAGCGAGGGACTACCTACAAGGAGTGCTCGAAGCTTCGGCAGCAGCAGTAGGAGACATGATTCTGGCTCTTCGATAGCAACCCGTCGAAGAAGGTACGAGTACTTCTTGTGAGGAGGACCAGAAGGTTGCTTTGATTACCTTTCGCTTCAATGGAGCCACGGCGGCTTGAGAGCGTTCTTGTTCAAGACGAGCAAAGGCAGCACAATACGCAGAACTGATTGGTAACCGATGAGGTAGAGGTGTGAGTAAAGCTGATTACAATGTCATTGTAGAAAAAAGTCATACTATTGAGAGTATGAAGACAACATGGAGCTTCACCCTGGCGGGAAGAACCATCTCTGCAGCCATCGTTGCATTGACCGGCTGTGCCACACTCCTGACGCTGACGGACAATTGGTTTTCTCCTCGTATTGCTTCAATTCCCCAGACGGAATTTGCCCAGATTACGTATGAGGGTCCCGGCAGCTACCCAAATCGGTACAGCAGCATAGCTGACTTGAAATTAGCAGGAGGAATCATCGGTGAGGTATGGGTCGGCGAAAACAGAATTACCCGCAAGTGCCGACCTCTGGAAGACGACTGCGTTCCGGATGACGCGTACTCGGAGTTGTGCCAGGAGAGTGTCTCGGGTCCGACAGCACCAGAGGGCCGCGCCTGTGTCTATTTCAAGCTCCTCTCAAGAGTGCAAGAGGTCAAGGTAGAGCTTATCAACGGAACCCAAGTCAAGCTGAGTTGGACAGCCGCTAATGACCGGATGCAACATCAAAGAGTGGCTGCAGTGATCGCATATACTCCTAGGCTGCCGCCGCAGGTAAAAGAGGGGGTAGCATATAAGATAACCCAGCTGCTGTCATGGATAGCTGAAAGGGTCTGGAATCTTCGGGTACTCGGGATGTAGCTACAAGGTAGCGTCGTCGTGTTTCATATCACGACGACGTCGCGGTTCGTTTATTGTGAGGCGCCTCTAGTTCCTCAAAGTCCACCCTGGCTTAGTCTCCCCGTCGTCTAAACGAGGGAACAGAGCGGTGAAACCACACCTATACGTGTACCGATCGGCTTTCGCGCCGGGAAGGATCCAGGCGCTGTTGTCGGAAGCACAGTCGATGCCGGCTTCTTTGAAATACGAACTGCCTACGGAACCAATCGAGCGTCTTACAACGAGGACGTGATTTATTGTTACTGCCAGCATCCAAGCGGCAAATAGTACACCGATGCCCCCCCGTACGGTGCGGCCGAAAATTAAATAGGGCACTGCAAGCCACGTAAGGCCGAATAGGGTCAATAGAGCTCCCATTGACAGAGTCGTCACAAGCCCGTCTCGAGGACATGGAGGTGTAAAGGGGGAGGGACCAGGCAAGACTCTGCAGTTTATCGCGGCCAAGCCCCACATGAGAAAAAGAAGGATACCGAAGAGTACCAATGGCCCGGTGATGGGGCCGAAATGTCTCATCCAGTGATCACGGATCCACCGGAGGGAGCTTTGAGAAGAGTGTGTCATCGTAAAATTCCTACTGGATCTGTTTATGATCAAGCTCGTTTCTGCCGCAGAGCGAACACAATAAAACGAAAATGCCCCCCAAGGCCAAACACGCACAGCGGAGGCGGCAGGTGCGTCTCCACGGCTTAAAGCTTATTTATCCACACCACCCATAGCGCTCCAATCGCCCAGAGTAGAAGCGACAAGACGAGAATAAGCTTAAATTCGTCGAAGGGCGGGAGTTTGAGCCAAGATGCGCCTTCCTCTCGTTGCAAGAGCCTTCGGAAAACTGGCGTACGCTGAACTCGAAACGAAGGAGTCCACCATTGATCGTAAGGTTGGATCAAGTCTTTGTAGTCCTCCCAGAAGTGTAGCGTGCTTATTAGAGCACAGGTGGACACATAGGAGAGAGTCTGTGCCTTCTTTTGGAGTTCCTCGTTCGGGCATGTCTCGAGATTGTTGACAATCGTACTCAGAGGATCAGAGATGTCGAGAGCGGAGAGGGAGGGACAGGCGTACTTAGCAAGCTCGTGCCACTCGTCACTCGTGAAGTAGCTGGCCACTTCTTCCGATGCTTGTGCGAGTTGATGCGCCCAGAGCTCAAAGGCTTCAGTAGCTTGCTTTTCGTTATAGCCAATCCAGAGTCGTAGGTCTGACCGCACCGGAAAAGAATGAAGCCACTCCACCGGTCGTCGGGCGGCTTTCATAAGCGTATTGTTGTGAGCTGCTAATGTTGTCATTGCCATCGTTTCTCCCTCTCTGCTCAAGCTCCTACTAGTCAAGGCTTCCCTCTTCTTCCGGTTTCCTCCTTTGTCGCCCCCTCCTGAAGTAGACGAAGCCGTTCAGTGAGTGTGGCTCTATCCGCTATTGTCTCTCTGAGCTCCCTGTTTAGTCCGTCTACTCGCTCGGACAGCTCTTGAATCTCGGACCGTGCTCGTTCTAGGGCCTCTCGATCTTGTGCTCTCAACTCCCTCATGGTCTTCACTTGGCTCTGGAGGTCTGCACTCTGTCCCTCAAGATCTCGTCGTGTCCCACGGTGGGCGTCCTTTTCCTGTTCAAGGTTCTCCCGCAGGGCCTCCTTCTCCTTGGCTGCTGTCTCGAGCTGCTCATGAAGTCTTTTCCCTTCGGCCTGCGCTTCTTTGAGTTCGCCAGTGAGGGAAGCAGCACGTTCCTTCAATTGCTCATGCTCGGCTCTTACGTTGCTCAGCTCTTCTCGGGCTTCGTCTCGCTCACGTTTGAGTTCCTGCACTCGTTCCTGGGTGCTTTGAAGTTCCCGTGCAGTGAATTCAAGCGCCGCGTCCTTTCTGACAAGGATCTCTCGTGCGAGTGCTAGCTCCTCGTCGAGGGCTCCTAGCTTCTCGGTCTGAGAGTCCGTGATAAGGGTAAGGCGTGCTCGTTCTCCCTCTGAGCGAGCTGCTTCTTCGCGTGCGGCTGACACCTCCTTCTTGGTTTGCGCAAGCTCAGCTCTTGTCTCTTCAAGTGTTCCTTGGAGCGCATCGACGGTCTGTCCTGCCGCCTCAGCGTCGCGCTTCGCTTCGAGAATCTCCTCCTCCGCTTGAGTGCGGAGTGCTTGCACCTGGCCTTCTATCTCTCCCTTGGCAAGCCCCCATGTTTCTCGTGCAAGGCGAGTCGCCAAGGCTTGAAAGCGTTCTGGGATCTCTTCTTGCGGTCCTCCCCCTGACTGTTCTTCAGATCCGGCTTCTCGACTTCGTTCACGCTCCTCTCGCCAGGCGCGCAGGTACTTCTGAAGGGTGCCAAAACTCCCGCTGCCAAGCTTTGCCCTCACCGCCAGGTAAGTCGGTGCGTGCCCGGCTTCGGTGAGCTCGTTGGCAGCTCTAAAAATCTCGTCTTTGGTGATTGCCATACTATGGTTTACAGTAAACGTTCTACGAACAACGTAGAACGGGCTACGTAGTTTGACAAGTAAAAAGCGTAGCGGCTACGGGAAAAATCGTAGTGAAAGAGCGGAGGCTTCCGATAAGTATCTGTTATCGGGAAGTGTAGTGCTCTCCGGGCGGAGGTAAGGATCTATGAGGAAAACCGAGCTCGAGAACGCACCTGTGGGAACAGGCATACGTTGCAAAAAAACAACCATACCCTGCTAAAAAAACAGGCATACGTTGCTAACGAGCGATATTTGGGGAGGGGCTTTGGTGAGGCGGAGACGAGCTCAAAGGAGCCTGCCATCGTAATTCCAGATGGCAGGTCTGCCACCGAAGGTCTGAGGAGAAGGACATTGATGCTATCGGAAATGGCTGGAGGATTTTTGCAAGGTATGCCTGTTTTTGGCGGTTTTTAGCAACGTATGCCTGTTTCCTCAGCAACGTATGCTTGTTTTTTTCGTGTAACTAGCTGGAAGCAGGTGGAGCTTTTAGCAAGGTATGCCTGTTCCCACAGCACCCGTAAGGAGCTTTCAGACAAGCACGAAGTGGTATCTGACACTGCTCGGCGACTTGAGGACCTGTGCCAGAAGTTTGAACTCGTCAAAGACAAGTCTTTCACCGTTTCTGTTACCGAATACAAGGTGGAGGGAGTAAAGGCCCTGACCCCCTCGGGATAAGAGAGCCTTTGAGGAGGCAGTAGAGAAGGCTCAGAAGCTTCAGCAAGCGCAGAAAAGAGGACGAGGGATGGGGTTTGGATTTTAAGTTCCCCTCTTACGGTACTGGGCCATTTCGGCTTCAGACACGAACTGCGCATCTGAAAAGAGCTCTTTCATTCGTTCAAGGGAGTCTCCCGTAAGCAGGAGGAATCAAGCAAGCTCTGCAAGTGCCCTTCCCCCCTCCTTACCCGGTGTGCTGTGGTGTCGGGTTTAGTAGGAAGGGCAAGAAATAGATTCAGGCTTTCCTGACGTTCCACCTGATAGATACCCTGGCCCTTGGCTACTAACAAACGTCTGCTGACACACCAGATGAGGCCATCGCCTCATCCTTAATGCCAAATCTTCAATTTACTTCACTCCGAGGGCTTTTTGGACATCTGAGAAGCCCTTCTTATAGCCAAGACGCCCGCTCGCGTTCTGCAAGGCATTTGGATTTCTCGATCCTTTGATTCCGCCATCGTCGAATAGTAAGATCTCGAGCTCAGTGCCGAGGAATCCAGCCTTATGGGTTGTAGCGAAAAGAGCACCATAGAAGTGGTACCAAGGGCCCATGGGGTCGTCCAGGCGTTGAATAGGATAGTCTTCCATCAAGGAGAGCTTTTTGCCAACCTTCGCCAGCGTCGCCGGAGCGTAGTAAGTGAAGTTGCCACCACGCTCAGTGCCTGGGAGTAAATTCCGCCGATACTCAAACACTTCACTTGCCGGATTTACAAAATCTCGAAGGCCAGCGCTGATATTGACTGAAGCATTCCGCATCAGAAAGAAAGTCAGAGCAAGATCACCCTCTGTTACCTTTATCGCCGCTCGTGCGAAGTCACCATTGGTGATCTTTTTGCACTGGGGATCGTTAGCAAGGTATTCGAGAGTTTTCATCAGTTTCGCCTCATAGGGCCAAGTTAACGCGGTCTCCTCGCTTCCTTCCGAGCCCCAAGTCCCACCTTCAGCTCCGCTAGTCATTATTTTAACTAAGGTCGGCAAACCAAAAGCCGGCATCTTCGTTGTCTTCTTCACCCCTCCAGGAGGATAGTTACGAATATTAGAGAGGGCTGCAATAACGTCCTTCTGGACCGCTACCGCTTTTTTAAGATGATTAGTTCGTCTGACCACATTATAGGTGTTCTTTGCGACATCGAAGGTAGTCGTCTCTCGCATCATTGAAGCCACAATCAGATTAGAGGCCTCGGCCATGAAGTTATCCACACCAGAGCCCAAAGTGATAGTAGCCGAGTTTACGTCATACTGCATACCGTCGAGCGCCCCTAACACTTTGATTGATGTCGCTGCGCGAGTCACGGTTTTCAGCTCTACCACAACAGACAATCCGCTATTCGCCTCCCTCTTTGCCGTCCGGGTGACCGTGCACTTAAGTTTAGAGAGGTCGGTGATGTTCCGGAGCTGATCCTTGCCACACTGAGCCTCTTCCATATACACCGGTACGTCTGAGAACGTGAACGTCAGGAAATCGCCCGACTCACTACAACTACCGAATCTTACCCTGTCACTTGGGAACATCTTGAAGTAGTACCTTTTGTCATTGACTAGAAGATAGTGCTCAAAGAGAACCGGCACATTCCCCTTGCTGTCAGTCGGATTGAACATCTTCGTAAACTTTTGGTAGTTCCAGCCGTTTGTATCCTTAGTCACGCCCCTATAGACCTGGGGATGCCATGCGAGATGCGCTCTCTTCTGAAAGACCAAAGTTCTTCCGGGTGATGTGACAGTCTTTTTCTTCCAAGCAGTTTTAAACGCGGCGGACGAAGCACCGTCTTTGCAGACAGAACCCACGTTAATTACTTCGTTTCCGCTTACGGTTGGTTCGGTACCGCATTTGCAGTAGTACACGCCTTCGGGACATTCGTGACATTGACCATCGCTTTCCCACAGGTTGGGAAGCTTAGGATCGGTGCACTTCTTCTTCTCTTTACAAGCTGCGCCCCCGCCAAATTTGACGCACTCCTCGCACTTTGTATCACCGGGATCACATATCCGTACACACTGTTGGTGAGGAGGTTTTATTTCTGGAAAGGGGAGCATTTCTCCATCCGGGCACTCCTGGCACTTCCCGTCTCCCCCGACGACAGGTTTCTCCTCAGGACAGCTTGCACATGGGCACTGCAACGAAGGTACCCAGCCTCCGGCGGTGGCGACCACCTCATTTATAACGGACTGTGGAGGGATCCATCCATAGGGATGCTGAACCACCTTCCCAACGGTGTAGTTAGGGCCCCAGGTGCCAGCCGACGTGTCGATATAGGTGAATGGTGCGCCCTGATACTCGTTACAAGGGTGATCGCGACTTTCGTTCTTGGGGAATCCAGCAGGAGGCTTTACGATGCCATACCCGCAAATCAGTTCTTTCTTGCCTGGCTGAGTTACACCGTCTTCAGTGGTACAGGTAGGAGTAGTGATTTCATAACACGCGAGCTTTTTCTTATAGGCGTCACTTGGGGTACGATTCCATTGCCCCGCTTCATGGCCAGGATAGGCAGGCGTAAATACTTTAAGCGAGGGAATACGAGGTTCAGCATAGCCGTACTGCGCTCCTCCAATCATTATTGAGAGAATCCCGATGGTTCTCCCAACAACGCACTTAATCACATTGGGAGCTCTCTTCCTTGTATCGCAAAGAGCACTACATTCATCGACCCTACTCATACCTAATCTCCGAGTCCTCTACATCAACGGTCAAACTATTCATCCTCCGATGAGAGGGCCGACGGTTCTACCCGCAGACTCTCTCCTGACTCCTACATTACTCCTAGAAACCCTTAATCAGCTTGTGACAATTCTACCGTATTGCCATTACCGGTCTGTGTAAGCGTCGCTGAATGCATAGTTCCTACTTGGTTTGCTGTCACTGTATTCGTATCTCCCGTTTGCGCGAGGTCGAACTTATGAGTCTCTCCCTCCTGACTCAGACTGAATGTGTTACTGTTTCCCTCCTGTCCTACCGTCGCTTCGTGTCCTCCTCCGATCTGTTTAGCCGTAATTGTATTCTCATTTCCGATTTGCCCGAATGTCGCCGTGCTCCTTCCTTCCTGATCAAGTTCGATGCTATTGGAATCCCCCTCCTGTCCCACTGTAACAATGCCAGAATCTGAACCTGCGTCTTCGTCCGACTGATTAACCCGCAGACTGTTTGCCTGTCCCGCTTGAGTGGCTGTGATCTTAAGACCATTACCGGTTTGCTTGAGCTCTGCTGCGTTCGCTCCTCCGGTCTGTTCAAGAGAGGACGAATTTTCATCTCCAACCTGCTCAATCGTCACGGCGTTCTCCTGAGCCAATGCCAAAGAGGAAGTAATGAGAGCGACACTTGAAGCAGCAAGGAGAGTGGTAGTGATTTTTCGAAGAGATGGAGGGAGAAGAGAGCGTGGCACAGAGCAACAACCTCAAAAATAGCTTAGTGTATATGCAGCACCTCTATTCAGCACCACACATGTTTTAGACTAAACAACTTTATGGAGCAGTAGTTGAATGACGTATAGGCTCTCACGAGATTGTGAGAAAATTTGTCAGAGAGAGGAGGAGAACCGATTACGCGAATGTCTTATTCACTCTACTTATATCGGATGACACAAGCTCAGAAATTTAATTCTCACGCTCTTGTAAGAATTGTTAGGGAACCAATCATCATCGGGCGCTTCATAACTGCTTCTATAGATCGTTCGGAAGTAAGACTTCACATTCATCTACAAAACCATCCTCGGTATTTGCTTCCCGTGGGAACGGATTGACATCCACGTCCCTTCCCCTCTTTTATTGACTACCAAGAGTAGGAACGCCAGAATGAGGTGGGGAAAAACTCTTGCTCGCTTTTTGTAGGTGAATCGCGAGCCCGAGAGCGAAGCATCTACTTTGGAGAACGTGACCATACGGTGTGCTACACGAAGATGGCACCGCAGCGCTTTGAGAACTTCTGGGAAGACTGAACACGTCGCTCAAACGGCGGTATCATCCAAAGTGCCACTTTTGTCCTCGCGACATGAAGTCGCATGTAACTACTGCTGAACAATGAAGAGGCACGATGTATGACACCTCATGATTAAGCCTTGTCTTCCGTGACAAGTACCCTCGGCGGACGTGTGGTGCAAGCGCTGTTTGCATGGCACGAAGCTCCTTGCTCTACTTTGGTTTCAGCACGAGCAGATATCTTATGCACAACGGCATTGAGAAGATCGACTAAGGTATCTGTTATCTCCCTTCCTCTGACAAAACAAAATACTGCTAGAAGCGTCATCCGTACGGCCAGGGGGGGCTGTCTTATCTCGTTGGTCTCTTCGATCGCAACCCTCCGCTTCATTGCAGCGAGCACTTTGGGCGATACTTTGTCGAAAAGATCACTTGAGATCTCTACCCCTCGAATGATCGTGAACTTTTCTAGCTCCGCCAGGATACTTTCCACTCCCACGGGTCCGAGCCACGCTTGAGGAGCTGGATGGGCACAACGAGACTGCCAACAGTCTCCTCATCGGTAACATCTCTGGTGCCAGGAGTTAATAACGCATCTAGTCGTACGCGAACGTCGTCGGTGAGAAGAGCAATCGTTTCCTCACACAGCCGCTCTTGGAACTGGTGCCGAGCTGATGCCAGAATCCTTTCTAGCCTATCTTTCGTCGGAGGCTCCAAGGAAAGCTTACGAAGATGGGTAAGGAGGTCCTCACGCATCTTCTCATCGCTTTCCCCTTGAGGTACTACGTGGGTTATTAGCCACTCAGTTACCCGTATAACATCACTCTGAGCAAAGGGCCTAAAGCCTGCAAACTCTCGAATGGTCTGCTTATAATACTTCACCATTCGTCCGTCCCATTGGAAAGCAGGAAGGGTACTTGGAGACACGCCTATCTGCGACGCGATGTAGGGGACTATTCGATCGGGAAAGTCAGTTTCATCAGCAGGGAAGCATCCATTTAACAGAAAGTACTTGAGAAGCGGAGCAAAACCGAGCCGAGAAGCACCGACTCTGTTGGAGATGAGCTGAGTCTCTTCGGGAAGAAGCAGCCATAGTTCAGATAAGGATGGATCGAGGTCGGATATATCGCCGAGGCTCATGTCGAGTGTTAGTGAAGGGACTAGAAAGTCTACCGAGAATCTGACATTCTCGGTAGTATTGCAATCCCATCTTGCCCCTTTTCTCAGAGTTTAGACGTGCCTCAAAACTGCCCAACGTACATTTTCGGCAAAGAAGAAACTCGCCCGCAGAAGGCGTCTCCGCCAAGGAAGAAGCCTTCGACTGGTGAACGAGAATATGTAAGGCCAGATGAAGTCGATGCGATGATGAAAGCTGCAAAAGGAGTCGGGCTACATGGAGAGCGAGACGCAGCAATGATACTTATGCTCTTTCGACACGGGCTTCGTACCGCTGAACTCGTCGCTCTTAAATGGTCCCAGATCGATCTCAAGAAGGGCTATCTGGATGTGCATAGAGCAAAGGGGGGCAATGATGCAAGGCATCCTCTACGAGGACCGCAGCTTCGAGCATTGAGAGCTATTGCAAGGGAGTATCCGAGCTCGCCCTATGTCTTCACCACTGAACGAAAGACTCCCATCTCCACTCGTAGCGTCCGCCTTATCATCGCTCGTGCAGGAGAGCTAGCGGGTATCCCTTTTCCGACACACCCTCATCAGCTACGTCACGGATGCGGGTACTATCTCGCCTCAAAAGGGCACGATACACGGGCTATACAGGACTATCTTGGGCACAAGCACATCTACCATACGGTCAGGTATACGAAGATGGCTCCGCAGAGATTTGAGACCTTTTGGGATGACTAGAGGGAAAGTCTATAACAGTGAGCTAGATTGCACTTTATGACAGCGGTCTCGATACTGATGGCTAATGCACCGTTCTATGCTGCGAGCGGTTGTAGATGGTCGAACTCGTCCCTCAGCGAGCAGAAGGGGGAGATCCTGGTCGTACTGCGCTTTACCCCCAGGGCCCAGTTGCCGAAACGAAGCACGTTGATGGCAGAGGCAACGAGAAGGTTTTGCAGATGCGTCTTCTTATGCCCCATGTAGCGTGATCGTCGAGCTCCGAGCCATAGCTCGGAGCCAATCGGGAGCAGTGTGCGCAAGCGCATTGAGAGCATGACGCATTGTTTCGACAACCCGTTCAAGCGTGTTTAATCCTCTCACCGCTGCAAGAATGTGGGTCGAGTCCGTTCGTTGAGTGCCTTTTGTCTTAACGACTCCTTTGCCAATCATGAACTGAAGGACTGTATCGAAAAGGAGAGATTCGGCACCTCCTTCCACGAGACGCGTCCTGAACTCACTTAAGACTGAGCTATCAAAGCCAGGGTGCTCAAGCTCAAGACAAAGAACATACTTCCAATCTATCCGGCTTCTCACTGCATCGACGGCATCACGATCTGACAGCCCTTCGCAGAACTGAAGGATCGTGACAATCGAAAGTCGTGCAGGAGAGAAGCCCGGCTGACCTCGATGAGAATAGAGATGGTCGAACTGCTCATCGGAGAAGAGCTGGGTCATCTTGTCGAACGCTGCGATGTAGCGGTTCTTTCCTCTAAAGACAGCCTCTGCAACTCGCTTTGTCTCTGCCGGTACACACACCTCTGCTTTCGGTCGTTCCACTCCTTCCCCTCCTGCTCAACGGCTTAGAAGTCGTGATTCTCCCCAACCCCATTCCAGCCAGCAAGGGGCATCCAACCAGGAAGGCATTTAGAACATTAGATTAGCCATCAGTATCGGTCTCGGGTTTAGTCCAAGGAGGCAAGAAGTCTCTCTGACTTCTCACTCGATAGAGGGTCTCCTCTATCGAGTGATAGTCCTCAAGAGACATGAGGACTACGGGCTCTGCATTCTGCCGCGTCAATAGGTGCATGTTCCTCACACCACTACCTGGCCCTTCTCTTGGCTAAAAGTGGGCGAACTGAAAATATAGAGGCTCTGATTGATGCTGCCATGACCGCCACCTCGACTGACGGGTTTACGCCGTCTACAGGCGGAAGTATCGTCCTCAATGGATCCATCAACGCACATATAGGCATGCCTCCCTCCCCTCCAGTATCTGTGCCGCGAGCAAGGCTGCCCTGATCAGTTTTGCCAAGACACTGTCGGCTCGTAGGTCGTATACGGGGTTATTGTCGCGAGCCCCGGACCCGTAACAACTCCCATCTCTGGACGACTAGGACTACCTCCCAAGACGCTGCGCGGGATGGCGGCTGGAATTCAAGAACAGGTTCCCGATGAAGCGATTCGGGCGCCACCGGAGGAAGATAGCAAGGAGTGTACTGTTCCTTACGTCCTCCGACGCGTCATTCATCCTCGGGACAGAACTGATTGCTGACGCTGGAATGAGCCAGCTATGAGGATTGGTGAGAGTGCTTCCAAATAATATATCCGGAAGTTGAGATTTCGACTACTATGGATAGATCCTTCGCTCGATATCCAGAGATTTTTATAACTTTAGACGTAAGGACCAACCTAATGAGATTAGTTCTCGCATCTCTTGCCCTCTTCTCTCTTCTCCCCTCAGTGGCGATTGCTGGGGAGTGCGTACTTACTGTCACTCGCGCTGCGTGTGCGGGACACGAACAGGAGTCTTACGAAAAGTGCGGGGGTGAGGCGACCTGCGAGGAGGTGAAGAAATCGGCTTCAGCAGAAGCATGCGCAAAGGAAGCCCTTAAAGCCTGTGATAATTCCCCTGAAAGGCAGAAGATAACGAAGAGCAAATCAATCACGGCGAAGTTTGACGATACTCCAGTGGAAGGAGGAAAAAACTTCTGCGACTCCACCCGCGCGGACTTCAACAAGTGTGATTAAGAGAGCTTGTTAGGAGCCCACTGGACGTGTATTTAATATCGTTGCAATAAAAAAGCAGTGAAGAGCCGCGGTGATTTAGAGGATTCCTTCTACCTTCTAGCTGATACAAAGAGCTTTCCTTAAAGCTTTCAATCTCATCGTCCGAAGAGTGGAGAGATGGGAATTAGTTGAAGCGGAGAAGAGGAAGATGAGGGTCACGGTAAAAGCGAAGGTAGCGGGAGGCTATGGAGCTGTGCTTGCTCTGGCTATCCTAGTCGGAGTAACAGCATGGAACTCTCTTTCCGGTGCCCAAGCTGGTCTTGATCATTATCGACAGATGGGCCAGGAAGTGCGCGCCGTCCATGAGATGGAGACCTCCTCTCTCCTTCAGACCTCCCTTTTCAAAGAGTACCTCCTCTCTAACGATCAATCCTTCCTAGACGACTACAAAAAGCAGGGAGAGCTCATCCTCAAGCAAATCTCGGGCGCCGGAGACGTTATTCATAATGAAGGTCGGCGTGAGAAATTAAGAGACGTACAGCGACGAAAGGGAGAGTATGACTCGATAGCAGAGGGGGTAGTGGCCCTTCTCAATCAAGAGTATCAGCTGACAGCAAACGGACTCTATAGAAGCGGTCCCAAGATCGAAAAGCTTCTCAAGGGATTCGGAGATCGTTTTTCTGCCGAGAAAGAGATCGGTCTTGTCCATGCCGTTGGCACAGCCAGGTCCCTCTTCACCGAAACTCGCCTCTCGGTCGAAAAGCTCCGCACAGTGATCATGAAGAGAAACGGCAATGCGGTGAGGGCTCTCCTCAACGAGGTTAAGGGGAGTATGGAACCGCTCACTACTTTAGAACTCGGAGCCGACGCACAGAAAGATCTCCAATCACTCCAAGGAGAGCTAAGGTTATGGGAGACGAAATATGATGAACTTGAGAAGAACCTTTTTGCTCGAGACAAGTTGGTAGAGGAGTCCCTTAAGATAAAGGGCAAGGAGCTCGTCGATAATCTCCATGAGCTCGCTTCTATGATGCAAAATCGACAGGATGAGCTCGGCCCTGAGCTCATTAGCTCGATCAATTCCTCCCTCATGGTTATCCTCGTCACCCTCGTCGTTTCGATACTCCTCGGGCTCGTTTTAGCGGCAAAGATCACCCGAGATATCACTCGAGGAATACGCGAAACACTTCGGGTCCTTCGACAGGTCGCAAGCGGTGACTTGCGTGCTCGTACCGACATTGCCTCAAGTGATGAACTCGGGGAGATGGGGAAGGCTGTCAATGAGACAGTCTCCGAGATAAGTGTGATCTTTCAGTCTATAGGTAACTATGCTCAGTCTCTCACCAGAGCCTCAGAGGAATTAACACGTTTAAGCCATGACATGGGCGCTCGTGCTCAAGAGACGTCATCGCAATCAGAGGTGGCATCGATATCGGCTACTGAAGTGAGTGCTGATGTAGAGACTGTAGCCAGTGGCATCGAGGAGATGGGAGCGAGCATACGAGAAATAGCTCGAAGCTCCTCCGATGCCGCACGAATGACAACAGAGACTGCACGATCAGCGGACCAGACGAATACAACAGTATTGAAACTAGGCCAGAGCAGCATAGAGATAGGACAAGTGGTTCAGGTTATTACTGCGATAGCGGAACAGACTAATCTCCTCGCCCTCAATGCAACAATAGAGGCTGCTCGAGCGGGGCAGGCTGGAAAGGGTTTTGCGGTGGTCGCGAATGAAGTGAAGGAACTTGCAAAAGAAACGGCAAAGGCGACTGAAGATATTGGCAGAAAGGTCGAGAGCATTCAAACAGACGCGAAGGCAGCCATCGACGCGATCCAGGGCATCGCTACTGCGATAGGGCAAGTAAATCTGATCTCGAACACAATATCTGCCGCAGTTGAGGAGCAGAGCGTGACGACTTCAGAGATAGCAAGAAGTATCTCAAGCGCGAGTTCAGGAGCTCATAGCATAGCCACCAATATTAACCAGGTTGCCTCTACTGCTCAAGAGACAGCAGCAGGAGTCGGAACTTCTCTTCAATCAGCCGCTCAGCTTGCCCGAATGGCTGAAGAGCTTCAGACTCTGGTGAGTCGGTTTCAGATAGAGGACGTCGGCCGCTCTCACTTCCCAGTTATTGAAGAATGGAGGATGGATCTCAGGGAAAGCGATACAACTACGAGAGGCTCGAGTTTCTTGGAAACGCGGTCCTCGATCTCGCTATAGCCCACCTCGGCGAAGAGATGCTTCGGCTTTTCTTCTACACGCTCGCGCAGGAGTAATCTCGCTCAGGCAAAGAGCGGCGAGACACCTCAAGCTTCAGTTTAGTATATCGCTACCGTGGCTTTACTGAGCATCCATTCTAATAGCCGGTAGTTCGAGCCGTTAAACGCACTGATAGGGGGCCACTCGTGAAGGGAGTTCTCTTTACTGTACAAAGCGCACTTCCCCTTCTTGTCGATGGAGGTTCGATTATTCTGAACGCTTCGATTGCCGGGTATAAAGGCATGCAGGCTTTTAGTGTCTATTCAGCGACAAAGGCAGCAGTCAGATCTTTCGCACGTTCTTAGACTACCGACCTTAAAGAGAGAAAAATCAAAGTTAACGTCATCAGTCCCGGTCCAATCGAGACTCCTATATTCAGCAAAATGGGATTAACCGGTGAGCTTGGCGAAGGGATCGATTTCCGCGGATAGAATGGGCTCATCCAGTCGAGAGGAGCCCGAGTAAGGCATCTTGATCAAGGGGCTTGGTAAGGTGATGATCGATGCCCGCCCTTTTCGAGCGGATCCGGTCTTCCGCTTGGCCGTAGCCCGAGATGGCGATGATAACTGAGTCTTTACCGCACTCCTCTTGCCTGAGGAGTGAAGCCACCTCGTAGCCATCCATTCCAGGCAGGCCGATGTCGAGCAGCACAAAATCCGGCTGACGTCTCCTCGCCGTATCGATAGCCTCAGGGCCATCATGGGCGACTGTCACCTCATGGCCGAGGAGCTTCAAAAGAAGGCTAAGGCCTCGGGCAGCGTCTACATTGTCGTCTACGACAAGGATCCGAAGCGATTCGATCTCTTCTTGGGTTGGAAAGATATTGCTGCGTGCCGGAGTGGTGGGGCGGTCGGCCCGGGGCAGTCGGACGGTGAACTCGCTTCCCTTGCCGGATCCTTCGCTTGTCGCCTCCACCGACCCGCCGTGCATCTCGACGAGCTTCTTAACCACAGTCAATCCGATGCCCAATCCCCCTTCGCTCCTGGCAAGGGAGCGGTCCCCTTGAGCAAAGAGCTCGAATATTTGCGAGAGCTTTTCAGGAGGGATTCCAACACCCTCGTCAGCGACAGTCAGAACTATTTCGTCCCGGTCACGACGAGCTTTGAGGAGGATGTTCCTACCGTTCTCGCTGTACTTAGCCGCGTTGTTCAGGAGGTTCACTGCCACCTGCTCGAGCCGGGTAGGGTCAACGTCAGCCCAGAGGTCCTCGTCTGCCACAATTTGCACGGTGTGGGCTCGCTCTTCTATAAGTGGTCGAGCCGTTGCTACGGCTCCCTCGAGGATGGGGCGGAGGTCAAGAACCTCTCGTTTAAGTCCGATCTTACCCCGACTAATTCGAGAGACGTCGAGCAAGTCGTCGATAAGGCGCGTCAGATGCTTCATCTGCCGTGCGATGACGTCCATTGACCACGCGATATGTTCCCGAAGGCCGCTCTTAGTGGCAAGTGCCACGGCGCTACTGATGGCCGACAGCGGGTTTCTCAGCTCGTGAGCGAGCATGGCCAAAAACTCGTCCTTCCGCCGGTCGGCTTCCGCGAGCTTCTCTGCTCGGTGCCGAAGAGTGTGTTCTAGACGCTTCCGCTCCGTTATGTCGGTAAAGAGGATTGCGACCCGGCGTTGTTCCGGCTCGCCCAGCCGAAAGGCGTAGACATCGAACCACCGACCGTCCATGGACTTGGCTTCGTTCTGGAATCGAATTGGCTCTCCCGTCTCTGCCACCCGACCATAGGTGTCGAACCAGTGACCCTCGAGGTCAGGAGCCAATTCACGCGCCCGCTTTCCTGTCGTATTCCGGAGCCCGGTGTGCTTCTCGAAGGCTCGATTGACTTCTAGAAATTTGTAGTCAGTCGGCTGGCCTTTGTCATAGAGCATCTCGATTACGCAGTAGCCTTCGTCGATTGACGTAAAGAGTGCCCGGTACCGCTCCTCGCTTTGAGCCACCGCCCGCTCGGAGCGGCGCTTCTCGCTCGCGTCATGGAAGACGAGGACAACCCCAGTGATTCGACCGTCGTTGCTCAAGATGGGAGCCGCACTGTCCTCAATGACACGCTCCTTTCCGTCCTTGGCGATGAGCACCGTGTGCTTGGCGAGCCTCTGAATTTCGCCTGTCGCTAGGACGGTATCAACGGGGTTGGGGACAGGAGCTCGGGTCGCCTCGTTAATGACAACAAACACCGCGTCGAGAAGCTTCCCTCTCGCCTGAACGGCGGTCCAGTGAGTCAAGTGCTCGGCCACCGCGTTCATGAAGACGATTCGGCCAGAGAAATCTGTCGCGATGACTGCATCTCCGATGCTGTTGAGGGTCGTAGAGAACCACTCCGAAGAGGTTCTTAGAGTGGCCTCAACCTGCTTTTGCTCGAAGCCCTCTCTCCGTAGCCGGACGACCTCGGTCACATCTTCGACGTGATGAAGGATATGGGTGACTTCGCCTTCCGAGGACAGAACAGGGGTGTTAAGTGGGCTCCAGTGGCGCTCCTCAAACCCACCCTCGGGCCTGCGGATATCGTACCTCTGGATGGACATACGATCTGCTGCCCGATTCTCAATGACTCTCCTGATGGAGGCCCTGAGGTTTCGCACGCCAGTCGCCTCTACGTCATCGGGATTATCTGGGAAGGCTTGGAAGAGGCCTTTGCCGAGAAGACTCGCTCGTGTTGTGAGCGTCGCCCGGAGGTAGGAATCGCTCACTGCGACGATAGTGAATTGCTCATCCGGCAAGAGCACGAGGAAGGAGGTCGGAACAGCCTCGAAGAGGGCCCTGAAGTCGGGAGATAAACCCGAATCGGTCATGGCGGGGTTCCTTGCAGATAGCTATCGCCCGAAGACGGTTCTTGAGTCACAAAAATCTAGTATAAGCGAGATCGCTTACAGACGACAGGTGAACGAGTGAGACCTGGCTGGAGAAGGGCGGTTCAACTCTTCAAGGTCTAGTTTCTCTCTTGCCACAAGGATATCTACTACATCCTCGGGCTGAAGAGTAACCCATTGCTCGGAGTTACAAGGGTCTTCAACCCTGCTTGCAACTATAGATACCCCCCCCCAGAGCCTGCAAAGAGGTTCAGGGGGGAGGGGTAGGACAACCGGCCTGACTAGGTAGCCGGTGAGCCTAACGCTAATAAGCGTGGGCAGATTCTTGAACCGCTCGCAATGACAAAACTAAAGTAGGTGATGACGCCGAAGGGTTGCCTCAATAGTTTCGATCTCAATTGGCTTACAGATACATTCTTCAGCTCCCATAGTCAGAGCTCTCTTCTTGAGATCCTCGTGCTTGCAATGAGCCGATACTGCGTACACTGGAAAGGTACTACCATAAAGCCGACGGAGCTCTTTGATGGTATCAAAGCCATCCATATTGGGCATCGAGAGGTCAACGAAAGCTATATCGGGTTTAGCCGTCTCTACGACCCCCAGAGCCTCGACTCCATCTCTTGCACCTAAGACTTCACAGCCTAAGCTTTCTACAATCAGAGTTAGAAGAATGAGAGCACTAGGAGTGTCGTCAGCAACTAGGACGGTGGTCATTTTTGGTTACTAGGATAGGCTGGTTCTCCTAAGTACCTAAGCAAAAAGAATTTGGTATCGGTCACCGATGGAAGTTAGCACCTCAGAGAGAGCGTCTCTGAGAGTTTTTAGAGATCGATAGGCAGAAAGAGGCAGCCAATAGTTCTTAACGAATCGCCAGAGGACTTCAATTCGGTTGAGTTCAGGGGAATAGGGAGGGAGAAAGAAGCATTTGACACCTTGGTCGAGCAGCTCCGCGACCTTTTCCATAAAGAGGGAGCTTCGATGGGTAGGCGCATTGTCGAGAACAACAAAGATAGGTTTCTGTTTCCGTCTAACGATGTGAAAGAAGGAGTCGAAGCTGCAGCGCACGACGCTTGAGTCCACACTGCCGTCAAGGGTCAGGCAATGAAAGAACGTGCTGTCGTGCTTTAGGAAGCCAAGAACAGAGATAGCGGGACCGCCGGAGGTGGGTAGTTCTACGGTCTCGCCCTTCTGTTGCCATCCATAGGGGACGGTAGGGTCAAGCGAGAAGGCAGCTTCATCGAAGTAATAGAGGTGAATCTCATCTCGATCTGCTCTCTTCACAAGCTTCTTTAGCTGTCGCTGGGCTTTGCAAAAGGCGATTTCGTCTCGCTTATCCCTCAGCGACTTCCGAACACGTTTCCATACTGCTCCACTCTTTCGAAGAAAACGACGAATGGTGTCTCCGCTCACCGACTCCCCATGCTCCTGTTCGTACTCGTATCGAAAGCGGAGGGTGACATTACGCGGGTCTTCTTGCATGAGTTCTTGTAGTCGTTGCTCGTCTGCTTCAGTGAGCTTCCGGGGTCTCCCGGGAGACGATTCTTCCTCCAGCCCGTCAGCTCCACTCTCCTCCCATGCTGTGAGCCATGACGAGACGGACTCTCTGCTCACTTCGAGGATGTCCGATATCTGTTTGATGGAATACCCTTTGGCGCTCAACAGAACCGCGTGAGCCCTGACCCGGACTCTCGAAGACCTGTGAGTCTTCATCATACTTCGAAGGCTTCGACCTTCTCGAATGCTTAACGGCTTAACCGATCTCTTTGCCTCACTCATGCCATCTGCAATTAGCAGTTCTTCACTACGCAAGCAACCCGGGCACGGTCCTCTACGAAAACCTTTTTGCGAAGGTACTTAGTAACTCACTTTCGAGTTTGTTTCGCCACATAGAAGTCGCGCCCTCTAGAAACGATCGCAAGCTTGGCCCCCTTCCCCAGCGTCCTGTTCGTCTAGATACTACTACTCTGGTCAGAATGGAATGAGTAGGAGCGTCTCCCTGCCAGAGGGCATGATACGAGGGCCACTGGGCACAAACACATCCACCATACGTTGTTTCGTTGCCTACAGTAGTCGCTTATCTTCCCAATAGGAGAGAGAGCGTTATCCTCTCTGAATCACCTATTCGCGTCAGCATGTCTGCTGAGAACTTCTGTCGAATCTGTTGCGCTACGAGTTTAGATACCTCCTCCGCCACATCCGCATCTCCAATACGACTTGCCGCCGCCAGGTGATTTTCCCTACTCACCTGGATGTTTTTCATCGCAGTACTTAACCGGGACATTGACGCTCCTATGGAACCTCTCTCGGCTGCTATTCGATCTCGAAGGGAGGTGAGTTCACTGAGTGAACTACGGGCTGCACTTACAGACAGGAGGTTAACAGTTGGTGGGGCAAGAGATGCAACGGGCGTCGAGGAGGAGGTGAGGACAGAGATACCGCCACCGGTTCCATTCGCTGCAACGATATCCCTTGTGCCGTCTCCATTAAGATCCCCTAATGCCAAAGCCGAGGGCCCGCCTCCTAGGTTCAGAGAAGAGCCCATCTTGAAGGTTCCATTACCGTTACCCTGCAGCACTACTACTCGATTTTCACCACTTAAGGTTACCAACGCATCCTGAATGCCGTCTCCATTAAAATCCGTTATCTCAGCATAAGTCGGCGAGGACCCAACGGCGTACGCTACGCCAGAATTGAAAGAGCCATCGCTATTCCCCCGATAGAGCCTTACACCTCCTGCTCCGGTTTCAACGGTCATGAGATCGGTGATACCGTCACCATTGAAGTCTCCGGCGGTAATCTCACGAGGTCCGCTGGCTGCGCCGTAGTTTCGACGGGCCTTGAAGCTTCCATCGCCATTCCCGAGCATCACAATAATAGAATCGGTGCCACTAGGGGTATCATCTGACATCGCGAGGTCGAGTATGCCATCGCCGTTCAGATCTTTGGCTAGCACATCTGTCGCCCTTCCCGCCG